>Ga0315289_10001295_pt1 | contig 38987 bp, 24 predicted proteins | sample YL17G11_40_MG_FD_203452 | JGI IMG/M metagenome (GOLD analysis project Ga0315289, IMG submission 203452) | Sediment microbial communities from Yellowstone Lake, YNP, Wyoming, USA - YL17G11_40 | ecosystem: Environmental > Aquatic > Freshwater > Lake > Sediment | place: USA: Wyoming | collected... | reverse complement strand
GGGAGGAAGGAAGGAAGAAGAGCGTGAGAAGAAGAGAGAGTGAGTTTGTTTCTTTTTTGAGTTTTTTAAAATGTTTTTTGCGACCTCGGCCCCCCCGCCGTCTCTCTCTCTCTTTTCTCTCTCTCTTCTCTCCTTACCGTCGAGACGATGGCCTCGCCCTTGGTCTCCTCGTGGAGCACCTCAATCGCCCTCTGCGGCACGATGACGTCCCCGCGGTCAGGGTACGAAAGTGGGTACTCCTCGGCGACGCCGGCGAGCTCCTTGCGCCACTCGGCGTAGGGGTCGCCCTCGATCGGGCTTGCTTCCAGCAGCGCGTTGATCCCTTCCAGAGCCGGCCGCGCCTCGGCGGTCAGGGCGACGTGCGCGTGCTTGTTCTTCCCGATCTCGGCCGGGTCGATGTCGATGTGCACGATGCGAGCCCTTGCGGCGAACAGCTCCAGCTTGCCCGTCACGCGGTCGTCGAAGCGGACGCCCACGGCGAGCAGCAGGTCGGCGCCGTCGACGGCCGCGTTGGCCGCGACGGTGCCGTGCATGCCCAGCATCTGCAGCGCGAGCGCGTCCGACTCCGGGTACACGCCCAGGCCCATCAGCGTCTGCGCGACCGGGATCCGCGTCCGGGAGACGAACTCGCGGAGCTGGGGGCTCGCGTCGAGGCAGCCCCCGCCGCAGTAGAGCACCGGCTTCCTCGAGCCCCTCAGCGCGTCGACCACGGGCTGCAGCGCCTCGAGCGAGGGCGGCGCGGGCAGCCTCGAGACGTACCCGGAGATCGCCATCCGCTGGCCCCAGTCCGGCACCGCCAGCGACTGCTGCACGTCCTTGGGCACGTCGACGAGCACGGGGCCCGGGCGGCCGGTGCGCGCGAGGAAGAACGCCTCCTTCATCACGCGCGGCAGGTCGGCGACGTCCATCACCAGGTAGTTGTGCTTGGTGATCTGCCGCGTGACCTCGACGATGGGCGTCTCCTGGAACGCGTCCGTGCCAATCATGCGGCGCGGGACCTGCCCCGTGACGGCGACGAGCGGCACCGAGTCCAAGAGCGCGTCGGCGAGGCCCGTCACGAGGTTGGTGGCCCCCGGGCCCGAGGTCGCGATGCAGACGCCGACGTCGCCGGTGGTCTTGGCGTACCCCTCGGCCGCGAAGACCTCACCCTGCTCGTGCCTGCACAGGATGTTGCGCACAGTGGTCGAGCGGGTCAGCGCCTGGTGGATCTCGAGCGAGGCCCCCCCGGGGTAGCCGAACGTGACGGTCACGCCCTCGCGCTCCAGGGCCTGCACGAGGATGTCGGCGCCCTTGCGCGGCGTCGCGGCGCCGAAGCGGTCGGTCCAGCCCGCGGCCGGGTCGCTTGCCGGGGCGGGGGCGCCGTTTCCTTTCGCCGCTGCTGCTGCTGCTTCTGCCGCGTCGCGGGCCATGGATGCCGTGGCGTAGGCGCGAGCCGCGGCGAGCTGTTTCGGTTTTTTGTTTCGGAAGGTTTCGGGAGGTGAGGAAAAGAAAAGAAAAAAAATGTGTTTTCCGTTGTGTCGCTGAAGCTCTCAACTTCTCACCCGACTCTTACCTCTTCCTGCGTCGCCCTCAGCCCCTCTGCCGCGGCAGAGGAGGCCTGTGTCGACGAGGCCTTCTTTGACGATGAAGCGCTCTGGCTGCGGCGCTCGGGCAGAGCAGAGGCCGCGGTAGTGGAGGAGAAGCGCCTGTGGTTGCGGATTTTTTTTTTTACGTTGGAGGAGGTCGAAAAAAAGCTCTTGCTGTCGTCCTCTCGAACGGGAATCCCCTCTCAAATGCTCCTCGGTCCCCTCCTCTTTTCTGTTCAACGCACCTGGGCCCGGCGAGGAGAGTACTCGCCCTGCGCGCCTCGAGGAGGGAGGACGACGCGTCCTGTTCAGTAGAAAGAGAGAGATAGAAAACAAGAGAATGAAAAGAAAATGTCAGAGAGAGCAAAAGAAGCGGCCAGCCAGCCGCCGTCGTCATCGATGGTCGTCGTCGTCGGGCGTTTGCATTTTCCGCGTCACCCCTCACAGCTATGCAATTGCTTTTTGCGTCCCCGGGTATGCAAGCTCGATGTCGGAGCGACGCATCCCAGGGTACGTGAGACTGATCGCAGGCGCACCTTGAGCGCCGCAGCGGTCTGTCGCCTCTGCGGGGGCATCAAAGACGACGACGCCGACACCACCGTCGTCGAGGACGGCGCTGAGACGAAGCCGCGAGAGGCCATGGTTTTTCTCTCTGCTCCAAGGCCTCTCAGAGACGTGTGATTTACTTGACGCTTTTGGTGCGTGCACGCTCGGGCTCACTCGCGGCGCACGAGAGAAAAAGAAAAAGAGAGAGACGAACGAGAATCGGTTGAAGAAAAAGAGTTCAAAAAAAAGTGAGCAGAAAAGAAATCCCACTCGCATCTTCAGAATCGCCGGCGGCAAAGGGCCGAGAGAGACTTCATTTCAATCCCTTTTTCTTCTTCTGTTTCACTCCCAATGCCCTTCTACGAGCTCTTTTGCCTCGCAAGGCCAGGGCTCGCCCGCGCGGCCCGCTCCGACCTCATGAGCTCGCTCGGGAAGAAAGTGCTCGAGTCGGGCGGCATCGTCACCGACGTCACGGCGCATGGCGAGCGGCGGCTCGCCTATGAAATCCGGCGCCCAGGAGTCACGTTCGGGGAGGTAGGCTTTTGCTTGCTTGCTTTTTTCTTTTTTATCTCTATTTTTGCGTCGAACATCGATTGGCGATGTGCTCTTGTCACTGTGAGAGCGAAGAGGAGAAATAGAGGGCGAAAGCGAGGAGAATTGAAGAGGGCGTCGAACTCCGATCTCGACGGCGACGGCTTGAAACAAAAAAAAGAAAACTCAACCTCAACCTCCTTTTCCCCTCTCTCTTCCCCTCTCTTTCTCTCTTCCCCTCTCTTTCTCTCTCTCTTCTCAGGCGTTCATCTGGCAGCTCGCGTTCGCGGCCCCGGCCTCGGCCCTCCCCGTACTGCGCAGATCCCTGGCCCTCGACGACAGGGTGCTCCGCTCGGCGCTGCTGGCGAGGAGCGCCCCCGTGCCCAAGGCGCCGACGACGGCTGCCGTCGCCAAGGCAGTGCGGAGGAAACTTGCGGAGAGTTGAGGGAAGAGCGAAGAACGATTTTTCTCTTTGCGCTTTCCTTCTTTCCTCCTCCCCACTTTATACATTATTCTGCACGGTGCGTGTTTGCTGATGAAAGAGGCCGCGAAAGCGGACAGTTCCTGTTTATTTTCCGGTTTTCCTCCTCCTCCCTTACGACAAACGGCGACAGCGACGGCGACGACGACAAAAACTTCTCTTTCTCTTTCTTGGCCAATGACGAACGAATTTTTTTCAAAAAAAACAAGTTATCCCTGACGGACCCGCTCCCACAAAGGCCGGGGGCGCTGTCGACCCTAATTTATTAGCTCTATCCTAGGCCTTGTTGAACGTTTTTGAGAGTTTTTGTCGTTATGCCGTCGCCCTCGCTGTTTTTTCCTTTCTTCCTCCTCTCCACTTTTTACCTCTTCTTTTCGCGAAAGATGAACGGAATTAATATTAACAAGCTCAACAGATCCGAGATACGGAAGCGGTCCAATCTGATTGGATCGTACTTCCTGTGAGCGACACCATTCCCCGCTGTTCTGACGCTATAGAGTGTTTTTCTTTTCAATTTTCGTTGGGCCCTCGCTCTCTTTTCCTCTTTTCCTTTCTTTCTTCCTTCTCTACCGATGAAGAAACGCCTCAATTAATAAAATCTTTAGTCGGATTCCAATTGAAAAGAAAGAACCTCGTTCTCTCTTTTAATGAGAATGCCTCAGGCACGACTGAGTTCCAACTAGAAAGAAGAAAGAAAAGAAAACTTCAAGATAGAGAGACTCGACGTTTTCATCTTGATTTTTGCTCACTTCAAAGCAACCTCTCTCTCTCTTCTGCATACACAACAGGTACTACTCTCCCTCGTTAGAAACGACAGCAAAACATCAGCAGCACTGAATCCACTGTAATAACCAAAAAAACAAACCGAAGGCACATGCACACATCTTGAGAACAAGTTTTTTATTTCTTTTCAAACTACAGAGCGGGCGCGGGGGGGGGGGGGGGGACCGGGAAACGGAAAACAAAGCTCCCTCGAAACTAAACCTTGTCGTCGTGAAACTCCCACCTCGTCTCCTTCGGGCTGCGGCCCGTCGCCCGCGAGCAGTACTCCCTGTCCCCCGGCGGCCGCTCCTTCGAGGTGCACGACGCGAGCATCGACCGGATCGACAGCGCGAGCGACGCCGCGGTCAGCGCCGGCGAGTAGTCGCCGCCGTGGCCCGAGGACAGGACCGAGAGGCAGATGTGGCCGTTGGAGTAGATGTGCGGGTGGACCGGCACGGGGGGCAGGAAGACGACCTAGATTTGGAGTTTTGTTCATTTGAGGGTCGAGAGGGACGGGCTCGAGGGGGTGGTGAGCGTGGACGCCCGGCGCTCAAGCCCAAGTGGTAGGAAAAGAAGACAGAAAAGAGTTTTTTTTTCTCGGGAGAGAGCGAGACAGAGAAAAGGGCGGTACGGGAGAGTTGTTTCTCTCTCTCTCTCTCTCTTCCTCTTTCCCGTTTTCCCGTTCTTTCGAAAATCATCTCCATCTCCTCACCTCGGGGGGCTCCAGCGGGTAGCGGTCGTCGAAGCGGAAGCGGAGGCTAGATCGGTTTATTTTGAAGGTGAAGGAGGCGGCAAAGTGTTGTGGTGTGTGAGGGAGAGGGAGAGAAGCGGTCGAGGAAGGAGAAAACTAAGGAGTCGTTTCAAGCCAATGCCTAATCTCTTTCTCCTCCCTCGCCTCTCTCTCCCCTCTTACCGAAAGACCTCGTTCTCGTAGATTCGAGCGCAGTCGGGCGGCGTCATTATTATCGTCCACGACGTCAGCGACTCGGGCTCAGCGCACAGGCAGCAGCCTTCGGGCGGGTTGGTCTGCCATTCCCTCAGCTCGCTCTGAAGACGTCGCGATGCTATCGAGGTCGTCGCCATGGCCTCGAGGGAGAGAGGGTGGAAATAAGAGCGAGATGGGGCCTCGGCGCGTCGCGGCTGACGCGCTGCAGGTGGAACGAGTCACAACCGACGGACTGGAACACGTGCGCGAGCCGCGGGGGGAGCGACTTGGCCGCGCCGGAAAGAGAGAAGGGAGAGCTCAAGAGAGGATTCGACGCTCCTCGAAGAGACAGCGAAGAAGTGGGGCTCTGGCAAAACTTGCAAAAAAAATATCAAAAGCACGAATCAAGTCGATCGGACCCCCGCGCCGTTCCACCCTCTTTCCTCCCTCTGATCAATAGACCAATGCTCTCAGCACGTGCATCCTCTCCTCTGGGAACATCTCACGTCGCGGCGACGAAACGAGGGCCCTGGAAAGCCGTCAACGCCGCGAGGGCGGCGAAGAGATCGAACGCTGACAGCAGCGGTGCAATCGAAAAACAAACTCCTCCGACGGCGCCGACCAAGAAGACCAACCCCGCCCAGCAGCTCGACCGCCGCTCCGCCCTGCTCGCCGCCGGCGGGCTCGCGCTCTCCGGGGCCCTGAGCGCGATCGCCGCAGCTGGCCCGGCGAGAGCCGCAGCCGCAGCAGCACCCTCCGGCGCTTCCGCCATCATTGCCGCCGCTTCCGCTGTCTCCGCCTCTTCCTCGGCGGCTTCCCCTTCCTACCCGACTGTCTACTTCGGAAACGGCTGCTTCTGGGGCCGCCAGCACGATTTCGTCGAGGCCGAGACCAAGGAACTCGGCAGGAAGCCAGAGCAGCTGACCTCTGTCACGGGGTACGCAGGCGGCGCGAGGGGCGCGGCGCCCGACGGCCGCGTCTGCTACTATTACGCCAACGACGCGTCTGTCTACGAGCGCCGAGGGCACGCCGAGGTCGTCCGCGTCGGCCTGGCTCCTCCCGGGACCAGTACCAGTACTCCGGAGGAGCAGGAGAAGGCCATGCGTGCGTTCGCGCGGGTGTATTTTTCTCAGTTCGTGCCGCGGAAGGGCCGCGACGGCAAGGTGTTTGCGCTGCGCCAGGACCCTCAGGACGCAGGGCCGGGGTACCGCAACGTCGTGGGCCTCCCCGGAGGTACCAAGAGCCCTCTGTTCAAGATCCTGGAGGAAGAGAAGGAGAAGTCGGCGCTGGCGTCGGCGATCACGCTGGTCGAAGGGAGAGGCAACGACTTCCGCGACGGCAAGGCGAGCGAGGACGACGAGGTCGGCAAGGTCTTCGTCTACGACAGCGCCTCGCTGCCCTTTTTCGCCGCCGAGCGCTGGCACCAGTTCCACAACGGATTGGGGAAATCGTTCGACAAGACGTACAGGAAGAGTTATAAGAAGGCCGCGGAGGACGCCGGGGCGTTTGGCCCCACGGGCTGCCCGGAGTTTCCGTTTCTGTAAAGAGAAAAAAATGCCGAGTTTTTTCCCCTTCTTTCTTCCCTCTCGTTTCAGAACTGCCGTCGCCGGCATTGGGATTCGATCTGCCTGTCTCTCTCGCTCTCTCTCTCTCTCGCGCGCTCGCGCGTGCGCACGTGCGCAGCGAAAAAACTATCATGATTGCCCTTGTCGCCTTTGGAAGAATGACACGTTCCCGTGTGCTGCCTGTCAGCCGAATAGAAGCGCCGAGAGCTAGCTGGACGAGCCGCTCGTTCGCGGCGCATTCGTCGGCGGCCAGCAGCAGCAGCGACGACGACGACGGCGAAGGTCGAAATCCAACCTCGACCTCCTCTTCCCCTTGCTTTTCTCCGTCCCCTCCTCCCGTGCCCCTGTCCCGCCAGCGGACCCTCCGCGTCGCCGTGCTGGGCGTGCCCAACGCCGGCAAGTCGACGCTGGTCAACGCCCTCACGGGCGCGAAAGTCTCTGCCGTCTCGCCCAAGACAAACACGACGGCGACGCCCTGTCTGGGGGCCTTCACGGTCGGCTCGGCCCAGGTGCTGCTGCTCGACACGCCGGGGGCCGTCTCGGCGAGGCAGGCCCGGGGCCCGGCGCACGCCCGGAGGATCAGGGCCGCGTGGGCGAGCAGCGAGGGGTGCGACGCGGCGCTGTTGGTGGTCGACGCCGCGAGGCAGGCGCTCAGGCCCGACGGGCGCGTGACCGCCCTCGCGGCGGCGCTGGCGAGCTCGGCGAGGGCCGCCGAGGCGCGGGACGCGGCGGAGAGGGCGGCGGCGGAGCTCGAAAGGACGCGAGCGAGAGGGGGAGGGGGCGGGCTCGTCGAGGCCGCGGAGGCCAGGGCGGCCGCGGCGGCCGCCGCCGCCGCCGTCGCGGCCGGGGCCGCGGCGAGAGCCAGCGGCGGCTTTGGCGCCTCGCCGCCGCCCGGCTGGCGGCCCCCCCGCGAGACCATCCTGGTGCTGAACAAGGTCGACGCGATCTCTTCTCCCGGGGGGAGCTCCGGGAGGGAGGAGGCCCTGAGCCGGGTCGCCGACTCTCTGGTCGGGGCGGCGGCGACGGGCGGGGCCGCCGCCGCCGCCGACGACGACGACGATGAGGAGGAGCTCCTCTGGCCAGGGGGTGGAGAAGAAGAAAAAGAGGGACGAAGGGGGAGCGAGAGCGACGAAGCCCCCATTCGTGCCGCGCCTCGTCCCTCGTCCCCTCTCCCTCTCCCCGTCGTCGTCTTCTTCGACGCCATCCACGCCCTCTCGGCCACGCGCGCGGGCTCCCGCGCCGTCCGGTCGCTCTCGGCCGACCTCGCCTCGCGCGCCAGGGCCGGCGCGCCCTGGCCGCTGCTGCCGACCGACGTCTCGGACCGGCCCGCGCGCGTCCTGGCGGCGGAGATCGTCCGCGAGAAGGCTTTTTTGCGCCTCAGGGACGAGCTTCCGTACAGCGTCGAGGTCGTGGAGCGCGGGTGGAGGGAGCGCGGGGCCGGGGACGGGAGGAGGAGCACCAGGGTGCGGGGCGGCGGCGGCGGGGGAGGAGGCGGAGGAGGCAGAGGCAAGGCGGGCGGCGTCCCCGGTGCTGCTCCCTTCCCGCCCGACGAGCTTTCCGACACCTCCCCTCCGCCCCCCTCCGCCGCCGTGGGTCCCGCTTCTTCTTCTTCTTCTTCTTCTTCTTCTTCTTCTTCGAACGAGGGCGCAGAGGCCGCCGAAAACGCCAACCTCTTCATCGAGTTTGGCAACCCCGGGTCGATCGTCGCCGAGTACGATCTCCTGGTCTCCCGGGAGCCGGTGCGGCGGATGGTCGTCGGGCGCGGCGGCAGCGTGATCGGAGAGATAGGGATCGCTGCCCGAAAGGAGCTGGAGAAGCTGCTTGACAGGAAGGTGCACCTCTACCTGACGGTGAGGGTCGCGGGGCGTGGGGGAGGAGGCGGAGGGAGGTAGTTGAAAATAAATATAGAAAAAAACTGAAGAAGAAAACTTTGATTTGCATTTCTTTCAAGTTATTGAGCACGCCGTGCTCTTTTCTGTTTCCCTCTGTTTCTCTCCGTCTCTGTAGACTTTCTCTCTCTCTCTCTACCCCTCAAATAAAATGGCTGAAGAATCCCGCTTCTTGACTGCAATGCAGTTTTCGATAGTTATTCTTGGTTCTGCTCTCTCTCTCTCTCTCTCTCTCTCTCTCTCTCTCTCTCTCTCTCCCCACCTCTCGCACTCTTTCCCTCCTCTCTTCCTCTTTCCCTTTCACTCGCAGCACTGCACCACGCGGGTCCACCCGGCCCTCTTCCCGGCCCGCCCGCCACACCACAGCTCCAGCATAGCGCCTCGCGCCCGGGGCAGCATCGTCTCGATCGTCGCGTAGACAGCGGCCGGCATCCCGAAGCCGACGCGGCAGCCCGAGGCGCCGCCCGCGCGCGCGCCGCCGCCGCCGGCGTCGGCCGCGTCGAAGACAACGTCCGGGGACCGCTGGTGCCTCAGCTCGACGTCCTCGGCGCCCCTGCGGTAGATCATCAGCGTCTCGTGCGAGCGGGCGACCAGAGGTGGAGGGTAGGGAGAAGAAGAGGTAGTATCGTTGCTCGATGGAGAAGAAGAGTCCCGAGGCGGCGTCGCCGGCGGCGTCGCGTCGGCGGCGATTGCGGTGCACGGCGCCAGCTGGACCCACGTCAGGTTCTCGACGTACGCGAACCCCCAGGCGTACATCTGCTTCGTGAGGGTCAGGATCGCGGCCTTGGGGCACCAGACGAAGGCGTACCCGGAGGGCACGAGGCGGTGCAGGTCGAGCGAGGCGAAGCTGCGCAGCGAGGCCTCGGCCGCCGCGGGGTGCACCGCCGCCGCATTTGCCGCCGCCGCCGCCGAAGAAGAAGAAGAAGGAGCTTTGGTCCCTCCCTCCTCGTTCCCGGAGTCGGAGGAGGAAGAGACCCACCCCGGGTGCACCACCACGGCCTGGAACACGCGCTTGTAGCTCCCGCCCGCCCCGTTGGCCTCGATAGAGGACTTTACTATCTTCTTGGCGAGCGCCGGGACGTCGCTCGACGCGAGGAGGTGGCCTGCGTGCGGCGGCATCACGGCAGCGCCGGCGATGACGAGGGGCGCGTCTGCGGCAAAGGGCTGGACCTCTTTCGCCGCCTCGGACACGGCCTCCTCGGTCGAGGCGCATCCGCGGGGAATGCGAGCGGTAGAGGGCTCCCACTGCCTGACCGTCCGGCCCCAGGACAGAGGCATGGGAGGAGGAGGGAGCCGCAGCGTGAAGAGCTCGTGCGACGACGACGACGACGCGCCGAGGCCGCCGCCGCCGCGGACCTTACGGCGGATGAGCGCCTGCTGCCCTCCGCCGCCGCCGCCCGCCGTCGTCAGAACGTGGTGCGTGCGCGGGATGGCGGCGCGCGAGGCGTTGGTCTGGCCCCCGCCGCCGCCTCCTCCGACGCCGCCGCCGAGGCGGGATGGAGGGCGCTTCTTCGCCGCGGCGCCGCCGCCCCGACCCCCGCTGCCCTTCCTCCCCGCCGCCGCTCCTCCCCGCCGCGGCTCGCCGCCGTCGTCGCCGTCGTCGTCGCCTCCCGCTCCTCCAGCGCCGTCCCCCCAGAAGCCAGCCAGCGCGTCCTCGTCCTCGTCCTCGTCCTCCCCGTCCTCCGAGTCAAAGTACCCGCTCGCCGAGGCCGAGTACGCGGCCCCGAAGCCATCGTCGTCGAAGAAGCCCCACGGGTCGGCCGCGCCGGCGACGGCCCGGGCGACGCGGGCCGAGGACGTCGCGCGGAAGACCGCCCGCAGCTGCTCGTCGGTCATGCCCCCCTCGTCCGCCTCGCCGGCGGCCCTTTTCCGGTCCATGTCTTCCTGCTGCTGCTGCTCGCGCCTGCCGGCCTCGGAGTCCGGGTCCTGGGCGCAGCCGTCGGCGGGCTGGGCGGCGACGTGGATGGCCTGCTTGACCTGTTTTGTTTTTTTTGAGAAGGGGGAGAGCAAAAACCAGAAGCAAGAGTGAGAGAGCGGAGTGAGTCGAGTTTTTCCCCTTCTTTTTCCGTCGGTTTCGTCGGCCAAGAGCATCGAGAGAGGTGGAGCGCATCTTTTTGCTCCCTCTCTCTCCCTCTCTCTCTCTCTTGTCTTCCGTATCGCCTTTTTGCTTCCACCTCGAGAGCACGCAACGAGCCCGTCACTGCGCCTCGGGGGATGCGATGGACTCAATGCGCGGGTCTTCTTTGAAAGAAGAGACAGAAAGGAGAGAGAGAGACAGACGAGAGAGGCACTCGCCGTCGCGTTCGCCTCTCGATTCGAAAAAAACGTCGACGCTTCAAATCAACCTCCCCGATTCAATCTTTACCTTGTCCAGGGCCTCAAACTTCTTCATGATCATTTCGGGCGTCTCGTTGTCCTCGACATAGCCCACGTACATGGCCTCGGATGGGCCGGCGAAAGTCTGGCGGGCGCACGAGCGCTTGGGGCGGCGCCCGCTCTCTTCGGGGGGATTTGATGAAGCCATCGATGGAGGAGCTCAAGTTTTTTGCTCTCTATCTTTTCTCTTTTGAGCTGTGAGCTGTGTGTGTCTACGGTGCCAGAGAGCAGCGCCCGAAGAGTAGCGTCAGCAGCAGAGAATGCGCGTGCGAGCGTGCGTGCGGCGACAGAGAAAGAGAATACGAGCTCGCGCGAGAAGGGCGAGAAGAGAGAAATAAATGAATTCTGCTGCCGACAGCTCTTCCGAAGTTTTTTTTTGCTTGCTCGTTCACTCTTCTTCCATCGACCCTTCTTCGTGCTCGGGCCCAACGCTTCATGCTGTCCCGCGTTTTCGCGAGCGCTGCTCCTGCCAGAAGTCTCTCCTCCTGCGCGACGAGGAGGTTCCGGTATTTGCCTCTCGATCGCCGTTCGACGCTCCGGAATCTGCTCTTCGCAATGTCCCAACAGCAGGGGAACGGAGAAGCTGAGCAAGGCGACAGACGATCGACGACCTCGGCCTCGACCTCCACCGACACCGATATCCGCACCTCCAAAAAGGCCCTGCGCTCCTCGATCTCGGCGACGCTCATGGCGCTACCGGACGAGGAGATGGCCAGACAGAGTGAGGGTTGTCTATCTGCTAGGGCTGAGAGAGAGAGAGGGAGAGAGCAGAATACTCTTTCATTTCTTTGCTGAGTGCTCCTCTCACCTCGACCCCCTCCAAAAAAAAACAATAATATAATAAAAAAATATTATTTAACCAGGCGCCGAGATCGCGCACTTCGTCCTCGCGTCGCCGATCTGGAAGAGCTCGAAGAAAGTGGGCATCTACCTCGCTGCGCCGAGACTCAGGGAGGTCGGCACGGAACTGCTCGTCCGGGCCGCGCTCGGAGAGGAGAATGCCACAGCTCAAAGCAAAAATGCCGACGTCGGCGCCTCGTCCTCGACCTCGACCTTGGCGGGCGAGGAGGAGAAGAAGAAGCGCCTCTTTGTTCCGATCGTCGGAGACGGACCGCAGGAGATGAGCTTGGTGCACCTCGGTGAGTTTTCTATTTCGAAAGCATTCGGGAGCGCAAGAAAAGGAGGGGAGAGAGAGGAGGAAAAAGGTCGTACTCTCCTTGCTTTTGCCACTCAACTCTCTTCCTTTGTTGTTCCTTTCTCTCTCCTTTCTCTTTCTGTCTTTTTCTCCCTTGTCCAGATTCACTCGATGGCCTCAGGACCGTTCCCCCTTTTGGTATCAGGGAGCCCTCGAGAGATTACGGCGACGGCAGGCCGCGGGAGGACGGTGCGAGTTTTTTCTTTTCTCCTCCTCTCTTGCTCTTCCTCTCTCTCTCTCTTTCTCTCTCGTCTCACCCCCTTGCTCACCTTGAAAAATAAATTAAAAAACAGCTCTGACAGCACACATCGACGCCCTCTTCCTGCCCGGGGTCGCCTTCGACCGAGAAGGAAGGAGGCTTGGTCGGGGACTGGGATATTACGACGCCTGGGCCCACCGCGCGCGGAGGGCGAAAAAGGAGGCAGTGGCGGCGGCGGCAGAAGAAGAAGCAGAGTCCTCAGGCGCCAAAGTCGAGGTCGAGGCCGAGGACGCGAGTGCGGGCCCGCTCCTCGTCGGCCTCGCGTTCTCGCAGCAGATGACGGCAACAAACTCTGGCTCTGGCGTCCCCGTGGAGCGGCACGACGTCGGGCTCGACGCCGTCGCGGTCGCCGGGGAAGGGCTAGTGGCGACGAGCGAGCGCGGGAGGAGAGCGCTTGCTTTGTAAAAAAAGAAAAAGAGAAAGAAGAGAAGCCACAGTCAGAAAAAAAGAAAGGAAAGAAAAAACGAACAGCAAGAAGCAAATCAAGAGAACGACACCGTTTTCTGCTCTTTGTTTCCCCGTGTCACGCCCTCTCTGCCTTTTTCTCTGCTTCTGCAGTGCCTCTGACTTAACCGCGACACTCAGCAAGCGGACAAAGAGACGAATACGGCGAAGAAAGGGGGTGAAGCATCGGTCAAAGCTTTCGCTCTCTTTCAAATCAATCAGACACGCGTTTTCAATGCCGCCGCCGACGATGCTTCTTCGCCTCCCCTTCCCAGCAGCGCAGGCGAGGCCATGTCTCGTTCGCGGAAAGCCGGTCACGCGCCCTCGACACGTCGCCCGAGCCGCACCGGCAAACGGAGGGAGCAGCAGCTCCGTGGCGGACAGGCAGGAGCAAGCAGCACCGGCAACAGAGAGGCCATCGCCGGCTTCCTCGCCGCCGCCGAGTCCTCCTCCTCCTCCGCGGGAGCCAGAACGACCCGAGGCCTCCGCATCTTCTTCTGCTTCTCCGTCTTCCCCTCCTTCTCCTTCGGCGAGCTCGCAGCAGGCTGTGTCATCCAACAAGGCTCTCGAGGCCGAGCGGCCGTGGCGGAGGTGCGTTGATAAAAAAGAGAGAGAACGAGGCGAGGGGGACAAACAAAGTCTTCCTCGAGCTTCTTCTCTCTCTGACAAAAAAACTCCACAACTTCAAAAAAACTCACACACAGGCGCCTCCGCCGGGCCTTTTCTGCCTTGCCGCTCTCGATCTTCACGCCCTACGCAAACTTGCCTGCCGACGGGAGGGTAAGAGGGAGGACCGACAGAGCAGGAAGAGAAGAAGAAGAAACAAGAGACAAAAGCGGCGTTTTGTTCTTTCTCACCTGAAGCCAACTTTCCTGGGGAAAAAAAAAACTCCACAACAACAACAACAACAACACACAGACCCAGACCCTCGCCGAGATGGCCTGCGACCCCATGGAGCGCAACTGCCAGGTCCCGATGCACGTCTGGGAGGGCCCCTGCGGCGCCTGCGCTGGGACGGGCAGCGCGCGGTCGGGCAGCGCCGTCCGAGCCGCGAGGGGCCGAGGGCGCGCGCGGTCTTCCTTCTCGACGACGTACAGCACCTGCGTGGCGTGCTCCGGGGTGGGCTACGTCAGGTACACGACTGCGCGGCTGGGCCCGCCGCGCGGGCTCAACGGGAGGAGGCGGAGGAGGCGAAGAGAGGAAGCCACTCCTGCTCCTCTGGGCCCGTTGACGCTCGCAAGGCCCGAGGCGGACGAGGACGCCGACGACTACATCTACTCGGACTCCGAGTCTGACGACGAAGAAAACAACGGAAATGGTGGCTTTTCTGCCTCGTACAGCGACGAGGACGAGGGCGAGGGCAGCTAGAAGAGAAAGCCGTGTCTCTCGCTTTTTCCCCCTCGCCTGAACTTGTTTTAGAAACTTTTTTATATTTTTTCCTCACTTTTTTCCCCCAGTGTATCAAATCCCAACGAAAGAAACCCGAAGCAGTTCCCTTTCTCCGAGTGAGCGTACGGAAGAGAGAATCGAGAGAGAGAGAGAGAGAGAGAGAGAGAGAGACGTTGGATTCAATGCTCTTGTTCGTGTTGTCTTCTATCAGTTCTCATTTATGTTTTACTGTTTGCCCTCTCGCCGCTCGACCTCCTCTCCCGCAAACGCAGCAGCAGCGGCAGCAGCAGCGGGCACCTTCGACGGCGAGTCCTCCTGCTGCGCTATGAGGTAGTCGACCCAGGAGTCCGTCAGGCCCGCCCCGGCGGGAGGGGGCCTCGCCGGCGGGACGGGCCTGCCTCCGGCTCCCAGGACGAGCCGCCTGGCGCCGCGCGCGAGCGCGACGGGCGCCGCCGCGGCCGCCCGCAGCGCCCCCCGCTTCCTCCCCCCTCCGGGCCCGCCGCCGCCCCCGCTCTCCGCGCCGCCCGGGGACGATAAAAGCATCAGGCCCCTCGCGGAGCGCAGCAGGTAGCTCTCCTTCGTCTCCTCGTCTACGCCGGCGGCGACGCAGAGCTCCTCGAGCGCCTCGGGGAGGCCGCCGCCGCCGCCGCCGGCCCGGGGCCCCAGCAGCGCGGCGAGCGCCCCCCGGACGGCGGCGCCGTCGACCGACGCCCGCGCCTTTTTCTCGGCGGCGCCCAGGCGCCTCAGGGCCTCGGCCAGCGAGCGGCGCAGCGTCGAGGCCTCCGTCTCGAGCTCGTCGAGCCTTCTCCTGAGCTCCGAGGCGGAGGTTCCGCCCGGGCCGCCCCGGGACTCGGCCTCCGCCGCCGCCGAGGCCTTCGCCTCTCCGGCCTCCCTGCGAGCGGCCTCCGCCGCCTCCCTGGCGGCCTCGGCCTCGCCCTCGGCGCTCGCCGCGGCCTCCTTGGCGACCCGCAGCTGCTCCCTCAGCCTCGCCGCTACGGACGCCTCGTGAGACAGCCCCTCGAGGGCAGACCTCAGGTTGAGGACTTCGGCGCCGGAGCTCTCGAGCGCAGACCTCGCGGCCGACGCCTCCGCGGCCGCGCGCCGCGCCGCCTCCGCGGCCGCGGCCTCCCTGCGCTCCAGCTCCGCGAGCGCCGTCGACCCGCTCCGCTCCCTCGCGCCGGCGGCGGCGCGCTCCCTCTCGACGGCGGCGCGAACTTCGGCGTCGATGCGCCAGCGCACACGGGCCTCCTCGTCGTCCTGGTCGCCGAGCGTCGCCTCCTTCAGCCGCAGCAGCTGGGCCCTGAGGCGGGCGGCTTCCCCTCTGAGGGTCGCGGCCTCGGACTCGGAGCGCTCGCAGGCGGGGCAAGGGAGCGGAGGGGCAGAAGGAGAAGGAGAGGGAGCGGCGGGGACAGGAGGTCGAGGTGCTGCCGCCTCTGCGGGCCCGGGAGCCGGCAGCGGCGGCAGCGGCGGCACAGGAGGGGTCTCTCGCCTCTGCTGCTGCTGCTGCTGCTGCTGCTGCTGCTGCGGTGGAGGAGGGGGAGGAGAACGACTCGTCTTGGATTCCGCTTTGGAGGCATCCGCTCGAACCACAGGCGCAGACGGTGACGCCTCCCGAGGAAGAGGAGGAGCAGCAGCAGGAGCACCAGCGATGGGGGCAGCAGGCGGCGGCGCCGGAGGAGAGGAAGAACAAGGTGCTGCTGCGGGTGCAGCAGCTGCAGCGGCCGTCCTCGCCGCGCGTGCCGCCCTGTCCGCCTCTATCTTGGCCTTCAGGGCGGCGAGGCGCTGGGCCCCCGCCGACGGGGTCGATAGTGTCGCCGTCGTCGGCGGCGGCGGCGCCGCCGGAGCGGCGGCGGAGGGGGGGCGGAGGTGCTGTTGTTGAGGTACAGTCGGCAGAGGCGGAGGAGGAGGCGCCGCCATCGAGGGCGCTGCCCTTGCCTCAGCTGCCCTTGCGCTCCCTCCGCAGTCTTCTTCGCTCGGCCTGTCATCTTCCTCCTTCTCTTGTTCTTCTTCTTCTTGTTCGTCGCCGTCGTAGCTGCCCTCGTCCCCGGAGTCGGTGCCTTCGCCGAGGGCCTGTTGGAAAGATTTTTGGGTTTGTCGTTTGGTCCTCAAGGTTGAGATTTTGTTTTCAGTTTCGATGGCATCAAAAGCATTCGCTCGTTCGCTGCTCTCCCTCCCTCTAATCTCCCTCTCTCCTTACCTCCTTGGCCAGGTCCTCTGCCGTCTCTATCACGTCCGCGGCGAGCTCCGCGGCCAGCGAGCGCACCCCGCCAGCGGCTGCCCCGAGTCGTCCCCACAGAGCCCTGCCTGCCGCGGCCGCGGCGTCGGCAGAGGCCACTGCCGAGGGGGGCAGGCGCGGGAGCGCGCTGCTGCTACCACTGCTGCTGTGGTTGTTCGTGCCGCCCGTCATGATGATGATGATGAACGAGAGCGGCTCTCCTCATTCCCCTCCCTCGCTGAGAAAGAGAGAGAGAGAGAGCACGCGAGAGAGAAAACGTTTTTTTGAATTCTGTTTCAGCGCGAGCAAGCACAACGAGTTTTTTTTCCACTGCTCCTGAGACTCTGTTTTCAGAGTCTCTCTCTTCAGACAACAACGATTGAAAACAAACGCTTCTTTAACCTCCACTCTCGGTCATCGAATCTCCTATTTTCTTCACTCCCAGAGCGTCGAGCACATCGACGCCTATCGTTGCTGACAAGGGGAGACCGAAAGCACTAAAGGAAACAAAACGCAACCGCCTGAAACGAACTGCAAATCCCTTCGTTCAACCAAAATGTTCAGCAAAGTCACGTCGGTCTTTGACCACTTCAAGAAGCCTGCGGACCCCAAGGACTTGGTCCGGAAGTGGCAGTCCGAGCTCCGGAGCGAGCAGAGGGGCATGGAGCGGCAGATCCGCGACCTGGCCAGGGAGGAGAAGCTGGCGCAGAAGAACGTGAGAATGATATTGACTTTTTTTCTTCTCTTTCACATGCTTCCGTCACTCGACCTCGCGGAGAGAAGAGAGAAGATAAAAAAAACTAACCTCTTCTTCTATCCTCTTCCTCCCCCCCCCCCTCCCCCCCCACTAAAAAAAAAACAGGTCCGCGACGCCGCCAAGCGCGGCGACGCCGCCGGCGCCAAGACCCTCGCCCGCGAGATCGTCCGCTGCCGCGCCGCGACCTCGAGGCTCTACGTGCACAAGGCGAGGCTCGTCGACATGAACTCGCGCCTGGCCGAGCAGCTCGGCACCGCCCGCGTGGCCGGCTCTCTGCAGAAATCCGCCGAAGTGATGGCCCTTGTGAATGGACTCGTCAAAGTGCCGCAGCTGATGGGCACGATGCGGGCGATGTCTCGGGAGATGGCGCGGGCCGGCATGATCGACGAGATGGTCGGGGACGCGATCGACGGCGCGGTTGCGGAGGAAGGCGAGGACGAGGCGGCCGAGGCCGAGGTGGACAAAGTGCTGATGGAGATCGCCGGGGCTGACATGGAGTCTCTTGCTGCCGCGGCGGCTCCGCGGACGAAGCAGAGGATTGCGGCGCAGGAGGCTGCTGCTCCTACTGCGGAAGAAGAAGAGGGGATGGAGGACTTGAAGGCGAGGTTGGAGGCCGTTCGGAATTGAAAAAAAAACGATTTTTCTTTTTTCAATTCCGAACGATTAACATTTTGTCTCAACATACTGTTTTTTTTTGTCGACGCTTCTTTTTACAAGCACAATGAGAGCGGAGAGACAACGTAAAAATACATCACGAGCCCATCGCTCGCAGGTAAGACTCGAGGGCGGCGCGCGCGCCGGGCAGCAGAACAGGGTCGCCCTTTCTGCTGCTTCCGCCCTCTTCGACGGCTCCTCCGTGATCGAGGTCGAGGGCTTGCAGAATCGCCTCTCGTGCTTCCGGGACCCTCCCGAGGCGCGTCTCCGAGGCCGCAACGAGCGCCAGGGCGGCTGCGCGGCACCGCGGGTCGCCCGATAATCCGTAGGAAGCAGCAGCGGTGGCGGAAGAAGAAGAAGGAGAAGCAGAAGGAAGAGAGAGGGCGGCGGCCCTGCTCGCGTCGGCAGAGACGCGGCCCCAAAGTCTCCCTCCCTCTGCATCTCCCCCTTCTTTTTCTTCAACGGCTGCTGCTACCCGCGCCAGGGTCTCCGCGGCCCGCAGCCACACCCGAGCGCGCGCGCGCCTGCCGAGGACCAGGGGGCGTTCCTTCTCCTTCCCTTCTCCGGAGTCGTCGAGGGACCGCGCGAGCGCCTCGAGCTCCTCCGCGGCCCGCTCCGTCCTCTCCCGCCCCCCCTCTCCGTCTTCCCCCGTGTCCAAGGAGGCCAGCGCCGCGTTGTAGGTGGCAGCGGCTCGGATCGCGGCGGGGAGAACAGAGAAGGAAGGAGAGAGAGAAGAAGAGGAGGAAGAGGAAGGCTCCTGCTGCTGCTGCTGCTGCTCATTCTCATGCTCGTGCTGCTCCTGCGACGACGGCGACAGCGCCAAGGAGCAGCAAAGCAGGGCGCAGCGCGGCTTGCCCTCCCGGAGACTCACCGCGGCGACGTTGTTCCGGATGAGCGCCGTCGATATCGAGGCTCTGGGAGAGGAGGAGGGGAGGGGAGTGGTCCCGGCCGCTCCTCTGCCTCCGCCTCCACTGCACCATGCCTCCTCCGAGAGGGCCGCCTCGGCGAGGGCCTGCGAGCTCGCGCGGAGGTCTCCCAGAGCGTAGTGCGCCCTCGCGGCGACGAGCCAGTGCTGTTGGTCGGTCGGGGGTTTCAATTTTTGAGTGTTTGAGTGAGCGGCGGAGGCGTCGATAGAGAGGGAGAGAGAGGGCGTGGGGGGGTGGGGGCAGAGAGAGACTGTGAGGTGACCAGGAGGTTGGTCGCACAGAGGGAGAGATCGAAAAAGCAATTGAAACCGACAACAGCCACTCACCCAGGGCTTCGCTCTCCCGCTCCCAGAGGTGGGATAGCGAGAGAGGCGCAGGGCCTCTGCAGCGTCTCCCACGGAGAGCGCAGCCAGGGCGAGGCGGCGCGCCTCGTCGTCCTCCGACGAGGGAGACATGTATATAAAAGTCGATTGATCGCGAATGCAAGTGTTTTTTTTTCTTCGTTTTTTTTCTTGCGTTTCATGCAAAGAAAGCTTCGTCGCTCTCTATCTCGTCTCCTTCTCCCTCCTCGACCCTCGTCTTCCTCGCCTTCCTCGCCGACGCCACCCCGCGCCTCCATCCCCCTCCTCCCTTGACGACAGCAGCCCCTCCCTCGCCTCCGGGCCACTCGATGAGGACCCCCAGGGCCTCGACCACCGTCTTGCATCGAATGATCTCCATCGGAGCGCCGGCAGCGGCAGCTTTGGCCTTTCCTCCCCCGCCCTCCTCTTCTTCGCCCTTTGCCGTCCTCTTCTTCCCGGCTTTCGCGATGTCCCGCAGCGCCTGCAGCGCCCTCGGCGGCACCTCCTGGCTCGCAGGGATCACCGCGGCCCTGAAACCCAGCTTGGCGGCCTCGGCCAGCCGCTGCCCTATGTGCGGCACGCGCCGCAGCTCGCCGCCGAGGCCGACCTCGCCAAACGCGACGACGTCGCGCCGCGTCCTCGGCCCGGCCCCGGAGCCCCCGCCGGCGTCGGCCGCGGACGCCGCCAGCGCCGCGGCCACGGCCACGTCCGCCGCGGGCTCGCGCAGCTCCAGGCCCCCGACGACGTTGGCGTGCACGTCGGAGCGGCCCAGCCGCAGGCCGGCGTGCTTCGAGAGGACCGCCAGGATGAGCGCCAGCCGGTCGCGGCGGACGCCGCCGGGCGCGCGCACGGGCGGCGCGCCGCCGGGGCCCGCGGCCGCGGCCGCCGAGGGCGAGACCAGGGCCTGGACCTCGAGCAGCATCGGCCGCGTGCCCTCGACCGCAACGGTGGCCACGGAGGCCACCGAGGGGGCCGCCGCGCGCTCCGCCGCCAGCGCCGCCGAGGGGTCTGGCAGCGCCGAGAGGCCCAGCTCGCCCATGCGGAAGACGCCGACCTCGTCGGCCGGGCCGAACCTGTTCTTCACGGCGCGCAGCAGCCGCAGCTCGCCGCCGCGCTCGCCCTCCAGGTAGAGCACGGCGTCGACGATGTGCTCGAGGACGCGGGGGCCGGCGACGTCTCCCGATTTGGTGACGTGTCCCACGAGGAAGATCGCGGGGCCCGAGGTGGAGGAGGCCGTCACGACGTCTTCCCCGCCGTCGTCGCCGCCGCCGCTGCCGTCGTCGTAGTCGTCGTCGAAGTCGAACTCGCTCTCGTTGCTCTCTTCGGGTCTGTTCCTGCTCCTCTTCGGCCTCTCGGTCGCTTTCCTCCGCCTCCTCCTGGTCCCCCCGCCGACGTCCTTGGCGACGCGCAGCAGCGCCGCGGCGCACTCCCGCACCTGCGTGACCGACCCGGCCGAGCCCGGCGCGCCGTCCAGGTACACGGTCTGGATCGAGTCGACGACGACGGCGACGGGGTCGAGCGCGACGATGTGCTGGAGGATCTCCTCGACCCTCGTCGCCGCAAGCAGCAGCACGTTGGGCGCCGCGCCGAGGCCGAGGCGCGCGGCGCGGTTGGCGACTTGGTCGACGGACTCCTCGGCGGAGACGTAGAGTACGGGGCGGGCGTGCGAAGGGCCGCGGCTTGAGTCCGAGGGAGCGGAGGGAGGAGGCGACCCGGGAGCCTGGTGTTGTTCCCGGTCTCCTCCTCCCTCTCCGCCCCCATCTGTGCCCCCTCCGCCGCTGTCGCCGCCGGTGTCCCCGCTCAGCATCGCGGCGACCTGCAGCAGCAGCGTCGATTTCCCCACGCCCGGGTCCCCTCCGACCAGCGTCAGCGACCCGGGGACGGCCCCGCCGCCGCCGAGCACGCGGCCGACCTCTGCCCCGTCGGGGCCGGGGAGGCGCAGCCTCCAGTAGTTCCCCGCGGCGCCTCCGCCGGCCTCCCTCTCGCGGCTCAGGTCCGCGAGCGAGCGAGGCGAGGCGGAGGTCGGAGAGACCCAGGCAGAGCGAAGGGAGCGAGCTGCCGCGGGGACCGGGGAGGAGCCGGGCTGCGACGACGAGTAGGGCGAGGGAGACGAGACGGCGGCGGCTGCGGCCGCGGCTCCGGCGCCGCCACCTCCTCCTCCTCCGCTGCTGCTGCCTCCTCCGAGCCCTGAGCTGGATTCGCTCCTCACCATCACAGCTTCCAACGTTCCCCATTCGCCGCATTCGGGGCACTTTCCTTTTTTCTGAGGGGCCGTGGCCTCGCACGAGGAGCACTGGTAGAGCATCTTGGACTTGACTGGGATTTTTGTTTTTGGACGAGGTTTTTTTTTTCGGTTGAGTTCGCCCATCGAATTTGTTTCGGCGTCAAAGGGAAGAAAAGCTTCGAATCCTCTCTCGCAGACCACTTACCACCTGCGGCACACGGCCCCGATCGGTGAAATTGCCTTCTCTGCGACACCAGGCGAGAAGCTACGGGCATACGCGGGGCAGGAAGCACCGAGAGATGTCGCGAAGGCGCGAGCGTTGTCGGCGCCATCAAAGCTGAGATCGACGACGACGACGACAGCGACGACAATGCTCCGCAGCACCTCGAGCTTCCCATCATCGTTCTCCGTGTTTCCTGCTGCTTCGAAAGCTCAATGGCTGCGTCGATTAACAGGCGAGCCAGCGCGCGGCGATAAGCCATGCGCTGGAGCGGAACGAAAGGAAGAGAGAGAGAAAGAGATATACAAAGAGCAGTGCTACAAGATCGAGATAGTGGACGAGGTCAGGAGAGAAGAAAGGGGGAAAAAAAGCATCATCTCCTCGCGACCACCTCCGACGCCCTCAGCACCTGCGCCCACTCCGGCGCGTCCCCGTCGAGCGCGAGCAGCTGCGGCAGCACGGCGGCCACGGCGTCCGAGTCTCCGCGGCGGGTGTGCGCCACCACGCAGGCCCGGAGCATCGCCGACCACCCAACGCGCGGGTCGCCGCTCGTCTCCGGGAGGAGCAGGAGGGGGACCCGGCCGCCGCCGCCGCCGGCGCGCCTGCGGAAGCCCGCCGAGGGCCACCGCCGCTCGACCTCCTCGCCGCGCTCCTCGCCTGAGACCACCTCTCCCGTCGAGGGGTCCCAGACCCACTGTCCCAGCGGGCACGCGAGGAGCCAGCTCCCGGTCTCCGGGGCCGCAGCGGGAGTCCGCGCCGCCATCCTCGCCGCGACGGAAGGAGAGAGGTGCTGCGAGAGAGGAGACAGAGAGAGAGCGGAGACACCGTCTGCGCTTCCTTCTCCTCTCCCCTTCGGCTCCGCGCCCTCCGCCGGGACGGGAACATTCCACACGCCGAGCCTGCGGGCGAGCGCCGAGGCGACGGCGGCGAGCGCTATCGGGGCCCCGGCCCCGACGCCAACGCTGACGCTTTGGCTCCCGCTGCTGCTGCTGCTGCTGCTGCTGCTGCTGCTGCTGCTGCTGCTGCTCTGAAGGACCAGCTTCTGCCCGCGGCGGAGCACTGCGCCGGGGAACAGCGGGCCGAGCCCGTCGTAGAGCCACTCGACGGCGGCGGGCCGCAGCCTCGGGACCACGAAGAGCCTGCTGCCGCTGCTACCGCCGTCTTCGTCGACCTGGCGGCGGCGGGAGGAGAAGGAGGAGGCGTCGCCGTCAAAGAGGAGGCGGGCGAGGCCGCGGACGGCGGCGGCGGAGGAGGAGCCGAGGGTCGCGGCGCCGGTTGCTGAGAGGGCGTCGCTGGCGGCGAGCGCAGCGTCGTCGAGCGCTGCAGAGACCCGCTCCGCGCTGATTGTCTCCTCTTCGTCTCCATCGTCGTCGCCGCCGTCTTCGTCGTCGTCGCCATCGGAAGAAAAAGAAGAGGACGAAACCCCCCCGAGCTCGAGCCCCTCGGGTGGGCGGGCGGCGGAGGGCAGCAGCAGCGCGCCGCGCTCAAAGGCGAGCGCCTCGGACGAGAGCAGGACGCCTCCTCCCGCGGTCGGGGGTCCTTCGCCATCCTCGCCGCCGCCGCGCTCTCGCTCTCCTTCGTGGAGGTCATGCCAGAGGGAGAGGCTGTGGCGGACGTCGGGCGGGGAGGAGGCGAGGAACTCGACCTGCTCGCGGAGGCGCCGAAGGCGGGCAAAGGAAGCTGAAGAGTTCGTTGATTTTTCTCTCATGATTCTCAAAGATGAGAAAAAGAAGAGCTTGCTCGTCGACGGATCCTCTTCGAAAGTTCCCTCTCTCTCTCTCGCGCGCGCGGATCAAAACAGGGCACATTCTCTCACCGTCAAGGTCGTCGCCGAGGGCCGCGCGGAGGAGCCGATTGGAGGGAGAAGACGGGGAAAAAAGAGTCGAGGTCGAGAAAAAGGAGTCGTCGTCGTCGGCCAGTCTCCACGACGACGATCGATCTCCTCCGCCGAAAGAGTGGTAGCTCAGAAAGGGGACCGGAAGGGGCACTTTCGCGGCCTTGGCGTCCGCTGTCAACAGGCTCAGAGCTCGCAGGAGCTGCTTGCGCACGGCAGAAGACGCCGAAGAGCTCATGGCGTGAGAATGAGGAAGCGCGATGGGAGAAAAAGAGAAAGAGCTTGAACGTTAGTCGAAACGATCTTTTACTCTGGCTCTTCTCTCGCCCCTTTTTTTTGAATTTCGTTCACTCTTGTCTTTTTTCGAACGTCGAAAGAGACGAAGAAAACAAAAAGCAAGACAGAAAAGATGGCGCGGACGATGGGCTCGGCCTCTTCTCAGAGTCGCCGCTCGCCTCCCCGAGGTGGCGTTGTGATCTCATTCAGAGCAGCACGAGTCATGAAGAAGCAAGCGACGACGAGGCGAAGCGCCGCCGTCGCCGCTGCCGAGGCAATCGCGACGACGACGTTGACGACGACGACGACGACGACGACGAAAGCCGTCGCCCGCAGGGGCACCAAGCGGGGTCCCATCCCGGCTCCAATTTTCCCTGATGGCAAGGTCGCGAAAGGTTAGCGAGATTGAGATTGGCAGCGGGACAATGCGTCGATTGGAAAGGGAGTTGTCGAACGAGTCTCGCCCATTCCAAGTGCCCGCCCCGGGTCGACGTCGGTCGAATCGAAAAACAAATCCAATGCCCGCTTTCTCTTCGGTCTTCTCACGCCCTTCTCTCTCTCTCCCTCCCAAACAAAAAAACCCAACAGCACCCTCGCGCCCCGTGTCGGCACGAGCAAGGTCAGCGGCGCCGCTGAGATCGGAATTTAAGAAGCCCGCGGGGGGCAGAGCGCGCCCGAGAAGCGGTGGGATCGTATCTATTCCATCGTTGTCGCGCCGCATCAGAGAGGCACAGGCGCCATCGCCGAAGAAAACGAAAACGGCGGCGAACCCCTCGACGCCGTGGGGGAGGAAAGCGGCTCTTCTGCCTTCTGCCGCCCTCGTCACGCCCAAGGTCCCCACGGCCAGGCGCGCCCCTCCCTCGACGCCGCATCCCAAGAGGCGCAGCATAAACTACGATCCCGTGGCGTCCAAGAAGCCGCACGGGGCTCCTCCTCCGAGAGCGGCGGCGACTGAAGCCTCGGCCTCCCCTCCTGCCGCTGCCCCTCCTCAGGGGGCTTCCGCCCGCGCCAGCGACGACGCCCCGAGCCCGGCCGCGGCCCCGCCGCCGCCGCCGCCGCCCCTCTCCCCGCTGCAGCCCCCTCCGCTCCCGAGCGCGTCGACCGGACCCGGACTCGGAGGAAGAGGAGCGACGGCGGGCGGAGGAGGGGAGGCGGAGAGGGACCACCTCTCGTGGTTTGACCCCGCCGACGCGGCCAAGGTCGCGCTCGCCCGCCGCGCCCTGCAGGGGGCCCCCCCGCCGCCCCCGCCGGGGTGCGCCCCGCTGGCCCGCGCCGTCGAGGCCAGGGCGCTCGACGCTGCCCTGGCGCAGAGGCTTGCCGCGGGCAGGGGCGGGCTCGTCTGGGTGACGGGGAGGAGCGGCACGGGCAAGTCGCTGACGGTCGCGGCCGTGCTCGCGGCGCAGAGGGCGAGGTGGAGGACGGCGGCGCCCGGGTTCGAGGGCGCGCTGGCCGCGAAGATCGTCAAGGCCAGGGCCGCTGCAGAGGAGGCTGCCGCGATGGGCGGGCGGGATGAGGAGGAGGAGGAGGCGGCAGCTGAGGAGGCGGCGGCGGCGGCGGAGAAGGGGAAGAGGGGGAAGAAGACGGCGGCGGCGAGGAGGGGGAAAGGCGGGGCCGCTGCCGCTGCTGCTGCTTCCGCTCCTGCCGCTGCTGTTTCTTCTTCTGCTGCTGCGAAGGAGGCTGCTTTCCCGAAGAAGGACGCGCCCAGGAGGCGCGCCTCGACTCTCAAGGCAGGCGCCATCGCCGCCGGCGCCGCCGGCGCGCCGAAGAGGAAGCGAGCCCCGGCAGCAGCGGCAGGAGGGGCGGCGGAGGCACAGGTAGCTCCCGCGCCCGCCCCCGCCCAGTCCGCGGCCTCCCTCGCCGCGGCCCTCGCGGCCTTCGAGGCCCCTGTCCCAGAGTGGATGGACGCCTCTTCTTCCTCCTCCTGCTTCCCCCCCTCGCCGGCGGCGGTGTGGCTCAACTGCATGGCGCTGCGCTCGCCCGGCGAGGCGATCTCGCGTCTGGCCGACGGGCTCGAGGAGGCCGCGCGCCTCTGCGGGCTCGCCGACTCCATCAGCTCGGGCTCGAGCGCCTCTCGAAGGGACCCTCCCAAGTCTTGCGAGAGCTACACGATGCCCGGGGGAGTCGTCCGCGCCGACGCGCTCCCCCCAGGGAAGACGGCGACGACGCTGCTGCCGCCCCTGGACAGAGACGAGCGCGGCGGCCTCGCCGGGCTCTCTTCGGCGGCGGACAAGGCCTTCGAGCGCGCCCGCGCGGCCGCCGCCGTGCTCTCCGCTCCGCTGGGCAGCGGCCGCGGAGGCCGCGGCGGGGTGGTCGTCGTCCTGGACGAGATAGACTCGCTCGAGGCCGGCGGCGAGGGCGCGGCGGCGGCGGAGGCCTCCAAGGACAACAAGGCGAAGAAGGCCACCGCCACCGGCGGCGCCGGCGGGAAGGGCGGCGGCGACGCCGGGGGGAGCAGGGGGGCCTCGGCCTCGGCCAAGGACGCCCTGCGCCGCGTGCTGGCCCTGACGCGCTCCGCGGGCGTGCGCGTCGTCCTCGTCGGCGTCGCCAACGCCGCCGACGTCGCGCTGCGGCTGGGGGGCGCCAGGGCCGTCGCGAGCGTCGCCGCCGCGGGCAAGGCCGCCACCGTGGCGGCGGCGGCGGCGAGGGGGAAGGAAAACGTCGCGCCCTCTGCTACAGAGGCTCCAACGAAGGCTCCCGGGTCTTCCTCCGCTGCTGTGCTCGCTCGTGCCGCTTCCGCCGCTGCCGCGGCCCCGCAGGCGGCCACAGAGGTCGCGTTCGAACCGTATGGCCCCACCGCGCTCGCCGACCTCCTCGCCGCGAGGCTGCGGCCGCTGCCTGGCCCCGCCTTCGCGCCTCGCGCGCTGCGGCTCATCGGCCTGAAGGTGGCGGCGAGGAACGGGGACATGCGGGCCGCGGTGAAGGCCGCGGTGCGCGCGCTGGAGCTGGCCGCGGAGGACGCGGCGCGGAGGAGGGGGCGGCGCGAGGCGGCGGCCGCCGCCGGCCCGTCCTCGTCCTCCCCCACCCGCGCTCGGCCCCTCGGCCCGGCGGCGGCGTCCCGGGAGGGGGCCTCCCCGCTCTCCCCCTCGACCGAGGCGGCCAACGCCGCCGTCACCGCGACGGCGGCGGCGACGCGCACCTCCCCGCGCAAGGCCGCGTCGGCCGCGGCCGCAGCGGGGGGAGGAGCCGGAGGAGGAGGAGCAGCGGCAGGGGCGGGGGCGGGGGCGGGGGCGGGGGCGGGGGCGGCGGCGTCGCACGCCGCTGCCCCGACGCTAGTCGGCCTCCAGTTCGTCGACGCGGCCCTGGCCGCCTCCTCGGACGCGTGGGGAGAGCGCGCGGTGCGGGAGCTGCCCCCGGCGTGGCAGTTCGCCCTGGTCGCCGTGCTGAAGGCGAGCAGGGCTGCCGCCGCCGCCGCGGGGACCCCGGGGGCGGCGCCCTCGCCGGCGGCGGCCTCGGGGCTCTTCTTCTCCGGCGGCGGCGGGAGCGGGAGGGCGACCCCGGCCTCCTCGGCCTCGGCGGGGGGATTCGGGAACCTCCTCCTCCAGAGAGGAGGGGGCGGAAGGGGGCCCTCCCCCTCGCCGTCGTCTTCCGCGGGGATGCTGTTCCTCGGGGGGGGAGGAGGTAGGGGAGGAGGCGCGAGCGCGGCGCTCCTCAACTCGGCTGCGAGGCGGCCGCTGTTCGCCTCCTCCGGCCTCCTCCAGAACCAGAACCAGGCCCAAAACCAGCAGCCCGCCGCTCCCACTCCCCCGCCGCGCCTCCCCTTCGGCGGGGCCTCGCTGCTGCGCGCGCACTCGCTCGCGGCCATCGGCGGCATCGGCGGGCCGCTGAACCGCGGCGGAGCGACGACGACGATCGCGGCGACGCCGCTCGTCTCGGCCTCGGCGCTCGCCGCCTCCAGGGCCGCGGCCCGCGCCGGCGCGCCGCTCGAGGCGGTGATCGCGGCCAACTCGGCCCTCTGCGAGCGCCTGGGAGTGCGCCCGCCGCCCGCTGCGGAGGTCTCGGCCGCGGTGGCCGCGCTCGAGGGCGCGGGGCTCGTTGAGGCGAGCTCCCTCCCCGGCGGCCTGAGGGGCCGGCCCGGCGGCGGCTTTGGCGGCGGCGGCGCGAGGCCCGGCGCCTCCGCGGGGAAGGGCGGCGGCGTGGGGGGGGCCTCGAGGTGCGTCGCGCCGAGGGTGGGCCTGGACGCAGTCCGCGGGGCGCTGGCCGGGACGCGGCTGCTCGCGGCGTGCCTGGAGGACTAATTTGTTTTTGCTTCTTCCCTTTTACATACGACTTGCTCTCGAGAAACGAATGAAAAATTAAAAAAACTGAAAAACTCAAAAAAAAATACCTGTAATGAAATTTTAAAACTTCCCTTTCGTATAAAAACGACTTTTCGTCGCGAACGCTCTTTTTCCGTTTTTAAATGATGTCTTGCACAGAGGGAACCAAAAAAACAACGAAGAGAAAGAAAAACGCAGTGGGGGGGGGGGCTGAAAGAGAGAAAGAAAAAAGACTTTTTTTTTTCAGATTCTCAGCGTCGCGGCGATCGCGTCGGCAAGCGACAGCACCTCGAACGGCTTCACGCCCCTGACCGCCGCGGCCGTCTCCGGGCACGAGTCGCTGATCCAGAAGTACTTGAAGAAGGGGGCCGCCGCGGCCGCGAGGGCCGCGGCCGTGGAGGCGGCGTCGGACGCGCCGGAGGGAGAAGGCTCCCCCGGTCCCCCCGCGGCGCCCGCCGAGGCGCTCCCCGCAGATCCCACGCGGCCCGACGACGACGGCGCCGTGAACTTCTCGAACGACCGCTGCGGGAACACCCCGTGCGTCGCGTACGCAGAGACCGCCGAAGCGCCCGTCAGCGCCAGCAGCTTGCCGCACTCGAGCAGGGTGCCCCCCGACTGCACCAGGTCGTCGACGATGACGACGTGTCGCCCCCTGGGCGCCCCCTCCTTGAGCCGCACGATCCGCTTGGCGCCGTCGCGGACCTTGGTGCAGATGATCTCGGGGTAGTCGCCGAACTGGTAGTGGAAGCGCTTCCACGCCCCCTCGTCGGGGTACGCGATGGTCACCTGATCCCTGTCCGGCAAGGCAGCCAGACGCGCCCGCAGCAGCGGGATGCCGGACTCGAACAGCGGGAGCACGGTGTCCCCGAAGTAGAAGCGCTCCTGGAGCGCGTGGATGTCGAAGATGACGACCGAGGTCGGCCCGCCCCTCGAGAGGGGGATGTTGCTGAGGATGCGTGCCAGCGTCACCGCCGTTGCCACGTCCCCCTCGGCCTCGACGCGCTCGGCTGTGCCCGTTGGGAAGTAGGGCAGCACGAGCGTGAAGGAGCCCACGAACATGCGCGGGAGCTGATAGATGATCGAGAGCTGCTCGAAGATCGAGGCCGGACTCTGAAAGGAGGCGAGGAAGGCGACGTGGCGGTTGCGGATGCGGGTGGCGTCGCGAACGAAGAGGTTGGGGAAGCCGTCGTTGAATTTTCTGCGAGGAGAATGGGTTGGTTGGGAGGGAAGAGAGAGAGAGAGGGGATGAGAGGGCGTGCCGTGGGGTCGAGAGGACGAAGAGAAAAAATGAAAGGGAGCGGATTCAACAGAAACTCACGCCCAGTTAATCTCTCCGAGCTCGACGCCGTTGCCCGAGGCCTGCACGATCTTGTGCGCGAGCTCCTCGGTGTCCTGTGGTTGGGGAGAGGGTAAAAGAGGGGCGAGGGAGAGAGAAAAAGGGGCGGTCAGTCAGAGGAAAGGTCGAGGTCCAGGTCGAGTTTTTTTTCGTCTGTTTCAGCCGTCGAAGTGCTCGCATCAACTATTCAGTCTCCTCACCGGGTAATAGAACAGCACGCAGTCCTTGCGCAGGCTCTGGGGAGCAAACTCCACGTTCGGCGCCGTGATCCTGATGTCATCCGTCGCGAACGTCGCCGAGGGCGGAGTCGACGACTGCTGCTGCTGGATGGATGCCATCCGCACGCGGGCGAGCGCAGAGGGCGAGAGCAGCGCCGACGCCGTGCGGACGGGCGGCGGCGGCGTCGAGAGCGGGTTGTTGCTGCCGCCCGTGGCGCCATTGCTGGTGGCCATGGTGGAGGATGGCCTGACCTCTGCAGCAGAGGGCCTGGCGCTGCGTGAGGGAGAGGAGCGAGTCGGGGACAGGGCGCGCGTCGCTGCAGCGGGCGCGGGGCGCATGAGCCCAGGATTGGTAGAGGAAGGAAAGCAAAGGAGGAAAAAAGTCGAAGTGAACATTCGCTCAGAACTCTTCGCTCGGCGAACGTCGGCAGAGTCGAAGAAATCAAATAAACACGATGGCCGCCGCCGACAGGGACACGCTCCTGTCGTGGTCCCGCGCGTTCGTGGAGACGCACGGGAGGCGTCCCACCAGGGAGGACATGCCCGAGGACGTCGGTGAGAGGAGAAGCAGAGAGGGAGAGAGCGAGCGACAGAGAGAGAGGCAGAGAGAAGAGAGAGAGGAAGGCAAAACTCTGTCTGCTCTTTTGGCGATTTCGATTGACAAAGGGGAAAAATAGCGGCGGACGAATTCTGACTAAATGCTCCACGTTACTCTCGCGAAAACCGCAATCAAACCCCACACAACAGTGCGAGGCCTCGTAAAATTCAAGGCCAGGAAGTCGACGGGAGGGAGAAGAGAGGTGGCCGTCGTGCCGGCGTCGCCTCCGACGGCGACGATGGCGACGTCGCCGAACGAGAACGAAAACGAGAACGGCGTCGTCGACGCGAGCCCGGAAGCATCGGCCGATGATGATGCCTGCATCGCTGCTGCTTCTCTTCCTCCAGCATGCAATCGCACCGAAGAGGAAAAAGCACCGCCGCCGCTCCGAGACGCCACCAACAGAGCAGGCGGCGGAGAGGCAGAGGAGGGGACGAGCTCGAAGAGCAACCCTTTCCTCCGAGGGGCCGGCGGCGCGTCGGCGGCAGCGGCGGCGAGAAGGGCCACTGGCGCGACAGCTAGGGTTCCTTCTGCTGCTGCTGCTGCTGCTCCCGCCGCCTCGGCCGGAATCCCGCCGAGGCAGGCCGCGACGACGTCGACAATATCGAGCACAACCGTCAGCGGCGGCGGCGGCGGCTGCACGAAGAAGGCGCCGCCGTCATTTGTCGGCCTCGCGGCGCTTCCTCCGCAGCCGCGGCCGAGGGAGGCGGCGCCCGAGGCCGCTCCTGTGGCTGCTCCTCCCGTTCCCGCCGCTCCCGCTCCTCGCCCGCCGAAGCAGCAGCAGAAGAAGAAGGCCGTCCAGAGAGCCGCGGATGAGCCTCCTCCTGTCGCTGCTCCTCCTCCTCCTGTCGCTGCTCCTCCTCCTCCTGTCGCTGCTCCTCCTCCTCCTGTCGCTGCTCCTCCTCCTCCTGTCGCTGCTCCACCTCCCCCTCCTTCGACCTCCGCCGCCGCTCCCGCTCAAGCTCAAGCTCCTGCCGCCGACGACGAGGCCGACGTCCCGCTCGGGGTCCGCGCCGCTGCCCTACTCCGCGCGCAGGGTAAGTCTCCGTTGGCAGCAGCAGCAGCAGTTGAAGAAGCTGCGCCTCCTCCTACTGCTCCCGCCGGAGGGCGCAAGAGGAAGGCCCCGAGCCGGAAGCAGAAGCAGGGGCAAGAAGACGAGGAGTACGAGAATAACGACAACAGCGATGCTCCTTCTCCCGCCGCTCCCGCCCGCAAGCGCAAGCCCTCGGCCTCCGCCACCGCCTCCGCAGCGGCCTCCTCCTTCTGCGGCGTCTCGAAACCCCCGCGCACCCAGCGCGGGAAAGGGTCTGCGCTCCTGTCCTTCGGGAGCAACTACGTCCGCCACGACTTCAAGAAGAAGAAGAAGTTCGCCGCTTCCCGCAGCGGCGGCGGCGCCTCGTCGTCGTCGGCGAGCGGCAGCGGGCGCTTCGGAGGAGGAGGCGGCCGCGCCAGGCCCCAGGCTGGGGACGGCGCAGACTTCCTGGAGGGGGGCGCCGACGCCGACGCCGGCGCCGGCGGCCGGTCCCGCTTCGGGCGGGGAAGAGCCAACGGCGACCGGTGCTGGAAGTGCGGCGGGAAGGGGCACTGGGCCAGCTCCTGTGCCGGGCTGCTCCCCAACGGCGAGCCGGCCCCGGCGCCGGACGCTGCCGCCGCGATCGCAGCGCACGCCGCCGCCGTCGCGGCCGGAGAGGAGGTGGGGTTCGGCAGGGACGGGGGAAAGGAGGAGGAGGAAGAGGGCGAGGGCGTCGCCTTTGGCGTCGGCGGGACGCTCCCCGTCGTCGCCTCGGGCGTCTTTGCCGCCGGCGCTGCTCAGAACAACAGTCCCGATTTCCTCTTCGACGAGGACACCTTCCTGGCCAGGGAGAGCGCCGCCGCCGACGCTGCCGCGGCGCGCCTGGGCCTCGCGCCCGTCCCGGCGCCGCTGCTGCCGGAGAGAGGAGGAGAGGCAGAGACGGCGGTGGCGGCGGAAGCAGCAGCGGAAGCGGAAGCAGGGGAGGCTCCGGCCGTCTCCCTCGCTCCTCCCTCCGCCCATAGCATCGAGGCTGCGGTCTGCGCCGCCTTCGGCCACGAGCGCTTCCGCGGCAGGCAGGCCGACGTCGTCTCTGCCGTCCTCGCGGGCCGCAACGTCCTCGCGGTGCTGCCTACCGGCGCCGGGAAGTCTCTGTGCTACCAGGCGGCGGCGCTTGCCCGCGCGGGAACCGTCGTCGTCGTCACGCCGCTGCTCGCGCTCGCGAGGGACCAACTCAGACATCTGCCGCCCCACTTGCCGGGCGGCATGCTCTGCTCGGAGCAGTCGCGGGCCGACGCCGTGGCGACGCTCGCGGCGCTGAGGAATGGGAGGCTGCGGGTGCTGTTCGTGGCGCCGGAGAGGCTGGGCTCTCCCTCGCTCAGGGCCGCGCTCTGGCGGCTCTGCGGCGGCGGCGAGGGGGGGAACGGCCGCGGCGACACCGACAACGCCGGCGGCTTCTGCCGGCCCCGAACCTCCCGCCACACCCCGCTCCCGCTCGTCTGCGTCGACGAGGCCCACTGCGTCGATGAGTGGGGCCACAACTTCCGCCCGGCCTACTTCAGGCTGGGCAGGCTCCTGTCAAAACCGCCGTTCAGGCCCGCGTGCGTGCTCGCGCTGACGGCGACGGCGACGAGGGCGACGGCCGCGGCCGTGGCAAGGGCGCTCGGGATCAAGACGAATAGCGGCAGCAGCGCGGCGGAGGGGGACGACGACGAAGGAGGGAGCGGCGGCGTGATCATCAGGGAGGCCGGCGTGAGGCCCAACCTCCGCCTGACCGTCTCGAGGGCTGCAGCGACGTCGGAGGACGGGAGCGAGCATCCTTCTGCCCTCCCGTTCCGCTTCAACAGCGTCGGCGGCGTCGACTCCCTCGCGGCGCGCCGCGCCGTCGCTGCGGCGCTCTCCGCCGGCGGGCCTCTCGCCGCCTGCAAGCGAGTCATCGCCTACGTCCCCTTCCAGGCCTCCGCCGACTCGCTCGCCTCGCACCTCACCGCGCTGGGCATCGCCGCGGCCCCCTACCACTCGGGCCTGCACTCGCGCGCGCGCGACGAGGCCGCCGCCGACTTCGCCGCGGGCAGGGTCAGGGTCGTCGCCGCAACGGTCGCGTTCGGGATGGGGGTCGACGTCCCCGGGGTCGACGGCGTGATCCACGCTGCCCTGCCGAGGAGCGTGGAGGAGTACGTGCAGCAGGCCGGGAGGGCCGGGCGCGGAGCGAGCTACGCGGGGGTCCGGGGGCGGGGAAGCGGAAGCAACGGAGACGGAGGAGGGAAGGGCGGCGGCGGCGGCGAGCGTGGCGAGGACGCGCTCCTTCCCCCTCGGGCCTCCTCCGACAAATGCGGCGACGACGACGACGCCCGCTGCCACGCCTTCGTCGACGACGCCGACTTCCGGAGGCTGCGCTCGCTTTCCGAGTCCGACGGCGTGACGCCGGCCAGGGTCACGAGGCTGCTGGAGGCCGTCTTCAACGACGAGAAAGGGAGCAGGAAAAGGAAGAAAAAAGAGGCGACGAGCAAGAAGCGAGCGGCGGCCGACGACAGCGACGAAGAAGAAGAGGAAGAAGAGGAAGACGAGGGCGAGAGGCGACACGATTACCGCATACTTCAGATGGCGCCCCTCTGCACCCTGCTCGACGCTCGCAGCGAGGCCGTCGAGACGCTGCTGGCCTACCTGGAGGACGACGACGGGGGCGGGGAAGGGGGGGGGGAAGGCCGGCGAGAGGAAGGCGAGGAAGAGGAAGCGGAAGGAGACTGTGGCGGCGGAGGCGAAGGCCCGGCCCCTCCCCCTCCCCTCGTCTCGCTCCTCCCCTCCGTCGGCGACCGCGTCCGCGTCGCCTTCTACCGCCGCGACCCCAGGGACCTGGCCAGGACGGTGCCGCTCGTGGCGGCCGTCCTCGAGTGCGGCAGGAGGGCGCCCAGCAGGGGAGGCACCGGGAGCGGCAGCAGCAACAGCGGGGAGCACCTCGTGCCGACGGCTGCCCTCGCCTCTCTGGCCCGCATGCCGCCGGGGGAGTGCCTCGCGGCGCTTTCGAGGCTCGCCGCGACCGGCGAGATCAGCATGGAGGTCGAGAGCACCGGGAGCAGGGGCGGCGGGGGCGGCTTCGGCAGGGCCGTCGCGCTCCGCGTCCACCGCCGGCCCCCATCGCCAGCCGCGCTGCGGCGCCTCGCGCTGCGGCTCGCGGCGAGGCACGCCGCGGTCGTCTCCGCCGCCTCGGCGAGACTTGACTCGGTCTACAGACTGCTGACTTCGGCCGCGGACCGCGCCGCGAGGAAGAACGGCGAAGGAGGCGGCTTCGCGGCGGCCGAGCTGGGGCTGCGGCGGGGCATCGACGAGTACTTCGAGAGCGACACGCCCCCTGTTGCCGCCGCCGCTCCCGGGGAGCCTCCTGCCGCTGCTGCCGCTGACGCCGCGGCCGCCGCCGCGTGCCTCCCGCCCTGCAGGCCCCTCGAGGGCCTTCCGCTGAGCGAGGCGGACAGGGGGCTGGCAGCTGACGTCCGCTGGCTGCTGAGCGAGGCGAGGACCCGAGGGGTGAGGATTTTTTTTTCCTCTTGGTATTTCTTTCTTCTCCTCTTTTTCTTCCTTTTCCGTCCGCCTCTCACGCCTTCGTTTCTTTTCCTACGAAACCAAAAAAACAAAAACAAAATCCACACCACCAGTCCCCCCCAATCCACGCCAGGGCCATAGCCCGCATCCTCCACGGCGTGGGCTCCCCGTGCTTCCCGGCGATAGAGTGGCACCGCTGCGGCGTCTGGGGCCGCTACGCGCACGTCGACTTTGCGCGGGTCGCGAGGGCCGCGGCCGAGGGCGCGTGGCAGGAGGCGGCGAGGGCCCGCGGCGTCTTCGTCGGTTCCGGAGGAGGAGCTGCTGTTGATGCTGATGCTGATGCTGCTTCCGCTCCTGCAGCAGCAGAAGCGGCAGCGGAAGAGGACGGCGGCGGCGGCGCGGGCGAGGAGCCCCCCGCCCCCCTCGCAGAGGACGGGGCCCACGACGACCCCGACGCCTTCACGAAGAGAGGGGGAGCCGGGGCCTCTCGTGGCGGCCGCGGGGGAGGATACTTTGGAGGCGCGTGGAGGGGCAGAGGGAATGGCGGGGGCTGGCCCGCGGGCGGCGGGGGCGGGTTCGGCCGAGGGAGAGGAGGGGGCAGAGGGAGGCGGTGAAGAAGGGGGGAAAACCTCGACAGAACTGTAAAGAAAAAGGGGGAAACTGATCCGATGTTCTCCCTCCCTCCACCATTGCGTTTCCTTTTGCATTTGGTGTTACAGCTCTCTCTTTCCCGCCTCTCTCTCTCTCTCTCTCTCTCTCTCTCTCTCTCTCTCTCTCTCTCTCTCTCTCTCTCTCTCTCTCTCTCTCTCTCTCTCTCTCTCTCTCTCTCTCTCTCTCTCTCTCTCTCCTTGTCACAGCGCCGGGGGGAGCCTCGAGAAGCTCATCACCGGGGCGGAAAGCGCCAGCGCCGCCGCCGTCCTCGCCGCGGCCTCGGCCCCCGCGGCGTCGCCGTCGGCCGCGGCCAGCGCCGCGAGCGCGCGCCAGGCCTCGCCGCGGCCCGGGTCGGCGCGCAGCGCGTCCTCGACAGCGGAGCGGGCGAGGGCGCGGGCGTGGGTCCCGAAGCGGCCCCCGCGGTGGCGGCGACGGGGAGAGGAGCGACGGGCCTCGCCTCCGCCCGCCCCCGGGGGGGGGCACGAGCGCAGCAGCACCCTGCCGAGCGCCGCCGCGGCCCTCGCGTAGGACGGGCACGCCCCGAGCGCCGCGTCGTACCTCGCCGCGGCCACCTCAACGTCGCCCGCGGCCTCCGCGGCCTCGCCCGCTGCCGTGAGCGCCGGCGCGGCGGCCGGGGCGGCCAGCAGCGCCTCGGCCGCGCACTCGGCCGCGCCCGGCGCGCCCTTGGCTCCGTAGCAGCTGAGGTACGCCCGCGACAGCTCGACCCAGGCCTCGGCGACGGCGGTCATCCCCCAGCGCAGGGGCGGCAGGGACGAAGAGGGGGCCGCAGAAGAGGAGGCGCCCGCCGCCGCCGCCGCCGCCGCCTCCCCCCTCGCGGCCGAGAGCGCGGAGGCGTGGACGCCGAGCGCGCCGGCCGCGTCCCCGGCGGCGGCCAGGGCGCGCCCGCGGAGGCGCTGCAGCAGGGCGCGGTCGCCCGCGAGCTCCGCGGCCGCCGCCGGGCCCGGACGGACCGGGGGGGGAGCGGGAGGCGAAGGGAGCGGGGCGGGGGCGGAGGCGGCGGCGGCGGCGGGGGCGGAGGCGGCGGCAGGGGAAGAAGAAGCGGAGGGGGGGCGGCGACAGCACCTGTGCAGCCCCTCCGCCGCGGCGCTCGCCGCGGCCCTCGGCCTGCGCTGCGCCGACAGCACGCACGAGAGCAGGGCCCAGGCCCTGCCGAGCCTCCCGCCGCTGAGCTCCAAGGCCCTGGCGGCGCCTGCGCAGAGGTGAAAAAGGTCGAGGGAGGAAGGGGGGGGGGGGGAGAGAGAGAGAAAAGAAGAGTGAGTTTTTTTCCTCTCCTCTCTTCTCCAAACTCTCCCTGAGGGGGGGGGGGACTCTGACGACAAAAAAACGAAACGAGGACCGCTCACCCTCTGCCGCCGCTTCCAGATCCCCGCGCCCCTCGGCGAGGCACAGCGCCAGCTGGTACGCCGCGCGCGGGCAGGCCCGGTCGGCCGCCGCCGCGGCCTCGGCACACGCCAGCGCTTCCGCCAGCGCGGCCCCCCTGGCGTCGCAGGGTAGCACGGCGCTCCCCCCCGAGGAGTGCGCCGCGGCCCACAGCGCCGAGGAGAGGGCCAGGGCCGTCGGGGCGTGCGGAGGCGGGGGAGGGAACTGAGGAGGCGAATGAGGAGGAGGGGAGGGAGAAGGTGAGGACGTCGCTGTCGCTGCCCTTGCCGTCGCCGTCGCCGTCGTCGAAACCGCCGCGGCGGCGGAGCGCGCCGCGGCGAGGGCGCCCGCGGGGTCCCTCGCCGCCAGGGCAGCCCTGACGCTCAGGAGCATCGGCAAGAGCGCCTCGGAAGAAAAAGGGGAAGAAGAGGAAGGAGCGCCCGCCTCCTCCCCCCTCGCCGCCGACGCCGCCGCCGTCGCGGCCCGGAACGCCGCCCGCGCCGCCTCGGGCTCGCCCGCCGCGAACAGCGCCTCCCCTCGCATGCACCAGAGCTTCGCCGCCGCCGCCGGGGGAGGGGGCCTGCGGGCGAGGGCGGAGGCGAGCCTCGCGGGGTCGTCCGCGAGCGAGAGGGCGAGGGGCCACGCGGGGGCTGCCGAGGAGGAGGAGAAGGCCTGAGAATGTTTTTTTTTTGGTCGATGAGAGAGAGACACGTGAGGAAGCGTGGTCGAAGCATCGGTTTCGCCTTTTTTCTTCAGTCGTTTTTTCTTCTCTCTATTTCCACCTCGTCAACCCCCGCTCTCACCTCGTCGGATCCTTCTTCGGATGCGATCAAAAGGCACAGGGCTGCCTCCTCGTCCTGCGATCGAGGGACATAGGCCCCGGAGAAGGGCGCGGGCTGGGAGGGAAGGGAGAGGTTTTTTTGTTTCCGTTTGATGGGGCGATGATGGTCGTTGAGATCGAGGGAGAGAGCACCCTTTTTCTCCTCGCGCTTCACGCCCTCGCAAGAAGCGATTCCCCTTCCGATCAGCTGCACCCATCGCAGGCCCTCTTCTCTTACCGGAGCCGAGTAAGCGGGCAGAGAGCACGTCGCGAGAAGGCTCCCGAGCTCTACGAGCGCCGAGAAGCGGGATGACGACGAGGGGGCATTGGTGGCAGCAGCGACGCTGATGCTGCTGCCGTCTGTGCCGCCGCCGCTATCAGCGTCTGCCCGCAGCTGGGCGCGGAGCTGGGCAATGCGGGACGCGACATCTTCCAGCGAGAAGGAAGAGGAGGGGGCAGCATCAGAAGCAGCAGCAGGTGCCATTGTGGAACTGCTTTTCCTCTCTTCCGGGGAAAGAGAGAGGAGGACGAGTGTAGCCTAAGCAGCGCGCTTAGCGAGCCTTTTTTTCCGTCAAAACTCTCGCGGGCGTCGACGACGACGACGAACGACTTGGTCGTTCTCGCATCAACCTCTCTCTCATCTCGTCTTGGCACGCTCGCACTCTCACCGCTGCACGTTCCTCTTGCTCTCGCTCCAGCAACAGAAAGAGCGCGTCGAGCCGTACACGCGATGCCTTTTTTCCACGCGAACAATACGGGGCAGCTCGAGAGCGTGAGTAGAAAAAAAAAAAGCCTTGGCCAGACGAGAGCGAGCCGAGAGAAGCTGGCCGACGCCGACGACGTCAAAACGCGACCTTGACCTGTCGAGGTCAAGGTCGCGGTTTGACGTCACCCTCGACCCCGTGAGAAACCCGCGCGCTCTCTGCCCTCCGCCCGCCCCTCCTTCGATGCTCCGGTTCTCGCACCACTGCGACTCGCGTTCAGAAAGAAAATGAAGGCACAAAGCTGGAGAAGCGAGAGATGCTGCATGAACGCGAGCGTTTCCGTGCTTTCCGCTCAACCTCTCTCTCTCTCTTTCCACCTCTCTCTCTCTCTCTTTCCACCTCTCTCTCTCTCTCTCTCTCTTTCCACCTCTCTCTCTCTTCATCTTTCCACCTCGAATAAAACAAAAAACAAAAAAACTCAAAACAGTCCTTCATCTGGGCCGCGGTCCTCCTCTTCGGGACCGCGCTCGCCTGTTTTGTCTGCCTCCGGCTGACGCGGGTGCGGATAGCCGCGCGTAGGCGGGAGGAGGCCCTCGTCATCGCGGCGCATAGGGCGCAGATCGACGCTGAGGCGGCAGCGGCGGCAGCAGCGGCGGCGGCGGCAGAGGCGGCAGAGGCGGGCGAAGGAGGCGGCGGCGGCAGAGGCCGCGGCGGGCGGCGAGGGTCCTCGACGGCCCATGACGCCGCGGCAGCAGCGCCGCGGCTGTCCCGGACGATGATCGCGAGGCTGCCGACGTTCAACTACGTCGACCCCCCGGCAGGCCAGGGATCCGACGAAGAAGAAGGAGAAGGCGGGTTTGTGAAAGGGGGCAACGCGGCGGCGGCGGAGCAGCCGAGCGGGGGAGACGCAGCAGCAGCAGCAGCAGTAACAGCAGCACCACCACCAAAGAAAACCTTTGTCCGCTCGTCGTCGTCGGGGAAACGCAGATGCATCGTCTGTCTCGACCCCTTGTGAGTTTGAAGAGAGAGAGAGAGAGAGAGAGAGAGAGAGAGAGAGAGAGAGAGAGAGAGAGAGAGAGAGAGAGAGAGAGAGAGAGAGAGAGA
>Ga0315289_10001293_pt1 | contig 39012 bp, 32 predicted proteins | sample YL17G11_40_MG_FD_203452 | JGI IMG/M metagenome (GOLD analysis project Ga0315289, IMG submission 203452) | Sediment microbial communities from Yellowstone Lake, YNP, Wyoming, USA - YL17G11_40 | ecosystem: Environmental > Aquatic > Freshwater > Lake > Sediment | place: USA: Wyoming | collected... | reverse complement strand
GGGTTTGTATAGGAACTGAACGCCACGGGGTGCGCCAGCGCTCAGGCAAGGTGCGCAAGACGGCCATGGTGCCTAGGCCGACCAACCACAGCTTGCGCCCAAGCGGGATCACGACCCGTTGGTCCCAAGCCTTGGGGCCGAGCGAACGCACCTTATGACCGATCTCAGCATAGATATAGCGCGCCGATGCCGCAGCAAACGCGGCGCTTAAGGGCAGATAGAGAAGGCCTTGTTCGCCCGACCGGTAGTGCGCATCGGCTTCGGCCAGGAGTCGCGCCACCACGCGCGCCACGGCCTCGCGCGAAGCCGCAGCGGCGACCTCACCGAGTCCCGTCACGCCCTCGGCCGCCAGCCAGTCAGCTGGCAGATACACCCTGCCTAACGCAGCATCGGTCAGGACATCGCGCGCGATATTTGTGAGCTGCATCGCCGTACCAAGATCAGCGGCATGTTTAAGCGCCCGCGCATCGCTGATGCCAGCGAGGTGACTGAACATCAACCCGACCGTCGCGGCGACGCGGTAGCAGTAAAGCTTCAGATCCTGCACATCGCGGTAAACAAAGCCGACGATATCCATCTCCATACCGGCCAAGAGTTCCTGCGGATAGTAGTCCGGAATATGGTAGCGGCGGGTCAATAGCGCAAAGGCGGCAAAGACCATCTGGCCTTCACCCTCGCCAGCCTCCGCAGCAGCCGTCTCACCCACCTGGCTCATCGCGCCCTGCGTGCGGCGACGCAGCTCGTCCAGCACCAGCAAACGCTGCGCCGTGCCGAGACGAAGATCCTGCTCATCGACCGCATCATCGCAGTAACGGCACCAGGCATACAAAAGCAAAATAGCATCGCGCAAGCGCCTTCCGCTGAGGCGCGCGGCAAGAAAGAAACTGAGCGATCCCCGCCGCATCGCCTCGCGGCAATGGGCGATCACCACAGCGGTAGGATCCTCGGCCATTTAGTTGCTCCCAAGGATGAGTCGTCCAAGCGGTTCTGCCTCAGGCGCAGCTTGCTCGCCCAAAATCACCGCCGCAGTCGCCTTGGCTGAGCCAATCACGCCGGGGATGCCAGCGCCTGGATGCGTCCCTGCCCCGACAAAATACAGCCCACCGATTTGCGTATCCCGGTTGTGCACACGAAAGTACGCACTCTGAGTCAGGGTTGGCTCCAAGGAAAACGCCGAGCCTTGATAAGCGTGGTAGCGACTTTCAAAGTCGAGCGGCGTAAACGTCCGCCGCACGGTGATGTCGCCCCGCAGTCCCGGCATATAGCGCTCATCCAAGTAGTCGATGACCCGGTCGGCATAAGCCTCAGCCTTGCGCTCCCAATCATAACGACCGTGGCCAAGGTGCGGCACCGGTGACAACACGTAAAACGAATGGCACCCGCTTGGCGCGAGCGACGGATCAGTTAGGGTCGGAGCATGCAGGTAAAGAGAAAAATCGTCGGAGACCACGCCCTTGTCAAAGATATCCCGGAGCAGCTCACGGTAGCGCGCGCCAAACAGCACATTGTGATGCAGCAGTCCCGGATACGCCTTGCGCGTGCCAAAATACAGCAAAAAGAGCGACATGCTGTGACGCTTGCCGCGCAGGCTCTTGGCTTTCGACTTGGCGGCCGGCTCGCCGCGCAGCAGCTCATTGTAGGTGTAGGTGACATCGGCATTGCTGACGACTAGGTCAAAGCGGTCGACCGCACCCTTTTGGTCCTGAACACCGGTGACCCGTCCGTTGCTGGTTTTAATCGCCGCCACCGGCGTGCCCAACCGAATCTCTCCGCCGATGTCGGTAAACAGCTTGGCTAAAGCACGCACTAAGGCATGCGTACCGCCTTTAGGGAAGGTCACACCCCACTGACGTTCAAGCGGATGGATCAAGGTGTAGATCGATGAGGCGGTAAACGGATTGCCACCGATCAGCAAGCTGCTAAAGCTAAACACCTGACGCAGATAGTCGCTGGCAAAATAACGACTCACCGTCTTGTAGACGGGGACGTGGGCCTTTAGCTTAAGTAGCTGCGGCGCAACCTTAACCATGTCCCAAAAATGCAGAAAGGGGACATGGCAAAGCTCGGTGTAACCGGCGTCGTAGACCTTCTTGGCGTAGGCATAGAACTCATGATAGCCGGCCTCATCACCCGGCGCGACGCGGCGGATTTCGGCGGTGAGGGCGTCTAAGTCAGCGCTATAATCAAAGCGGGTGCCGTCTTCCCAGAGCAGACGGTACATCGGTTCGACTGGCAGCAGCTCGACGTAGTCGCTCATCTTTTTGCCGGCGAGCAGAAATAATTCCTCAACCGCCTCTGGCGCGGTAATCACGGTCGGACCGCGATCGAACACGTAGCCGTCTTCGGTAAATACGCCGGCACGGCCACCAAGTTCATCCAGTCCTTCATAGAGAACGGTTTTGATACCGCCTGCAGCCAGGCGAATGGCCGCGGCCAGACCGCCCAAGCCGCTACCGATCACTGCAGCGCGCCGCTTTTGCTGACTATAACTAGACTTATACGTAGACTCAGACTTAGTAGGCATCGATCAATGACTCCGCGAGTTGGCGCAACATGCGCAGGGGTTGATGGTCAGCGGACACACCTAGAGCGTTCTGCAGCGAAAGGAGTGCATCGGTCATATCCCGGTCGATCTGCTGGCGGGCGCGCGCCGTGATTTCATGCGCCTCCAGCCAGGCAGCCAACAGCTGTGGCTCGCTGTCGACTTGCGCCACGGCGCGGCGAAATGCTGCGAATTGCTCGTCATCGCTCAACTCGGCCGCCAAGGCCCAAACGGCATTTGGTTTGCGTTGACGCAGATCTTCATAGCGCTTACTCGGTTCGATCCGGCCGAGCAAATCACCGAGATCATCGAACATCTGCAGCGCCATGCCAAAGCGCTCACCGAAGGACCGAAGAGCCGCCTCCTCAGCCGCATCGGCACCGCCGACGATCGCCCCAAGCGACATCGCTAAGCCGGTGATCGTGCCGGTCTTCCACGCGATCACGGCCTTGCAGTAAGCACTCACCTCACTGCGCTCAAGGGCATCGACCTTGACGCTTAGGTCGAGGGCTTGCCCATAGTGGGCTTTCTCTAGCGCGTTATTGTAGCATTTGAGCACACGCAGTTCGTCCAAGGCGTCCAGGCCCAGATCGGCCAGTAGGCGCATGGGCCAAAAGTATAGCCAGTTGCCGGTACATAGGGCGCTGGGGACGCCATAAACTAGATGAAGACTAGGTCCGCCCCGGCGCTGCGGGCTGCCATCTTGAATATCGTCGATGATCAACGAACCAGCATGCAGGAGCTCCATGGCAGCCGCTGCTTTTTCGACGGCAGCCAGGCGCGACGGCGTTGACTCCGCACCGATCAAATCGCACGCAACCGCCACTAGACGACCGCGCAGACTCTTGCTACGGCGCGCGAGGAGCTCGCGAGCAGGCGCCACCAAGCGGGCTTCGACCTGCGCTGCAATGCCCGGCTCAGTCCCCCGGCCAAGCAGTCCAGCCAAGTCCGCCGCATTTGGCAAACTTTGGTCCATGTATCTCTCCTCTCAGCCCGAGGCTGCCTTTGCAAAAAATGCTCTCAAACCAGCACCAACAGCCACGGGGGGGCGTCCACTCAACAGGCGCAGCCAATCTAGCTGCGTCAGCGAACTGGCATAGAATCTCTCAATCAAACCACGATCCCGACGGTAGAACTGCGCCATGATGCGCCGCCTCGCTTCAGGGACCGCCGCCATAAACATCATATTATTTAAGCGGCGACAAAAGGTGCCGCGCGCCCAGTGCGCCGATGCGCGGTCCGCGGCCGCGACACTAAGCGCGTCGCCATCAAATTCCGCGGCTTCAGCCAGCCAGTTGGCAAAGCGCACCGCGTCGGGCAGTGAGTAACCCGTCGTCGGATGAAACAGTCCAGCACGCACCCCAGCCGTCACCACACCTGGCGTCGTCGCCGGTATTAGCGCTCCATGCAGCGGGATCGGCAGCACACCGGATTCCTCCCCGGTTACGGCGAAGACGGAGGCGATATGTTCCTTGATATAATCAACTATCGCACCTCGCATCGCCGCCTTGTCCAAACTGGGACCATCGCTATACCTGGTATCTTCCACGAGCAGCTGCGTGCGACTCCAAGGCAACACATAAATAAATCGGTAGCCATCGATCTGCTCCACCGCGGCATCCATCAGCACCGGTTCGGTCAGTCCATGCGGCATAGCCGTCGTCACAAACAGACCATGAAACTTCTGATAAGCGCACGCAGACGCCTCGCCACGAGGAAACCCGCGCGCGTCGATGACACAATCAGCGGCAAATGTTCGTCCATCAACTAGTGTCACCAGGTGCGGCTCAAGGCTTAAAACGGCCGCATGGGTCTGCGCCCTCGCACCTAGCCTTTGCTCGATATGCCGGTGAAGATCGGCGGATCTCAGCGCATGATAGGCGCCGCCAAAACGGCGTTTATAGCCAGGAAACCGCACTTCGTAGCCGGGCCAACTGCAGGTTTTAAACGGCAATATCCATTCACCGCCAGAGGCGATATCGGCGTCGTGAAAGCACCAGGTGTGCTCACCGCCAAAGCTTTCCCCTTGCTCCAAAAGCAGCAGGTCAAGATCTGGCCGCATCGCCTGCAGACGCAGGGCCACAAGCCCTCCAGCCAAACCGCCGCCCACCACCACGACCGAACGCTGCTTAGTCAAACCCAGACGCCCTCCCCTCGAAGGGCGTACCCTAATGCATGAAGCACAAAGGCTCAATGCGGACTTTCCTAACAACCTGTCCGGAAAGTCGATTTAGGCAAAAGAGGGAGCTCAGACCAGCTGCGTTCCATAAGGTGATTCAGCGTGAATCCAAGATGTTAGCCCATCAGGGTGGTGCCAGGAGGCAAGCAAGACTTGGCCAACTCCCTGCTCGCGTGCCGCCGCTAGGCTTTCGAGCTTTGGGATCATGCCTCCGGATATAGCGAAATCTAAGCAGCCGGAGCGAATAGTACTGATGTTTAGCCGTGGTACTCGACTCTGCGGATCGCTTGGATCGAGCAGGACTCCGTCTAGAGCCGTCATCACCATGAGGCGACTAGCCCTGAGTCCGACGGCGATGGCACACGCCACCGTGTCGGCATTGACGTTGTAGACCAGGCCATCGTCGTCCACGCCCAAGCTCGCGACCATCGGCACAAAACCGTTGCTGGTCAGCGCCAGTAAGACCTTGGGATCGACCGCCGTGACATCGCCAACCCAGCCAAAATCGACCCCGTTCCGCGGCGGCCGCCGCTGCACCTGGAGGAGGCCCGCGGCCACCCCGGACAATGCAACGGCACGGACACCTTCGCCATGCGCCACCGCCGCCAGATCGGTGCCGACCCCCCCGGCGAAGACCAGCTTGGCGACCTCGATCATCCCCGCGTCCGTGACCCGGCGTCCGCCGACAAAGGTCGAGGTGTGGCCGAGCCGCTCAGCGACGCTAGTCAAGCGCTGGCCGCCGCCGTGGACCAAGACGACGCGAATACCCGCCGCAACGCACTCCCGCACCTGGCGGAGCAGGCTGCGGGCGGCAGCGGCATCGTCCACCATCGCTCCACCGATCTTGATCACCCACAACTCGCTTGCTGGCGTCTGCATCGCTTAGGCCAATATCGAGGCCAGCAGCGCCTTTTGCGCATGCAGGCGGTTTTCTGCTTGGTCGATGACCACCGACCTATCTGAATCCAACACCGCATCTTCGACGACGACATTGCGGCGCACCGGTAGGCAGTGCATAAACATTCCGTTGTTTGTGCGCCGCATCCATTCCGCCGTCACCTGCCAGTCGACGAAGCCGCGCCGATAGTTTAAATCATCCTCAATCTGACCATAGTAGCGCGTACTCGCCCAGCTCTTGGCATAGATCACCTCGGCGCCCTCGTAGGCCGACTGACGCTCGGTCGTGAGCCGCAGTTGGCCGCCGTTCACTGCGGCAATCTGCTGTAACGCAGCGACGCTCTGGTCATCGGGCAAGTAAGCCGGAGGCGCGGCAATCGTCAGATCGACACCGCTTTGCAGCGCCGCCAAGGCGAACGAATTTGGCACCGCGTGCGGCAACACCTTCGGATGATTGGCCCAGATGAGGGTCACTTTACGCCGCTTTAAGTCGCCAAGCTTTTCTTTGATCGTCATCATATCAGCAAGAGCCTGACAAGGATGATGCATGCTCGACTCAAGATTGATCACCGGCACGGTCGAGTGCCTGGCAAAGGCGTGGAGCACCGGATCGGTGCGATCGAAGGCTAAATCCCTTAGCGCCGGAAAGCAGCGCACGCCAATGGCATCCACATAACGGCCGAGCACCGGCACGGCCTCACGCACATGCTCGGTGGCGGCCCCGTCCATGGTGACCCCGTCTTGGTGCTCGAGGTTCCAGGTACCGGCGCCAATCTCCAGCGGCACCGCCTGGCCACCGAGTTGCGCCGTCGCCATGATCATCGAGGTACGCGTGCGAAGCGAGGGGTTAAAAAAGACCAGGCCCACACCGCGGCCGGCCAGCGGCGTGCCAAAGGCCTGTCGCCCAGCCTTTTTTCCAGCAAGTGCCAAGCTCAGCAAAGCGTCAAATTCGCTCCCACTGAGATCACCGGTCGAGAGAAAATGCCGCCCCTTCAAGGCGGTGACTAAAGGAAGCTTAAAGGTCTCCATGAAATACGGACTCCGCGCGCGCAAAACGCTGCACACATTGCTCGAGCTCGGCATCCGTGAGCGTCAGGGGCGGCATCATCCGTAGCACCGCGGGATCATCACAGGTTCCAGTCAGCACCTTTTCGCCCAGTAGGGCGGCCTGGAGTTTACTGGCCGGCCCTCTCAGCTTAAGCCCAAGTAGGTAGCCAGCTCCACGCACCTCAAGCACGCTGGGAAAGGCCGCAAGGGCCTTCATCAGCCGCTCCGAGCCAGCCGCCACCTTGGCGTAAATGTGCTCCTCCAGCAGGATTTCAATGGTCGTCTTCACGGCCAGCGCAGCCAACGGACCACCACCAAAGGTCGTGCCGAGGTCACCGGCTTGGATCAAAGGCGCCAGGCGCTCATGGACCACACACGCAGCCACGGGAAAGCCACCGCCCATGCCCTTGCCAAAGGCGATGAGATCCGGTGCGACATCATAGCGCGGCGCAAAGCTAAAACTTCCGGTGCGACCAAAGCCCGTCTGCAATTCGTCGTAGATCAAAAGCGTGCCGTAGGCATCGCACAAACGCCGCAGCTCTTGAAAGAACTCAGGCGACGCGCTACGCACACCAGCCAAGCTTTGGATCGGCTCGACGATCACCGCCGCGACATCACCAACACGCAAAAACTCCGCCACCGCGTCGATCGAGCCAAAAGTCGCAAAGGCATGGCCAGGAACGGCATCGGCCAGAGCGCCACGGTATTTCGCCACCCCAGTCACCGCCTGGGCCCCAAGCGTGCGACCATGAAAGCCGCCGCCGAAACTAAGCACCTTGACGCGTTTGGTCGCAAGCCGGGCGATCTTCAGCGCATTTTCTGTCGCCTCGGCACCGGAGTTGACGAAGAACACCCGGTCTAAACCTGCCGGTAATTGCGACGCGATTAGGCTGGCGGCTTCTTCCTGGTGTTCCAGATAAATGGAATTGCTATAGAACATCAGCTTGCCGAGCTGTGTTCTCAAGGCTTCGACCAAGCGTGGATGACAGTGACCAAGCGACACGACGGCATGGCCACCGTACATATCAAGAAAGGCCTCGCCGTGTTCGTCATAGACGTAGGACCCTAAACCGCGGACCAATTTGCGTGGGATGCGCTTATAGACATCAAGAAGATGGCTCGACGTTGCTTGGACAACACTCATATCACGCCTCCGGCATGCCAAAGCCCAGTGGTTTGCGGCAGACCAAACATCAGGTTCATATTTTGCACCGCTTGACCGGCGGCACCTTTACCGAGGTTGTCTAGACTGGCAAAGACCGTGAGCTCACGCCCCTGACTCACCCAACCGATATCGACGAAGTTGCTGCCACGGCTCCAGTTGGTGTTGGGCGATCGATGGTCCGCTAGACGGATAAACGGCTGCGCCGCGTAATATTCATGAAAGGCCGCATCGACCACGGCGACCGAAATGCCCGGCCTCAGCTGAGCGTACACCGTCGCAAAGATGCCACGCACCAGCGGCGTCGAATGCGCCTGCATCACCAACTCCTCACCCCAGCCCGGCGCCAGCTTCGCCAAAGCCTGGCGAATCTCCGGCAAGTGCTGATGGGCGTAGCTTTTATAGGCATAGAGACTGTTGACGCGTCCGGCATGCTGGGTCGAAGCAGAAGGCTTAGCACCGGATCCAGTCGAGCCGGTCTTGGCGTCGATGATCACTCGCGCTTCGATCAAGCCACGCTCGAGCAAAGGCGCCAAGGCTAGGATGCAAGCCGAGGCAAAACACCCAGGGTTAGCGATTCGCCTAGCGGCCGCAATCTCACCTGCCGGCGTCACTTCGGCCAGACCGTAGACAAAGGTGGCTTGAAGCTCGGCCGGTGGTGGCTCGCAGCCATAAAAACTGGCGAAGGCCTCCGCATCTTGTAGGCGAAAGTCACCGCCGAGGTCGATGACCTTAGCCTCCGCGGGTAGCGTGGGCACCAGGTCCCGACTGGCCCCATGCGGTAAACACAAGAACACCAAGTCGAGCTGCGGCCAAGCGCCGGGGCTCGGGACCTTCTCTAGTGACAGCTTGGTCATGCCGCGCAGTGCTGGATGCGTGTCGGCAAGGGCGGCGCCGCTGCCGCTGGACGCAGCCGCAAGCACCACCTCTATGCCCGGATGCGCCAGCAGAAAGCGCAGCAACTCGCCACCAGCAAAGCCGCTGGCACCGATCACCGCCACTTTTTTTGCCGCAGCAACCACTTCAGGTCGCCTCTTTGGCAGCGAGCAGTTTGGCTTGGACCAGGGCAAACAAGGCGGTACCGCCAACCATCGCGTTGGCAGCCGGGATGCCGAGCTCGCTGCGGATGAACTCGATACCCATGCGGCTATCGGTCACAGCACCGGAGATCACGTCCGGCTTTAAACCATACTTCTTTAGTAACTCAACCCCGCCCCAAGCGCTGACGAAGTCGCCCGCACAAAACACCATGGCTTCCATGACGTCGCGGATATGCGTGTTGTCGAGCACACTGCTGACATTGTAGCCACCGAGTAGGCCGTCGCCGAGTTCGATGACGATCACATCAGGGCTCGATGCCGCGAGGTGACCGACGATGGATTTAGCGACGGCGCCAAGATCGGCGATGCCGACCGTGGACGGGAGGCCAAAATCTGCAAAGCTCAAGGTGCGCGACGCACCGTTGTCGCGCATCTCCATGGTATCTTTCAAGCACGCAACACCGGACACTTTACCGGCGGCGACCTGGTAGCCAGCCGCGGTGAAGCGCCGCACCAGTTCGACTGCGACGCGAGTTTTACCTGCATGCATGCAGCTTCCTGAGACCAGGATCACCGGTGGGCAATCCGCTGGTGGATCGATCAACGGCAGGGCATAGTCGGCCAAATTGCAAATCTGACCGTCGTGCAGCACCGCTCCGAGGAACTCGATGCGCACCGGTTGGCCCATCGCCTGGTTAAAGCCCGAGCAGCGACCGACGACGCCGCCCAGGTTGAGGATCGCTAGTTCGTCGCCGACGGTCAGCTCACTCGGCACGTCGCCGACGTAGCCCTTGAGCGCACGCCGCGCGCCTAGGACACCGATGAATACATCACCGATGCTCAGTCGCGCCATCCGACCCGAGGTCAGCTCCAAACGATCGTAGCCTGGATTCTCGCTGAGGACCTTGACGGCCACCAAGTCACCCGAGCGCGGCTTAAAGGCCGCCATGCTGATCAACACATCGGTGCCGAGGCCAACCTGGGACGTCACCGATGCCATCTTGTGGGCGCGGATCAAACGCTTGGCCGAATGGCTCTTGCTCGTCGCCGGCAGCAACGGCGCCAATGGATAGGCGGAGGCGGAGACCGCCTGCACCGCCGCAGCGGGGGCCATGGCCAAGCTTCTGGAGACTTCGCTCTCACTGTGCAACATCAAACACCCCTCACTGTTTAAAGATCGCAATAATCCGCCGCATGACCTTTGCCTGCTCGGCGCGATTGCGCACGGCGATAAAGATCGTGTCATCCCCAGCCACCGTACCGATGACCCCACTGAGCCGCGCCCGATCCAGGTGCAGAGCCGCCATCTGCGCGTGCCCCGGCCCCGTGCGCAGGACGATCAGATGGTCGCCGGCCCGATCGGCCGACAGCCGGTCGACGATCATCGACTGTCCCGGCTCAAGCTGCGGCGCCCGGTAGGCTCCATCCACTTTGACCACTCCGAGCTCTGCAAGGTCGCGTGAGGTACTCGCCTGCGTTGACTCAACCCCCAAAGCAGTCAACGCCTGGACCAGCTCGCTCTGATTGCGGATGGTCTCTTTGCGGAGGATATCACTAATTTTTTGTTGGCGGAGCTGCTTGTCCATAGCTTTACAATCTAAACCAAATATTAACAATTATTCACTTTATGTGCATAATTGGCATCTGCATTCACATATATACAAGCTCACCGAGTTCGTGTAAACCCTTTTCGCGACCAAGTCTCATGTTGATGACATCTTGATGACGTCTTGGTCTCACGTCAGTCGCCGTCACGTGGTCAACGACCAGGACCTTTCAGAACGAGGATTCACAGCGTGGAAAAAAAAGCTTGGGGCGGCCGCTTTGCCGGCACAACACATTCGCTCGTCGAGACCTTCACCGCATCCATTGCCGTCGATGTGCGCCTGTGGCGGCAAGATATCACTTGCTCCGTGGCGCATGCCCAGATGCTCGGTGAAGTTGGACTGATCAGCATGGATGAAGCGGAACAGCTTGTCGCCGCCTTGCACGATATCGGCGCGGACTTTGAGCAAGGCGAGATCGAGCTGCGTCCGGATCTCGAAGATATTCACATGCACATCGAAGCAGCGCTGATTCACCGCCTTGGCGATATCGGTCGCAAATTGCATACCGCCCGCAGTCGCAACGATCAAGTTGCCACCACGCTGCGGCTGTGGACGCGCGAGTCGATCGACCACATCAATGGCCAGATCGGCCGACTCCAGGCCGCCTTTGTCGCCGCTGCAAGCAGAGAAAAAGCCACACTGATGCCAGGCTACACGCACCTGCAAAGAGCCCAACCGGTCCTCGCCGCCCATTCCTTTCTCGCCCATGTCGAGCGCCTCGAACGCGACCGTCAGCGCCTTTGCGATGCCCGGGCCCGGGTCAATCTACTGCCACTCGGCAGCGCCGCCTTAGCGGGAACCTCGCTGCCCATCGATCGCAGCAGCGTCCAAACCAAGCTTGGCTTTGACGGCTTGTGCACCAATTCCCTCGATGCTGTCTCGGACCGCGACTTCGTCGTCGAGACCGTGTTCGCCTTGAGCCTGATCGCCTCGCACCTGAGCGGTTGGGCCGAAGAATGGATTTTGTGGAACACCCATGAATTTGGCTTTATCCAATTGCCCGATGCTTTATGCACTGGCTCATCGATCATGCCCCAGAAGAAAAACCCGGACGTGTTGGAACTGATCCGCGGCCGCACCGGTCGAGTGACCGGTGATTTGATGTCCCTGCTGATGCTGCTTAAGAGCCTTCCTCTAGCCTATAACCGCGACTTGCAAGAGGACAAACCAGCCCTGTTTGATGCGGTAGATTCCGTCCTCAGCTGCCTTGAACTCGCCACCTTGATCGTCGATGGTGCCCGCCTGCGTCAGGACCGAATTGCCGCCCAGCTTGAGGCCGGTTTTCTCGACGCCACGACGCTGATGGAAGCGCTGATTTCCCAGCAGGTCCCGATGCGCACGGCGCATGGAATCGTCGGGGCCCTAGTCAAAGCGGCCGAAGAGGGCGGCTTACGCCTCGAAGGCCTACCAGACGCCGTGCTTCAAGCCACCCACCCCGCCTTGCTGACGATCCGCGATCAGTCCTTGGGCGTCCAAAAGGCCCTTGAAGCCTTTCGCAGCAAAGGGTCCACTGCACCCAAACTGGTCGCTGCGGAGCTTCGGCGATGGTCGGATCTGCTCACGCAGCGTGGCGTCGCCGCAACGCCTGCATAGTTTTATACGCTAATTTTTAATTTTTACGGCCCTAACATCCACGGAGTCCACCTCGCATGAACCAGAAAGCACACAAAAAAAAGGTTGTTTTGGCCTATTCCGGCGGCCTCGATACCACCGTCATCCTGCATTGGCTCGCCCATACCAAAGGCTACGAAGTCATCGCCTTTCTCGCCGACGTTGGCCAGCGCACTGAGGACCTCGAGCTGATCAAAGCCCGCGCCCTTAAAGGCGGAGCTGCGCAGTTTATCGCCGTCCAGGTGCGCGACGAATTCCTGCACGACTACTTTATGCCTTGCCTGGTCGCCCACGCCCAATACGAAGGCCGGTACCTGCTTGGAACCTCGATTGCGCGCCCACTGATCGCCAAAGAGCAAGTCAAAGTCGCGCTCGCCTGCAATGCCGACTATGTCGCCCACGGCGCCACCGGCAAGGGCAACGACCAGGTGCGCTTTGAACTCACCTACCAGGCCCTAGCCCCACAGCTCGGCATCCTACCGGTGTGGCGCGACCCCGAGTTTATCGTCACGTTTAGTGCCGGCCGCCGCAGCATGCTCGCCTATGCCGAAGCACATCACCTCGACGTCAAAGCCAGCGCTGCGAAGCCCTGGTCATCCGATGACAACGTCATTCACATCTCCTACGAAGCTGGACTGCTCGAAGATCCATGGCTTGGTGCGCCAAAAGCGCTGTTTGAGCGCATGGTCCACCCTGAGGATGCTCCAGATCAAGTCGAGCGTTGCATCATCCGCTGGCAAGGAGGCGTCCCGGTCCAGGTGTGCGCGGTGGTTGCCGACGCACCACATGGCGATCTTGGTATCCTATCGTATGAACCCGGCGCAGTCCTGGCTGAAGGCTTGAGCGCGGTCTTTGACTGGATCGATCTCGCAGCTGCACGCCACGGCATCGGCTCGCTCGGACTGGTCGAATCGCGCTACGTCGGTATGAAATCCCGCGGTGAATATCATGCTCCCGGCCACACCGTCCTGCTCGCGGCACACCGCGATATCGAGGCGCTCTGCCTGACCGGCAGTGTGATTTTGGAAAAAGAACGCCGTGCGCCAGATTTCGCCGCGCAGGTATACAACGGCTATTGGTTCGATCCGGTCGCTGAGGCGGGACGCACCTTTTACGCGGCGACGCAAAAGGCGGTGTGCGGCGAGACTCGCGTCGCACTGTATAAAGGCAATGTCATCGTCGAAGGGCGTCGGTCGCCAATGGCGCTGTATGATGCGCAGGTGGCGACGATGGACGGTGAGGGTTCGTACCGTCAAGAAGATGCCAGCGGCTTTATCCGGCTGCATGGCCTGCCGTTGCGATTGCGCAAGGCGGTGCAGGGCTGAAGCAGGAGACAGCGAGCTGCAGATAGTCAGCGGTGACGCTCTGGGTTGCGGATAACCGACTGGACAACGGTCGGAAATCCCGTACCATCGGGGACTATTGGCACATTCGTGCAGACCCCGAGCGTGGCGGTGGCCCTATGGTGTCTGTATCTAAGCTTTTGGGTGCTCGGTGCAACGATTCCTGCATGGTTCGCGATTGGGGAAAAGTCTAATCCTCCTCACCTTCAGTGGTTGGAGTATGGGCATCGCTTGGATGCTGCAACCTGCGCTTGCCCGGGCCGCCCCCGAGGTTGAACTGCGCCCGGGTGACGTTCTGCTCATCGAGCTACAGTGCTATGTCTGCCGCGCCATAGCCAACACCACAGGCAGCCATTTCAATCACTCCGGCCTTGTGATCAGTACCGTCGGCGGTGACATCAAGGTAGCGCAGTCACTAACGCATACGGAAAGAGTCCCTCTGGCACTATTTCTCGGCCAGACGCATGCGACCAGACTGGACATCCTGAGGTCACGGGAATTGGCGGCACTCTATACGCGTGATCCGGGGGCCTTCGCCCAACGCGCGACACAGTTGCAGGATGTCTTTACGCAGTTGATGGAGGGACGGCCTTTTGATCCGGACTACCTATGGGACAATACCGATGCCGATGGCGGTGAGCTCCTTTACTGCTCCGAGATGGTGCAAAAGACGCTAAATTCAGTCCTGGATCAGCCGCTTTTGACAGCGCCCATGGACTACAGCAAGGCATGGGATTTTTGGCAAAGGTACTTTGATGGCCACGTGCCGCAAGGCGAGCCGGGAAATTCTCCGCAGTCGCTGGCTGATGCACCGCAAATGGCGGTGATCTATACTCAGCCGTGACTGGCGAGCCTGTTACGAGACGAACGCCAATTGCAATAAATCGCGCCTCGCCTCGACAGCGGAAGCTTGGTTGACATATGGGCATATTACCGCGTAATATGCCCATATGTCAAAAATACGCCGTAACATTCTGAATCTATTCGAAAAGACCAAGAAGAGCCTGCTGCTTCTAGGGCCACGTCAAACAGGAAAGTCCACCCTGATCGGAGGCTTGCGGCCCGAGGTGAGCATCAACTTGGCGGATGAGGTTGAATACCTGCGCTTTGTCAGCCGCCCGGAAGAGCTTAGACAACGGCTATCCGCTACCAAGCCACGCACGATTTTTATCGATGAAGTTCAGCGCATTCCTAGCTTGCTCAATACCGTTCAGGCCATAATAGACGAAGATCAAACGCTGAGATTTTTGTTGACTGGATCCAGCGCGCGCAAACTCCGCAGAGGACATGCCAACCTATTGCCTGGTCGCATCATTGCTTTCGAATTGGGGCCGCTGACGGCCGGTGAACTCGGGTACCAAATCAACACCGACCTCGCCATGAGCATCGGGACGCTACCGGGCATCTATACCGATCCCAACGCCTTTGATCGCGAGCACATTCTCGAAACCTACGCCGCCACCTACGTTAAAGAAGAGATCCAAGCCGAATCATTGACACGGAACTTAGAGGGATTTTCGCGCTTTTTGATGGTCGTCGCGACGCGCACAGGCGAATTTCTCGATCTTTCGAAGTTAGCCTCAGACGCTGCCATCAGTCGTCAATCAGCCACGCGCTACCTGGAGATTCTCGAGGATACCCTGCTCGTTCGAAGGGCGCAGGCGTTTGCCAAATCGACGCGGCGTCGCTTGATACAACATCCACGACTGTTTTTCTTTGATAATGGTGTGCTCAACGGTCTCTTAGGTGGATTTCGCGTGACCGTGGATAGGCGAGGCCTTTTGTTTGAAAACCTCATGTTCAGCCAGTTGCTTGCGACCACTCAGGCGAGTGGAGTGCGCTGCCAGATTTCGAGTTATCGTACAGAACACGGCGCCGAGGTTGACTTCATCGTAGAATGCCCAAGCGGCGGCGTGTGGGCTATCGAAGTCAAAGCCTCAACCAATGTTGGTGTCAGCGATCTACGTGGTCTGAAGAGCTTTGCTGAATACTACGGCAAAGCTCATCGCGCGGTAGTGGCGTATCAAGGCCAAGTCGCCAGAGTTATCGAGGGCGTACACGTTCTGCCGTGGCAAGAGTTTTTACGAGCTTTTGACGACTCGCTGCATTAACTCGTGTATATTGTAATACTTTTAGTATCGACGGTAACGGCATACTGGAGTATCAACTAATCTCATTTTTATATATAAATTATATTTTAATATGAGTTAAGAGATGCTCAATTACCTATTATTAGTGACACTATCTCTCGGTTCTTCCACGCTTTTTGCCAGCCCAGCGGCGCCCGAGCACTGTTTTACCAAGCACCTGAGTGACGCCACCCAGCTGAACACCGAGCGCCGCCCGCTGTACGAGGCACGTAGCAACGGCAAGTCTGTGCCCCTGTCTGAGCTGCTGATGGCTAGCGAACGGATCGGGCTACTCACCGCAGCGCCGCTCGAAGCACTGGAGTGGCCTCTGCGCGCCGATGGGATCAATGTCCTATGCGAAGACCTCGTGCCGATGAGTCTGACACCGGCATTCCCCAGCACACTGACGCCGCCAACTGAGCAGTCCTACGACCCGGCAGCGACGGAGTCCGTGCATCAGGATTTACTCTCGGCCTGGCACGACGGCGGCTACCCACAGCTGCTGCGCACATCCGAAGACTGGTTGCGCAACCTTGAAGGCGCCGGACCGTACCACTGCATGGTGCACCACTTGCTTGAGTCCGTTGCTCGCGCCGCAGCCTTGGCGCCAGGGCAAGTGGAACGCGCTGATGTGCACGGCAAGGGAGTACTAGCAACAGCGATCATCCATGCCTTCATCTACGAACAAATCGAGTTTATCCAACTCGGTCGTCACTTTGACAACATGGCAGCGCCGCTGCAGGCTGAGGGCCTGCCGATCATCTGCGGTGACGTTCCGCCCATCAGCGTGCCGACGACCTAAAGGACTATTACTCGTGATGTCACTTCTGGACATGGCCCGTGGGCGCTAGCTTCAGGTCATCGGGTGCCGAGCTGACATATTTGTGCAGCAACGCCCCACATTGATTTCAACCACCTGCTATTACTAGATTATTTCTACTACCGAGCGAAGAATATCCCTAAAGTTTTTGCGGATCTATCCGATAAGTGATATGAAAAGAGATGGAAGGCGCTGGTTTAATATTTGGACGTTGTACTGACAGACGGTTCATCCACAGTGATGGTGACGCCCTCAGCTATCGTCGCTCTAGCTCGCCCAAGGCACGGGCAGCTTCGTGATCTTGCGGCGAGATCCCCAGCGCCATCTGGAGGTGCGCCTTTGCGTCCTCGCGGCGGCCGCGTTTACCTAAAAGCACTCCAAGCCGGCGATGGAGCTCCCCCTGCTGCGGATGGCTGGTGAGTGCTAAGGACAGCATACGCTCAGCCAGATCATCCATGCCAAGACTCACCGCAGCATCGACGGCTGCGGGCGGAACTTGCGCAGGTGACAAAGACAGCGCAATGACTCCTTGAAACGCTTGCAGAGCCTCCTCGGCACGTCGCTGCGCCGCGAGAGTCATCGTCAAACTAACATGAGCCAGGCGCAGCGCTGGTTGCAAAGCGATGGCCTGGCGAAAGCTCGCCTCCGCCTCACCATAGCGCCCGAGGTTGCCATACGCAGCGCCAAGATTGAGCAAGCAGGTCGCACAGGAAGCATCTCCCGCCGTTGCTTCCTGGCACAGGCTTAGGCCCGCGGCCGCATCGCCTTGGCGTTGATGGATCACGCATAAGTTGCTCTTGGCGAGAAAGTAGTAGGGGCTACCGGCGGGCACTAAACTGAGTGCAGCAGCAGCTTTGGCAAGGTCCCCCGCCTGCATCCAAGCCACACCCAAGCCATTTTGCGCACGGTCTAGCTGCGGCGAGAGCTTGAGTGCTTGGGTGAATGCGGTGATCGCTAACTCACTCTTGTCGCCGTCGAGGGCTACCGAGCCCATCAGGTAGTGGCCCATAGCGCTGCGTGGTTCTAGCGCAAGGCTGTGTTCAATGAGGCTTTGATCGTCGCGCCAATAGGCGACTTGGTGCCAGGTTCTCGCTACGAGTAAACACAAGAGGACAACAACTGCAGCCTGCAAGGATCGATGGTACATGCGCTGACTGGTGTAGTGGGCCACCCAGAAAGCTGGCGCTGCAAGCGCAAGGTAGGTATAGCGATCGGCCACCGTCGAGATGCGTTGAAAGGTAAACGGGATAAACCCTAAATTTGGCGAAAGCAGGATGATGAAGGCGACACCGGCGGCTGCGCCGAGCCGCCACGCACGGCTTTCCCGCCTAAACCAAAAAGCACCTATCATCACCACAACAGCAACGCCATGAAAGTAGGTAGCGGGCTCACCCAGAAGGCGCAGTGGCTCCTTGGCGTAATCGACAGCCAAATCGCTTGGCCACACGATCTTACAGAGGTAAAACCAGATCGATTCGCAAGCGATGGGCAGCCGGCCCCATAGTGGCACGTCGACGGCGATCTCATCGGGCTGCAGGATCTTCGTATAAACGACGACGGCCAACGCAGCGGCGAAAAACGGACCAAGAGCGCGGCAAGCCTGTGGCCATGAACGGCGCAGATCCATAGGCCTACCGGCCGTCGCATACAGCAGCGTCAGAAGTAGAGGCAGCGTGACGGCATTTGGTTTGGCGCACAGGGCTAAAAGCGCGCTCAAAATGGCCAAGCTATAGAGCCAAATCTTTTGACTTCGGTCGCCTGCGAACAGCCAACGTAGGAAGAGGACCACACTCGCCAAATAAAAGAAGCCGCTTAAGACATCCTTCGTACTGGAAGCCCAGACGACGGACTCAACTTGCAAGGGGTGCACCGCAAAAAATACAGCACCGAGGGCGGCGGCTAAATCGTCTTTGCATAACAGACGAAGACCGCTCCAAAGGAGCCAACAGTTGGCCAGGTGCAGGAGAATATTGAGCCAGTGAAAGAGGCGCGGGTTCAGAGGCGCAGTCGCTGGCTCAGGGGCTAGCGCACGCGACAGGGCTCCGGTCGCGATCCAGGCGGTATAGGTCAGAGGCACGTATAAACCGAGATGTGGGTGCAACCAGAAGCGCTCTAGTTTATCCCAGCTGGGATTAGTCACCGCGGCGTTTTCGCTGAGGTTGGATTCGTCGTCCCAGTGATTTAGGAGGGGAAATGAACCGGCATGACCGAAGGCGATCAAGACCGCCACGGCCACGAGCAAGGGCGCAAGTAAACGACGGAAGAGTTTCATGGGTCGCAGGTCATGGGCAAAGTTCACCGAGGTTGGCGCTACGTGCTTTTTGCTATCATACCCCATTTCTTCACATTGCAGTCGACTAGAAAAACAGCAAGTGACATTCCCCTAGAGGCACAAGACCATCCTCCATCAACGCCATGTTAGCATGGGCTACCAAGCCGACCAGCGGCGTGCACGTTGTATTAGCCATTCTGGCGAAGCTTGGCGTCCAATTGTTCCGACAGCTCACTGAAGATGAGTTGTCGATGCATTTGGTTAAGACCCACGATCATGGTTCCGAGAATGAACATCCCGTCGCCATCTGGGACCCCCCAGCGAACCTGAACGTTGACCGATGCCAAATAGCGCACGGCATGCGTCGAGAAATAGGGCGCCAGATCGATGCAGAAGTCGACCCCCCTGCCGAGAAACACGCGCGATTTGAAACAAAAGCCGCCGTGCGAGAAATTCTGCAGATTCATGATGCCGTGATCCGTCTCGACCGCAAAGCCATCCCACTCGGCGGCAAAGCGTTGCTCAAGTCGGCGCACTCCGATGGCTTCCCAATAGCGGTTACGGGCGGTGTCCACCGCCTTGGGATCGTGAGTCGGATTGATCTCATACGCCTGGATCAATGGACTGGCATGCTTAATGGCAAGCAGCCTAATATGCGCATGCCAGCCCTGACGCCGCTGTGCGGACACAGCTTCATAGGTGCTCGTGCTGACCGTCACCATGAACGGCTCGGATGCGGATTCCAGTCGCTTCGCTAAATTCACACCGTCGCCGTGCAAGGCGAAATCAAAGCGCGTTTGGTCCCCCATATTACCGATGCACACGGCGGCGGTGTTGATGCCAATGCGCAAAGGGTAGATGTCGCGCTCGCCCTGCGGCCGCGCATTGATCATCTCAATCATTTGCCTCTGTATGTCGAGGGCGCATGTCACCGCAGCCTCCTCGTGCCCAGGAACTTCCCGGCCGGATATATCGTAGCCGAAGAAGCACAGGCAGCCGTCACCCAAGCTCTTGTCGATGATGCCGTTATATTGATGGACCATACCGCCAATAAAGCTCATCAGATCTTTCAGCATCCCGAATGTAACCATCGGATCACGTCCACGCGCCGCCAGGCTGTAGCCGACAACATCCACGAACATCGTCGTCACCCTGGCGATCCGCGGCGCGTCATCAATGGTCAGGTGTTCCTTGACGACTCGCGTCACCTGAAACGGCGGAAACACCGAGTGTAGACTGGCGGCGAGGGTCCGACTGTGACGGTCGATCCGCACGATCTCGGCCGCGTTGGCCATGACGAAGTATAAGAAAGTGAGGATTGAGCTCATCCAAAATGCCAGATGCGCCGTCTTGGAGTCAATCTCGCCGACAAAGGATGATAGCTGGACGGCGCCGCTGGCAACGGCGGGAACGGACGCGATCATGATAAGGCGGACGCGGTTCCTTTGCTCAGTCCAAGCCAGAGTCATGATGCGCGCCATGATACCTGAGAAGACGCTCACACCAAGGGCTACAAAGGCCAATTCATAACGCCAAATCACTTCAAAGAAGGCCGCCGCCGTTAGCAGCGTCAGAGAATAGCCAACCTGAATGCGGTACAACCATGGATGCCGGTCACGACTCACGCCAAAATAAAGCAGTAAGAATGCGGAACTGAATGAGGTAGCCATCGTCACCGAGTACATCCATATGTGGTTGTCAGCGACAAACATTTCCCAGCCGAATAGAGCCGGCGCTCCGGCGATGATCGACTGTAGGGTCAGCAAAGCCCCCACCGAGATGAGATAATAGGTCAGACTCAGCGACCTCAACATCGTCGCTAGGATCGCGCTGAAGATGACAAATGCCACGCCAAAGACCAGAAACGCGGTAGCAGTAGCGTCATACCGGCGATGATAGGTGTCAAAGGTGCTTAGAGGCCGGAGCTCGAAATTCATCGTCCCTGGGTACTTCCCCGTGTTCACGCCAACGTATACCGTTGTATCGCCTGGTACCAATGTCAGTGGCACGGCCGGAAACAGCCATCCGAGACCTTGACGCGCCTCGGTGCCATAGCCAAGGTGAACCTTCTTCACATCCCGCGCCTGTATCACAACGTCGAGAATGAATGAGAAGAAATGATTATAGAGCACCAGGTCTAGGTCCTGGGTCGTCGAGTTGCGAACCACAAAACGGAACCACTCGGTGTGATCATTGATAATGGCATAAATGGGCAGCCGTGGACTGACAAACCGCTCGGCCCATTCCGGCTTCACCACATCGTCCGGCGATACTTCCGCCTGGCCGGAGTCAGGAAGCTTCTGCAGGTAGGGCAGCACCAATGCGTGAAAATCCTCACCGGCGCGGGCTTCGATCACCGGTATATTGCTGCTCTGGGCTGCGCCGGCCGGCTCTGCAGCCGCCAGCCAGCCAGCCGCGCCAACTACCGATGTCAATATTGCCAGGACCAGGTACCGCAATGTTTACTCCAGATACACTCTCTACCAAAACAGACTCCGAAATCTATTCGGCATTTTGCCAAGATTAGTTAAGCAACAGCAGGACAAGGCATTGGTTTTAAGGAAAAATAGAACGTGATTTCAGGATGCTGCGGCTCCCGTCACCGTCGCCATGACGGGATGGGGACGACTAGCTCCCCTGGCGATCAGCATCCAACAGGCGGGCCCTAACTTTGGACCAGCTCTGGCGTCCTAACCACCCTTGTGATAAAACTAAAAAAATGAAAACATCACAGAACTTGCAGCCCGCAAGCGGGGTATCCGACTGCCGTACCGTCACGTCTCTGGCTACCTGCCCCCTTATACGACTGCGAGACCATGGTCCTCAGGGTAGTTCGAAATCAACTATCAACAGTCGTAACAAGCATCTTGTTAGACGATCGCCCGCCTTTGCAACGCTGACACCGGTATTCACCTATCACGAAAATTTCTGCAATCAGCGCTGGGATAAAGCTAATGGAAGTATTTGAGACAGGTGGAACGGCGCTAGTGATCGATCGGTCATCGCAAACCCGATCGATTCTGAGCACCTTCGCCAAAGAGGTCGGGTTTACCAATGTCACTGGGGTACCGACCATCGGTGATGCCATAAGTCTTCTCGAGGCTGAAGAAATTTCCTGGATTATATGCCCGATGGTTCTTGCTGATTCAGTAAACACACTGCAGCTACTACGATTATGCTTAACGCTGCCAGAATTTCGCCACACCCGAGTCTCGGTGTTCTACGGTGAAGACCAGACCTATGTTCTGCCAATTGCCTTCGAGCTAGGCCTATTCACCTGCCACCCAGCGGCCTATAACAAGACAGCAATGATTGAAGCTGCGGCAATTCTAAAGCAACGCACTGATCAAAATGGCAAGGATTCGTGCCCGATCTCGGCAGAGTATTTGCGCGAAATACTGATCGCGCGCCAAGATCTTTCCGAACTCTTGCTATTTTCTGAAGCTCTTATGCTGCAGTATCCAGGGCACATGGGAATACTACTATGGCACGCAGAGGCCCAGGCCAGAAGCGGCGACAAGACTGCCGCCGCCGCCACCCTAGCGCAGATCAAGCTCCTTGATGCAGGGAGAGCCCAGCAGGCGGAGGCCATCCATAGCAAGCTCTTACCCGATATAGAGCTACCGCAGGCAGGAGGAGCAGGCGGAGCTAACATGCTGGGGATCACCAACGCCGTCGTTGTAGACCCAGACGAACTGTCGATCAATTCAGTGCGTGAAATCCTGACGGCCCTGGGTGCCGTAAATGTCGAGTACTTTACCTGCCCGGTCGAAGCGATCGCTTATCTTGATGGCCGGGCTGAACAATCTCTTGTGATCCATGAATGGAGACTACCGAAGGTCAGCGGTCCGATCTTTCTACAACGCATTAGGCAGCTGGGCCACGAAAAGACCCCCGTTATTATTCTAAGTTCACTGGTCAGCGGCAAAGACCAGCACTTAACCCGCGAGATGGGCGTGGCTATGGTTGTACAAAAGCCAATGTTGCGCGAAGAATTTCTGCAAGCACTCATCTGGACGCTGAAGCAGGAGCGTCACCCGACGGAAGTTGGCGTCCTTGAGCGCAAAATGATGGCCTTTTTAATTCGCAAGAATTTCCCCAGCGCCATTGATTTCAAAAAAACCTTAGTGCAAAGCGGGCGCATCCCAGAAGCCGTATCTAGCTACTTCGATGCCGAAATCGCCTATTATCAAAATCATTTTGAAGAGGCTAAAGCGGCGGGCTTTGCCGCCCTTAAAAAGGGCTATTCTTCGGTCCGCCTCTACAATCTAATTGGCCGGGTATTAATGAAGCTGGGCGACTTCGAAGCCGCGATCCGTTGCCTGGAAAAGGCGCAGGAGCTCTCACCCCTCAATATCCTGCGCCTTTGCGCTCTAGCTGACTGTAATAGCGAACTTAGCCGCGCTGCAGCAGGCCAAGAGGCACTCGATAAAGCCAAGGCTCTCGACCCAACCAACAGCGCCGTGCAGACACATGAGGCGAAGTTCAACCTCACCATTGGCGACGTCAAAATGGCCGGTCGCATCCTCCAAAAGCTAGATAACTTCGATGATGTTCTCAGCTACCTCAACAATCGCGGCGTCACCCTATCGCGCTCAGGAAAAATTGATGAAGCGCAGTCATTTTACCTACGAGCACTTGAAGCACTACCGGAAAAGGCCGATGAGGTAAGAAAACTTATCCATTATAATTTATCGCTCGCCTACGCCCGAGCCAGTGACCTAACGCTCGCCCTAGCGCAAGCGAATTTAGCCAAGGCAAGTCCCAATAAAAAGCTAGCCGAAAAGGCTTGCTCACTCTCTAAGCGCCTCGATGCCGCAATCAAAAGCGGCGCGCCGTTTAGTTTGCAGCAAAAGCAGCAAGATTGCGACGTCCCCATTGTCTTAACTGATCATACCGTTGATGCCGAAAAGGAGGCGGATTACCAGCTCCTTTCAACCAATCCCGGCGAGCAGTGCTGCCACCGCATCTTTTCTATCATTAATCCTGATGCCGCACTTCAAGAGCTTTATCAAAAACTGCCTCCGTTCAAACGGCGGCGAGCTATTGAACGAGCCGAAACCATGGGATTGGACCATAACATAAGGCGATAAAACTGTGGTTCGTGGCAAAGTGCATAAGCCAGAGACAAAAATATCGCCAAAAATTGGACCTAAGGAAGCCCTTATCGGTAAGATATCGCCAGACCATATTTTCTCGGCGAATTGGGTTAGCTAATGGCTGTGTCAGTCGAGCGCCTCTGCCTTAGCATAAGCGATCTGGGGAGTTTATATGTTCAAGGATAGTCCGATCACCTATCGAACGTTGTTGCGCTCCAGAAAACTGGAACTCGATCAGGAGGATGGATGGCTGTTGGCAAACCTCATTTCTTTGCCGATCATGCCACCAAACGACCCCACCACTTTGGCCCAGCGCCTACTAGATCTTTGCGCAAATCATCGCGACCTCAAATTGATTAAGCGGATATCCATCGTCGGTCGAACAGGCGGAGCCAACCGACTTTATGTCATATCCTCAGCCAATCTCAAGTCAATCGGCGAAAATCTGATGCCCGAATCTTACTCTTGCTTCGTTAACCCGAACGGTTCGCTGTTCTCCCTACATCCCAGATCGGTAAGATTTTTCACTAACGCCAGAGATGTTGTAGCGCAATTCATCGACTGTGGCGCGCCGGTCCAGCGATCTCTTACGCGGGTTGCACAAATGAACCTTGGTGCTGGTATTTGTTCAGGCATTTTTACGAATGAACAGTTAGTCGGATTCATTTTTATGAACGGCGATATCACCGGCCAAGACTTGGATGAACCTAATTTTGGCTTTCTACTTGAGTTCCTATTTGCCGCCATGCGCCCAGCCCTCGACAGCTATAGCCTATCAAAGACCTATTGGGCCTTATATAGACTCTCAATACAAGACCATACCGGGGACCGCCTTAATGCGTCGAAGCTCGGCGAATCCATCAAAACATCGGCTAAGAATGTCATTGGCAAAAGCTGCGAGGTCATAGTCGACATCCCACCGCAGCCGCACTCGTACCTGGTCTGCCACGGCATCATTGGGCAAATGATTGGCCGTACGCTTGCCTGCCTGGAATCTGCTGGCACCGTCACTCTTCACGTCACCGACGATGAGCTTTGGTTCAATATCAGCTTAAGCTCGCCAAAGCCCACTAAGCCACCCCTTCACCAACAAATCAAACTCGATGAAATTGCTGGAGATGCCCCAGGATTAGGGCTTGTTTATCAATTTTTGCAGCCTAATGAATTGCGCATTCGCATGGCTAAAGACGTTGCTTCAACTAATCCCAACATCCACTATTCAGTCAGTCCTTCCGATTAGCGGCGGTGACGCCGAGCGCTACGGGTGACTGTAATTACACCGCCACCTACTTCGCAACACCGGCGACGACGACCAACTCGTCAGGAGCGGGATTCCCTACGAGCCTGCAGCCGCCCAAACAAAGCCCAAGGGCGGGGTCGTGCGCAGCAGCAGGATCATGGCGCGATCCTTGCATTGACCAACTGCGTCGGTGCCTTTGGTCGCTGGTCGATGTACGTCACTGTTCCGCCAGTCGTCATCGGTCGTTTTATCGACATGGGCACGGTCCATTCTCGCTTATGCCACCTGCTTTTTTAACTGGAGGGAGCAATCAATGATTAGGATAGAAGTGAATCTGGTGCGCAAGTTCGTTTGGCTTCACATGGCCCTATTCGCTTTGGCCTCGACCGCGAAAGCTGATGTGCCAGATGTAGTACAAGTCTCAGGGTTGAATTATCACGGACCCGGGTGCCCAAGTGGCACCGCGCGTGCGGTGATTTCGCCAGACCGGCAGTCGTTTACGGTTATTTTTGACCGCTTTACCGCCGGCTCAACCTCCGGTTCAGCTAGTGGCAGGGCGACTTCGAGCTGCAGCTTGATCGCCGATTTGTCTTATCCAGATGGCTGGCAATTGACCATTGCCACGGTCGATTTTCGCGGCTTTGCCGCTGTGGACACCGAGGCTTGGGCCAAGGTGATGGCTCGCTTTCGGTTTCGCGGTGCTGGCTTTCAAAGGCCTGCGCAACTGACCATCATCGGCCCCTCGGTTAGCGACTTTCTTCTGCACGAGGAGCGAGGAAGCGGCCGAGAGTGGTCGCCGTGCCACCGGAGCTCCAGTCGCGACTTATTTGTCGATGCCAGTCTGCAGACCCATGCTCAAGGATCCAGATATGCCTACCTATCGATGGATTCGATCGATGGCCAGGCGCGGTCCTTGCGGCACACCTATTACGTGCAGTGGCGCCGATGTGTTTAGAGTGATTGACGCGCTCGATGGCACTTTCAAGCCGCAGCAATGCCATAGCCTGAGACATTGTTTCGGCTGAGAGGTGGACGCTAAGCGGATGATGCGACAGTGATTTCGGATTCGTCCGAGTCCGCAGCCGACATGATCGCTGTGGGTCGCTGCGGCACGTCCTATCACTTCTGGACATCGCAGCTAGACGCTAAACTCGCCCGCGAGTCGATGCTGACGTTGCCCGTATTGGGCTTGGCTATTGACGAATCACGGATGGCTGTACTAATATTCGTACAGCCATCCGGGTGCAAATAATTAAGGAGCAAGTTCATGTCCTCCACTGCTTCAAAAAAAGCACCCAGCAAACGAGCCGGCACGACATCGAAAAGGCCCAGACCAGGTATCGCGCGCTCCAACAGAGCCTCCGCTAAGGCGGCACAAAGCCTGCTTGAAGATCTTGGCTTTACACCGACGGAGAGTCGGCGAGAAGCAGTCAAGGCCGAGCTCTATGTGGCCATATTAAAGATCGTTCGAGAGCGAGGACTCACGCCGCGGCAGGTGGGAGAGATTCTCGGCAAACCACATTCGCGTGTGAGCGAACTACTCAACGGTAAGCTCAGCTTGGTGACTGCTGACACGTTAATCGGCTACTTGGATCACCTCGGTGCCGATGTCACCATTAAGGTGACCTGCCGCGCATCATAATGGACAACTCTTAGAGACGAGATGTCGTGCCGACGACTACCTCACCGTTTCATTCCATAAACATCTTTTCATCTACCAGTCGATACGCCACTGCAGCACCACGGTCGGTCTTAGCAGTTGTCGCCCGCTGGCGGCAAAATGCATCGCCGTGATCGCCTCCTCGGCGCAGCTAGGCAACGGCCTGGCAGGGTCTAAGGAATTTAAGTGCCGCAGCTGCCCCTGCTGGTCGAGTACCGCACTGACCGCAACAGATCCAGGCGAGACCTCCCACGCCTTTAAACAGGCGATCAATGTCAGATCCGCCTGGCGTTGGAACGCGAGCATAAACGTCCGGCGATCCAAGCCGCCATCAGGATCGACGGGGAGCAGCTCGCGGGGAACACTGGGCCTTCCGCTGGCTGCACTGGTCGCTTTTGATCCAGACCGCGTCTGTGCAGCCGGTGGTGGTGGTTCCTCGGGCGCCGAGGGGTCATCGCCGATCCTGCTGCTCCAAAACAGCATGCCGACGAGCAGCAGCCCACACCATTTACCGACGAGGAGCCAGCTGCTGAGCGTCACCGAATCTCCCATTCCCGGTCGCCGACGCCTTTGGGTTGCACCAATAGGTCGCGCAGCGGCAGATGTGAGGGTGGTGACCAAGTGAAGGGAAAGGAAAGCTGGATGCGCCCACGCAGATCGGCGACCCCAACGGCGACGGTGCCTTCGCGAACCGTTTCACCGCCCTCATCGTAGCGGTCCTTAGGTTCACCGGAAAACAGACGGGTTAACTCCAACAGGCGACCTTCACCGCTGCCGTGACCGATCTGCCGCTTTAAAAGCTTGGCGATCGTGTCCAGATAGCCCGCGACACCTCGTCGCTCATTTTTGTTTAGCTGCAAGACCGCAGCACCGAGGTCGGCGAGAAAGCTCGTGGCGTGGGTACTGGTCCTGGCGGAGCGTTCCCAGTCGTGGATGACCTGGGTAAAGGCCGCGCTCTGACGATGCGCCAAGGCTTTGAGCAGCGCCAACTCGTCGGCTTTGAATTTGACGTTGCTCAATCGACTGCCAGTCACGCTGGACGCCAAGGTATCAAATCCCTTGCCGTTGCCCGTCAACGCCTGCAGCAGTAGCTGGCGGCGAAAGACAGCGCCCCAGGCTGTACTCGGCAAAGAATTTTGCAGAGCACCGAGCATCGCCTCATCGTAGCGATACTCGGCGAAGATTTGCCCGGCGATTCCGGTGGCGAAGGCTTCTACCTCGTTGTCGCCGTCGGCTTCGCCGAGTAGCAACAAGCGCCTCACGACCGCCAGAGCCGCTGGCATATCGCCATGGCGGTAGGCCGACTCCGCCGATAGGGCCACAAGGTAGCCGCGGTGGGGCATGTCTGGAATCTTCAAGGCGTGGGCCACCAGCTGCTCGCGATCAGTTCCAGCTAGGTCTTCCCAGGCCAACAGGGCTAGCCATTCACCGGCTTCGGGAGTGTTTAGGCCTAATGCAACGGCCTTGACCAGCGCAAGCTCTTTGGCTTTAGGATCGTAGGGTGGCTTTGCCAAGACCTCAGCAAGGACGAGCTGTTGCCAGATAAAGCGGCGCTCTTGCTCAGGCAGCGCTAGCCAAGCGGCAGCGCTGAGATTGGCGTACCGAGCGAGTACCTGGCGCTGCAGCTCCTGGTCCTTTTCCTTCGCTGCAAGCTCAAGAAGACGCAGTTCCACCGCTTGTTCCCCGCCGATGCTAACATCTGAGGAGGTGGCGACCAGGCGCGCCTCGAACCATGCTTTTAGATTCAGATATTCAAAATGCCCGGCGTTCGCACGATCGACTAGGCGATCTGCTAGCCAGCTGCAGCCGGTCCCTTGAAGCAGCACGGCGCCGGGAATATCTGCGAGCAGCTGCGTTTGCTCCTCATCCAAGTGGTGTTGAAGGACGCCGCGATCTGCGGCACCATACGCATCGGCGCGGTAGCCAACCTGCTGAAATCGCGAAGGAAAGCGGTAGATGTGCGCTTCCATCAAGCGGATCCAAGGCCACGGTTGATCGCGGGTGTGGAGGGTGCAGACATGCCCCTGAGTCGCACTTAGGGCGCGGTAATAGGGCAGATCTTGCACATGAGTGCTCATGCGACTGGCAAGCTCGGTGAGGCGCCAAGCTTCGAGCGGATGTTTGTTTAGTAGATGATAACGAATCGTGTCCGTCAGGCGTTCCGACCATAGGGGCGAACCCGGTTCGATCTGCTGGTATAATGCGCCGGCCTCTTTTGCCTCGCCTCTTTTGAGATGCTCCCTAGCCTTGGTCAGCACCTCTGGCTCAGCGCCGTAGGCCAAGCTAACCAAGCTAGAAAGTAGCACCCAGACCGCTAGTTTTAGTGTGCGCCGAACGACCATAGCACCCCGCCGCTATAGTAAGCCCAGTAACGCAACTGGCCAGATCCGCCCACAGGTCGCACTTGCATTGCCTCAAACGACAGGCCGAAACTTTGCGGCATATAGACCTGCCAACGCAGGCCAATCTCGATATTGAGCTTGGCATAGGCAGGGTCCTGACCAGCCAGAGGCGCTGGTGGATCGCTGCGCATGGGAATCCACGTCCGGTTGAGGTGGTTGTAATGGGCCCCGCCCCAAGCTAGCAGGATTTGCTCAAAATCGGGCAACAGCGGACTAAAGCGGGTCATCGATCGCCCCTCAAGGAGACCAAAGCCGTAACCGCCAAAGAGTTCGTAGCGCGTCGACTGGGCGCCTTGTTTGAATGGGGTGCGCCCGATCGCATTGGACGATGGCGTGCCATGGACCATCGCCCGGCGCAAACCAAAGCGCAGGAGTGAGCCGCCGCTCACCGGTATGCCAACACCGAGTTCGACGGTATCGGTGTCGAAGTTGTTGGCTTCCGCGGTGTAACCGTAGCCGAGTTGTACTTCGGCACTGGCGCGGCGCCAATCGTAGGCATGGGGGCTTTCGGCGCGTGAGGTCACTTCTTTGACGATCCCAGCGACGCTCATGCCTTCTTGCGCGTGACCCGTGCTTGCCGAAGTAGCAGCAAGCCAAACGATGATCGCTATGATCCGGCCATAAACGGCCATCAGGTCCCTCCCGCGCTGGGCTGCGGATAAACGGGGTTGGGACAGCTGTTTTCTTGGAAGTTGCGCCACGTCTCGCTCGCCTGATAGGTGCCGGTTGCGTCAAAGAATGGGTTATCGCAGTAGCGCGTGCAGCGCTGCGTGTATTTGCCGAAGTCCCAGCTGCCGGTCGACCACTTTTGGTCGCCGAGGGCTTCGTAGGCCGAGCTGCTTTTTTGATACGGCACCACAGAAGCGATCTTACCGGTCAAAGCCGCCTTATAGTTGATCCCGCCCCAAAAAGGATAATCCCAGGCGATGCCGATCCGGTACTCACCAGGCGCATCTTTAGACAGCCACAGCTTATTGATGGCATCGACCGAGGTGCCAGCGACGTCGTCGGCTTGCGTGGCGGTGCGGATGCGGAACGAAGCGAGGGTCTTATCTTCCCGTTCCGGGCACATTCTGGCCGCCTCCCCCGCATGAATCACAAAACGCTCGTGATCGAAGTAGGTGACGGCCTTGCTGGCTTCGTTCAGCGTATTGACGCCGGTCGGTACACTGTAGAGCTGCAGACTTGGGCTGTGCGCCAAGCCCTTATCGCCATATTTTTGCACGTAGTCACGGTACGCCGACACCGACGGGAGTGGCCCCAAGGGGGCGACGAAATTGATCACCTTCAGATCTAGCGCAGCCGCTGGCGTGATCGTGCAATTCTGATCGGCAAATGGTGCCGTCTGCGGTGACAGCACCTGAGGCAACAAGGTCTGTGGACACCAAATGATCGATTGGCGCTGCGTTGCGGTGGGCACGAAGTTGACGGTCGAATCGTAGACAAAGGCTCCGACCAGACGCGGTGAGGCCGTATGGGCCTCGGCGTTGATCAGGTTGTATAGAGCGGAGCTGACACTTGACTGAATTTGGGTAAACTCGGAGGTGAACAGTTCGTGCAAGACGACGACAAACAAATAATCATTGCTCGTGGTCGCCTTGCTGCGCGCATCGGCCAAACGCGACGCCAGCATGGTCGCAAAGTCTTTGGCAAACACCGACTCTTTGCCGATGCGAAAGCATAGATCGGTCGGTCGTCGACTCATGCCGAGGATGAATTCTTGGTAGGAGAAGAAGTCCTCATCGACCATGCTCCCTGCAGCGGGATCATCTGGGCAGATACGCACCACAAGGGGGATCTGCGTCGTCTGGCTGAGCGGTGTGAGGATGGTCGGGTCAGTGGGGTTGCTGATCTCGGGATTGCGCCGGCCAAAGGAGTTCTGCACGCCACTGGGCAGGGGGACCCCCTGCTTGTCCAGAGCCTCAATCTGAAAGCAGGCGCCGTTTTGCCCCTGCGCCTTGTCGAGGCTGCCGCTAAACCAAGCGCTGGTACCGGTAAAGCGGAGGTCATCGCTGCCGGTTTGGCCGGCGCAAAAGCTAGCCGGGTAGAGCAGCGGCGTCGCGCTAGCGCTTTGTGCCGTCGCGACCGTCGCCGTGTCGACCCCGTGCAGCACGACGCTGTTGGCGTGGAACCGGCGGACTAAGCCAAAGGTCGGCACAAGCTCGTCCTGTGGCGAACCAAAATTATGATGGATACGCACCTGCATATGACTGTTGGGTTCGTCAAAGACGCCATAGGCAAGGGCACTGAACGCATCTGAGGAGGTACCGGCGGCGTGTTTGGCAACGTCCAAGCTCTTTTGCAGGTCGGTGGGAGAATCGGCGTCGTAGAGAAATTTGAGGTCGACGCGGTTCACCGGACGGGCGCTCTTAAAGCTAAAGCTGCTACAGATGCGATTGCCTCCACAAGGCAGCTGTAGATGTTCATGCACCCCTTGGTTGAAATCGATCGGCGCAAACGCATGCTCCTCAACGCCGCCATCCGCCGACGTCGCGCTCCACCGCATCTGCCAGCCTGAATGCACCAAGCGCGAGGAACGTTCACTCAAACTGAAAAAGATATAGGCCACCTGCTCATTGGCAAACCAATGCGCGGACCCGAAGTCAATGGTGCCAAAATCGGCGGTAAGCGGCACTTTATGCCCGCAACCGAAGAGCGCTGCCACTGCCGCGACCATGCCGAGCACCGCAACCTGCCTTACCTTTGCGGTGCCAAGCTTCATGGTTTCTGCCCTTGCAGCCACTTCACCAGCGCATCGGTATCGCTGCTCACCCGACTCTGGCGCGCGGCGATGCCGCTGTTACTAGGGTCGACTTGATCAATGGAGGTCCCCTTAAGACTTGGACCGGCTTTACCTAGCCACTCACTAAAATAGCCACTCGTGGTGTTATTAGAAATGACGGTGTAGAGACGACTGAAGGCCGGTTTACCCGAGTCTCTTAGCGTTTGCCACGCGGCCCACTCCTGGGTCGCTACGACGTCGGGTGGGGTGAGTCCAGGGTCGCCTTCCCAGAAGGCGGCCTTTAAATGGACGACCGCGCGGTTGCCCGTGACGTCAGCAGGCGAATTGGCCGTGCCCCAGGGCTGCGTATCGATCGCCGCGGCTTGCACGGCGGCCAGCTTCGTGCAATCGCTGGCGCTGATTTGAATCGGCACCACCGTCACGGTATCGGCAAGAGCTTGCAATGCAGCCCCGATCGAATCCACCCGCATGGACCACTCGTTGGAACGGTACTGGCGCAGACCTGATGCCGGAAAGCAGGTGTCGCTCGCCACCGCACCCGCACTCATCGTGATCGGCTGAAACAGGATGTAGGCAAAGGTCTTCGTCGCCACAGGCACCGTCTTTTTCGGTGCTTGGCTGCCCGTTTTGACCTGCGGCACGTCCCAGCCCTCGTAGCAGCCGGTGCATAGGACCGCTAAAAGCAGCCCCAATCGTGCATATTTGAATGACTTCCGGGTATTCACGACACCGGCTCGACTAAACTCGAATTGATTTTGCGTAGGTCGATAGTCCCATCGGCATGCAGGCGTTTGATGTAAGTGGCAAACTTTTCATGCGCGATGCGCGCCCCTTTAGATCCGTCCAGCGGAACGAGCGGCATCTGCTTTTTGATGGCTTCGGCGAGGCGTGGGTTGATCTTCGCCAGGACATCTCCCGCCCATGAGAAGCCTGCCAGGTACTGACCCGCCTCCTCAGGAGTGATCAGCAGTAGGGCCTCGGTCAAGATCTCGACGGGCAGCAGGGGCAAGGCGTCGTCGAGGAACACCGCCGGGGCCATATTATGGACAAAGCTCGGATTGTCCTTGCCGATGTTGGCGATCAGTTGGCGGCGTTTAGCCGGCTCAAGGGCGTTAAGCGCCGCTTCCAGCAAGGGGATGCGGTCGACGCGGATGGTCCGCAGCGAATCGCCCTTATCGGTATAGATGCGGCGCAGCTTTTGCGCGACGCTGCGGACGAAGCTATCCGACATCTTGTCGACACTGGTGAGGTGTTCGACAAACTTGGCGGTAAAAGACGGGTTGGCACTGGTGAAAAAACGCTCGCGCAGCGCCCTCGGTGCGTAGGCCACGGCGGCGATCGCTTCTTCTTCCGTCAAATCGCGGAGAACACCGACGAACTCGTCCACCTCAAGACCCATCAAGAAGTTGAAGTCATCCGCCAAGGGCTCGGCATCGATGCGCACTTTGGCGGCGGTCATGTCGCGTTCGAGGCTGCCGAGAAACTTCCACATCGCCTGAGGGTCGTCGTTGCTCTCGTTGGCCGCGTATTTATCGCTGAGGATGCCGAGGGCGACCCGGTATTCGGCCTTTTCTTTAAAGGGAACGAGGAGTTCCGGGCCAAAATACTGCAGAAACGAGCAGAGTTCGGGATAATGCTCTTCGTCGAAGTGCTTTTTCAGGGTCAGTTCAACCAAGCGCTTGTTCGCCTTGAGCTCGCCGCGGATCTGCTCCACGCGCGTCAACAGCATGTGCGGGGTTGGCTCGGCTTGGCCCGTGCGCACCTGCGTCATCAGGTCGGTGGCCCGCGTTCTCGCTTGGCTAGCACGCCGGCTTTGTCCGGTGCCGAGACGGCGGATGCCCCAGACGAGAAGAAGCGTGATCGCGGTCAGCAGAATCGCCAAGACAAACCAGGGTAAAAACGGCAGCAGGCGGTTCCACAGGCCCTCTTGCCAAGTCGGAGGTATTTGGTGCTGGGTGTCTTTGGCTTGAGCCGCCTGGGCGGCGGCGTCGGCCTTGGGCTGAAGTGGCTTGGTGGATAGCTGCACATCGACGCCGACGGTCTTGACCTTCTGGCGAATGCGCTGGCGCAGGTTGTTCAGTTCATCGTTCTTCAACGTCGGTTCGTACGCTAGTTCGCAGAGCACCGACGTGAGCCGGTATTGCGCCGCAACCGTCGTGCCGGATGTCTCCAGTCCGGGCAGGGAGGAATCTGCGGTTTGATCGAGGGTCTCAAAGCGACTGGGCTTGCAACCGAGCGAGTAGCAGCTCCCTGCTGGGCACTCCTCGTCGAGCACAGCGGCGAATCGATCCTGGATTTCGCTTGCCTGCTGGCGCACCGCGGGCGGGAACTGCACACCTTGAGCCAGCGCCGCAGTAGCCACCGTCAACGGCGATAAACTCAGTACTACGACCCACAACTTCGCCATTCCCGTCCCTATCCACCGCATAACTTGCCTTTCCTTAAACGCGCTAGCCGCCGCGATCATTTATTGTTTCGGGGATCTATCCTTGTCCAGGGCCTTGATCTGTTCCTCGACGCGTGGATCCGGCTCGATGTCCTGGGCCTTCTGGTAGGCCTTGAGGGCTGCTTCGCGTTCACCCATCTTGAGTAGCAGCGAGCCTTTGGTGCGCAGCGTCTTGGCGTGGCTGGGATAGCGCTTCAGGAGTTGTTCGGCATATTCGAGTGCCAAGGCGTAGTTGCCGTCCTTGACCAGCTCGCGGATGCGTCCCTCGGTTTTTACCAAGCTCACCTCGGGACTCTTTTTGCTGACGGGATTGCCGCCTTTGACGTAGGCCTCTTCGAGGTCTTTGTCGGCATCGGCTGGTGCCAGCGGGGCCAGGGCGATGGCTTGCGGGGCGCTGCGGCTCTTGTGATCGATGACGATCTGCTGGCCTGAGCTAAGCACCGGGATCAGCACCTCCGTCGAGGTCGAGCCATCGCTGTAAACGACCTTGACGTTATGCGGCGATAGCACTCTGGGCGCATCTTCCTGGCCCTTGTCGCGCTTGGCCATCGGCTTTTCGACCTCGTCCTCGACGACATAGCGCCAGAACTCGCGGGTGGAATTGCACGCAGTCAGACCGGGCAGCAAGGCCAGGGCTAAAAGCAGCCACCAAGAGCGGGCGGGACCAGAGCAGTTCATCACACTGTCCTCACAATAGAAACGGCATAAAGAGCGGGTTATAGAAGTTAAAGCCGATACTGAACTGGCCCTTCGACGAGATCGAGCCGAAGATGCCGTAGCTGTTGGCAAAGGTATACTCGACCATGCCTTGGCCGACGAACTGCGACGACACGTCGCGCGAACTGCCGGAACTTTGGGCGAGGTTTTGCAATGGGAAATAGAGGCTGCCGCCCAGATGGAGGCGCCGCAGTTTGGGCATCATATAGTGATAGACGATACCGACCGACACATCAGGATTGAGCAGCGAGATCGCCACGCCGCTCAGGTGTTGGTTGCGGTCGCCCCATTGCTCGATGAACTCGAGCTGGAACAAGGGGTTCGGATATAAGCCCAAGTTGATGAACACGTAAGACAGCGACTCCCCACGCAGTCGCCGGTCGCGTTCGGCGGCGAAGTTGGTCCATGGCTTCACCTGGTCTAGGCGTTCACTACTGTCGGCTAAACGGCTCCAGATCAGCCGGCCGTCGGTCAAACTAGTGATGCGCACCTGCACTCCCGAGGGGGTTTCTTGAATCACCGTGAGGGCTTTGGCAGCACTATAGCGATGATCCTTTTGCAAGCGCCCCAGCTCACCCAGCGACAACTCGCCATTGTAGATGTCAAGCCCATTGCCTGGCCGCACGTTGAGCCGCCATGCATCGCAATCGGGGCAGGCGATGATCGCTTGGGGGGTGTTAAAAATCGTCGTTAGCGTCGCAAGGGCGGCTGCGGCAAAATCGTCGCGCGATTCGCGCCAGTGGTGGAGCGGTGGAGCGAGCAGCATCGGCGTCGCTTGCTGCAGCAGCGACGGGTCCGCTTCGGTCGCTTGGCGCAGGGCATCCTCTAAAACCTGCAGGTCTGAAGCGGTCTGCGGCAGCATCGCAAAACCCGGACTTGCGCTCGACAACCAGGACCAGGTCGCCAGCAACGCCAACCGCAGGGATGTCATGGTACGGTTTACCATCTCACCACCACCCCACCGCCGATGCAGTGGTACGGGATGCCCAGCAGCGACTTCTGCTCGACGCTATCATTGTCCTTCAAGATCGGGATGTCCTCGATAAACGCGAGTAGCCCCATGCGGTACTTGATATGCACCTCAAGTCCCAGTCGGTATGCGACTAAGGTCGCGCGTGGTTCGGCGGTGGTGTTGCGCAGGGTATCCAGGTCGGTTTGACCTTGGGCGAAGGACGCAGCTCCGGGTCCGCGCATGCGGATATATTGGGCGCCGAAGGTCCAGTATAGATCCGGCGCAATCAGCGACGGTTTATCGCGAAACATGAGCCCCATGACATGCCCGCCGACAGTCCAGGCACTCAGCGAATCCTTGATGCTGGTAAACCCAACTGTGACCCCGGCGCGGATGGACCGTTTAGGCAAGGGCACTGATTCGACGCTTTGCTCAAAGAAAGGCAGCGGCACAGCCGACACCGGCGCCGAGGACCTGTTGTTAAAGCTGCGAATCGCCAAGCGCGAGGAGATTTCGATGGGGTCGCGACCGGCGAGGATCTGCCGTTGCTGCTCACGTGCCTCGGCTAAGCTAAGCAGCGGATTCGCCTCGCGCAGCACCCGGCGGGCGCTCAGACTGGTGCTAAAGGTTTGTGCCCAAAGGATGCGTTGAGACGCAGTGAGTTCATAGATCTGGGCGCGCAGCACCAGTTCGCGCCCTTCAGCCTCAAAATCCAGGCTCAGCGCTTGCCGCTCGGGCATATCGTGCAGTATCTGCGCCAGGATCTCCGGCTGGTCGATGCCGCGCCCGAGGATCGTTCCTTGCGGGTTGGACTTAGCCACCCACCTAGTGCACGGACCACAGTGCGACAACTCGACCGGAATACCGGGGTTTTGCCGCAGCAGCTCGAAGATGCGGTTTTCGACGAGGACATTAAATCGTTCATCGAGGCCGACCGGCGCGGCGATATCGGCCAAAACCAGTTTGGCTTTGCCGCTCAGTGGTGGCGCATCCTGCCATGAGTAGACCATCTCATCGACGAGGTCGGCTGCCATGAGCCGCACGTCCATGGTGATGGGGCCCTCCGGCTCTTTAGTCGCGGCCAGAGACCGCGACGCTGCGCTTAGGCTCAGCCAGCAAAGACCGAAGGCGAGAGCAACGCGGATGCGGTGGTGACGATTCATAGCGACCACAGGTGCTGTGCCTCGCCTTCTGCCGACTTGGCGGTGACCGCAAAGAGCAGATCCGCCTCAATCGCCAGGCGCACCGCCACTAAAACCGCGACACCCCCGGACGCGGGCGCGCTGGCACGGGCGACGCGAGCGCCACCCAGAGTCTGACTCAAAGCTTGGCGGTACACGCGCTCAAGATGCGGCCTAAGATTCGCAGGCCCGCTGGAGACGGACACCGTCCAGATCTTGTTCTTTAACGACGGTTGCGCAGTTAACAGCTGCTGTGCGGCCCGCGCGGCGAGTACGGCCCGTGCGGGGGCCTGCGCCAGCAGAAATTCGCTGTAGGAATCGCGCTGGCCATAGTCGAAGATCGTGCGTTCGCATAAGTACACGCCGTCCAGGCTATAGGTCGAGGCTTTGCCACGCCCTCCCACGCCTCGTTCCTGCTGTTCCATCGCCGAAGGCTCGCGGCATGCTGGTGGCTCGTCGCGCAGCAGGGCCGCGTCATACATCGCCTCCGGCGCCATACCGGCATTGCCCGGGCTGGCCAGACCAATCATAAACAAAATCTGCAGCACGACGGCCTGGATCACCCCTTGACCTCCGCAGCGGATAGCTGCGTGCGTAGTCGATAATTGTATATAAGGCCCGCACTGTACTGGATCAGAGCTCGCTCCTGCCGCTGCTGCCTTGCGAATGGGGACTGCGGCAACTCTAGCCCGCGCAAGGCCAGGTAGTAAAGCGCAATAGGGCCGTAGATTGCGGTGACGTCTAGGCGCAAGGGATAAACGCGGTCGATGGACCCATTGGCTTGCACGAGCTGGATCTCGGCCGCAGCGGTCAAATCCTCCACACAAGGAAACAGGGAGAAGCTTAGGATAAATAGCGGCAGCGTCCAACTGCAGTAGTCGCGCCTGTGGTCGCGGTCCACGTAGCGCACGGTAAAATCGACCGGAGTGGACGTTTGGCTCTCTTCTTGAACCTCGTCGGCGTCGCCTTCGCCCGCTTTTGCCTTTGGTAGTAAGCCGGGAGCGCCGCTTACTTTGGCACCCATGCCTTGCAGCAGACGTGCTAGAGCGCGGCAACCATCGAATATAGCCGGATGCCAAGCACGTCCTTCGACCTGCCCCTCACCGCATTCAATCCCGATGCTAGTACCTTCGAGCGAGGTTTCATCAAAGGGCAGCTCTACCGGCTTGATCCAGTCGCCACGCGGATGGGTCAGAGTGACGCAGCCGATGTTTAGATTTAGAGATAGCACGGCGACCAGCGCGGTGCGGCTACTCAGCATCGGCGAACTCATCGGCGTTGGGTTTGCTAAAATTCAACTTCGCGGATATATTCTGCAAATAAGATTGAAGAAAATCAACCAGCATCATCTTGTTTATGGAGCATCGACCCCAGTGATCACTCCTCTGCTAGGTCTTCTGACGTTGATCATGGTTGGCTTCGTCGCGCTGTCCGAACGCTCGGCGGCCAAGCTCGGCTTTCTCGATCCACATGCCGCCTTCGTCGTCTTTGGCGGCGTCATCGGCTCGCTGCTGCTCGCGATCGATCGGCGGGCGCTATGGCGGATGCTGCAATCCTTGCGCGAGCTCCTGCCATCGACCAGCACCCTGTCGAGGGAACAGATGCAGACCGCCAAGGGCCTCGACGATATGCGCGGCGCCTGGCGCGAAGGTCGGCGTGCGACCATCCTCGAGATGGCCGATCGCGGCAGCACCCTTGAGTTGCGAGTAGCCGCTGATGCACTGCTGCGCCAACTCAGCGGCGCAACCTTGGATGAACGCTTTGCCCAGCTGCGGTCTGATTACATGCACCGGTACGGCGCCGTCATCGAAGGCTGGGAAATGGTTAGCCGCCTGGCGCCATCATTCGGCATGGTGGGCACCGTCACCGGCATGGTGCAGCTGTTTCGCAACATGGCCGAAAACTCGTCTAACCTCGGCGGCT
>Ga0315289_10001292_pt1 | contig 39013 bp, 31 predicted proteins | sample YL17G11_40_MG_FD_203452 | JGI IMG/M metagenome (GOLD analysis project Ga0315289, IMG submission 203452) | Sediment microbial communities from Yellowstone Lake, YNP, Wyoming, USA - YL17G11_40 | ecosystem: Environmental > Aquatic > Freshwater > Lake > Sediment | place: USA: Wyoming | collected... | reverse complement strand
GGCAAGCTGGGGGGAAGGAGTGTGTTGTCTCGCACGAAGAGTCCAGTTCCTGGCGTGAACCACGCATCATCGGCTATGGTTGATGAGGAACGACATGTCTGTCACGACACAGTGACGAGCTGCCGGAGTCTGCAGAGAAAAGGGCAAAGGGGCATGAAACACGATGGCTTCATGGATCAAGACGATCGAGTCTGGATACAAGAATGGTGCCGAGAGGCGGAATTGAACCGTCGACACGGGGATTTTCAGTCCCCTGCTCTACCAACTGAGCTATCTCGGCACTCTTCTTCAAAGAAACCGCTCACCGTGCGCTTCACCGATTGGCGGTCCCACCATCAAGCAACAATATCGCACTGCTGGTGGGCGAAACAGGATTCGAACCTGCGACTTCTTGCTTGTAAGGCAAGCGTTCTACCGCTGAACTATCCGCCCCTGGATTGTGGTATTCATACGAATGGTGCCGAGGGTGGGAATTGAACCCACACGGATTGCTCCATGCGCCCCTTAAACGCACGCGTCTGCCAATTCCGCCACCCCGGCACGAGGCTTGGTGCGTCCCTAGAACGGGAAGACTACCAGTACCAGGGACAATACCACAAAAGCAATGGATAGAACAACGGCAAGCCGGTCAAGGACAGCATCCTTGGGCTTGCGTGAGTGGAACACGGTTGCGCTGCCTGAAATCGCGCCCAGTCCGCTACCCTTGGGTTCCATGAACAGGATCGCAAGGATATCGCCGACTGCAACCAAAGCCATGACTATTTCCAAAACGGTTTTTAGCAACGTGAACCTCCGGTGACACAAGCAATTATACGGAAAGCCGCTTCGATTTCAAGTGCTAAAGCGCACTAGTCCACTGAATCGATAGCTTCGATGCCGGGAAGCTGCTTCCCTTCAAGGTATTCCAGGAACGCGCCACCACCGGTGGACACGTGTTTGAAATCATTCTGGAGGTTCAATGCGTCGATGACCGAGGCGGTCTCACCTCCGCCGGCGACGGTCAGCGCTCCTGACCTCGCCGCAATGGCCCGTGCGAGAGACTTGGTGCCTTCCGCAAACTCGACGATCTCGATGACTCCCATCGGTCCGTTCCAAATGATGGTATTGGCCTTCGCGATCTCTGCCTCGAATGCCTGGATAGTCTTTGGACCGATGTCCACGCCAATCTGATCCGCGGGAATCTCTTCGATGTCGACGATGCGGTGCGAGCTTCCGGCCTTGATCTCGTTTGTGACCATGACGTCCACCGGGAGGAGGAGACGGGTGCCCCTTGTCTTGGCCGCTTCGATGATCTCGTCAGCGACCTTGAGGTAGTCTTCTTCCACAAGGGAGAACCCAATAGCGTATCCCATAGCCTTCAGGAAGGTGAACGCCATGCCACCACCAATGAGGATCGCGTCGGTCTTGGTGAGCAAGTTCTTGATGAGACCGATTTTGTCGGAGACCTTGGCGCCACCCAGGATGGCAATGAACGGTTTCTTAGCAGATGTTGTGACGGTCTCAAGAACATCGATCTCCTTCTCGAGCAGGAAGCCAGCTGCCGATGGAAGAAACTGTGGTACACCGGCAACCGAGGTATCGGGCCGATGAGCAGTAGCAAACGCATCGTCCACGTAGACGTCCGCGAGGGCGGCAAGCTTCTTTGCGAGTTCCTCGGAGCCGTTCTTCTCCTCTTTGAGGAACCGCACGTTTTCGAGCATGATGATGTCGCCTGGCTTGGCGTTTGCAACGACTTCCGTGACGTCGGGACCGACAACAGAATTGAGCTTGTTGACCGGCTTGCCCAGCAGAGCTGATAGCCTCTGTGCTATCTTGTCCAGCCGCAGCGATTCCACGATCTTTCCATCGGGACGGCCCATGTGCGTCACGAGGATGATGGTGGCGTTCTTGTCGAGCAGATACCGAATGGTCGGAAGTGTCTCGAGGATGCGCTTGTCATCGGTAATCGCTCCGTCCTTCGACATAGGGACGTTATAGTCGACTCTCAGAAGTACTCTCTTGTTCTGAACATCGAGATCCTTGATACTCCGCTTCGCCATGACGAGGCCCCTAGTAGGATGCCTTCTTGACGATGAGCTTCGTGAGGTCGGCGACCCTTGCGCTATAGCCCCACTCATTGTCGTACCAGCTCAGAACCTGTACGAGAGTTCCGCTCGACTTGGTGGAAAGGCCATCGACAATGCCCGAGTAGATCGTGCCACGGTAGTCGGAAGAGACAAGAGGCAGTTCATTGTACCCGAGGAAACCCTTCATCCTCGTCTCGGAAGCCTCTTTGAGCGCCGCGTTGATTTCTTCCCTGGTGGCTGGCTTGGTGAGAATAGCATCGAACACGGTGAGGGAGACAGTTGGTGTAGGAACGCGCAGCGAGATACCGTCCAGCTTGCCCTTCATCTCTGGAATGACCAGTGCGACGGCCTTGCTTGCGCCTGTCGTTGTGGGGATGATGTTGGTGGCAGCATTGCGGGCTCGGCGCAGGTCCTTGTGCGGAGCATCGAGAATGCGCTGGTCCAGTGTGTAGCTGTGGACGGTGGTCATGTAACCCTTCTCGACGCCCCAGTTGTCATTGAGTACTTTGACCACGGGAGCCAGCGAGTTCGTCGTGCAAGAGGCATTGGAGATGATGCTGTGCTTGGATACATCCAGAAGGTCCTCGTTGACGCCCAGGACGATCGTAATGTCCTCGCCCTTCGCAGGAGCGGTAATCAGGACTTTCTTGGCGCCAGCGGTTATGTGTCCGCGAGCCTTGTCGGCGTCTGTAAAGACTCCAGTCGATTCGATGACGATATCGACAGCCAATTTGCCCCACGGCAGAGCGGAAGGATCTTTCTCGCAGAAGATCTTGACTTCGCGGTCACCGATGACGATTGCGCCTTCCTTGCCCTCGATGTCGATGTCCCAGGTACCGTAGTTCGAATCATATTTCAGGAGGTGCGCCAGTGTCTTCTCGTCCGTGATGTCATTGGCGGCAACAATCTCGAGTTCTGGATAACGCGTGATGAGATGCTTCAATACCTGGCGACCGACTCTGCCAAGTCCGTTGATTGCAATCTTTGCCATAGTCTACCTCCGTGAGGAATTGGCCGCACCGGTTGAACCGGAACGGTAACATATGTATATGATACGCAAGTGCTGGCAAAAAGAAAACAGAAGGTTATTAATTGTTCCTGAAGTATCGAGCAGGGATTCCAAGTGAAAGACGGTACTTGGCAACTGTTCGTCGACTGATGTGGATGCCCTGGCTCGCAAGGTGCTCCGCTATCTCCCGGTCGCTCATCGCTTTCGCATCCCTGCCGGACTGGAGCAGAAGTGCCACTGCCTCCTTGGCCGGGGCCGCTGCGGTCTGCCACCGGTCCATCACCATCGAACGGAGTCTGAAGGTGCCACGCGGGGACTTCACATACTTACGACGAAGTGCGCGGACCATAACCGTTCTCGACATCCCGGTTGCCCGCATCAGGCGTTCCACTGGGACGCGCGATGGGTGGTCCGACTGGTTGGCAAGGTACGGAGTAAGAGAAGCGATGAGAGCATTGCCCAGTTGGGCAAGTATCGCCGTGCGTTCCGCGATGGCATCGTCGATCCACCGGATTCTGGTAACCTCTGTGAAAACCTGCTTTCTCGCTTCAGGGTCCTTGCGGGCCGATGACACCACCACAGGGTCGATTGCGAGCCTCCAGGCAGGCCCGGGGACTGAGCACACAAGGGCTCCAGTCAGCGAATCCTGCTCGATGATGATATCAGGCGCAACGATACGTGTCTGTCCAGACGTCATGTGTTTAGCGGGTTCAGGGTCCAGCACGGTGAGGATGCGCTGCAACGTGGCCGGATCACACTCCATCCCAAGTTTCCTGAGGCAAGCGCGAATGACGCCTGGAGACACTGAGCGCTGACGTGCGCGTAGGAACTGCGCACAGGCAGCCACCGGAAGTTCAGGGAGCACACGCGACATTTGCAGGGCAAAGGCATGGGCGACGTCTGTGGCGCCGAGTCCCGCCGGCTCGAGGGTCCGAATGGCGGCCAATACCCATCGAACCTCGGTAGTGGCGAAATCGATCGAGAAGGCGTACCGCGAAATCTGTCTCGTGAAGAAGCCGCGTTCGTCCAGATCCGAGGCGACGAATCGTGCGCACTCGACCTGAGAATCGTCAATGAGATCCCTGTCCAGGAGCTCGTCGACTATCAATTCTGCAGGAGTGGACTCTTCGGGGTCTGCGAAGCTGTCGAGGTCGCCGTTCCATGTGTCACCGGATGTATCGGTCCGGGCATGCTTCTCGGCAACTATGCTGCCGGCAGCGAACCGATCCATGAGAGTTCCGAAATCGCTCAGGGGCTGCTCGAGAACCAGACCGCGCGTGGCCAGATAGGATTTCTGGCGAAGGCTCAGTTGTTGTCGCTGTTTCTGGCTACCGCGCATTTCGAAGAACCTTGTCGATGTGGTAGTGGATGGTGCTCTTGGAGACACATCCGGGTATCTTGCCGGCGAGCTGTGACAGCGCGAGGCCGGAGTACCTCAGTCGTGCCTGGACGACCTCGATCGTGCGGGACGACAGACAGGTACGGTCAGTCCGATCGAAGGCCGCCCGCAATACGTCGACAGCCATCGTCTCGCGCTGCAGATTCCCCAGCTCCGCATTGACCGACCGGTTGACCTGATTGTCGATGTCTCTCTCCAGCTGTAGTTCTTCCAGGGACACCAGCGAGTTTGATGCTCCCCAGGCTGCGAGGAGCGACATGATGTCCTGGCGGGATTTGAGATAGGTGATTTCTGAGACGCGGCGGATCTGGGAGCCATGCGTCACACGGAGAGAAGTCAGCGAGCGTTCGACGAGCCGACGCCCCACGGGCAGGGAGCAGCTGAACTCCAGATGTGTCCCTTGCACAGCGGCATACCCGGAGATGAGGAAGAAGCCCCTTGTGAATGCGGCTGCCGCGCGTTTTCCCCGTAGACGCCGCTCAAGCTGGGTGGGCTCCAGGGGACTGAGTCCTGAGAACAGTTGCTGCGCCTGAACGGGGGTAAGGTCGACGCTGAAACTCAGCTTGTGTCCAGCTCTTGAGAGAACTGCCTGCCTCGATTGCCAACTGGCGAGAGCGTGGGAGGAGAGAGAAAGCACGTAGCGCATGATGAAGGGACTCTTTGACGTGAAGGAGATCGACAACGCTCCCCCATGGCGCAGGACCAGAGAGCTTCCACCATAGAGGGCTCCGGACAGTTCAAGCAGGGGATCGGTCGAAGGCAGCCCTGCCAGTTCCTGTTTCAAGAACTCGATCGTCGCCATTCGCGTCTACAGCCCGAGGAGCGACCTCAGTACGATGCGAAGCTTGCCTGGGTCGTGGCGAATGAGACCATCGGCGGTTGAGCAGATATCGGCCTCGACGACCCGTAGATGCTGACTCCTGGGGAGATCATTGGAGACGGGATTGACCCCGGCAGAAGCGTACCGCCCCAGCGTCTCCGCAGGGACAGGGGTGCTACTCAGCAGTATCATGTCGATACATGACCGTCCAAGGACTTCTTCGACCTTGTGAAGGTGCATTCCTACGGTGTAGCCCTCCGTTTCCCCTCGCTCGGTCATCGCGTTCACGACCAGCACCCTCGTGGCTGAAGAGCGTACGATCGTGTCGGCGGTCGCCTCGATGGATAGCGGTGGTAGCAGGCTTGTGAAGAGAGAACCAGGGCCGATGATGATGTAGTCCGCCTGAGACAGTGCTTCGAGTGCAGGGACAAAGGGCTTGGCATGATGCGGCAGTACTTCGATGGTGTCGATTGTCTTGCCCTGAAGGGGGACCTGGTCTTCGCCATCGATCGTCGTACCATCGGTGAAGTGTGCGCGCAACGAGATGTTGACCAGAGACATCGGCAGAACCCGGCCGGGCAACTGCATGAGTTCCGAGAGTTCCTGCACTGCATCGCCGAAATTCCCCTTGATGTCGCTCAGAGCGGCGATCATGAGATTCCCGACGTTGTGACCGCCGATTCCTTCGAGCTGCTCCGGGAAACGATAGGCGAGGAGGCGGGCACTACGTGTCGACTCACCTGCCGTGGCGATGAGAGCGTTCCGGAAATCGCCCGGAGGCAGCATTCCAGTGGTCTCACGCAGGCGTCCAGTACTTCCCCCACTATCTGCCATCGTGACAATAGTCGTGAGCTTGACGTTCTCCGTTCGGAGTGACTCGATGATTGGCTTGATGCCGGTTCCCCCACCGATAACGACGACACGGGGAAGAGACTCGGCTTTGCGATAGCGGTAGATCGTCCGCGCGACAGATTCCCGGGCAACGGACCCAGTGATTGCAGCCAGCAGAGAACGGGCCAGAAGGGCCGCCGCCAGAACCATGAGGCAAGCGGACACCATCACCGCGATGCCGCACAGGACCCCGAAAACTGCAGGGACTGCTCCGGAAGGGAGAAAACGGCGAAGCACGTGCTCAACGGATGGCCGCAGGTTTAGCAGCCATGACGTGCCCGGCGTCTGAAGCAGTCCGTCGATGGCGAGAACAAGAAGCGCTGTCCCCGCAGCAAACAACAAGAGGTATCTCTTGACGCGAATGCCGGGAACGAGCCAGTACCAGAGTGTCTGTCTGTGTCCCTTCACTTCTGGAGGTCCCGATGGAATACGTGTACCGCTTTCGCCCGTGGCTTTAGGTGGTGGTAGAGCATGTTCGCGATCACAACAGAGCGGTGTCTGCCACCTGTGCATCCGATGCCGACCGTAAGGTAGCTCTTTCCCTCTTCCTGGTAGCGTGGGAGCACAAAATCGACGAAGTCGGCCAGGCGAGTGAAGAACTGTCGGGCGTAGGGCTCGCGAAGGACATAGAGAATGACCCCTTTGTCGAAGCCTGTGCGATGCACGAGGTGTTCGTCGTAGTATGGGTTGGGCAGGAAGCGAACGTCGAAGAGAAGATCCAGGTCGATCGGTAGGCCGTTCTTGTAGCCGAAGGAGACGATGTTGATGGTGAGAGCCTGCGATTGCCGCGATCCGAGAATCGCCTCGCGCACGCGATCCTTCAGTTCTCCCACGGTGAGATCAGTGGTGTCGATGATGACGCTCGACAGTTCACGCACCTCTGCAAGCAGTTCCCTCTCGTTCCCGATACTCTCTGAGACAGTGCTTCCAGGAAGTGGATGGCGCCTGCGTGTCTCGGAGAAGCGGTTCACCAGAACTCGGGATGACGCTTCCAGGAAGATGACACGAGGATGGATATCGCGCGCTCCGAGTCGTTGGAGCATAGAATGAAACTGGGTCTTGAACCCTGAGCTCCGCACATCGAGGGCCACCGCTATCTTGCTTATTCTGCCATCGGTTTGTGAGGCGAGGTCCAGAAACTGGCTCATGAGAGAAATCGGAAGATTGTCCATGGCGTAGTACCCAAGGTCCTCTAGGTATCCCATGGTCTTCGTTTTCCCAGCACCACTCAGGCCGGTCACAATGACAAGGTCCAGACTAGAGACTACTCCCACGCACGCCTCCCGTTTGTACTGTCGGTATGCCCGACAGGTCACTTCTGGGCAGATACAGTGGCGGAGGGGAGAGGGTTTGAACCTCCGAAGGCGTTAACCTTGCCGCATTTCAAGTGCGGTGCCATCAACCGCTCGGCCACCCCTCCACGCTCTGAAACAAGTCTACAAAACAATCCCCGGTTGTCAAAACGAGCCAGAAGGCTCGCTAACCGGGGATTTCGTACTTGCCTGGTTCTCGTCAGCGGATAACGTCTGTTCCCATGTATGGAATCAGCACGTCCGGCACGTGCACGCTGCCGTCTTCCTGCTGGTAGTTCTCCAGAATCGCAGCCATCGTTCTGCCCACAGCGAGCCCCGAGCCGTTGAGGGTGTGAACGAATGCGATCTTGCCATCTTTGGTACGGTACCGGATGTTTGCCCTGCGCGCCTGAAAGTCTTCGAAGTTGCTGCAGGAGCTTATCTCGACATATCGATCCTGGCCGGGCATCCAGACCTCGGGGTCGAACTTCATTGCGGCCGCAAAGCCAAGGTCGCCGGTGCACATCTCGCTGCGACGATACGGAAGGTTCAGCTTCTTCAGAATGCCCTCGGCGTTCTCGATGAGCAGATCCAGCTCATGATATGAATCTTCCGGCTTGACGAACTTGACCATCTCGACCTTGTTGAACTGGTGGACGCGGATGATGCCTCGGGTGTCCTTGCCCGCCGCACCGGCCTCCTTTCGGAAGCACGCGGTGTAGGCGACATACTTGATGGGCAGGTCTTCTTCGCGGACGATTTCGTCCCTGAGCAAATTGGTCACTGGAACCTCGGCCGTCGGGTCGAGGAACAGGTCGTCGGTATCTGTGTGGTAAAGGTCGTCCGCGAACTTTGGCAGTTGTCCCGTCCCCGTCATCGACTCCCGATTGACCAGATAGGGAGGCAGGATCTCCGTATAGCCCTCTTCCTGGACGTGTACGTCGATCATCCATGAGATGAGAGATCTCTCGAGCTTGGCACCAAGTCCCTTGAGAACATAGAAGCGCGAGCCGGAAATCTTCGCGCCCGCAGCAGAATCGATGATGCCCAGAGATTCCCCGATCTCCCAGTGAGGCCTCGGAACAAATGTGAAGGTTGGCTTCTCATGCCACGTAAACACGACAGTGTTCTCTTTGTCGCTTTTGCCCACAGGGACCGACGATTGAGGCAGGTTTGGGATGTAGAGCAGCAAGGCTCGAAGGCGCGCATCGACCACCTTCACTCGGTCGTCCAAGTCTGCGATGTGCGAGCCGACGTCTTTCATCTCGGCGATGGCGGCTGAAGTGTCCAGTTTGGAGCACTTGAGTGTGGCGATCTGCTCACTGGCTTCGTTGCGGAGATGCTTGAGTTCGTCCACCTTCTGGAGCAGGTTTCGCCTCTCCCGGTCGACCTCAAGGATCTCGTCGACCATTTCCGGCCCTTCGTTCTTTGTTGCTATCCGGGCCTTCACGAGGTCAGGTTGCTGACGAATCAGTTCCAGACTCAGCATTGGCATCTCCTTCCAACGGCTTCAGTTTCCACGTTGAATTCTACTGTCTGGCGGCCAAAAAGCAACGCAGCGATGTGCAGGGGTGATTCATGACTGGCGCCGACGGTGTCCGAGGCACTGGAGGCGCCGCTCAAGATCAGAATCCCTCTGCAATCGCCTGCTCCACTGCATCGATACGCGGCGGTATGGTCATGCTGGACCCCTTCACTTTGAGCGCGTTCTGAACATCCTTCAACCCGTTCCCGGTGATGAGGACGGCGATGCGGTCCTCCTGGCGCAGGTCCCCGCTTTCGACAAGCTTGCGCAGTGCGGCCACGGAAGCGGCTGCGGCGGGTTCAGCGAAGATACCCTCGTTCCTGCCCAGGAACCCTATGGCGTCGATGATCTCGTCATCTGAGACGGTGACAGCCAGACCGCCACTGGACCTGATGTCGCGTAGCGCCATGAGATGGTTACGCGGAATGCCGGCGACGATGCTGTCAGCACACGATGCCGGGTTCTCCAGGTAGGTGACCGGTCGGCCGGAGATAACCGCGCGTGCGATCGGAGCGCAGCCTTCAGCCTGGACTGCTATGAGTTGGGGCATGTGGTCGATGAGTCCGAGGGCCAACAGGTCGCGGAATCCCTTTGCGACACCGGAGACGATACAGCCATCCCCAACCGAGACGATGACCTTGTCTGGTGCTTCGAAGCGCAGTTGCTCGGCGACCTCGAGGGCCACGGTCTTCTTGCCCTCAACCATGTACGGGTTGAAGGCCGTGTTTCTGTTGTACCAGCCAAATCGTTCCGTCGCGTCCATGCATAGGTCGAATGCCTGGTCGTAGTTGCCGTCGACGAGAAACAGATGGCTGCCGAATACCTGCAACTGTGCTATCTTTCCAGCAGGCGCGGATGCAGGCGCAAAGATGTATGCGGTGAATCCTGCATTCGCGGCAAGCCCGGCCAAGCTGGAACCTGCATTGCCCGTCGTAGCGGCTGTGATAACGCGCTCGCCAAGTTCAGCTGCCTTGGCGATCGCGATGGCGGAGGCCCTGTCTTTCAGCGAAGCTGTCGGATTGCGCCCGTCGTCTTTGAACCACACATGGTCCAGTCCGAGTTGAGGACCGACACGTTGGCTTGCATACAGCGGCGTCCATCCGATCTGGAGTGTCAGCGATGGAGGACGTTCCTCGACGGGCAAGAGTGCGAGATATCGCCACATCGAGCAATCGGGGTCCCTCTCCAACTGTTCCCTGGTGAAGACCGTTCGGACCCGATCGTAGTCGTACAGGACTTCGAGGATTCCGTCGTTGCCGCATGTGGGACAGACATAGCGGGTTGCGGAAAGGTCGTATTCGCGTCCGCACTTCATGCATTTCAGCCCTAGAACTGAAGACATTGTTCCTCCTTGACGGAAAGGCAGGCGAGGTTGCTGCCGGGTCGTCGGGATATTCCCGAGCATCAGCTCGTACCTACGGTTGGTCACCGCGTACCTGATTGAATACGAGGGGGATTAGCAGAGCGGACGGAGTTACATCAAGGCGGAGTCGCTTGCCAGGACCCAAGTGCTATTGACAGAAGCGGCATGACGATTCAGTGCTTCTGATGATTTCCGAACTGTCAAATTGCGAACAATACCCGACACGACCCCAATGTAGCTCTCTTAGATGAGCCATATTCTGTTGCCCTTAGAAAGAAGCAATGTGAACGCCTAGAAGAACTTCAAATTGGCCTGGATGACTCTATGGATGACTATAATTGCAGAAGGACAGATCAAGGACATGAACTAAAGGAAGATGGCTACAAGATACCGGGTCAAGCGCCTCTATCAAAGTGATACAGTAGGACGTGAAGATGTGAAGGTTCTGACATACCAATCCGTAAACACATCTTGAAGCCAGGACAGACTATTTCCATCCAGATGCCATTGTGAGGGCCATTATCGCCTTTTGGGCATGGAGCCTGTTTTCTGCAATATCGCAAATGATTGAACGAGGGCCACTTGCTACTTCATCATCCACTTCATTCCCTCTATCAACTGGCATAGGGTGAATAAAATAGGCCTTGTTCGTCAAACTATTAAGCTCTGAAGTGAACCTCCAATTCTTGTATTGAAGGGCGGATTTTTGGTCTTCTTCTTTGCCAATGACATATCGCTTCGGACTCATCCAGTGCCGTGCATAGACAACATCAGCACCTTTGACTGCTTCAAACCTGTCATGGGTTATTTCAAACGTTGCTCCAGCTTTCTCAGCATTTTTCTTTGCTGTCTCAATAACCTCCGGGTCAAGGTCAAAACCTTCAGGATATGCAAGAGTAACGTTCATTCCATATCTTGGAAGAAGGAGGATATCCTCCTGAACGGAGCTCCAGGAACGCACCATTGAGGAATAGCCCCACATCATAGTCATTTTTGCGCCCTTCACATCTCCCATATGTTCCTGCAACCCCATGAGGTCTGCAAGCCCCTGGCAGGGGTGATACTTATCATGAGCCATTGAAACAATAGGAATTGATGCATATTTTGCATAGTCTCTAAGCAATGCTTCGCCATCGCCATACTGCTCAATAGCATCTTCAAGAATCCTTATTCCAAGACCAACACCGTATCTCGACATTACACTTGCTGCATCCTCTATCGTTTCGCCTGCCTTTTCTTTTGACTTCAATCTCATCGCTTTTGGCTCGAGAAATTGAGCATGCCCTCCAAGTTCTGTGGCCGCCGCTTCAAAAGACTGCCTCGTCCTTACCGAAGGGTTATAAAAGAACATGAAGAAAGTCTTGTACCTAAGGACTTCAGTGTATGGCTTCTCATACCTATGCCTTTTCATGTCTTTTGCAAGGGCAAGAACTTCATCAAGCCATTCCTTTCCCCAGTCCTGCGTAGTAATTAGATCTTTACCACAAAGGTCCATTGCCACCCCCCCTGGACTATATTATTCTCTAACGATCGTCGTCCCAGCTTTTCCTTCAAGCGTTTCAAGGTATTTTGAAGTCAAGGAAATATAGGCCTTCTTGCCGCCACCTTCAAGGAATCTAATAGTTGCAAGAATCTTAGGTCCCATACTGCCAGCAGGGAAATGCCCTTCAGAATAGTACTTCTTTGCTTCTTCAAGAGTCAAATGTCTCAGGTCAACCTGATCAGGCTTCTGATAGTGAAGCTTGGCTCCATCTTCTCCTGTAAATATGGTTAGTGTGACATCAACATCTTCTCCCTTTTCCTTCGCTCTCTTTACAAGCATCGTACCAAGTAAAGCAGAAGCAAGATCCTTGTCTATCACTGCCTCAATCCCTCTGTAAACCTTCAAATCTTTACCACCTTCAAAAGTAAAGCCATAGTTACTATGATAAACACCATTTTCGTCAGGCTCTTCCAAAACAACAGGGATACCACCACCACCAACTGTTATCGGTACCATGCCTTTTTCAAGTGCTGCCTCAACGAGATCAATCTCAACTATATCAAGGGGTACAGGTGATGGGACAACCTTTCTCCAAATTTCGTTGCCTATTTCGTCTTTCTTGTATAGTTTAACGACCCACCCGTCCATCTGGGCTCTTTCCATTGCCTCTCGTTTTGTATAAGATGGGCCGATAAACTTTGTAGGGTTCTGGAAGCCAGGGTCATTTTTGCCAACGACAACCTGTGTTACGATGCTCACAACCTGTCTTTTGATGCCTTTTGTCTGTAGCTGGTTTGCAAGAATCTGTGCCAACATATACCCCATCGAGCCCTGAGTATCTGAACCGCAGACATCAAGGGGAAGAGGAGGAAGTATGGGCCTCGAATACTCTGAGCGAAGAAGGACATTGCCTACCTGGGGGCCATTACCGTGCGTCAGAATGTAATCATCTTCAGGAAAGGAATTTACAATGTTTGATATGTGCTCGCAGGTTTCTTTTGTTCTTTTCCATTGCATAGCAATATCGGGGATAATAGCTTTTCCGTTTTCATCAACTAAACCGACAGGGGCAACTTCATTGCCACCAAATGCAAAAATCCTGATTTGTCTTTTTCCCATAATGAACTCCCTTTTCTTAGTCCTTCTTCTATAGGATTATCTCATCATCAAGGACATAATTGCTTTTTGAACATGAAGCCTGTTCTCTGCCTCATCATTAACGATAGAAATCTTTGGGTCATCAATAAGGAGATCAGTAACTTCAAAATTCCTACGAGCAGGAAGACAATGCATATACACAGCATTCTTACTGGCGACCCTAAAATGCTCATGCGAAATACACCAATCATCCTTGTATCTCTTACCCACTTCAGCATGTCTATCGGGATTCCTAGCCCAGGATTTGGCGTAAATAACATCCGCGTCTTTTGACGCTTTCCAAATATCATTCTCAATCGTGAGAGAACCGCCACTTTCTGCCACTGCCTTCTTTGCAAATTCAACATATTCGCTGTCAAGGTCGTAAAGCCCTGGCTCGTCAGGATAGGCAAGAGTAATGTTTAGTCCAAGTGTAGAACCCGCAGCAATCATTGTCTGAGGTACTCCTGCTGACTTTGCTCTCTCATCATATGCCCATGACATAACGATCTTCTTGCTTCTTGCATATTCCAAACCACCGAACTTCTCCATCATCGTAAGAATATCGCCCATGATCTGGCAGGGGTGCTCCTTATCATCAAGCATATTCATTACGGGTATGTTCGCATAGTCAGCTATTCCTCTTAGAACCTTTCTAGCGTCTCCATATTCATATGTTTCCGCACCCATCTGGGTTTTGAGATTATAGAGACGAATTGCAAAACCGTCCAAAAACCTCGAAATCATTTCGGCAGTATCCTTCCATGATTCCTTGTGGGAAAGCTGCAATTCCTCAGGATTGTAGACCTGGGCAGACCCCCCAAGCTGAACTATGCCTGTTTGAAAAGAAAGTCGAGTTCTCGTTGAAGGCGATGCAAAAAGTAACCCCAAAACCTTTCCTTTGAGGATCTCCGTCTGTGACTCACCCACAGCATTTCTCATCTTAAGCCATTTAGCAACCTCAAGGATTGTTTCCAATTCCTCTCGGCTAAAGTCGAGTACGCTGATAAAGTCTCTACCTCTCATATCTGTTTTCATTTCTTACCTCCTTAAACCCTAGCTATCTTATGCTTTTAGTATTCGCCGTCAATAGAAAGAACTGATCGACTCACTAGTCTCGTATGTATCGGGAATTGTTCAGCTCCCCGCAAAGACCGTGTCAACTCACGTACGAATGTACGTGAACCATCAGGTCGTGAACTCAGCAGAAATGGGGGCGTAGCTGCCACGTTTCTTGATGGCCAGAGGTTGTCTCATCCTGGCAATCTCATCCAGTCGGTCCTGGCCAATACACCCCTCGGATACAACAACATCCTCGGGGGAGGAAGATCTCGTGGAGCAGCGTTGTCATGTCCAGCTCTGCACGGGTGGCCAGGAGGCGTTTCTTCGTCTCCTCTGCAACATCTTTCCGTGCCGGCATCCGTGCGCACGGTGTCTGTGCTCTGTCATACACCTTGGTGATGTGGCTCCCGCTCCTTTCCTCCCGGCGGGAGCTGGGAAGCTCTCGGTGTCTCGCTGCGCGTGCACATCGCGTTGGGATCGAGAGCCTGTGCAGATTCGGGGGGACCTCTGAGGGGAAAGGTCTGGGTGCTAAGGTCGCACCTGGACAGTGGACGTCGCCTGAAAAACGGTATCAAGCGCGGCAGATCGGCCCACGACCATGATCTCCAGAGAACCTGCCAGGATTGGCGCGTAGGTCACCGTCACGGGCAGCGACGAAGCTGAGGTGACGAGCGCTCCTCCGATATACACGTCGAATGATATGACGGCTGACCCGACGGACTGAGCCACGTCGAGGCTGAGCGTCATTTGCTGTCCGACCTTGAACTGCTCTGGGAATGCCATCACCCTGAGTTCGCTGCCCGACGTGGTCTGCTGCCCGTAGACTTCCGTAGGGACTTGGTCTCGGAGCATGGTCCTGACGACGACTCTGCTATCGGGCCAGTCGGTCGGGGCCAGCTTGGTCGGATCCTCGGCCGCAAGTCGTACGGTCTGAAGAATTGGCGGATGAACCGTGCATGTCTGCGTGGGTATGTGGCTCGACAGGAAGTAGGAAGAGTGAGTCGAGGCTGCGGGACACGCCCCGGTAGCGAGCAATCCTGAGTCGTCACAGACTGTGCGCACCGACACTCCCTCGGGTTTTGGGCTAAAGACTGTTTGTTTCTGAAGCTTGATAGCCTGCTCCATGTACGCTTTCCAGGTCATGGCGGGGAAGCGCGACCCTGCATTGCGGATGGCCGACATCTGAGCGCGGGCCGCGTCGGCACCCACATGGATGACCGTGCACAACTCCGGCGTGAAGCCATCATACCAGGCATCGCGCCAATCGTTGGTGCTGCCCGTCTTGCCGGCCGCCTGTAGTCCACTGATGCGCGCGTTGGAGGTGTTCTCGTAGACACCCCTCAGCATTGCCTGCACAATCCAGGCGGTGGAGGCCGGTACGACCTGGGTCGCGGCGAAGTTGTGTGCCTCGATCGTCGTGCCGTTCTGTGTCTCGATGCGCCGGATTGGATAGGGCGTGATGCGGACTCCTCCATTGGCGATCGTCGAGTATGCCTCGACCATTTCCAGGGGCGAGACCTCGAAGCTGCCGATGGAGAGAGACACATACGGTTTCAGAGGAGACGTGACCCCCATTTTGCGGGCATAGTAGATGACCCTGTCGAGCCCAGCCCTGAGTGTTGTCTTGGCAGCGATGATATTGGACGATTGCTTGATGGCATTGGCCACGGAGATCCGGCCAAACCATTGGTTGGTGCCCAGCCATTCCGGGGGATTCCACCCACCAAAGTCCGTGGGTTGCGAAGCGACAATCTCGGACGGGAACGTTACGCCATTGTCGAGTGCTGCGGAATAGTCGAAGATCTTGAACGTCGAACCTGGTTGTCGAGGCGCCAGCACGCGGTTGAAGTTCGTCTCGTCGTAGTTGGTTCCACCTACCATGGCCAGAATGTAGCCAGTCCTGGGGTCGACGCTCACCAGGCCCACCTGGGGTTGGAAGACCCCAAGGGAATCGCGGTCGCTCTCGACGAACACTTTGTCTTTCTTGGCTTGGTCCCAGACCTTCTGGACGGCTGACAGCGCCGCCTCCTGGAGCTTGGGGTCGATGGTCGTGTAGATGCGCAGGCCGCCCTGATAGAGCAACTCTTGGCCATACTGCTCCTGGACGATGGACTTGACGTAGTCGACGAACCACCCGATGCTTCCATATGGGGACCGCATGCCGTTCTTGAGCGTGAGCTTCTCGGCAGCTGCGGTGTCGGCTTGTTCCTGTGTCAGGTAGTGGTTGCGCACCATCTTGTGAAGCACAAGTTGCTGCTGCTCGGTGGCTCGCTCAAGGTCAACGTATGGGTTGTACGCTGACGGGGCAGGCAGGACGCCTACGATCATGGCTGCCTGAGCGGCGTCCAGATCTCTTGCCGGGATGCCGAAGTACCCCAGCGCAGCGGCTTCTATGCCATACAGGCCGTTGCCGAAGTACACGTAGTTGAGGTACATGTTGAGGATCTCTTCCTTCGTGTACTGCTTTTCCAGGCGAAATGCAACGATGATTTCCTTGAACTTGCGTGCGACGGTGACATCGGTGTCGTGCAAGATAGCTTGACGTGCCAGCTGCTGGGTGATTGTGCTCGCTCCGCGAATGCCGCGACCGAGGAGTGGATCCACGATCAGGCCGGCGACGAGACCCCGGAGGTCGATAGGACCATGGCTGAAGAAGCGCTCGTCCTCAGAAGCAATCAGAGCTTGGATGGCTTTCTCTGAGATCTCCGCCAGCTGTTTGGGCAGGCGATTCTCAGCAAAGTACACTGACGAGAGAAGGTTATCGTTGCGGTCGAACACCTGAGAAGCCTTTGGCGTCTGGATGAACAGTGCGCCGACAGGGGGTACCTGGGTGGAGTAGTGTGCAAAGAGGAGAGCGACAATGGCGCTCCCGGCAATTCCGACTGCCAGTAACGCGACAAGAAGCCATCCAAGTACGACCTTGAGCCGCGGTCGAGCCCGACGTCCGGGTGAGTTGGCGTGTTCCATAGTCAAGTGGTGCCTCCTGGTTGTCGACACGGAGTGACGGCACGCCGGGTTCCGCGAAGGGCAGACATGGATGCCTGCGTTTCGATTCGGAACGTGTACGGTGCTACCGTAGTGACCTCAGCGTCTCCTTGCGAGCTGCAAAGTCCTGCGAGATGATCTCGAGACGTTTGCGGATGTCTTTCAGTGTATCTCGCCGGCCAAGGTCCTTGGGCGACTCGAACGCAGTCTCGAGTTCATCAAGATTATCGTATATCTGTGTTTCCAGTTGATAGACCCTCGACAGGAAATCGGGGTTGAGCTGTTCATCGGTGAAGAAGGTCGTATCGCCATATCCGAGGAATTCCACCTTGTCACGTAGTTCGTTCATTGTTCGAAGGATCTTGGAGATGTCATCAACGACCGACGTTTCTGCGTCGTTTGCCTTCTCAATGACGTCGGAAAGGATTTCCCTCAGGTCGTCCAGCTTGAACACCATAGTATCTCGCACCGTCTTGTCGGCAATGCGGCGCTGGTCTTTGCCCTGATAGCCCACAAAAGTCGGGATGCGAGCTGTCAGTTCTGCGAACCAGTCACGCGGCGTACTTCCTGCGTCGACCTTGTCATCCATAGCATCCCCCTTTGGCTCCAAGATTCTACCCTATGGATTCTACATGTGGTGGCAGAACAAGTCAAACCATGATGCTGGCCCGCTCTCGCCACACTCAGCTGTTTGACGAAAGCCATGGGCGCGGTAAACTATCATAGAAACAGATATGCGGGGGTCCGGCCCCTTTGGTGTCACATGCAGCGCCGGGAACGGAGGCATTATTCCATGAACTGGGCAAACTTGACTGAACGTGCTCAAAAGGCTGTATGGATGGCACAGGAGTCGGCCAGCTCGCTGGGTAACGACTTCCTCGACACCGACCATCTCCTGATCGGTCTTGCCAAGCTGGAAGAAGGCATAGCGTATGAGGCTATGGTTGCCAGTGGCATCGATCTTCACAAACTGGTCGACTACGTTTCCGATCAGGTGCGAGGGGTCAAGCACAACAACTTCCTCGGCAGAAATGATGAGATCATCCTCACGCCAAGGGCCAAGAAGGTCTTGGACCTGGCTGAGCGCGAGGCTATCAATCTCGGGGATGGGTATATCTCTACGGAACACATCTTGCTGGCGATCGTTCACGAGGGTGGTGGTGTGGGTGTTCGAAGTCTGGAGGATGAGGGTGTCGATGTTTCGAAGCTGGTGAACACGGTTCTCTCATTGCGTGGGACCGAGCACACGACGGAGTCCCAACGCCCTGGTCACCAGCCGCGGCAGCGCACCAAGACGCCGACGCTCGACCAGTACAGTCGCGATCTGACAGAGATGGCTCGTCAGGGCAAGCTCGACCCCGTCATCGGCCGTGACAAGGAGACTGAGAGGCTGCTTCAGATACTCTTGCGACGAACCAAGAACAACCCTGTTCTCATCGGGGACCCCGGCGTAGGCAAGACGGCCATCGTCGAAGGGCTGGCACGGAGAATCGTTGCGGGCGAAGTGCCAGAACTTCTCAAGAACAAACGCGTCATTTCGCTTGATATTCCAAGCCTTGTGGCCGGGACCAAATACCGTGGCGAATTCGAGGACCGGATGAAGAAGTTTCTGGCCGAGATGAAGACGGCCGGCAACACTGTCATTCTGTTCATCGACGAGCTGCACAACGTTGTGGGGGCTGGGTCCGCAGAAGGAAGTTCTATTGATGCGGCCAACATCCTCAAGCCGGCGTTGTCGAGAGGCGAGCTTCAGACGATTGGAGCCACTACACTTGGAGAGTACCACAAGTACATCGAGAAAGACCCGGCGCTTGAGCGCCGATTCCAGCCGATCGTCGTCAGCGAATCCACCGTACCCGAGTCGATCGAAATCCTAAAGGGACTACGCGACAGGTATGAGGCTCACCATCAGGTAACCATTACGGACGCGGCCATCGAGGCTGCCGTCAGGCTCTCTGTGAAGTACATCACGAGCCGGTTCCTGCCGGACAAGGCAGTCGACCTCATGGATGAGGCCAGCGCCAAGGTAAGGCTTGCTTCTACCGTTCCGAGCGATGAATACCGTCAACTGCAGGACGAGCTCGACAAGATCGAGCGCGAGAAGGACGACGCCATTCGCAACCAGGAGTTCGAGAAGGCGGCGGGTCTGCGAGACCAGGAGCGGGACGTTCACGACAAGATCGAGATGATGAAAGGCAGTTCGTTTGTGGCATCGGCTGCACGGGAAGCCGTCGTGAGCCCGGATGACATTCGCGCCGTTGTGGCCCTGTGGACTAACATTCCAGCCGAGCGGCTTGCTGAGGATGAACGAGCAAAGCTCCTGCACCTCGAGGACGCTCTCCGAACCAGGGTTGTTGGGCAGGATCAGGCTGTAGCGCTCATGGCAGAGGCTCTGAGGCGTTCTCGTGCGGGGCTTAAGCATCCTACAAAGCCCATCGGGTCGTTCCTGTTCCTTGGCCCGACAGGCGTGGGGAAAACCGAGTTGGCACGTGTCCTGGCCGAGGAGCTGTTTGGCAGTGAGTCGTCGCTCATCCGGCTCGACATGAGCGAGTACATGGAGAAGTTCGCTGTGTCTCGCCTGGTTGGAGCCCCCCCGGGCTACGTTGGATACGAAGAGGGTGGACAGTTGACGGAGGCCGTGAGGCGTCGCCCATTCAGCATCGTCCTGTTCGACGAAATCGAGAAAGCCCATCCGGACGTTTTCGACATTGTGCTTCAGATTATGGACGATGGACGTCTGACCGACTCGAGTGGAAGGACGGTCGATTTCCGGAACGCCGTCATCATTATGACGAGCAACATAGGAGGCGGGTTCAATCGGATGGGTGGCCTCGGGTTCAAGCTTCCCGGTGAGGGTGGTGAGGCAGAAGCCCACACTGCGTCCATGATGGATGAGCTCAAGCACAGTTTCAAGCCGGAATTCCTGAACCGGGTCGACGAGATCGTCGTGTTCAACCAATTGACGGTCGAGGACATCGAGAAGATCGTAGCGATCCTGCTAAAGAGGGTAACCAGGGAGATCGAGGAGGAGGACATGCGCCTCCAGTTCAGCTCCGAGCTCGTGTCGTATCTTGCGCGCAAGGGTTTCAATCCCGAGTATGGTGCCCGGCCGCTGCTGAGGTTGATCCAGCACGAAGTGGAAAACGAGCTGTCATACCGGATCCTGAAAGGTGAGTTCAAGCACGGCGATACCATCGTCGTGACGAGCGACGGCCAGAAGGTGGTCTTCGAGTCGGCACTGAGAGAGCCTGTGCCAGCAGAATAGGCTGGAGTCATGAACCCGAAAAGCATACGGAACTTCTGTATCATTGCCCATATCGATCACGGCAAATCCACGCTCGCCGACCGTTTTCTTGAGCGAGCCGGCTTTATCCTGAAGAACAAGGGTGATCAGGTCCTGGATCAGATGGACCTTGAGAAGGAACGCGGCATCACGATCAAGGCACATCCCATCCGCCTGACCTATACCGCGCGAGACGGTTCACCAGAGGTGTTCAATCTGATTGATACGCCCGGCCACGTCGACTTCACCTACGAAGTCTCGCGCAGCATAGCCGCCTGCGAAGGAGCTGTACTTGTCGTGGACGCGACACAGGGTGTCGAGGCGCAGACTGTTGCCAATACCTACCTCGCGCTGAATCACGACCTCACCATCATTACTGCTGTCAACAAGATCGATTTGCCAAATGCCGACGTGGATGAGACGAAACGGGAGATTGAGGAGATCATCGGACTCAATGCCTCGGATGCGTCACTTGTTAGCGCAAAGACGGGGCTCGGAGTGGACGAGCTGCTTCGCGTCATCGAGGACAAGATTCCGAGTCCTTCCGGCGACGCCGGCGCTCCTCTCAAGTGTCTCGTGTTCGACTCGCACTTTGATACGTACAAGGGCGTGGTTGTTCACATCAGGGTTTTCGAAGGTACCATCCAGAAGGGAGATCGTGTCCGGTTCATGGCTACTGACACCGAGTTCGACGTCGTCGAGGTAGGGTACTTTGAGCTGACGCCTGTCGTGACCGATGTCCTGACAGCCGGGGAGGTCGGCTACTTCGCCGCGGTGATCCGGGTTCCTGCCGAGGTTCATATCGGGGACACCGTGACGAGCGCAGTCCGGCCGACTGCAGAGCCCGTAGCTGGGTACAGGCCGGTGCTTCCAATGGTTTTTGCCGGGCTCTACCCTATCGACGCCAACGACTATGAGGGGCTCAAGTCATCACTGCAGCGGCTGCAGCTGAACGATGCTTCTCTCACGTTTGAACCCGAGTCGTCGGAAGCCCTGGGTTTTGGGTTCCGCTGTGGGTTCTCCGGACTGCTGCACCTGGAGGTTATCACGGAGCGCCTTCGCCGCGAGTACAACCAGGACATCATCGTCACCGTTCCGAATGTGCGGTATCGTGTTATCAAGCGCAATACCGGAGAGGAAGTTCTTGCCGACAGTCCTTCGAAGTTTCCCCCACTGGGAGAGATCGAATGCATCGAGGAACCCTTCGTCAAAGCCGAGATTGTCGTACCGCATGAAGCTATCGGAGACGTCATGGAACTCACCAAGAAGCGCAGGGGCATCTATATCAACATGTCCTACCCCGAGAGCCGGCGGGCGGTCCTGGAATATGAACTCCCCTTGTCCGAGATCATCACGGATTTCTTCGATCGGCTCAAGTCAATCACGAAGGGGTATGGAACGCTTGACTACAAGCTGGCAGGGTACCGCAAGGAACGCCTCGCCAAGGTCGATGTCCTGGTCAACGGAACGCCCGTCGATGCACTCTCGTTCATTGCCCACGAAGATGAAGTCCAGCACATCGCAAGGTCGATGTTACAGCGGCTGCGCAAGTACGTTCCCCGGCAGATGTACGAAGTAGCGTTGCAGGCCGCAATCGGTGGAAAGATCGTAGCGCGCGAGAACATCGTCCAGCTGCGCAAGGACGTTTTGGCCAAGTGTTATGGCGGAGACGTCACGCGAAAACGGAAGCTCCTGGAGAAACAGAAAGAGGGCAAGAAGAAGATGAAGCAGATCGGCAAGGTGAGCATCCCCCAGGAGGCGTTTCTCTCTATCCTCAAGCGTGAGTCGGACGACTAGACCGGTCGGCGTCTATATCCACATTCCCTTCTGTCACAGAAGGTGTAACTACTGTGACTTCCTGTCGACAGGAGGAGCAACGGGTGTGCCCGACGAGTATGTGGATGCTTTGGTTTCCGAGTGGGGACTATGGGCTGATACATTACGCTGGCAGAGTTTTGGCGTGCGGTCCATCTACGTTGGCGGTGGCACCCCGTCCTTGTTGGAACCGCTTCAGCTTCGGCGGCTGATCGACGGGGTGAGGTCTGCTGTGCCAGCAATGCCGGATTGCGAGATCACCATGGAAGGTAATCCGGAGAGCCTCGACGTTTCGAGCATTCGGGCGTACGCCGGCGCGGGTATCAACCGCTTGAGTGTTGGAGTCCAGAGCTTCAGCGATTGCTCGCTGAAGAGACTGGGACGCCTGCACGATTCGGCTGGGGCCGAACGCGCACTTCGGCAGGCGCGGGAGGCGGGGATTCACAACCTGTCTCTGGACCTCATGTATGGACTTCCCGGTTCTTTTCCTGGTGAAGAGGTTGCCTCGTTGAGACACGCCATCGAGCTTTCTCCGGAGCACATCTCCTGGTACAACCTGACCCTGGCTGCCGGCACCCCGTTGGTCAAGTCCATAGCTGAAGGCCGTGAGGTGATGCCAGACGACGACACGGTTCTGGCAACGATGCGGGAGGGATGGAGCCTGCTTGCGGCGAGCGGATACGAGCACTACGAGATCTCCAATTTCGCCCGCCCCGGTTTTGTCTCGCAACACAATCTCGGCTACTGGCTGTTCACCGACTACGTCGGTCTCGGCCTGGGAGCGTCTGGATTCGTGTCAGGCAGAAGATGGACGAACGTCAGTAACATGGCAGTGTACCTCGCTGCCGCTCTAGACGGTAGGCTGCCTGTCGACAGCGAGGAACGGCTCGAGGGTCGTCTCCGGGAAGGCGAGTATGTCATGCTGCGCATGCGCTTGCCCGGTGCCGGCCTCGATTTCGCGACCTTCGGCGACCTGTTTCGAGAAGATGCGCGCGTTATATTTCGTGACGCTCTTGCCCGGCTCATGAGCGATGGACTCATCAGCGTCTTGGAAGACAGGGCTGTATGTACACAGAAGGGCCTCGAACTGAACAACCTCGTGGCGGGGGCATTCATCTGATGACAGCAAAAGCCCCGGCCATCAAGGCCGAGGCTGGTCGCGACGAGCGTCCCCTGTCAGTGAGAAACGTTGAACCGGAAGTGGGCAATCTCCTTGTTTTTCACGATGTAACTCTCACCCTCTATCCGCAGTAGCCCCTTCTCCTTGGCAACCTTGAAGGAGTTGTTGGCTGTGCGGAAGTCATCCAGCGAGATGACTTCGGCTGCAATGAATCCGCGCGCGATATCCGTGTGGACCTTCCCTGCAGCTCCCCGGGCACGGGTGCCGGCCTCGATGACCCATGCCTTGCACTCGTCTTCTCCCGCCGTGTAGAAGGTCTCGAGCTTGAGCAGCTGATATGCTCTGCCAATAAACGTGTCGATGACCGATCCGGAAAGGCCAAATTCCTGGAGGAACTCGAGTTGTTCGGCAGCGGGAAGTTCGGCAATCTCGCGTTCCAGTTTCGCATCCAGCACCATGACGGTTGCATCTACCTGGTTTGCAGCAGCTGTGAGGGCCGCCTCGAGGTTTCTGGCGGCGGTTTCGTCCGTCATCGTGATATTGATGACATACATCACCGGCTTCAGCGTGATGAACGCGTACGAAGTGAGGAGTCTCTTGTCTTCATCGGTCAGACCGAGGCCGCGCAGCCCCTTTCCTCCCGAAAGGCATGACTGGGCCCTCGAGAGGAGGTCCCGCTCCCGTTCGAGCGGAGGCGTCATTTTCTCCTTCTTCATGCGCTCGAGCCGGTGTTCCACGATTTCCAGATCTACCAGGGCAAGGTCCAGTTCGAAATTCTCTATCTGATCCCTGAGGCTTGTGGCAGAAGGCACCTGCGTGAATGCGTCAAATACCTCAACCAGCGCTTCGACGTTCTTCACGTCCTTCAGCAGTTCGTTGCGTCGTGAAGCGTTTTCCTGGCCAGACGGTATGCCCGGAACATCAGCGAACTCAACGCTGGCGGGCGTAGTTTTCTTGGGCTTGAAGACGTCGGCCAGATAGTCCAGGTCGGTGTCGGCGACGCCAACGGCCGCGAGGTTCGTCTTGGCCTGTGATACCTGCGTGGTTCCTCTCGTCAGTGCTCCGAACAGCGTGGTCTTGCCCGTTTGAGGCAGACCAATTATTCCAATCTTCATTGGCAACTCCTTCTCATGTGCTCGTTCATGCTTGTGGGCTTTTGTTCAGTATACTTGCGTCATAAACGTGTTGCAAGGATTGGGAGGCAACGGGCCTCGTGGGACAGCAGGAACCTGGTCAGGACGGGCTGTCGGGCGTATTCCTCCTGCAACCGGCCGATTGACATGGTGAGGCTGACATCATACACTGTCGTCTCTGGAGACAACCTATCAGATGAAGATCAAGACGGTACGTGGAGCGCTGCGCGCTGTGCAGCGCAAGATACTCGCTAGTCACAGGGAAACGGTGACGTACTCCAGTGAACTCGACAAGACCTATGGGCTGCTTGCGACGAACAAGGCGTGGTACATCACGCGTCTGCTCCGTAGCGAGGACTATGTCGACTTCGGGGGGCTCTTCCCCGAGCTAGCGAAGCAGATTGGCTGGACCCGGGGGGTAAGGCTCGCAAGACAGGGCCTTTCTGCCGCTATCGGTGCCACTCGGAAGCTGCCGGTACACGGCACGGCGTCGAGCATCCTAGTGTTTGTGGACGAACATGGAAGATTCCTCCAGATCGGCCCTGCGACATTGATGGGGTTCTGTGAGTACATGGGACTCACGACCGGCCGCGGCAACAGCTGGTATGCCTTTCCGACGATCATCCTGAGCCCCGTGTTTGGCAGCGAGCGCGACACAGACGAGCGGGCTGCACTACAGCGAGCGTCTCTTGTCTCCCAAGTCAACAGCACGGAAGCCGATGAGGACACGCGCAAAGAGTACTTCGTCGATGCCGTCGTCCAGCTTGGCCAGCCAGATACTCAGGCAGTACTGGACTCGTCTGTCTCTGCAGGGGTTCCGACAACTTCGTTCGACCAGTTCGATTTTGCGGGCGACGGCGCCGTGCTTGCCGCACTCAGCGAGATCAACCGCAACCTTACTCGCATACGCGAGCTGCTGGAGAAGACCTCATCGAAGTGAGTACCGGTCGCGCGCGGCACCTGACCGTCGCTGTGGCTGCCATCATCTCTGGAGCATCGCTCCTGTCGGCGCGATTGCCCGCGTCGATGAACCTTCTGGCGCTTCGGGCGGTTCAGGCGGCGTCCTTGGACGCTGTGCAGATCGCAAGCGAGGCAGGTATTGTTCTTGGTTCGGGAGCAGCTGTAGAGATGGAGTGTGTGGGCGGCGGCATCGCATTGGTGACGCGCCGTCAGCAGATAATCCGCGTGTTGCGGGAGGGATCGTCTTCCGATGGGACATGGGATGTGCCCCGAGCTTTTGGTCCAGTGAGACTTGTGCAGGTGAGCGAGAGAACGGTAGCGGTACGGGAACGGGTTCCGTATGACATCCGGTATGTGCCCGAGCAGTCCGCAGCCAGGGGGCAGGTGGTCGTGTGGACGTCCGGCACGGGTGGCGTGCGCGAGCGTGTATTCCGCCTCCTCTACGAAGACGGCACACTGGTATCGCGGGTCCTGGTTTCCGATTCCTTGCTCGGGCCACCCGCTTGTGACGCATTAGCTGTCGGGAAATCCGTCTATCGCGGCGGAGCGACGAACGAGTTCTACATGGAGGCCACCGCGTATGCGCCGACGGTTCAGGAGACGGACGGCGATCCGTGGATGACTGCCTCGGGGATGAAGTCCGGACAGGGCGTGGTGGCCGTCGACCCGAAGGTTATACCGCTTGGCAGCAAGCTCTATGTAGAAGGCTACGGGTACGCCATAGCCGGCGACACGGGCAGCGCCATCAAGGGCAACCGCATCGACGTGTTCTTCTACTCGCCTGACGAGACAGCAAGATGGGGAAGGCGCAGGGTCCGTGTGTTCCTTCTGAAGTGACGAGGAGGAAGTCGACTGCATGAACACGCTCACTCCAACCGCTCTTCGCGACTTGCTGAACCGGACGGGTGTTGTCCTGTCCAAACGCTTCGGGCAGAACTTCCTGGTCGATGCCAACGTTCTTGCATCCATGGCTTCGCACTTCCCTTCAGATGAGAACGTGGTGTTCGTCGAGGTAGGTGCCGGGGCGCTTGCCCTGACCGAGATTCTCGCGGAGCGGGGCAAACGCGTGGTTGCCTACGAGATTGACCAGCGTCTTCGCAAGGTCCATGAGGCCCTTCTGGCCGATGACCCTCTCCGGACGCGCATTGAGCTGAGGTATGAGGATGCCTTGGAGGCAGACTGGTGTGCTCTGGGACATGAGGGTGAGACCCTGGTGCTGATGGGGAATCTCCCCTATCTTCGGTCCTCCGAGATTGTCCTGAAGCTCATTCGAACCGACTGCATCGGGCAAGCCTGCCTGCTGTTCCAGCGGGAGTTCGCAACCCGTCTTGCCGCTCATTCCGGGAACGGGGACTACAGCTCGCTGTCTGTCGTGGCCCAGACGTTCTTCGATATCAAGCGGCTGCTCGAGCTTTCGCCTGACGTGTTTTTCCCGCGTCCAGAGGTCAGCTCGACCTTGCTGGGGTTTCTCAGACGTCCAAGCGGATTGGAGGATGCCGAAGTCGCGCCATTCATGCGATTTGTTCAGCAGTCGTTCCTGCACAGGCGCAAGAAACTGGCCGACTTCTTCCGCCGACTTGGTGTCCCGCTTACGAGTGAGTTCGCCGAGACATCTCAGCTTCGCCCGGAGGTCCTCACACCCTCGCAGTTCATCGACTTGTTTCGGGCGGTCTCCCGGGTGACTCGACGCTGACCGAGGGCGTCCGGAGCGCCCGCCGTGTTGCCTTTTCCCTCGTCGGGAGTAGAATTTCTTGGTACATCAAGTCATCTCATTTGGGGAGGTATGCGATCATGAAGATTCAGAACGATGCACGTTATGCGAAGTCGGACGAGTGGGTACGTGTCGAGGGTGGCGTTGCAGTCGTTGGAGTCTCTGACTACGCCCAGGACAAGCTGGGGGATGTCGTGTTCGTCGGTGACATCGTTGTCGGCTCGACGTTGAAGGCGGGAGACCTCCTGACCTCCGTCGAGTCGGTCAAGGCCGCCTCGGACGTCTATACGCCTGTGTCGGGCAAGGTTCTCGAAGCCAACCACGAAGTGACCGCGAAGCCCGAACTCATCAACACTGATGCATTTGGCGCCGGCTGGCTGGCGAAGATCGAGCTTTCGAATCCGGATGAGCTGAACGGCTTGATGAGCGCTACTGACTATGCAGAGTATAGAAAGGAATAGGTTTTCGTTCATCCCGGCGACAGGTGATGAGCAGCAAGTGATGCTGCAGAAGATCGGCCTGCAGTTTGACGATATTGTCAAGTGTTTTCTTGGTAACGCCTGCGTGGAAGGCGGTCTCCATCTGCCCGAAGGATTGACGGAGGACCAGATGGTCGAGTACTGGGACACCATGATGTCCCGGAATTCCGGCCCCAAGAAGGCTTCTCTTCTAGGCGCTGGGGCATACATGCATTTCATTCCAGCCGTCGTTCCACACCTCGCATCCCTTCCGGGTTTCGTCACGGCATATACGCCATACCAGCCCGAGATAAGCCAGGGGACGCTGCAGTCCCTGTTCGAGTTCCAGTCGTTCATGGTGGAACTCACCGACATGGAATTGGCCAACTGCTCGATGTACGATGGGGCCTCGTCGACCGCCGAGGCCATGCTGATGGCTCATCGTGTCAAGAAGGCGGACCGCGTGCTTGCGGCTGCGACGGTGAACCCGAACTACCTGGCAGCGGTGCGGACCTACCTGGAACCGCACGGGATTGCCGTCGATGTTGTCAGGATGGATGGCAACGGGCGGGTATCCGTGGAAGACCTGGAGTCGCAGCTGTCTGCCTCGGCGTGCAGCGCAGTTCTTGTCCAGAGTCCAAACTACTTTGGCATCATCGAAGACCTGGGTGCTATCGGAACGACCGTCCATGGGCACGATGCCCTGTTTGTCGAATCCTTCACGGAAGCGATGGCTCTGGGACTGCTGAAGTATGGTGTCGGCACGGGAGCAGACGTCGTCGTCGGTGAGGGGCAGTCGCTTGGTCTCTCGATGTCGTTTGGTGGGCCGCATCTTGGCGTCTTTGCCACTCTGAAGAAGTACAACCGTGAGTTCCCCGGTCGAATCGTCGGTGAGTCCATCGACACGAAGGGTCGCCAGGCATTTGTCATGACATTGAGAGCCCGTGAGCAGGACATTCGACGTGAGAAGGCGACGTCCAACATCTGCTCGAACCATGCGCTCAACGCACTTACGGCGGCGGTGTACCTTGGCAGCGTGGGCGAGTCGGGATTCAGAGCACTTGCCTGCGAGAACGTTGCGAAGCTGGAGAAGCTCATCAGGGGCCTCGAGGCGACCGGGCGCTTCACCCGCATTTTCAAGCAGAGTCCGGTGTTCAACGAAGCAGTTGTGGCCAGTTCGATCGCTCCCGAAGACGTGCGCTCCCGTCTGGCCGGGCTGTCGGTGTTCCCACCGCTCGCTCTTGCTCGTGGCGTTGCCCCGGAAGTCCAGGGGATGCCTCACACATATCTGGTCTGCGCGACCGAGATGCTCAAGGACAGTGTCCTTGAGCAGGTTCTCGGCGCATTGGGCTGAGGTGGCGGAAGATGACTCTATATGAGAAGAGCGTGGCAGGTCGGTCAGCATTCTCGTTTGGGTTCGAGGAGGACCATGCTGCGGCCGAAGCGTGCGTCCCTGAGTTTGCGCGCACTGCGGTGAAACCGTTGCCACAGGTCAGCGAGCTTGACCTCGTGCGCCATTTCACGAATCTGGCCAAGACGAACTACGGCGTCGATACCGGCTTCTACCCGCTGGGGTCGTGCACGATGAAGTATAACCCCAAGATCAACGAGCGAATGGCCGCTGATCCAAGGCTCACCGTGCGTCACCCACTGGATGATGCCATGGACAACCAGGGCGTCCTGCAACTGGAATTCGAGCTGAAGGAGTCTCTGCAGGAGATCACGGGTATGGACGACTTCACACTGCAGCCCGCATGCGGCGCCCATGGTGAGCTCGCCGGCATGCTCATTATCCATGCGTACATGCGTGACCACGATGGCAAGCGTACGAAAGTGTTGATCCCCGATTCTGCCCACGGGACGAACCCTGCGTCGGCATCGATGGCGGGATTCCAGGTCGTGACCGTTTGCTCCAACGAGCGAGGCGGGGTTGACATGAATGCGTTGGAGAAGCTCATGGATGATACGGTAGCGGCCATCATGCTGACCAACCCGAACACGGTGGGCCTGTTTGAGGAGAACATCACGCAGATTGCCGAACTCGTGCATGCTCGCGGAGGTCTTCTGTACTACGACGGGGCAAACCTCAATGCCCTCATGGGGCTTATCCGTCCAGGCGATCTGGGGTTTGATGTGGTTCATCTGAACCTCCACAAAACATTTTCCACCCCGCACGGCGGCGGAGGTCCGGGTGCTGCCCCTGTGGGCGTCAAGCAATTCCTGGCTGACTACCTGCCAATCCCCGTTATTGTGTGCAGAGACGGTCAGTACGCCCTGGATGAGGCAAGGCCGCATACGATCGGCCGCATGTCCGGATTCTATGGCAATACCGCCGTACTCGCCCGCGCCTACGTGTACATCAAGATGATGGGCAGGGATGGTCTTCTGGCGACAAGCCGGGCGGCAGTCATCAACGCGAACTATGTCAAGGCACTACTGAGCCCGTATTTCCCTCCTGCCTATGACAGGCCTGTTATGCACGAAACGGTTCTGAGTGCAAAGGGCTACGACAAGTATGGTGTGACTCTGCTCGACATAGCCAAGCGTTTAATGGACTATGGGTATCATCCCCCAACGATCTACTTCCCACACTTCCCGCCGTATGCAGAAGAGGTCTTGATGGTCGAGCCGACCGAGAGCGAGAGCAAGGAGACGATGGACTCGTTCTGCGATGCCCTCATCAAGATCAGCCAGGAAGCGAAAGAGCATCCGGATCTCCTGCTCTCTGCTCCGCACGATACCGTAGTCACCCGCGTCGATGCGACGTACGCAGCTCGTCACCTGGTCACGAGTCATCGTGACAAGAAAGGAAGTTGACTGAGTGCTGAACCTACGTGAGACAATAGACCGGCAGGTCAGTCTTGCGCTCGGGGACCTCCTCTCTATGGAGGAGGCCCCTCTTGCATGTTGCTCGCTATCCCGCCCCGGGTTTCTCGACTACACGCTTTCGCTTCCCATGAAACTGGCCAGGACGCGGCACAAGCCCCCCGTGGTCATTGCAGAGGAACTGCAGCCTGCTGTCGCAGGCATAGCCTGCGCAGCACTCGCGGAGGCAGTCGCCCCCGGCTATATCAATATCCAGCTTTCGGATTCGTTTGTGGCCGACCAGCTTACCTCTATGCTTGGTACAGAGCCTGCGATGCTGCTCCAGAAGGAGGGGAACGGCCAGAAGATCGAGGTAGAGTTCGTAAGCGCCAACCCGACCGGACCCCTGCACGTGGGCAACGGCCGTGGAGCAGTGCTCGGATCGGTTCTTGCCACGCTTCTGGAGACCCAGGGATATGATGTGGATCGTGAGTACTACGTCAACGACTACGGGTCGAAGATGAAGCTCTTCACAGAGTCGATTGCGCACTACCTCTTTCCGATGCTGGGGCTGGAGCATGCTATGCCCGATGAAGGTTACCAAGGAGCATATGTGCCGGTTCTGGCGCAAGCGATCCATGATCGAAAAGGGTCGGAGTTACGTTCGCTGCTTGAAGAGCAGCGCCTTGCGCTCATAGGAGAGGACGGGAAGGAACTTGTGCTGGCATCGATTCGTCAGGCCCTGGAGGAAATGGGTGTCTCGTTCGACACCTGGTTCTCGGAGCGGTATCTCGTCGAGAACGGATGGAATGATCGCGTTCTTCAGCAGTTCCGGGATCGAGGTGTCGTCTATGAGAAGGATGATGCCGTCTGGCTGCACTCGACCGATTTCGGTGACGACAAGGACCGGGTACTGGTACGGCGCGATGGAGAGCCGACCTACACACTCACCGACGCGGCCTACCACTTCAACAAGTTCCAGCGCGGGTATGTCAAGAGCATCGACGTCTTTGGTGCGGATCATATTGGGCATATCGTCCCCATGCAAGCTCTTATGAAGAGTCTTGGACTCCCCGATGACTTCCTGGAGGTCATCGTCTACCAGATCGTGCACTTCCTGCGTGGTGGGCAGCGTGTCGTCCTCTCCAAACAGACAGGCGAGATCATCGAGCTGGCGGACCTCGTACACGAGGTGGGCAAGGACCAGGCGCGCGTTTTCTTCCTCCTTTCGTCGGCTGACTCTGAGCTGGAGTTCGACCTTGAGGTTGCCAAGGAGAACTCACTCGACAACCCGGCATACTATCTCAAATACACATATGCCAGGCTTTGCAGCGTGGAACGTCAGGCACGTGGCATCGGAGCTGTTGTTCCTTCCGTGGCAAGCCCGGCTGATGTTCCGCGGCTGAAGACTACTGAGGACCGTGAATTGCTGAAGTGCCTACTGAAGGCGCAGGATGAGGTCGATGATGCTGCAAGGACGAGGCAGCCCCATCGGATCCTGTATCTTGCAAGTGAGCTTGCCAAGTCGGTCAACGCATTCTATCAGAAAGAAAAGGTCATCCAGGAAGACGCAAGTCTGGCACAGGCCCGCATGCTGCTCGTACTCGTCTCGCAGCGCCTCCTGCAGGCGTATGCCCACGTTCTGAGCATCACTCTCCCCGAATCAATGTGAATGAGCTCCCCACATCTGTGCGGTGAGCACGAAGTGAGGTATGCATGAAGAACATCCGCAGACTGCGGCTTGAAGCGTTCATACGGCGTAGCGTCGAGGGTCAGCTGGTCATGATGGATGACCCCGACCTGCGACTCTTGACCGTGACTCGCATCGACCTGTCGAACGATACGCGGCTGGCGAAGGTTTACGTTTCGAGTCTGTCGAATGACGAGAGTCGTCAGAAGGCTCTCATGGCAGCCCTGTCCAGGGCCTCGGGCAAGTTTCAGCAGAGGCTCGCGGCGGATGTCTCGATGCGCTTCACGCCCCTCCTTTCGTTCCATTTCGATCAAGGGTTCGTGAAGGGCACTCAGGTTGTCGAACTGCTCACTGAGCTCGAGAAGAACGAAAAAAGGGATACCGCGGATTCATGAGGCGAGCTGGTCTTGAGGCAATTGCATCGAGGATTCGCGATGCGAGTGATGTCTTTTTGTTCACGCACGAGTTTGCCGATGGCGATGCTCTGGGCTCCATGGTGGCGCTTATGCTGTATCTGCAGGCAATGGGCAAGAGTGTTCATGCGTTTGTCCCTGGCAGAATCCAGAGTGTCTACCGGTTTCTGGCAACGGATGAACTGCTAAACACCATGTCCGCTGCCCAAGCCACGGCTCACATTGGTGAAACGGATGTGACGTGTCTCAGCGCAGACGCGGCCGATGTCGATCGTCTGGGTGAGTGGAAATCTCTGTTTCTCTCCGGGGCAGAGCGCCTGGTGATCGACCACCACGATACGAATGCAGGCTTTGGCGAGGTGTTTGCCATCAACGGTTCGGCCAGTTCATGCTGCGAGATTCTTTTCGACCTGTTCAATGTGATCAACCCCCGGCTTATCGATGCCAGGATCGCCTCCGCCCTCTATGCCGGTCTGGTTGCGGACACCGGATCATTCCAGTACGCCAATACCAGGGCTCTGTCTCTCGTGCACGGAGCTCAGCTCGTCGAACTGGGCGCGTCGCCGGATGAGATCTCCCGTAGCATCTACGAATCCAAGCCATACGGAAGCCTGAGACTCGTGGCTGCTTCCGTAGCAGCTTCGCGCCTCATGTATGGCGGGCAGGTGGTCGTATCCTACGTGACGCGGAACATGCTTGCCGACTCGGGTGCGCTGGATGAGGACACGGAAAGCATCACGGACGAATTGCGGCGAATTGCCGGAACAAAGGCGGTCGTACTTTTCAAAGAGGCATCAGACGGATCGGTCAAGGTGAGCCTCCGCGGGAAGTATGGGTTCGACGTCAAGCGCATAGCAACCACGTTTGGTGGCGGAGGTCACTTGCTCGCTGCTGGCTGCACGATCAGGAGTGAGCTCGGCGAAGCCGAAGTACTCATCCTCGCCGAACTGGACAGATACCTGGGGCCTTCTAGAATTTGAAAGTCCTGCTGATATCGTAGACCACCGGCAGGTGGTACATGGTATCGCCGGTGAGCATCTTAATGACTGCAAGTGCAGAAATGAGCCCTAGGAGGAACCAGAACCAGCCGGCTGCGAACCTGATCAGCGGGATACGGCCCAGAACTGTGAGAATGACTTCCAGGGCCAGCACAACGAGTCCTTGCGCCAAATGCAGGCGGAAGAACTCGTTTTTCTTATTGGCAAGAAGCGGGATGATCCAGAGGATGCCCAGATAGCACAGTATTCCAAAGACTAGATCGTTGTTGACGGTCCCATTAGTGTGTTGATCCACGGTGGTCCACCCCCACACAAGGATATCAGCATGGTAGGTTCATGCCGATGCTGTGTCAAGGGTTCCTGGCGTTGGTGAGCGCTGAGGTAGGGCAGGGATTCAGATACTCCTGGATGCCGCATGCATGGCAACCCGTCTCACGGCATGTCGGCAGACGTTCGCCTTTCTCTGCCGACAGGTACTCCTCGCGGAGGAAGTCTGTCGAAACTCCCGCATCGATGACCTGCCAAGGCAGCTCGCTCTGCAGAGGAATACTGCGATACAGGAAGTCGGCAGGGTCGAGTCCTGAGGCGGCAATGGCCTGCTGCCACACGTCGAACCTGAAAGACTCGCGCCAGGCATCGAATTTGGCCCCGTTCTTCCAGGCTGTCTCGATGACGGTACTGACTCTGCGGTCGCCGCGGCTGAGAAATCCCTCGAGGAAGGCGATGCGCGGATCGCCGAACTCGATATGGAGCTTGCCCTTGAAGGCCTTGAAGCCCTTGCGGAGGTGATCGATCTTGGCATCGTAAGAGTCAGGTCTATCCTGGGCGCACCATTGAAAAGGAGTATCGGGGCGAGGCACGAACGGGTTGACGCTGAGATTGATGGCGATGTCCCTGCGGAAACCTTTGCCAAAAGTGTAGATGCGGCTCACCAGGTCAACCATGGCATCGAGATCCTGGTCCGTCTCGGTCGGAAGGCCGAACATGAAGTAGAACTTGACGAGATGCCAGCCCTTTCCAAAGACGGTCCGCAGCGTTTCGAAGATCGATTCTTCTGTGATGTTCTTGTTGATGACGTCGCGGAGGCGCTGGCTGCCGGCTTCGATGGCGAATGTCAACGAGCCTTCGCGTGTCTGCTTGACCTCGTCTGCGAGATAGCCGGGGAAATTCTCCATGCGGAGTGACGGGAACGAAATGGCTACCTTGTGCTCTTCCCTGTACGCGCGCACGAGTCTGACCAGCCCGGGCAGGTCACTGTAGTCGGTGCTGCTCAGAGACAGCAATCCAACTTCTTCGTAACCAGTGTTGGCGATGAGTTGCTCGAGCTGCTTCTGAATGGATGCCAGCGATCGCTCGCGGGTGGGGCGATAGGAGATGCCGGCCTCGCAGAAGCGACAGCCTCGCACACATCCACGGAACAGTTCGATGACACCCCGGTCATGGACGAGTTCGCGATATGGGACAATCGGGCTGACCGGGGCAAATGCATCGTCGAGGCTCTCGATAACTCGCTTGCGCATGGTTGCGGGGACTCCCGGTGAGATGGGTTCGGCGACAACGTATGGCGCACCGTTGAGAGCAGCGCGTGTCTTGTACAGAGACGGGACATAGACGCCCTCGACGTCGCACGCCAGTCTCTCCAGCGCATCGTGACGGCTTGCTCCGCCTGCGCGCGACGCTGCAAGGTTCCGCACAATTTCTGGAAAGAGGTCTTCGCCATCGCCGATACCGAATGCGTCCACGAAGGCGGACATGGGTTCGGGGTTGAACGTGCAACTACCACCGGCAATGATGATCGGCCACTCGCTCCGGTCCTCCGACCGTACGGGGAGCCCGGCCAGGTCGAGCATGTTGAGCAGGTTTGTATAGGCGAGTTCCGTACCGAGGCTGAAGGCAACGACATCGAACGAGCCCAGCGACTGGCGACTTTCGAGAGAGAACAAGGGAACCTGGTGCTCTCTGAGCCACGCCTCGAGATCGTGGAAGGGCGCGAACACGCGTTCTACGACAACACTGTCGATGGCGTTGAGAAGGTGATAGAGGATCTGGATGCCGTGAGACGACATGCCGACCTCGTAGAGGTCCGGGTAGCTGAGCGCAACGCGAAAGCGGCCACCCCAGTCCTTATGGACAGCATTGAGCTCGTTCCCTGCGTATCGCGACGGGCCTTCGAAACGTTCGAGAGAGTGCATATCCATGTTAGAACCTTAGTTCGTCGCGGGTACGATAGACACTGACGACGATGGAAGCGGCCGCGATCTGCGTAAGCAGAGACGATCCGCCATAGCTGATAAACGGCAGGGGGATGCCAGTGACGGGCGAAAGCCCGATGGTCATGCCCATGTTCACGGCAGCTTGCAGAAACCACATCGCTCCTATGCCCACGACGATATAGCGTGCAAAGTCGTCGGTCAGCGATCGAAAGACGAGGAACGTTGACCAGAGGAGCATGATGAAGAGAAGAACCAGCAGCGCACTGCCGGCGAACCCAAACAGCTCTCCGACGAGAGAGAAGACGAAGTCGGCATACTGGACAGGTACAAACGAGAGAGGAGCCTGGGTGCTTCCTTTGATGCCACGTCCCCAGATGCCGCCGGATCCAGTTGCTACGATGGACTGGATGACGTTGTAGCCATTACCGAGTGGATCTTCCTGTGGATTCAGGAAGGTCTCGATTCGTGTGCGCTGATACGGCCTGAGGCTGAGCCACACACCGCCTGCCGCAAGTGCCAGAACCAGCCCCAGAACCAGCAGCTGACGGCCGGTGAGCCGGAAATGGACCAGCATGACGACAGGGATCCCGAGCAGCAGGCTCGCGGATCCCAGGTCCGGTTCCTTCTTGACCAGAAGAAAGGACGGCACGACGGCGGCCACAACAAGGAGGATTTTCAGGCCTGTGTTGAGCTTCTTCCTTGGGAGCGTCAGGATGCAGGCGACGACAAGGATGATGACCACCTTCTGTATCTCGCTCGGCTGAAGGCCAAATGATCCCACGACAGGGAGCCAGCGCCGTGAGCCGTACATGCCGCGCCCAATGAACAGTACTGCCACCAGCAGCCCCGTCTGTATGGCGTAAACCGGGATCGTGAGATACCGGAAGACCCGGTAGTTCACGAATTGCAGCATGACTGCAATGGCCACACTGAGGCCAAGCAGCAAGAGTGTCTTCTTGAAATAGGAGTAGAAACTCCCGAAGTGCCCAAGCGTATACCGCTCAGCAAGGCTCGCGGCATAGAACGTCGCTAAACCGAACCCGATGAGGAGCAGGACGCTTATGATGAAGACCAGCGGCAAGCGATGGCGCTTCACAGGGCGTCTCTACTCCAGGAATCGTGTTTCGACGTTGAGCCGGCCCTGGGCGGCGCTCGCCACGTAGTAATGACTGCGCATGCCTGCCGGGGTCAGATGAAGCACGGCGCTCGTGTTGCCGATGGAAAGTGAAGCGCCACCGGCGACCTCGAGACACGTGATGACCGCATCCTGGATTCCGTGGGTGCCGGCCAGGACGGCCCCCCTGATGACGCCGAATACGAAACACGAACGGATTGTCTCGACACGCGATCCCTCGAGAAGAGAGCCGACCACAATGACGTCCTTGGTCGTCTGGATGACTTCGCCTCTGGTCAGGTCACGAGCGATGATCAAGGCTGTCTCAGACGGAGGTGTGCCCTTCTTCGATCCCCGTATGCGGTAGTTGGCTATGCCGAGGTTGTCGCCCACGACTTTCCGCAGGTCCTTTTCCAGCTTGGCCAGCGTCTTGAGGCCGCATGCCCTGTTCTGAAGGTCGACCTGGAGCTTGAGCTGAGGAAGGATGTGATGCTGAGCGGTCGCCTGGATGAGGAGCACGTGCTGGGCTTCTTTCCACTTTGCCTTGGGGTTGACGAGAGCCAGGATTTCCGTTTGGTTCCCCTTGAACACGACCGTGTTCGTTGGACTAGTTGCTGCCATTTTCCCCTCCGTACAGATCAAAGTACTGCTGCAACATGCTGTGCACGAGTGGAGCCATACTGGTACTGCGAGAGTAGGGCGAGTTCTCGAACATGAGAAGGACCGCCACCCGGGGATTGTCCATCGGTGCGAATGCTACCAGCCATGTATGGTACAGATTCGGCGTACCGGTTTCGGCCGTGCCGGTCTTTGCGCAGATCTCGATATCCCCGACTTGAATGCGTGTCGCCCCTCCGGTCTTGGAAACGAGATTGAGGCCCTCTTTCACGGTCGTCAGCGTGGCGGTGCTTATGCCTAGCGTGTCCTGAACGACTGGCGCTGTCTGCGTCTCCGCTTTGGTGACGGGGTCGACCGAAGCCTTCAGGAGGTGAGGGCGCCAAAGGGTCCCGTTCATCGCGATCGAACTGAAGATGGAGATGTTGCGTATGGGCGTTTCCAGCATGTATCCCTGGCCGATGCCCATGTTCATCGTATCTCCTTCGTACCATGGTTCTTTGTATTTGCTGAGCTTCCATTGCGGTGTCGGGCAGAAACCGGTCGTCTCGCCAGGAAGGTCGATGCCGGTGGGCTTGTCGATGCCAAACTTGTGCGCGTAGGTGTCCATCGACTCGATGCCGACCAGGCGGGCAACGGTGAAGAAGTAGCTGTCGCAGGAGTCGGCATAGGCCCTGTAGATATCTTCGTTGCCATGGCCACCTGGCCAGATCCAGCACTTGAACAGCCGTTCTCCAACCGTCAACCCTCCACCACAGTAAATGATGCTTCGGTCCGTTATGGTGCGCGTTTCCAGTCCCGCCGTTCCGGTGACCACCTTGAACGTGCTCGCTGGAGGGAACGAGCCTGCAATTGCCCGGTTGAACAGAGACCCTTTGACGGACCACGTCTTCCAGTCTTCGCTGGAGATCCCGGAGATGAACTTGTTCGGGTCGAACGTGGGTGCGCTTGCCAGCGCGAGGAGCTCGCCATTGCGCGGGTCCATCATGATCGCTGCACCCTGGTTGTTGCCGAGAAGCTCCTCGCACGTCTTCTGCAGACGAGCATCGATGGTCAGGATGAGACTCTTTCCAGGCGTAGCGGGCTTCTCCTGCAGCGTCTTTACGGCTTTGCCGTTGGCATCCACTTCGATGAGCTTCTGACTCTTCTGGCCGCGCAGCAGCGACTCGTATTGCAGCTCGACGCCGTCCTTACCGATCGTGTCCTTCATGACGTAGCCGTCAGCTCGCAGCTGTTCGAGTTCGGCGTCGCTTATTTCACCTGTATACCCGAGGACATGTGCCGCCATGGTTCCCTGGGGATAGGATCTCTTGGTCGACATGACGAGCTGGATACCAGGCAGGTTTGGTTCCTGTTCCGCAAGCTTCAATGCAGCGGATTTGCTGACGTTGCGAGCGACGGTGATGGGCGTGAAAGGCCCGACGCCGGCCTTTTTCACTGTGTCCTTGAGAGTCTCAAGCTTCGCGCCTGTCAGTTGTGCTACGACACCCAACTCTTGGTCGGAGTTCTCGAGGTCGTAGGTCGTCACGACGATGTCGAACGAGGGGACATCGGTTGCGAGAACGACCCCGTTCCTGTCGCGGATTTCTCCCCGTGGACCATCCGTGCTGATGATGCGAAGACGGTTGTCTTCCGCGACTCCTGCATAGTAGG
>Ga0315289_10001291_pt1 | contig 39043 bp, 70 predicted proteins | sample YL17G11_40_MG_FD_203452 | JGI IMG/M metagenome (GOLD analysis project Ga0315289, IMG submission 203452) | Sediment microbial communities from Yellowstone Lake, YNP, Wyoming, USA - YL17G11_40 | ecosystem: Environmental > Aquatic > Freshwater > Lake > Sediment | place: USA: Wyoming | collected... | reverse complement strand
CCGCGCCGAAGGCTTCCGCGGACGCGATCCCGACTTGGTTGACCGTGTCGACGAAGTTGCTCGTGCCGAAGGCTTCCGCAGACGCGATCCCGGTCTCGTTGACCGTCTCGGTGATCGTGTCCGCGCCGAACGCTTCCGCGGAAGCGATCGAAACAGTCTGCGTAATTGAGATGGCGGTGGTGATCGTGTCCGCGCCGAAGGCTTCCGCGGACGCGATCCCGGCTTGGTTGACCGTGTCGACGAATTTATCCGCGCCGAAGGCCTCAGCGGAAGCGATCCCGGTCTCGTTGACCGTCTCGGTGATCGTGTCCGCGCCAAAGGCTTCCGCGGAAGCGATCGAAACTGTTTGTGTGATTGTAGCGGCGCCACCAATCGTGTCCGCCCCGAAGGCTTCCGCGGAAGCGATCGCGACGTTGGTCTCGTTGACCGTCTCGGTGATCGTGTCCGCCCCGAAGGCTTCCGCGGAAGCGATCGCGACGTTGGTCTCGTTGACCGTCTCGGTGATCGTGTCCGCGCCGAAGGCTTCCGCGGAAGCGATCGCGACGTTGGTCTCGTTGACCGTCTCGGTGATCGTGTCCGCGCCGAAGGCTTCCGCAGACGCGATCCCGGTCTCGTTGACCGTCTCGGTGATCGTGTCCGCCCCGAAGGCTTCCGCGGAAGCGATCGCGACGTTGGTCTCTGTGATTGTGACTGCGCCACCCGAGACGCTGATCGTGTCCGCGCCGAACGCTTCGGCAGACGTGATAGCGACGTTGGTCTCTGTGACGAACGTCGTGAGCGGAAGGATGTTTGATTTAGCAGGGAAACCTTGTGTGGTTGTTCCCTCAGCAGTGTTTTTAGGTTGTTTGCCGGGTAAGCCGAACGGACGGTAGTCTACACCGTAACCGTCTACGCTTGAATGTGACCCCCCGAAGGGGCCGTTGCTGCCAGCCACAGTCTAGTTAGCCATTCGGATCTTATCCGTACGCAAGCCTGACAGTTCCCCAGAAGTTCGTGGCTGTGGCGGCGCTGGCTAGGTACTGGAGGCACAACGATCCGCCGTCGTAGACTCTAGGCAGAGCGGCGAGCTGGAGCACAAGGTCACGCTCGTTCCACACGTTCGCGATCATCGGGATCGTTGCAAGCGGACGTTGGAGAAGGACGTTGCAGACGCCTGTTGTTGGCGCGACAGAAAGGTTAAGTGCTGTCACGCCTTGCACACCCTTGCTACCCACAGCCAACGGAAGCTTGAACATGGATCCAACCACGGTGACAGCTGCAGGCAAAGTGAGCGCTGTACCCTTTGTGGACAACCCAGTCTCGTCAATGTAACTCTGCGAAAGCACGCACGCGGACGTGGCGGTGACGGTCGTCAACTCCATCCATGACTCGACGTACGAGCTGCTCGTGTAACGTGTGAGCGCAACGGAATTGACCGTCTTTGCCGCCGTGCCGACCAACGACACGTTTCCAACGCCGACCAAGCGGTCGACGATCTGCAGCGAGCAGTTCGTCGTCGCGGCCCCGCCGAACGTGCACATGGCCATGATGTCAGGCGTGACGTTCGCGAACGTTATGCTGCCGGTCTGGTTGGTGAACACCTGGCCGGGGGTCGCGTTGAGGACGGTCACGCCGGTGCCGGGGCTTCCGGCCGCGTTCCACAGCGTCTGCCAAACGCCGGCGCCGTGAGAGGCAGCGCCGGTCTTGTAGAAGTCCCACGACACCTGCTTGCCTTGAACAGTGATTTCCTGAATTAGATCGTCGTACGATGTGAAACCAGCCATCGGTCACCACCCCTGCGATGGGGAGCGGTTCAGCTTCGTCTGCGCCATGCCAACGTCGGGCATAGCGGAGCTCAGCACGATAGGTGACTTGTTCTGATCGACGAGCTTCACTTCGATGCCTTCAACGTGCCGCGTCAGGACAAGCGTGCGTCCGACGTCGAAGCAGGTGGGGCACATCGCATGGAATGGCACGCCGGCGAACCACGACACCAACGCGCCGTTGAGCGGGCCAACCCGTTTGCACACGTGACATTCACAGAGACCTTTTGGAGCCAGCTGAAGGGCTCTCTCGTACGTTGCTTGCAAGCCTGACATGGAGGTGATCCTAGAACACAGGAGCTACAACTTGAAGATCTTGTTAGCACCGGTATTCCAGGCCACCGTGATGTCAGCGCCCGACCCGGTCAACGGCAGGCCTGTGATGCTCGTGCTGTCGATGTACGCGATGAGCTGCGACAGAGCGGGGCTACCGTTGCCAGACTCCTTGTAAAGACCGACGGCGATGATGGTGTACGGAGCTGGAACGGCAAGGAACGTCACGTTGGCAGCGCCAGCGGTGCCGTTGCTGTTCGTGGTCTTCGACGCCAACACCTGCGGTGTGAGCGAGCACGTGTGGTTCGTCAGCGATGGGTTGACGAACCGATGGTTGACTAGGTCAACAACGTACGAGCTCGATATCAAACATGCCTTGATGACATCGTTCGTCCAGTTGACCGAACCCGACGCGATGCCGAGGAACGACTCACGTCCAAAATCGTAAAGTGCGCTTGCCATGTTGTTACCTATGAGTCTAGAGCACTCTCTGACAGGGTGTTGAACATCAAGTCAACTTGGCAAACGAGAACGATTGCATGGCTTGAGTCATGCCGAACTTCCCGTAACCAAAATCTAACTCGCTGTCGGTCCACACACGGAACGGGCTGCCTGTCAACTGGACGTCGCTGTTGTCCAGCACGAAGAACGTGTAATGAACGCCATAGAACGTCGCGTGCACGTCAACGCACAGCAGCACGGCGGCTTCACGCAGGTTGGTCATGTACGACTCACCAACCTTAGGCATGCTCACATTGTAGCAACTGGAAGTAGTCTGCGTCAGCGAGCACGCAGCCGATGCCCTCCGAGCAGACCACAAGGGCCGCGTAGGTGCTCACGTCCACGTCAGGGTCGCGTAGCACGTCGAGCACGCCGCAGATGTCACCTGGCGTGATGATCGGCGTCACCATGACAAGCGTGTCGTCGTCAGTGCTGTTGTACCACATCTCAATGGGCCAGAGACGTGTGTGCTTGACGACGAGCAGCAGCATGCCTGGCTCGATGCCGCCCACCCATGTGGTGGGCGACGGATCCTTCATCGCCTCTGAGTGGCGGTCGGCGAGATCTCGTAAGCGTAGCACCAACCCGTGAGGATCGCTCCAGAATGCTTGACCTCAAGCACGTAAGCGGTCTTCCCGCCGTCGGCGTTGTGAACGACGCCCTTGACCTTAGCTGGTGTGTCGTACTCGACGATCGCGCCCTCCTGCATGGTCTGATCGAGCAGACGTTTGTTGTCCTCCGAGATGCGACGAAGGCGAGATCCAGAGACGATGGTGACGTTCTTACCGGGTTCCATGATTGCTATTCCTTGTCCTTAGATGTGGGCTCGTGGACGATAGCGTCCAAAAGAAGAAAGATGCCTGCGACAGAGGCGGCGTTTCGGAAGGCGCAACGGGCCACCTTGACGGGGTCGATGATGCCAGCCTTGCGAAGATCCTTCATCTCTCCAGCGGCCGCGTCCCAGCCGACGTTGTGAGTGGGATCGCTGCGTATCGCGAGACTGTTCATCCTCTCACAGACCACGTCGGCTGACTGCCCGGCGTTCTCGACGATGCGTCGTAGAGGGGCACGACAGGCGTCGAAGACCGCCTTCCACCCACACGCGACCGCGTCGCCTTTCGCAACAACGGTCAACACGTCCTTGTCGTACATCTGGAGATCGTGCTGGATCTTGAAAAGAGCAGCGCCTCCTCCGGGAATGATACCTTCCTCCAAGGCGGCCTTCGCCGCGTGAAGCGCATCCTCTATACGATACTTCCTTTCTCCTAGCTCAAGCTCAGTCGCTCCACCCACACGGATGATGGCCGCGCCGCTGGACAACTTCGCGAGGCGACGACGCACCGCGTCTGACTCCTCCTTCGAGACGGTGACATCCTCAAGTTGCGCGCGGAGCTCAGCGACTCGTGCCTTGACACGTTCTTGCGCCTCGCTTCTGCCTACGATGGTCGTGGTCTTGGCATCCACAACGACCTTCTTGGCAGATCCAACGGTGGTGAGCCTTGTTTCATCCACCTTCTTGCCGCTGGCGTGCGTTGGGTGTTCGCCGCCGACGAGCGCGATGAGGTCACGCATCTGCGCGTCACGGTCAGAGCCGGCGCCTGGAAGCTTGACAGCGACGACCTTCAACCCCGCGTTCGCTCGGTTGAGCACCAAGCCCGACATGGCATCCCCGTCGATCTCGTCAGCCACGATCAGCAACGGCTTGCTTGCCTTGTTGCAATCCTCAAGCAGCGGGATGAGCTCCTTCAACGACGACAACTTGCGATCGGTGACGAGCACCACGCAGTCCTCGTAAGCCGCACGCATCTTGTCCTGATCGGTGACGAAGTAAGGAGAGAGGTAGCCACGTTCGAACCGTAGACCCTCGACGATCTCAAGCGTTGTGGTGGCGCTACGCGCGTTCTCGACCGCGACGACTCCGTCGACGCCTGTCTTGTGGACAGCACGCGCGACGAGCTCTCCGATCTCGACGTCGCCGTTGGCGCTGATCGTCGCGATGTCTTTGAGCGCTTCCTCGGTGTCAACAAGCTCGGCGATGCTTGTCAGTTCAAGCAGAACACGCGCGGTGGCAGCGTCGAGCCCACGCTTGACCTCCGACGGCTCCATGCCAGCGGCAACGTACTTGACCACGCTGGACACAAGCGCACCGGTGAGCACGCTGGCGGTTGTCGTGCCGTCTCCTGCCTCGTCGTTTGTGCGACTGGCGGCTTCGCGCACAAGCTGCGCTCCCATGCGCTCCGCCGGATCGACAGGGTCGATGGACTTCGAGACCGTCACACCATCCTTCGTGACGACAGGGCTGGATCCCTCCTCACCCTGGATAAGGATCGTGCGACCCATTGGGCCCATCGTCGCGCCAACCGTGTCCACCGCGAGATCTAACCCTCGCTTGAGAGGGGCGATGGCGTCCTTGCCACGCAGGACCACGGAACGTCCCACACGCGGCCTGCCAGATTCATTCTTGAACATGTCGTCGAACATGCCAGGAATGTAGTCGGTGTCAGAGCTTCAAGAAGCAGTAGATGGGGATCACGCCATTTTCCCAAGCGATGGCAATCGACCCCTTCAGGTAATCTGAGAGCATTCTTGTCGCAAGCTTCCTCACGTCCGCGTCAGCGTGACGGCTGGCCAACCTACGCAGTTTACGCTCCGCCAGGTCGACGACATTTGACGCCTCGTCACCCGTCGTGAACGTCGACACATGCGCTTGGTACGCACTCCTTGTGCGTGCTGCTGCTTTCCTCTTCACCGTCACCGAACTCATACACCCTCTGCTCTCTAACTACAGAAGGTAGCAGCGGATCCACACGTTGAGAGTGCGAACGTAACCAACACATGAGGTAGATCCCGTAGCAGATCCCCACCACGTACGGGTTCGCTTTGAAAGCTGATGTGACGATGGCGACGGCTGACACGACCGCGAGTCTGCGGTGGTTGCCTCGCACGTGATCCTCACTTCCGACTAGGAGATGGGTAATCGGTGGCCGCGGCCATCAAGACGTTCTTTGGATCCATCCCAGATTTGATCAGACGTTCGACGGCATGCGTCATGGTGTTGCCACCGGCGACGTTGTCGTCGACCAGCAGAGCACGTTGGCTGGTGCCTGTGTCGATCTTTTTGAAGAGGTTGTGGTACTGACGGCGTCCAGGAGGCAAGCTGGCGGCGATGCTCGTCGCCCTCTCTTTTGCAGCGTTGCTCGCCATGTGGTTCCGATCGTCGATCAAATGCTGAAGCATGTTGTCGATGTACTCGTCGTACGAGCTCGCTGTCGTGGTCGTCTTCTTCCCAAGAGCGCGTGCCTTCTCCACGTCGGCCCACGATTTCTTCGAGGTGTTATCCACCCACTTGTCGAACCTGTCCAACATCTCCTGGTCAGGCTCCACGTCGGCCATGGTCGTCGCCTTCTCAAGCGTCACCACCGGCACGTTTAGCTTGCTCGCCACGATCTCGGTCAACTCACGTGCCAACGGTTTCGAGCTCTCCACCGCGACGAGGAGGTCAACGTTGAGGTTCGCGTGTGCAGCGGCGATGCGCGTAGCAGCCCGTTCGACGAAGGCTTGCCTCGCCTGCGGCTTGACAGTCAGCACGATCTCAAGGCCGGCACGCTTGCTGCTGCCGTACTTGATGGCATCGACAGCGTCACGAGGGACGGCACCCTTGACCGCCAACGGTCCAAGTGCAGCCTGCCGGTTGAAGTTTGGCAGCACCGGGTAGGCAACGTACACCTTACCCGGCCTTGGACGGTCGGTGTTCTCAGCGAAAACGTACTCAAATAGGTCGTCTGATGTGAGCTCGTAAGTTGCTTTAGGATCAACATCCTCTAGTACGAGTCTGATCAGCTCACGCAGTTCCGTCAGCAACATCTCACATAGATGGTTGCCTTATGCGAGAATATCCTTGTCGATCTCAAATGCGATCTTCTCGGTCAAAGAGGTAATGAGTCGAGCTTCGTCGTCGAGATCTGGTTTTGGGATCTCAACTATCGACCACTCCGGCTGATTCGCGTGGAGCGAACCGATCAAACGCCCGAGCGGATCGAGATAAACCGTCAGCTCGCGCCCGTTTACCGACTTCACATGCTGCTTCTTGAAGTTGAACACATCCTCCACGGAAGGGTGGATCTGCTCCCATCTTTCAAGACCGCTTGACCACACCATCCACGCGACGATCATGACGCCTTTGTTGCGCCGTAATTCTCATCATACACGAGCAACGTCGCACTGAGCGTGTCCTCTGCCTCGGTGATGGTCGAGCCTTCGTAAACCTCTTGCATGATCTCTCGCACAGCTGGGAGCATGTGCTTGCGGAAGAATTCAAGCTCTTTCACGTCACGATCGTTCATTCTGATACCTCTCCGTTGTCAATGTACTCGTTGAGAATGCAGTCAACGGTACGCATGCTCTCGCTGAGAGCTTCTACAGCATCAATGGAGTTGCACAATGCTATGAGCGCTTCAGCATGTGTAAGCTCGGAGACAAGCAATGTCTCACGATCAAGCACAACTTGATAGTTTTTCGCACGCTTCTTAGCTCTGAGGAAGTCCTTGAACAGGACGTCAGTTTTCGCTTTCGACTTGCTCATTCGTCTTCCTTTGAAAGAACGGACCAGTTGCCGCTGTAGTAAGATCGTCTCGCTGGGAAGTCACCAAGGTGGACCTCTAGTGGATCATGACCTTTCACAAGAACATGACCCTCGATCTTTGATTCGCCTTCGACAACTGTGTAATCGTTCGTTTCTTTTGTGAAGTAGTGAGTGAATCGAATAACGTCGCCTACTACGAGAGTGTCGTCAGTCATCGTCAACCTCATCTTCTTCAGATGTTGACTCACCCATCAACCTCACAACGCGTTTCTTCAGATCGTCAAGCGCCGCAAGCGCCTTCTCAGGACCAAGCAGTCGACGACGGATGACGTACTCGTTCACGAAGGCGACAGGCCAGTTCTTCACGGCTTCAAAGGCGTCATCGTACGGGCCGAGCATCATGTGCACGGCTGCAGCGTCGAGCTTCACCACCTCGATGAGCTCGTCGAAGCGGCCTGGACGGATGAGCGCTTGCTGCAGGTTCTCCACATGGTTGACGGTGGCGAAGACGAACCGCACTCGCTTGTGCAGGTTCTCCAGCGTCTCAAGCAGCGCGACCTGGGACATCGCACGGTCGAGATCCTCAAAGATGACAACGTCAGGGTTGAAGATCTTGATCATCTCCACGATCGGCTCGCTGCCAAGGTCGCCGACATCCTCAACACGCACGCGCAAGCTGCGCAGCCTCAGGATGTCACAGAGTGTGCGAGAGATGGTGGACTTGCCGGTGCCCGGAGGGCCGTAGAAGAGGATGGTGCGGTTGACGTTCTCATCCATGCACTTCTTCAAGTACGGCGCGTACTCGGTGGCGAACTCGGAAGATGCCGGCGCGATGAGGTCGTCGGTGACCACACGCAACTGCCCGTAGTTCTCGCCGTGACGTGCCTTCTTGCCGCCGCCACCCGGGTTCGCGCTCGTGAGAACGATGCGTGTCGGGTCGACCGTTGCCCACAGCAGCTCACGAGCGAACTTCACGCTCGCTTTGAGCGAGTCAACATGCGCAAGGATCTCGGTCGCCGCGCCGTCCTCGCCATCCTTGACCCAGCCGATGCGCACGTCGCCATTTGTGATGAAGAACGCTGTGGTCTCGCCGGATCGGTTGACGCGCACTCGCGACGTCACGTGCGGCTCAAGGATCTCAAGTAGTTGGTTCTTGATGCAAGAGGGGAACATCGGTTTCCATTCCCTGACGTCGAGCACCTCAGCGTAGTACATGTCGCTGGCTGAGAGCGTGCGTGCCAACGACATCGCCGCGCGTGCGATGTTCACAGGCCCAGGCTTCTCCACAACCTCGCCGATGATCTTGACGGTCTCGATGCCACGCTCAAGGATATCGTCCCAGCCAGAGTTGCCAAGACGACGAACGTACAGGTCGAACTTCAGCTTGAGGTCATCGTTGTTCATGTTTGAACCGTGGGCACGTACCAGACTGTTCGACCATTCTTGTCCTTCTTACGTTCTACTGGATTGCCGTGCGGATCCAGAACCTTACCGTACACCTCCAGGAAGTCTACGTGATCTCCTCTGTTTCCGTCGCCATCGTAGAACGTTTCAAGAGTAGCGCCGCCGCGGGAGTACGATTCCGCGCAGACACGTTCTGCGGCCACGCAAAGCGACGCTTTGTCGATGTTGTGAATGTGGGCCCACGGCGTCCACGGGTTTACGCGAGCACGGTACATGGCTTCCGCGCGGATGTAGTTGCCCACGCCAGCGAACACCTCTTGGTCGAGCATGACTTGACACACAGGCGTTAGCTTGTTACCGTAACGCGCCGCGCGGGCAGCAACTTTGCCGTGCATCCCAGGCTCATTCAACGGGTCCCAACCGAGTTCGTCTAGCCGCGAAGTGGCGGCGCGCGTGTCGACGACCCTGAAGTCGCCGAAACGCCTCTGATCAACGTAGTAGATGGGCAGAATGCCGCGGGTCGGCGGTAGCTCGCAGCCGAGCCTGAGCGCGGCGTGCTTCTCCTCGTTACGCGTCCACTTGCCGCTCATGCCGAGCGTCGAGATAGCGGAGACGTCGTTGTCGAAGTCGAGAACGATGACCTTCCCGCGGCACCGCACCCCGACGCACTTGGCGTTCTTGAGCTCCTCCAGGCGCGCGATCGGCTTCTTCGTGAAGCGACCGGCGAAGTCGACACTGCGGATGACGCAACCACCGATGTTGCTCTTCAACCAGTCGGCGGTCTTGCGACATTCAGGGCCCTCAGGCACGACAACACCTTTTCATACCTTCAGTGTAACACGTTGAACGATCGTCAACCCTCTCCACAGTCACTTTCACACGAGAGCACGCTTCGCTTCGTCACAACGTACATTGATCGTATGGCCACAAAGAAGAAGCTCGCTCAGCATGATGAGTTCGATGGAACCACCGTTATCACGAACGGCGGTCGACGCCTGAAGTTGCCACAGATCGATGGCTACTACGCCAACCAGTGGAACGTGAACGTGGACGGTGTCCAGGACGCGTGCGCTGGCCTCAACATCGAGCAGGCGAAGGCACGTTTGCTGTACGCGGACGCCGAAGGCAACAACAACAGCGAGCTTGCGCTAGCGTGGCGAACCGCGCAGGTGGCGATGGTCAACCACGGTCGCACGCTCTCAACGCTCATGAGAACGCTTGAGACGTTGAACGACCCTTCCGTCGCGCACGCCGTCGCGCTCAAGGAGCAGCTAGAGAGGCTTGCTTCCAAGGTGGAGGAGCTCACGAGCGACCTCGAGCGTCACGAACGCAACAACGAACACACCAGCCGTAACGACTTCTGATGTGGGCGAATGGACAGCAGATTGAGGTTAGACAAAGTGGACCACGAGGGCGTCTCATTTATGGAACCTCGATTCATCTCGAAGCAGACTTCATCTTCGATATGACAACATTCAAAATCCTCAAGAACCGATGGGGCGTATGTGACATGACGCCGTTGGAAGGTTATTGTCTGCTCGCTCAGATACTCGACGACAAGCACGCGCGAATCTTACTGCTCACGGACTAAAGGAAAAGAATGCAAACGCAAGGTAAGAAAGAGATCCAGGAGGCGGTCATCACCGCCGCGCTCGTCACCATCGCGACCGGGCTCATCGGCTTCGGGTTCGAGGTCTTCAGGCGGCGCTGGTTCAGGGAAGATAAGAAGAAGTCTGAACCCGAGACGAAAGCCTAACGTTCCCGACACTCGTCAAACATGTCGATCTGACAGTCGTATGACCTACAGAACTCACGTAGGTCGTCACGCTCCCACTGTGGCCTGCCGTAGAAGAAGAACGGCGCGGTTGGCTCCATCAGGCCGAGCTGCACATGCTCCATGCCGATCGCGTGACTCATCTCATGAGTGATCACCCACTCGGCCAACTCAGGATCGTCGAGGAGTTCAGTGATGAGGAAGATCTCACGTGCCCCTCTCCAACGGGTGTAGCCGAGCAACTTGTCGCCTTCTTCTTCGCCAAACACCTCGATCGCTTCTGCGACCGTCAAGCTCATGAGCGTGTTGTCGCCGCGAAGCATCGCCTTAGGCAGATCGTGCTCAACGTCCAAGTCCCAGATCACGTTGAACTTGACGAGTCCACACGATGTCTGGTTCATGTTCTTGGATGCAGCCTCCACCGACTTCTGCAACGGTGTGTTGACGATCCTTGTGTCGCCATGGAAATCGATCGCGATCACCGGCGTGTTCGCCTTGCCATGTGTCGTGATCTCACCCCAGCGTGTGCTGGCTGACTGATCGTGAGTGGTGACGCAGGATGGCACGAAGGCGGTGGCCATCATGAACCCACCCATGAGGAACGTGAACAACGGCAGTCTAACGTTTGCTAAACGCACGTGACACGACCTCCATCAGCAGCTTGACGAACATCATCAGCACGTCAAAGATCCCTCGCGATGAAGGAGCAACGACGATTGGCGCAGGGTCAGAAGTCGGTTCTGGCGTTGGAGGATCAACGGGCGTGAGAGGATCCACCACAGGAGCAGGGGTTGGCTCGGGCGTTGGATCAGGAACGGGCGTTGGAGGTGGTACGTTGACGATCCACGAACGTGCGACCAGCTGAGCGTAGGTCGGCAACTTCACACCGAACGCGCGTTCAACGAGGGGCATTTTAGCGCCCCAACGTGCCCTCCACACGTCGACACCGCCGTCCACAACAACGCCGCGAAGGACCTCAAGGCACCACTCTGGTGAGAAGCGTGTCTTGCCGTTGTTCTTGACGGATTCGTAGCGTTTGACGACGATCGCTGGGGCGTTTACCGCGTAAGCAAGCAGCATTGCTCGCGTCGCGCCGACCCAACCGTCACCGCTGGCGTCGACGTTGAACAGCTCGGTGCGTAGGCTACCCCACGTGAAATCTGACATGATGCGACGCAAACAGTACTCACTCTGCGCTTCGACCGCGCCCGGGATGTACCAAACGTTCGCCATGCAAGCCGCCCATGTCTTGGCGCGATTCTTCTTGCCCTCGTTGAAGCTGCCGAAAGTGTTGCCGTTCGCGTCGCCGAAGTAAAGCTCTTTCTGTTGAGCTGCCGTGTGGACGACATCGTTGTGGGCAACGAAACTCCACCCCGTGTTCAGCTTCTCGAAGGTCGCGTTCGACAAATCGAGCGCGGGCTTGAGAGCCTCAAGTAGCAGCTCGAGCCCACATTGCTCGGCGACCTCGCCGAGCATGCGTGTGACGCCGAACTGGGGGGCCACGTCGATGAACTGCATCGCGCCGACGCTGATAAGGCCGGAGTCATACATGTTGATCGATGACCACGAGCCGCCTTCAGCAGCAGCCGTGATCGCAAGAACCTTCTTGGCAAACGTGTCCTCACGATCCGCCGGCGGAACCTTCAACGCCTTGAAGTCACCTCCAAAGAACGGGCCTTCTTGGTTGTGGTACCGACTCCAACCGATCTGCGCGACGGTGATCACTTGGCGTTGACCTTCTTGGCCATGGCAAAACCCTGCACGAACGAGTCAACGTCAACGACTTGGCCGGACGCGCGTCGCGCGGCGACTTCAAAGGCGTTGCCACGATAAGACTTCTCTTGCGCGAGCCATGTGATCAGCGAGGAGAGCGCGTAGAAGATCGGCTGGAAGAAGCCGAGCCTGTGCATCTGGTGAACGTGGTGGAGCTCGTGGTTGAGCGTGATCGGGTTGGTCGGCTCAACCTTCAACACGATGGTTGAGCCTACGCAATGCCCACCCCACCCAACCCACAACTTGTTCAGGAAGGCAGGCGCCTTCTCAGGCACGAGCACGAACGCCCAGCCAGTGCCGAGTGGACTCTTGTCTGTCGGTGCCACCCGTTTGCCGATGCAACGGTACCACCCAAGAACGGTGAACGGCAGGATGTAGAACAGGCCGGTAAGGAGTGTGACAGGAGCCGCGAAGGCGATCCCCAGGTACAAACGTGCTCGGTTCATACCACTAAGGTAGCCTCGTCGTTCGGATCTGGTGAGCCTTGTAGATCTCAGTCCAATCAGACATGCGCACGAACCGTTCGCCAGACTCAGCCACAACATCCGAATCATGCCAACGCCACCACCCATCGCACCTATGAGAGAGATCAAGCAGTGCGTGCAGCTCATCGTGCTGGAGCTTCTCGCCGCCGAATGTGTCTCCTTCGAACGCAGCTTCAAATAGCGCGTACTCGAGACCCATCAGCCACCCAGCCGCGTAGTAATCCTCGCTGATGTCGCTCATTCGCTGGCAGAGGTCTTTGGCAGCTTGGATGTCAGGGCAGTCGCTAGGGATGGATTCCTTGCTGCCACGCCAGTAACCATCCTCGTCGTCGTGCCATTTGTCACGGTCCATGACGCAACCTATCCACACATCCCCATGTGTTGCAGGTGTAACACCAACTGCTCACATCGCATCCAGCAAGCAGGAACAACGGGCCAAAACCCCAGCTAGGGAGCGGCCCGTCGTACCATTCCTCCTTGTACCACCACTGCCAATGCGACGGTCTGACTGCAACGTGAAGCGCCCACGGCCCGCACATGAAGCACAGCAAACCTGCCATGTTGAAGCCAACGTTGACAGGCGACGTGAGCAGGCCGATGACCCTCATCAACGGTAAGGTTGCGCCGGAGGGACAAGGAGGTCGACGTCGTAGACGACCGTCAAGACGCCATCTTTGTTGAAGCTCATCGGGTTGCTCACCGATGTTATCTTGTAGTGTCGCTCCAACCACTCGCGACACGCTTCGTTGATGTCGTTCCGATCCAACGTGACCTTCATGTCATCCCTTAACACTTTCAGCCCATTCCTCGTCAGAGACGTAAGAGAGCTCACCGAACCCTGCTTGCGAGTAGCCGATCAGCTGAGCGAACTGGATCCTGTCTTCCCTTGAGAAGTCCATGATGGCCAGCTTGTTCATATCGAACGGCCCCATGTCGAGGAGGAAGCGCACGATGCGGTTTGGCTTGAACCGTAGACGCCATCCTCGTCGTGACCCAGCGGTTGCGTTGGGTGCTTGAGCTTGTCCCTCTTGTCTCGACTGGCACCGCTCACTTGGCGTAATCCGCGTAGCACTTGTTGGCGCACGCGTTCAGCGCCCGCCCGTCAGCCGAGCCGAAGATCGCGATCCACAGCGTGCAGCAGGCTGGGGTGTTCGCGAGGCAGGTTGAGCACGCTGCGCTGGACGTGCGGATCGGGTAGCTGTCAGGCGTGACCGTATCGCACACCACACCAGCGTCCGGGTCGACGGTGGGGCCGACGAGAACCTTGGACGTTCCGAGGTCGTTGCAGACCGACTCGCAAGCTCCACCAAGCATGCAGGTGCTGTCGAGCGTCTTGTTCTCGGCTGCCGCCTTGGGGTGTTGCGCCTCGCAGGCGTTGAGGCAGCTCGCTTGAGTGGGCACGGGCGGCGGCGGCGTCGTCCCCGAGTCCGGCGTGGGGTCGCTCGTGGATCCGTCGTCAGAGGTCGACGGATTCGACGTGTCGGAGTTCGTGTTGTTCGCGGGTTCGTTGGGGTTGACGGGTGGATCCGTCGGGTTCGGATCGTTCGGCGCCTTGGAGGCGCAAGCGACGAGGCAGGCGAGGATGGAGATCGTGACGAAGCGTTTCATGTTCTGATTTCTCTTGCTGTTGGTTGTGGTTACGAAGCGAGAATGCGGCAGACGGCGAAGAAGAAGACAGTCAGCATCGAGCCGACGAACATCCAGACGATCCTGCTTAGCATGGGAGCAGTATACCAGGTCGCGACCGTTAGCGATCTCCCGCATCTTTCAACAGTTTCTTGATGTCGGACGGAAGGATATTATGACCCTTCGCCTCCTCCCAACGCGAGATCTCCCACTCGATACATTGGTCAAGATTCAGTTGGATCTCCACCTTCACCTCGGACAGGACGAGGTGACACAGCGTAAAACGTTTCGATTTCTCTACCAAGTTGTCGTACGCGAGACGCTCCTCCAGGAACTCGCGCGGTAGTTCACCGAACACAGCGACGAACTTCTCCTGCGAGATCCTCCACGGGTGCTTCTTACGCACGTTGTCGGCGATCGACTTGAGAAGTTCTTGCTTGTTCACGACACAAGCTCCAGTTCACAGCAGAAGATGTCATCGTCTCTGTATTCACGCTCGATATCCCAATCGACGAGCGCAAGCCCTGTGATAGGATCAGGCAACGTTTCACCAAGCTCGTAAACCTTGCCGATCGAACCTGCGGCACGAAACTTCGTTCGAACGCTGCCAGCACGCAAGCGAACGACGTCCCCAACTTTCGGTGTCTCTCCTGTCGCGTACTTCATTCCTTGTACCCGCGGCCGAGGTCACCTTCGCAGATCCACTCCGGATCCTCGTCGGTGAGGTGGTAGAAGACGGTGTAACGCTCACCGACCTTGTCGAGCAACGGCGTGTGACCCCAGAACTCGAGCAAGACCTTGCCGTCTGGTCGCATCTCTTTCACAATGACCCAGTCGAGAACTTCGAACGCTGATCGGCGGTTCTTCTTCACGACAGCGAGCAGCGATTTGGGCAGGCTACGCACCCGCAGCCACACGCCTTTGCGCAGCTTCCGCTTCTTCGGCGGCAGACTGCCGTACTCAAACCAACTCATTCGTAATCCCGGACAGCGACGAACGCGGCGAACTTCGGCCGTCCATCATCTGTCAAGCCGATGTACGTGTAAGTGACGACCGCCCCGACGGCCGGCGGGTTACGCCGTTCCGCATCGTTGAGGCCGGTCCCGAGGTCGAACTCGATCCCGTTGGGCATGCGGCACTGGAGAGCGCCAACGACCCCCTTGTGACGGCCCTTGCCGGCGGTGTAGCCGATGACCGTCGCCTCGGCGTCGTCAACGATCTTCACCTTGAGCAACGTGTAGGAGCGACCAACCTCGTACAGCGATCCCGGCTTGCGGATCATCAAGCCTTCAGCGCCTTGCGTCACGTACTTCTTGAGCTCGTCGAGCAAGTGTTTGCGCGACTGCACCTTTTGCTGCGACAGCAGCGTCGCGTAGGCGCCGCCGACGCCTTTCATGAAGAGTCCATTGCTCTCCAGGAACTTCATGCGCTCCTCAAAGGGGAGGTCGAGGTGTGGGGCATCGTACACCATGTAGCGAACGTTCTCCCATTGGAGGCCACCGTCGAGTCGCTTGACGACGGAGATCGTCTGCTGGAACTTCCCGCGACCTATCCACAGTTCACCGTCGAGCGAGTGGTCGGGCAACGCCGCCTTGAACCAATCGGGCGCGTGGAAGACGTTGCCTTGCCGCGAGATGAAGTTCTTTCCGTCCCACCATGCCCGGACTCCGTCGAGTTTTTCAGACATCCACCAACCAGTGGGGTCGACATCGCCGTCGTGGTCGAACTTGTGAGCGAGGAGGCACGGCGCGCCGTTGATCTTCGCCTTCTCGTCAGGACGCAGCTTGCGGCCTTCCTTCGCTGCGCGGTCGAGGACGTTCTGCACGTCGTAGCCGGTGGCCTCCGCCATCGTCTTGCCCTTGACCTTCTTGGCCGGCGCCTCGCCGACGGCGAGCGTCGGGTTGGCGGCCGGGGCGTTGCCGATGCGAGCGTCCTCGTGCCCGTCGCCGAGGTGCTTGCGCAGATGCTTGCAGCTTCGAATGTCGATAGCGAGGCCCTGATTACGCCACGCTGGACATGTACACGAATACACTCCACCCGTGTTCTTCAGCTCGTAGGGCTTCTTGCCCGAGCCCTGGATGTACGCGACCTCGCCGTCCTTCAGGATGTTCGCCATGAAAAGACTCTACCTGAGCCTGGCGAGAACAGATCTCTTACGCGCTCGGCGGTTTACGCCTAGGCGTAGGCTTGCTCTTCGGCTTCGACTGCTGTTGAGACCTTTGCGCGCGACCGAAGTTGCGGAGGATCTTCGCTGCGACATCCGGATCCTGGACCATGCCAGTGGGAGGCACTTCGGTGCCAAAGAACTTGGCCTCCCATTTGACGACGTCTTCCATCTCCATCAGCTTGCCTTTCATTGCGAGACAGCCGAGGTAGCCAGGTTCCTTCGAACCAGTGCAACCGCCACCGATGTAAACGTTGCCGTCGTTCACTCCGATGTAGTTGTGCCACGTCTGTTGACCCTCTTGCGAAAGAGGAGTGGGATCATACGGAATCACGGCGCCAAAGGCAGTAGGGAAGGTGACTTCTCGTGTGTCTTCTTCGGGTTCGTCGAAAGTGAGGACAGCACCGAAATATTCGGCGTCGTCCTGCGTCATCAAGCTGAAACCCATGTCGTTGAGCGCGGGTTCAAGCATGTCGAGGGTGTCGTACTTCGACGCGATGTTATCGAGGTCGTCGTCCGGATCGCCGACGGACCACGTAATCGTTTGTGATTCTTCATCAACTGTGATGTCTCTTCTGTCGAGACCCAGGCGTTTGACCAGAAGCTCGATGACTTCGTTGAAATGGTTCATCATCTAAAGTATTCGCCTTGACTGTTCAGAGGTACGCGCGCACGCACTCTGCCATCGTGTTGTCGTGGATCTCCAGCACCTTAGGGATGCTGCCGTCCGGCTGCACTTGGTAGCCGCCGGCCAGGTTCCACACGACCGGGATCTTACGCTTCGCCAGGTAGTCGAACACGATCGCGTCTCGCTGACGCATCTCGTCCGTCTCCATCCACCCGCCGTACGGATCCATGATGTGCGGGTCAGCGCCGGCCTGGAAGAGGACGACGTCGCACTTGGACAGCGCGTTGAGCGCGTTCGGCAGCCACACGTCGAAGAAGTGTCTGAGCTGCGTTGGGTACTCGATCGTGTGGCCAGCCGTGTAGTGCTTGCACCAGTCAAAAGCGCTGAGGCGGTGCAGGATCTCGTCGGTGCCGTTGCCGTAATGCATGTCAAGGTCAAGGATGCCGACCTTCTTGACGCCGTCAGCCTTGAGCGCGCAAGCGGTGACCATCAACCCGTTGAACGTGCAGTAACCCATCGGGTGCGCGTGTTCAGCGTGGTGGAAGCCCGAGCATGGAGCCGCGGCCACCTTGCCGGTCTTCAACGCGTGACGCGCGCCAGACAGCATGGCGCCAGACGTGTAAGGCAGCGACGCAGCGATCGCGAGCGAACGGTTGCCGAAGCCGTTGTCTGCTTCGCCAGCGAGCACGCGGTCGACCCAAGCCGGGTCATGCGCGCGAGCGAGATCCTCGCGCGTCACAGGCGTCGGCTCGTGGATCTCAACAGGGAACTTGTCACCCCACGACGCGACGACCTTCACCGGCTTCGCTGCGCTCGGCGAGAAGGACTCAGAGTCAGCGACCATTTTTGGCGTGTAAAAGACAGGGATCATGATCCCATTCTACTCCAACGAGAGTAAAATTGATCTCTTCATAGACTAGAGAAAGTCGGATGTGTGTCTAGTCGGATGAGACTCATCGACGCGACCTTCCGCTTCGTCGCCTTGATGATGTTCCCTTCTAACACGTCAAGTGACACGAGACAGTTCGGGTTCTTATTGGCGTCGTCGAGCAGCTTTTGGTACGGCGCGTTTTCCTTCGCGAGCCACGTCGGCTCGAACTCGACGAACAGCCAACCCGTCGACGCCTCCCCGACCACACGTGCGACCGGGTACAGCATACCACCGTCGCGCTTCATCGCGTACGTGACGAGCGTGCTGACCTTGATCTCCGCGCCGAAAGCGTCGAGCCAGCTCATGACCGGAAACCCATGAACTCCGCGCGACGCGGGTGGACCGGCCCCGTCGGTTTGACCCCAAACGGGTTCTGCGTGTACCCCTCGTACCACGGCGCCTCGCTCGGCATCGACAGGCGAACAAACTGGCGTTTCGTGCGTTCAGGCATCAGCAGCGACTCGTGCACGCAGGTCTCGTTCAAGCGGTAAGCACGCCCTCCAAGGAGCGGGATGGCGTCCTCGTCGCGCAGCATCGCCTTCATGTGCGAGCAGTCGCCGTTACTGCCGATGCGCGCCTCGAAGTCGCCAACCCACGCTTGGCAGCCGAGGTGCGACGCGACGACGATCATGCCGCCCGTGCCCCATCCGCCACCTCCACCTCCACCCCAACCACCGATGTTGCCGGTTGGCCCAACCCCGTCGACGTGCACGCCAGGCCGACGGTGTGTCTCGTTGGGTTTGACCTCCGCCTCGTCGATCGTCAAGTATCCGACACCCTCTTGCACCGACGCTAACGCGACCATGCGCTGGAGGGCTTCGTGCCAGTCCTCACGCGTGATCGTGCGTTTGACGTCGTCAAGCCGGAACGGCATCATCATCCAGCGCACGCCGCTGTAGGCGGGTAGCTCGAACGGGCCGAGGTCGTCGACCGTGCTCCTGAACGTCCTCAACTTCTTCACTTCTTCTCTCCTTTAAGGATCGGCTCGGCTGAGATTGCCCAACCTCCGAGTTGCTGCAGCGCGACCGACCAGCAATGGTGACACAGGCTCATGGAGCCGCGCCGACCGTCAACGCCCGGCTGGACTTCCGTGACAACGACGGTCGGCGCGGATTTGCATCGCTCACGACCCGGACGCCCACCATGCGTCATGAAGCTGTGGCCGTTAGGCACCTCAGCTTGACAACGCTCGAGATCCGGCGGCGTGAGCGGCTTGAGCTTCACGCCTTGTGCTTCCGGTGCCAAGCGACGATGTCGAGGATCTCCCCGAGCTGCGAGTCAGCGCACTCGCTGTACGTCGCTCCCATCTTCTGCTTGATGGAGCGCCACAGGTGAGCGTACGAGTTGCGCTCCGTGTGCTCGGGCACCTCGGGCAGCTTGCCCTTGAGGTAGTCGCCGGCCTCACGGACGGATTCCTGGATGATCTTGCGGTTCGTGTTGTTCATGACTTCTTCTTTGCTTTCCTCGCCTTCCTCAGGTTGAGGAGGCGCTTTCGATCGATCAGCTTGATGAGGACAACAGCGCCCTCGTCACACGTGATGAATAAGACTGCTTTGTCGGGGTTCTTGTGGAGCAGGTCAGCCGACACGACCTTGTGCTGCGTGACCTTAGAGGGCAGCAGCGTCTTCACGAAGGCATCATTCACCTCAGCCAGGTAGTAGCCGTTGGTGGGACCCTCGCCGCAGTAGACACACTTGACCCTTGTCAGCTTCAAAGCACAGCCGCCTTGAGGGAACCGAACGTCTCGCAGAAGCGAGCGTACGTCTTCTCCTCCGCCATCGACGCCATGTTCAACATGTGGAAGTCGATCATGACAGCGGCCGGGTCGAAGTGGCCGCGGTCGACCTGCACCTTGCGCCACCCGTTCTGGACCTGGGCTGCGTCCAAGCTGTAGAACGCGAGCAGCTTGAGGTTACGCTCGTAGACGCTCAAGCTGTCCGGCGAGAGCAACTGCGTCAGATCGAACTCGAGCGAGCCGAACTTGGTCGCGGCAGCGATCGCCTTCTTCGGACCGAACCCGGGCACGCCAGGGACGTTGTCCGACTTGTCGCCGAGCAAGGCTTTGTAGACGAGCACGTTGTACCCCGGCGTCGTGACGTACTCCTTCTTTCCGGTGTCGTACAGGCGGATGTGTGGGGACTCGCCGAGCAACTGCTGGAAGTCCTTGTCGTTGGACGCGATGACGCAGTCCTTGCCGTCCTTCGCCAGCGAGCGCGCGACGTTCGCGATGAGGTCGTCGGCCTCGATCATCGGGTGCTTGAGCACCGTCACCTCAAGGTTCTTGGTGCAGAAGGCGACCGCCTCGGTGACCTGCTCTTGAAGTGCCATCAGCTCGGTCCACTTCTTCTCAGCCTCGGGGTCGTCGACTTTTACCTTCCTGTTTCCCTTGTAGTCGGGAAAGATCTCATAACGATGAACCGGCGATCCTTCTTTCACAAAGACCAGTGATGTCGGCTTGATCTCTGCCACCAATGCTCGAAGATTCCGTAGAAATTTGAAGGTGAATGCGTTCCCTTCGTTGGTGAAACCAGCCCTACATCTATGCGCAAAATTCGCGAGATCCAGTAGAAGTACCGTCATGATCATCATCCTATCAGCTAAATTCTGAACAGGTTCTCTTCGTATGAAAGTGTTCTTTGTCTACATCGATCGCACCTCGAATGGTCAACCTTTTTATGTTGGCAAAGGTCAACAAGAACGTGTTCGAAGACGTGGTCGAAATACACATTGGCACAGTATCGTCACGAAACATGGTTGGCAACGTGAAGTTGTCATGGCAACCTTGGATGAATCGTTCGCTTACGAAGAAGAGAAAAGACTTGTAGCCGAACTAAAAACATTTGAAGGCGTCAACAAAGATTGTTGGGGAGCCAACAAGACACTAGGTGGTGGCGAAGGAATTGGTTTTAGTGGTTACAAATGGACTGTCGAAATGCGAATTCAAGTGAGTGGTCCAAATAATCACGCATTTGGCAAACGAGGATCTCACTGTCACAACTATGGAAAAAAGACATACCCCAGAAGTGAAAGCACAACTCAGTTGGCAAAGTTCAGGAGAACGTAATCCGAACTACGGAAAGCAGCCGGCGGCACGTGTCACTTGGGATGTCGTCAACGAGATACGGCGACGATGGGCAATCAACCCGTTCCCGCAAACAACGAGGAACAGCGATCGGCTCATAGCTGCCGGTGGATGCACAGCAGTGTCATTGGCTGCGGAATATGACTTGACAGTCGCAAGCGTCTACAACATCGTCAGACACAAGACGTGGAAGCTCACAGCTTCTTGAACAACTTCAAAGCAAACCTCGGCGATTGGACTCTTCACAGTTTCGAGTCGTTCGGGATGTGGATCGCACGACGTTCGGCGAGCTGCATCTTTCGGTCCAGCTTGAGGTCGTAGACTTCGTCGTACGAGTTGCCACCATTGACGAGCTTGTTGACGCGGTCACGACACGACTCGTGCGGCATCACGTAGATCGGGAAGTTGTCGTTGTCGAACGGGTCACGACCCACGATGAGGTAGCACGCTCCCTTCTCCACCGCTTCGTTGTACCAACTCTCGATGTCGTTCTTGCTCGCGGTCATGTGTCTTTCTTTTCTGCGATCTCTCGCATCATGTTCTTGAAATCTCGGACAACGTCGTCTGTCAACCCAACGCAAATGCGCAGATCGTACCAAGCAAGTTCAACTTGCTTCTTTGTGAGATCTGTCATGATCTCAATGCCAAGCCCTTGCACGTTGTTGACGTACACGCGCCAAGCTGGGCCTTCCCACACCCAGTTGCGGCGTTCACCCGTCCAAGTGTAGTTCTGCTTGCCGAAGCAAGACTTGAAGAACTCGACCGGCTTCACCCCTTTCGAGCGTGGCATGTGATGCATCGCCATCAACTCGTATTGAAACGCTTTTGACTCCTCAGCCGTCCAGTTGAAGACGTAGTTGATGATCGGCGTGCTTTCCCACATTACGTGCACCGTGTGCAGATGTGAGCGTTCATGTGATCGGAGTTGCCGCGAGCGTCGCGGTAGGAGATCTTGCTACCGTGGCATTCCATGCACTTTTCCGCGCGCCGCTTCGAGCGCGCTTCCTGCGTCTTCGCCCGTGACTTGGCCTTCTGACGTGTAGTCTTCACTTGTGGTAGCTGCCTTTTTGTCCTGGTTCATTCGAGCCAGAGCAACGGTGACGGTGGTTGGTGGCCTTCGGGCAACGCTTGTTGCCGCACGTGGAGCACACGATCATGCACGACAGCGTTGGGTTCAGGATCCCCAAAGACGGATCGTTCAAGCAACCGTAGCAAGCTCCGCACTTCGCCGACATGAGATCATTCTACCACGGGTAGAGTCGAAGCTTTCTCTCTGTCACTTCCCGATGTCGGACGTTGACTTCTCAACGTGAGCCGAGACGGCGACACACAGTGTCATGTCAACCTTCGTGTTCTGCGTTGGGGAGGATCCAGGCATCGTCAACGTTGCGAGAACGCGGCCAGATCCGAGCCACGTCAACAGCTTGTCACGATCTGCAACGACAGGGACGTTCAGCGTCGTCACGGTCGCGTCGTGAGAGACAGTCGCGTTGCCGATCACGAGGTCGCCCAGCGTGTCGGAATGCAGACTGACCTCAACGCCGTCAACGAAGTCCAGGTTGCCGACCTGTGTGTTGAGAGTGAGCGAAGCGTTCCCCAACGACACCACGCCAACGTCGGTCGCTTTCGACAGCACCTTTGACATGTCCAGGTTGGTCGTCTGAACGAGCGTCTGCTTGCCGATCACGGCGGCGATCGGCGTAGGCACGCCTGGAAACGCCAACGTCCTCGTGGAACACGCGCTGTCGATGTCCACCGTTGCAGACACGCAGCCGACGGGCGAGCACAACACGAGCAGAGTGAGGATGGTTCTTGCGATTCTCATGACTATCTTTCAGATGAAGAGGAGGACGAACCCGAGTTTGACGGTCGGGAAGATGGTGAATGAGCCGTGCGGATCGCTGACAACAACGTCGCTGTCCTCCTTCAGCACGGTGCGTTGGAAGCCGTTCGTTTGCAGGTTCATCCACGTGGGTCCGGCGTGAACAAAGAAACTGAAGCCGTTATTCGACCCGATCTCGATCCCCGGCTGAAGGTTGGCGTACGTGTAGCTGAAGCCGGGGAGATCGGTCTTTGCCAACGCGCTCGCGTTCCCTTCGAACGAGTGGCCTAGCTCGCCGGTCAAAGTGAGTCGGATGGGGAACTTGATCGGGTCGAGCTTCACGGAGCCACGCACGCCGGGAGCGAAGCCGTTGTACGTCCCTGACAGGCCCACGCCGAGCCAGTACCAACGCGGCTTGACGACCACGCCGAAGGCTGCGCCGTCGTTCGCGCCGAGGTCGAGCTGCGCGCCGACGTGGTTGACCTCGCTGGCGGAGGCAGGGAGGCTAGCGGCGAGCGAGCAGGCGACGATCACGGATCCAAGGCAGAGCTTTGCGATTGTTTGCTTCACGAGCAGCAACCTAATCGCTCCCACGCTCTCAAAATCAGAAAACTAAGCCGGGCACCCTGGTGACGACCCATGTGTCGCTGGTCTGATTCCAAGCGATGTAACTCTCGTGCACCCAGACGTGACCACCGTCTCCCCAGCCATCGCCCCAACTGTTTCGCAACAGGAACTCGCGACCGTTCTTCCCGAGACGCACGCCAACGACGATCATCGCGTGGTACCCAACCCAAGACGACGGCGGAGACCAAACCTTGCCTCCTCCTCGATACGCAAGGAAATCGTTGTCAACGGCTGTCGCAATGGTGACGGGGTGGTTCGCTCGAACCGCGACCTCGACTCCATCGGCGCGCGACGTCTGTCCGCCGTACACGCGGTAATACTCAAGTATCTTGTTGTCGAGGCTTTCCTTGTACGCACGCAACGGCGGTTGCGCGAACACCTTGGAGACGTCGTACGGCCACGTCTCCTCACGACACACACCGAGCGTGCGCAGGCTGTCGATGGCGTTGACGATCATGGTGCCGTCGTCGACTCCAGTATCTCGTGTGTAACTTCGAGCATTCCAGTACAATGCAAGTCGTGATAATTGCACGACTTTAGAAGGATCTTCCAGGCCGATGACGATCTCGAGAAGATCGCCAACACAGTTCGCGACGCAGCTGCTGAGGGACAGCTGATTCGAGATGGAGGTGTGTTCCGGGATGACGTGCTCGTCACCAGGGTTGGACGTGGCTACCGCAGTGAACGCGGACATAGCCACACTGAACGGTTTGACGCTAGGAGTGCTAAGACTTGGCTTGTAGCCGCTGAAGAAGCTCACGCCTCTTAGTTAGTCACCCTTGTGCATGACTCAAGATCTTGCCATTGAGGTCACAAGTGATCGAGACCGTCACAGGCATGATCTCGTTGTCGTAGTAGATTTCGCCTTTTGTTGAGCTTGCAAGCTTCTTGCCGTCGATGCTGAAGACGTCTGCGCCTGTTGTATGAGTGCTCATCAGCTTCGGAGCGTCAAGCTTGGGGAACTTGGCGAGCTTCACCGCCTTTTCAGCGATGGCCCAAAGCAGCTGCCCTAGATCAGATGTCAAGATACCGTCGCGTACGACGGACTTTATGCTGTCGTCCGGATTGTGGTTGCCCGTCACGATCATGCTGCCATGGTTCTTGTATCGAGTGATGTGGCCGTCGAGGTTGATCTCCCAGGCCGCAATGCTCATCTCCTTCTTTCCGAAGACAAGCTGCACTTGAACATTGACCTGGATCGTGTTTGACTGTCGACTCATGCCTCTTAGTTATGGAACCTTCGGCATAGGGACGGTCATCGTGCACACGTCCACTTCAACACAGGTCTTGATCGTCGACAAACAACGCGGGTTTGGGAAAATGCCGGCGGCCGACAGCTCACGACAGATGTCAGCGAACCTTGTCCCGCGCTTGGTTGGTTGACCTTCGGGGCAGCCGAGAGCGATCAAGTGAGCCTCGGCTGCGTCGCACATGTCAACATCGACGACGATCGGCGTCGGATGAGGAGGAACAGGGTTGGTCGCGACCGACGGCGGACAAGCGTTGTTCGCCAACGCGATCACGAAAGCAAAGAAAGGCGTAATCTTCATCGTCTCCCCTTGTACCCGTCGATCGGGATCATCCTCAACGCGAGGATCGACATCTCAGCGCTCTTCCAGAAGTCATCTAGTTCAGCGGCCGTCCGGATCTCGCCGGCTTCGACCATGCTGGCGACAAGCTCTTGGATCCTTTGACGGACCAGCTCCTTCTTCATGTACTCTTTTGAAGCTTTGATCGCTTCATCGAGGACAATGCGGCGAACCTTGTTGACGACGTCGTTCATGCAGTTACCTAGCGTTCTCAAATGACAAGAAACTTCCCGGACTTGGCTCCCAACCGTCGGGACGGTCGCTGATCGATTCTCTCAGTTCACCGTTGGACTCCAACGAGTACCACTTTGATCCGTCTCTCACCCAGACGAGAACTTCGTCCGGGCCGGCGATGAAGCTCTCAGGACGTCTCACCCACGTCTTCATTCGTGTTCACCAAAGATGTCGAAACACGCGTCAGACGGCTCCCATTCCAATTCAGAGTAATCTCCGTTAGAACCTTGAATTGTTGCCTTTCCATCGTCATCAATCACGCACCATTGACCTGGTGAGATCGCGATCCACATCAAGATGTTGAATGTCTCGCCTTGTTGTCGAACAAATGTCTTCACTTGATAACGTTCAGAGTGAACGCCAAGGGTCGACATTCGACCCCAGCTCGCACGTACGGGTTGTCTTCCAACACGACAACATGCGCTCTCATCTCGTTGTGCTCGTCGATCGCTGCCGCCGTGACCAGCATGACGCGTATCGTCTTGCTCCCATCAACCCGCATCGCATACTGCTCGCCGACCTTGAGCTCGCAGCCCGCTGGCTGTCGCACGTCATCTGGGGTTCGATAGTTGAAATCGTGAAATGTGAAACAGTCACTCACGTTTTCACCTCTTCAGATGGGTTCATCTTGTACCACACACGTTGCGTCTGCACGGTCCAATCGATCTGCTTCTCAAGCCATTGCTCAAAGTTCTTCTTCAGGTGTTCACGCGCAAGCTCCAGTGTCGTGAACACCTTGCCGTTGATCTGATCGATCTTGAAGGTCTCGGTCTTGTCAGGGCCTGATCGAATCATGTACGTCACCTCTTCGCCGGTGATGCTGCGACGGCGAAGCTCTTCGCACACCTGCATCGGGACGATCTTGTCTGTCTCACCCGAGAGCACGTAAATGATCTGGCCAACGTCGTACTGCAATCAGTCCTCCAGCTTGTACACGTGCATCGCCGGCACGTGAGCAGCGCTGACAGCGAATGTAGGCGCTGCTGCGCCTGTCACGACGCCAAGCGTTGAACACGCCTTAGCGATCTTCTTCCAGAGCACGTGCTCCAGCTTGACACGGTTGGTGACCGCTGCCACGTACTCCGCGACGCACGCCTCACCCATTTCGGCGGCCTTCTCATCGTCAGCGGTGATCAGCACCGGCATCACGACGCCAAAGATGTCTCGAAGCATCTCTAGCTCTTTCGCGGAGAGGCTGATCGCCGTCAACGCTTCAGGCTTCTTCGACGTCTTCTTCTTCGTCGCCATCAGACAGACAGATCTCGTGTTTCGAGGATCTCCATGAAGACGTCGAGCGTGTGCTTGTGCTCGGCTGTACGCTTCGTCTTGACAATCTTCATGGCTGCGTTGAGCGTCTTCATGTCAAGCTTCTCTTTGAACTCAGAGATGAGCTCCTTACGATCCTCCTTCAGCAGCTCGATCTCACCCTCGACGGTCGCGAGTCGCTTCGTGAACTCCTCAACGATCGCGGAGAGCTCGTTCAGCTCGTCAGGCATCGCGTCAGCACCTTGCGTCTTGACATCACTCATGTTGTTCGTTCTCCATGGCGCGTGGCGCCGTTGAGGAACAACCTAACTCACTTCAAAGACTGGAGCGTGCTCTGGAGCGAACGGATGTAAGGAGAATCCTCGGCGACGCCCAACTCGGTCGCCTGTTTGAGCTGCGCTTCGATGCGTGAGGCGTAGAACGCCTTCATCGCGGCTTTCGTCTGGTTGACGAGCGTCTCGTCAGCGTCAACCTTCTCCTCGGGCGGGAGCTTCGCGTACTCCGGCGGCACGTGCCAGGCTCCACCCGAGGCTTGCGCGAGATCCTCAGCGGTGTCCGCGTTGAGCACAGGTGCCATCGCCTTAGTCAAGGCGGCGTTTGTGGAGTTGTCGATGTTAGCAGCGTCTTGTTGCATCTGCTTGACGATCGGGGACTGCGCCAACATCTTCTTGAACTCAGGCGATGTGAGCGCGTCAGCAAGCATCTGCTCGCGTGTCTTCTTCTTTGGCTTCTGTGGGGCGACAGCCTCGGTCGCACGCACCGGCATCGCGCGCGGCCCGTTCTCCACGCCAGCGCCTGGCGCAGGGGCGCCGTAGAGACGGTTGCGGATGTCTCGCAAGTAGAGAGCGAGCATCTGGTTACCCTCGGAGATCGTCTCCATGACGGACAGCACAGCCTCAGGCTTAGACGTGATCGCTTTGTACGTCAGCCATGTGCCGGGGTTATGCATGAACGAGAACAGCTGGAAGTCGGGGTTCTCCCACGCTTTATTGATCGCGTCGTACTCCGCCTTGTACTTCTCTTTGATCTTGCCGATGTACTTCGCTTGCGTCTTCTCAATGGCTGCGTAATCCGCCTGGAACTTCGGAACAAGGATCGACAACGCTGCTTCAAGTGCCGTTCTGACAAGGGTGGCTAGACGCACACCCACTTGACCAAGCTCAGCTCCAACGACCTTGATCGCGTTGACAAACGGAGCGATGAAGATGGATCCAAGGCTCGCTCCGTAGGTGCCGGAGGAGGACTTGGAGCCTTTGCTGCTCCCGCCGTAGCCCCCGGTCCAAGGGGTCGCGCCTCCGTAGGCGTCGCCTCCGCCTCCGTAGTCACCCATGTACTCCTTGAGAGAGTGGCGTACGACCTCACGCAGGAGCTTCTCGTCGGACTTCACGTTTGGTAACTACGCGAACCGCACCAGGTTCTCTGTCAGCCAGTCTTCGTTCATCATTCTACACGGCGCTGCACGTCCAGCGTGTGGACCACAGAGTTCAAGCAAGCACCACCCGTAGCCTGGTGACGCGCTGTGGATTATCTCCATCTTCGTCAGCAAGTACAGACGGCCACTAACTGTCTCCCAAACCTCGCCACAGCGGTCGATCACGCTATCCTCCTGAAGACGAGCAGCGCCCGCTTGCGTGAGACCTCGCACATCATGCCGTCCTCCATGTCCATCACCATGTAGTACGGTATTGCGTGCGTGTCCGGTGGACGAGTCGACGGGTTGTGAAAGTACGCGTCAACGACCAACAGGTAACGACCGTTCCACGTGTAAATGCGACCAACCTCATCGTTCGTCATAAAGATCCACAGGAGGCTTCCACCACTTGATCGCTCGACGATCCTTGAATGAACGCAATCGCAACGTGACGTTGGTGAGCTGCTTCCACAACGTCACGAGCTCGAGCTCCATCTCGTTTAGAGCAACGATCCCCTTCGTCCGCTCGTCCCGCCGCGTGAAGAGCTTACGATGCTCGTTGTCGAGTTCCGTGAGGATCTCCTCCTTGACGAACACCCAGTCGTCAGTCAGGTCTCGCACCCACAAGACAACAAGCCGTGTTGCTGCCTCCACGTTGGTCGGGAGCGTGCTCACTCGACGCGGGACATCTCGGTGTCCAGCTGGTAACTCGTGTGCAACGTGGTTGATCCTACCATCTCTAGAGACAAACACTCCCAGATGTCGTTCTCACCAGGGACGTCCGTGGCCTTCACCACAAGGATGAGCTCGTCTGTGAGCGACCAGTAGTACACCCAACCGACGCGATCGGTCGCGATCAGATCTTCAAGTTTGAGACGCATCACTCCTCCGAGAACACGCGCGTGACCGCGCTTCGCAAGGAGTCGAACAGCGGTCGCTGGTACTGATGGCACGCGGGGAGTTTGGAAATGGGGAACCACGCAACCTGGTAGTTCTCTCCATCGGCTGGGGTCGGCACGGTTGCCTCTAGATTGGTCATGCCAGCGACAGGGTACGCAAGGAAGATGTGAACTGTCTTGCGTTCCTTTCCAGAGTTGACTTCGACCGGATCGAAACGCTCGCCCAACACGTACACGTCAATGCCAGTTTCTTCAAATGTCTCACGAGCAGCACAGTCTTCATGCTCCTCATTTTCTTCCACGTGTCCTTTTGGGAAACCGTAAACATCTTGATTTGCACGTGGTCGAACGAGCAAAACCTCGTGTTCACCTGATTCACCAACACGAATGGTGGCTGTGCCGCAGCTGGTGGTTTCGATCTTCACGTCACGGAAGATAGCGTTCCTAAGTCATCCACGCGCTTACCATTTGAAACCACTGCCCGTACCCAACGTTTCTTCAACTTGGAGAGCCACCGTCGGTACGATTCTGGACGTTTGCCACGCGCGATCATCCCGTCACGAGTTGTCTCGTGCAAGGCTTGAATGACGTCGTTGTGCTCGACCGCGACGTGTTCGAACTCCACCTCAACGGCAGCGTGGAACCACGGGCAAAGCTTCTTAGTGGGTTTGACGCCTTGCGATCTGACCTTGTAATCCGCCGCACGGATGGCAGGGACGATCGTGAGCGATGCGTGCAGGTCAATCCACCTGACAAGCACATTTCCGTCGAACGAGATGGCAACCAACACGTCGCCAGCGGCGGCTGATTCCACCGCCTTGAACGCTCGTTCAGCGTACCAATCGTCGATGAGCGTGACTACTCGCCCATCCATGATGAGTTGAGGGGACACGACTCACTCGCCAGCCTTGATGAGCGATTGGAGGAAGAAGCGTTTGATGTGCGCGTCGCTCACTGGTGTGAGCGAATCCAAACCGTACTGCTCCTTGATGATCTCCTCCAAACGTGGGGTGACGTCGAGATCCATGGTCCTGCCGTCGTTGATCGTGAACTGCACGTGGCGCATCGCAAGCCTCCTAACGAAGGTGAAGCTAGTAGCGTTTCTTAGGAACGATTGGAGCAGGCGCCGTGGTGTTCTCCTTCGAAGGAGATGTCACCTTGGAGATCGGCACTGCGGCTGGGGCTTTGGCGGGGTTCGCGGGCGACGGCTTCCTGGTGACGCTTGGTTTGATCGTGCGCGTGGTCTTGCCACTTGACGCGGTGGACACACCGTGATCGCTAGGCTCCTCAGCGGATCCAGCGTCAACTTGGCCGGAGACGATCTGCGCAAGGCCTTTGAGGTAAGCGTGCAACGCCTCCTGCTCGCCTTCATCGAGAGCGTCAAAGTAGCGCTTGAGCTCGTCCATGACCTTCGCCTCTTTGAAGGATTGCCCACCGCGGATCGAGTTGAGCTGATCAACGATGGCAGCCACCCCAACGGGTGCTTCCGTGGGCGTCTCGGTTGGCTCAGTAGGGGCGGCCGGTGTGCCTTTAGGCGCTGCAGGGGTTGCGACAGGCGCGGCCGACGCAGCCGGAGGAGCCGATCCGCCGGCTGGCGGCGCTTCGCCAACCTCAGTGAGCTTCGCAGCCACTCGTTTGACGTGCGCGTTCAGCCGTCCGACGAGAGCCTCAAGCTGCATTTTCGTGTCAATGCGTGCTGATTTCATCGGATCACTTCCCGATTCTGATGCGGTTGTTGGGATTCTCTTGTGTGCGAAGCTGTCGGATGTGACCGACGCTCTCACGCTCAACAGGGGCTTTGTTCTGGCGCTTGCGAGACTCCTCGATGCGGATGGTCTCCTCCATGTACGCGTCGCCGTCGAACTTAGCAGACTCGTGCTTGACGTGACGCTGCGTGTCAGCCATCGCGTCGTCCATGCCAAGCTTGTGAGCGCCGCAACCTAACGGGTCATCACACCCTGTGGTTGCGCCGTCTCCTGGAAGACAACCGCAGCCAGGGCAAGCTTCCGGGTTGTCGAACGCATCGTAAACGTCACGATCCTCATCGGAAGGCCAACGCTCCGTGTCAGCCATCGGATCATCTTCAAAGTTGGAGAACGCCTTGTCCATGATGTCTTGGATCTGAGGGTCACCGTGACCGGTTCGGATGTCGGACTCGCAACGGAGGCAGACGAGCGCTCCCGCAACGTTTCTCACTTCATTAACCAACTTAGCACATGCGTCACATTCCATCGATTCGTCTTTCCGCCAAAATTCGTACCACCGTTTGCCATACTTTTTCTTGTATTCGGCTTCACGTGCGGCCTTTTTAGCCTGTTTACCCGCTTCTTCAGCAGCTTCACGATCTCTTGCAATCGCTTCACTGTGATCAGGACCGTAATCCGTTTTAGAGCGATCGATTGCTATTGTCGGTCTACCGCCTACCTCACCAGATCTTGGTGAACGTGTAGGTTCTTGATACATTCGATCAGGATCACTGCGTAACGAATCCCAAGATGCTTTCACACCTTGACGATCGGCAGTATTCTGACTATCTTCATCGAGACAATCACGCATCTTCATGCGGATATGTAGCTCCCTTCGTCCGCGGCCACCGTGAACGAACACCCTCCGAAGCCCAGACTGATCGTGAAGTCAAGCTCGCCCGTGAGTTGGATCCGCCTGTCTTTGATGTGAACAAACACCTCAAGTGTATCCTTGTTCGTCCCGAAATGAGCTGCCATCTCCATAGCCTCATCCTCGTAGACTCCTTCAAGAACGCACAGCCAACCCTTGCCAAACGAGAACGTCTGCAACACGCCTGCGATCGTCTTACACTCCCCGTTGGCGACGAACAAGATCATCGCTTGAAGCCGCTCTGGTTCAGAATCAAGCGTGTTCTCCTCTGACTCCATGGTCGGGAACTCGCTTGTCACCGCTGGGTGACCTGGATGAGGCGGCGTCATGAGATCTGCAGGATCCAGACGACCCTCCAGATCGTCGGTCATGTACAACGCGTCACCGTCAGAAGGTGTAGTCGTGCTCAATTTCGCCATCTTTGACGGCAACGTAGTCCATCTCACGTCGCATGCTGTCGAGCGTCTTCGCGAACTCGATCATCGGCTCGGTCAGGCCAACCGGCGGCTCCTTGAGCACGACGGTGACCGTTTTACCCTCGATGGTCCATGTCACATCCTCCTTGCCACGATGCGTCTCCAAAGCGATGCATTGGATGATGAAACGATCACGAACGGGCAGCTGCTCGAACTCGTAGACCTTCATGAGGCCAACGTCGTGGATGTGTCTCCAACGAACGCTAGGAGCAACAGGGCGGCCTGGTTGAACGACCACGACCGACTTGTCGCTGACCGTGAAGTACTCTTTGAGGGCTCTCACAAGGAGTAACTACCCTGGTTAATTTGCGGTGACGATCTGGAAGTGTAACTCAAGCGTGCGCTTGATCTGCGCGTGGTTCGGAGGAAGCATGTTGACATGTGCGACGCTGTATCCAGCTTTCTTGTCGTTGTAGACCCACTCAATCCATCGCTTGTCGTTCTCTTCACGTAGAATGCAGTAAACATCATGTGTGGCGATGTGAACAGCCTTTGAACCGACGAGATGTTTGTTTTTTTGTCCAGGCAGAGACGTGTAGATGAAGTTCACGATCCGATCTCCCAACGTGTGAAGCGCCGAACGACAACGTTCTCACCAAGTTGCGAGGACAGTTGCGCGCGGAGCGACTCGATGGATTTGCCACCCTCCACGATGAGAGAGGTTTGATCCATGAGGCAGACTTCAGAGTACCACTTGTCAAACTTTCCAACGATGATCCTCTCGCGGATCTGCTCGGGCTTGCCGACCGGGATCTCACCAGCGAAGATCTCACGTCGCAGTTCGACATCCTTGAGATCAACGTTACGACGGTTCAGGTACGGCGGGTTTGCGGCCGCAACATGCATCGCAACGTCATCAACGAACTGTGTGAACAGTGGGTTGCGAGCCGCGAAGTCCGTCTCGCAGTTGACCTCGACGAGCACAGCGATCTTGCCGTTGTGCACGTACGAACGCACGACACCCTCCTTCGCCTCGCGAGAGGCGGAAGCCGCGGCGCGGATCACTCCACGCTTCTGCAACACGACAAGCGACCCTTCGATGTCACCTTTCGCTTCTTCAAGTGCCGAGCGACACTCGTTGAGAGGGGCGTGTGACCTGTTTCGGACCTGCATCAACGATTCAGTGTTCATGAATCACATGATACGTCGCTCGAGCGTGAGTCGTTACTCTGTCAGTAACGTGAGCCGCCGAAGCGACCGCCGAAAGCGCTGAACGATCCGGCGCCAGACGAGCGAGGGTTCTGCACCTTGCTGCCATTGGGGCTCTGCGTCGGTGGCTTACGCGTGCCAGAGTCATCCTCGCCCCACCCACCAGGGTTGGAGAAGTTGTCGAGGTAGTCCATGCAGGCTTCCTGATCAGGGAACGGTCCGTAGGTGTCCGCTTCCTCACGATCTCCGTACTCACGTCCAGCCAACTCCATGTACCACTTGCCATCACTGGCCATGTACATGTCGCAGTGGCGTTGAGAGCTCTCTACCATGAGATCCTCGGAGAGGACGCGGTGGTTGAAGTTGAGATCGATGATCTCACGAAGGTCACGCTTGTCAGTCATTGTTGTCATCCTGCGTGTCAGCACGCTTCTCACGTGCGGCTCGCTTCACGAACTTCGAGAAGAACTCGCGGAACTCCTCACTGTCTTCAACCTTGTCGGCGTTGTCGTGGAGGTACTTGACCTCCTCTGCGTCGAGCTCGCCGGTCTTGGTGAGCATGCCGATGTACTCGTCAACGCCTGTCATCACGAGCTCAGCAAGCTCGTCTGGCTCCATATCGTGAAGCACCTTGAAGCGTTCTTGAGCGACTTCAACAGCCTTCTTGGCTGCTTCTTTCGTGAACCCAAGCTTCTCGCCGATCTTCTCGAACGTGTCGCCTTCGACGCCGTAGCCGGTGCCAACGTCGATACGTGGTTTCGGACTCTTCTTACCAGCGTGGACAGGTGTCTCGTCCTCATCCTCGTCGTCGTCAGGGTCCCACGCCGACTTGGTGAGCGCTGCGAGCGCAGCCTCACGCTCCTCGTCGTCGATGATGTCCTCGTTCGGGTCCCACAGCGGTGTGCTCCCCTTGGGGCCGCCGAACTCGTCAGCCGTTTCGCCACCACGAGCGCGGAAGGTGTCAGAGGGCGGTCCTTCGAGATCGTCGTCGTAGGTGTCAAACCCACCAGCGCCAGTGAAGCGTCCTTTGCCGAAGCCGAACGGGAGCTCAGCCTCCGCCATCGCGGCGTCGTAGTTGGCCTCGTCAAGCTCGTCCATCTCGTCAACACCCAGGATGTCATCACGTTTGGCTGCGTTACGACCTGCAACACCAGCCGCGCCAGCCGCGCCAGCCATCTTCGAGACTGCACCGTGAGCACTACCAGACGAGTCTGTCGCGCGAGCAGCACGCATCTTACGCACGTCTGCAGCGGCAGCGTTTCGGTTGCCAGGCAGAGGAGCTGGTCCGCCAGCGACGCCACGATGGATGCCTCCAGCCTGAGCGGCAACGTCGCGTGGGTTGATACGGATCGGCGCCTCAGCAAGCGCCTCGGCCGCGATGAAACGGATGGCCTCGGAGATCTCAGTGTGGAAGGGTTCTCCCTGCACGGTCTCGCACGTCGAACCGCCGCCGAAGTCGGACGTCTTGGTCTTCTTCTTGCCTTTGGTGGGCAGAGCGTCGGCCTCGTCCACGGACTTCTTGCCCTTCTTCTTGAAGATGTTCTTCTTGAAGGAGTCGGGCAGGCTCTTCTTCTTGGCTTCCGCGAGAGCCTCGTTGGCGATGTGACGGATCGCCTCGCCGAGCTCGGAGAGGTCTTCGGGCTCCTTGTCGAGCTCTGTCATGTCGCCATCGGCGCGAGACTTCACCCAATCCTTGTCATAACCCTTGTTGAGAGCCTGTTTTGCGTGGACCTGTGCGGCCTTGGGCGCGCCGGAGAGCATCGCCACGCTGGACATGCGCGCTTGCGCGCCTCCTGCGCGTTCCGCGTCGTTGCCTTGAGCGTCCCTTCGCGTGGCTCTAATATTGGCCGCGGCCTGGTCGCGCTGGGAACCGGGTCTACCATGAGCGAACGTCGAGGGCTTGACCCGTACAAGCTCCTCCAGTTCGTTCTCCTCGAGGGCCTCCTCTACGATGCTGCGGATGACGTCGCCAAGCGTGCCTTCGCCCACGTTCTTCATGTTCTTCATGTCAATGTTCCTGTCGTTCGTTGCGTTCTGCCTATCGGCGGGTAGTTGCTCGCGCGCTCTGCCGAAGTCCTTCTTGCCGACTTCGTCGCCTCCGATGAGGCTCTTGATCTTCTTGTACAGTTCGCCGGACTGGTCGTCGTCGACCGTGTCAAGCAGATTACGCACCATCACGATGAGCTCGTTCTTTGAGCGAGGCACGTGACGCACCTCGATCGGATTGATGTCAAGCTGGATCGATGGCCTGTCTATGCTGGGATTTGGCGTGACAGCCGGCGCGCTCGCGTCGTGCCCCATCGCGCCGTCGTTGTCGAGCGCTTCTCTGAGCAACTCGCGGAGCGCTGACTCGCTGACTACAGGCTTCGCCATGTTCACCTTTTCACGTTCGATCTCACACGGGATGCTGGAAGAGAGGGTTCAGGTTGCTCCGTCGGGGGCGCCGGAACGAACGGCGGAGGTGCAGAAGGCACGTTTGGGTTGCCCCATTTGGCCTCAGTGCCTCTACGCACGCAATACGCGCCGAAGACAATTCCGAAGTAGGCCGTACAAGCACCAACATCGAAAGATCGAATCTCAAGTGGACCAATCTTAGAAACAATCGAGAGAACATACGCGATCGTGGTTACCCAAAAGCTAACGAACAAAAAAGTGATCGTGACACTTGGATAACCTGTTGCGTCTTTAAGCCAGATCCTGCTTGTAGAAGGACGCAGTTCGTTGTCATCGGGTGTTTGCGACATGTTGATCTTTCTCAGAAGAGGTAAGCTTACTGTCTAACTAGGCGTTTCGCTGTCACTTCGCGTAGCTGACAGTTACGATGCTCAACACTACAAGCGCAGCGCCCGCGAGCACCCCTCCACCAGCCCAGAGCCACGTGTTGCCACGAGCGTTCTCAGATGCTTGAAGACGCGTTGTCAAGTCCTTGATGTTGCCATCACGCTGATCGATCCCAGCTTGCTGCACCTCGTGATCACGTTTGGCGTCTGAGCGTACGTCCGCAAGCGCCTTGTCGCCTCTTGCTTTCTCCACCGCGCGTGCGTTGTCAGCTTCCACTTGCGCACGCTTCGGGCAATCCTTCGCTTCAGCGATGACGCGTGCGACAGCCTCAGGCGTCAGTAGGATGCCGGTGAACGGTGCGATGGTGCCTTTCGCGAGCGGTGTGATGACGGGAGCGATCCATGGCGCGGGATCGTCGGCGGAGGCGACAGAAGGGATCAGGAGGACGAGCGTCATGATGAGAGCGATGAGACGGCGCATGTCTCCAATCATACACGAGGACCCAACAGGTTGCACACTGTTATTTCGCGATAGGTGTCTTTTCGCGTTCTTCATGCAGTCTACGGACCAGATGTCGCACGCCGCTGCCGAAGTTCACGATCGATAGGATGAGCACAAACCCGCCAACGACAACCTATGCTGCGTCGGTCATCATTGGACTTGCAGTCCAAGCACAGCGGCGAGCTCAGCAGCGAGCCCGGCCGGATCTCCTTCGTGCTCCTTCAAGACACGGTCAACTTCAGCTTGCTTCTCCACATCGAGTTTAGAGAGAGCAACGCGGTAACGATCGTCAAGCATCTTCAAAGCGTCTTCCAAACGTCTTTGGTTTGCTTCATGTTCCTTGAGCTGCGCGTCGTCAGCCGCTCTGATGCGAGCGATCTCGTCAGCGTGACGCTTGTTGATGGCGTCGATCTGGTCAGCCATGTCGGTGGGCGACTTCACAAACAGGATCATGCCGAGCACCCCAGCGATCACGGCGAAGACGATCCACGCGTACTTTTTCGCGTACGTCCATGCAACCTGCAATCCTTGGAGAGTCAGCATCAGTTCATCATCCTTTTACGCTCAGCAAGCTCCTCAGGTGATACTTCGATCTCGTCGTTGAACACGTCGTCGTCAGCGTTCACGTTCGTGATGTACGCGAGGACTTCTTCTAGTGTTTTACGGTTGTCAACCGTTATCTTTGCCAGATCGACGTAACTTTTCATGACGTTACCGAAAGCATACGACATCTTCTCAAGCTGATCCTCAAGCGCTGTCACGCGATCTTTGAGGGCAGAATTCTCCTCTGACTGCTCAAGCATCTGCTTGAACTTCTTGGCCCAAACGCTCACGTCTCGATGTTCTCCAACATGTCGTAAAGTAGGTCGCTATCGACCTGTGACGGTACCCCACGTTCGATGCGTTCTCTAAGGTGTCCACCGTACTTCAGCAGCGCTAGCTCATCAAGGATGGAAATCGCGCGTTCATCACCCTCAGCGATGAGCGCCGCGAAGCCGCTGATCGTGTCCTGCAACGTCAACTGGCGCTCAAAGGTCGCGATCTTTGTCTTGATGTAAGACGTTTGCGGCAACACGATGTGGATGTTGCGTTTTGCCCCAAACTTCTTCAAGGGGCTCCGCCAGCGCCACCCGCTGGCGCGCCTCCGCCACCTCCGCCACCACCACCACCAGCGCCGACAGCCGCAGGGCGATCAGCGAACCGCTCACCCTCCATGTCACGTGTGGATTCAAGCTCAAGGTCAAAGTTCGCAGAGAGGATCTGTTTGAAGTTCTCGGCCGCGTCAGGCCCGTACGTCTCGGCGACGTGGTTGTAAGCGCGACGTGCGATCGTGCCGTCGAGGTCAAGCAGCGTGTTAGCACGATCGACAAGGTTAGCGATGTCACTGGCGAAGTCAACGACAGAGAAGTTCTGTTCCTCCTCGCCTTCGGGGGCTGGCTCCTTGTTCGCCTTGCCGGTGGCGTCAAGCGTCTCGCTGGCCTTCTGGAAGTAAGAGTCAAGCGTCACGTCGACGGAGTCGTTGGCGATCTTCTTGATGTTTCCTGGCTGGATCTCAGGCTCCTCAACGAGGGAACGTCTCACACGCGCGTACTCCTCGTTGACCATCTGCGACAAGCGAGACGACACGTTGAAAACCGTGACTCCAGAGAGTGTCTCAAGCGCTTCGCTGACGACTTCATCCTGCGCGGCTGTGTCGACACCCTCGAGAAAGCGTTCCGCGGCGTACTGGATGCGATCAAGATCCTCGACCATCTCGCGACGCGACTCTGTGTGCGGGCAACGATCAGCAACGCTGTACAAATGCCTGTCGATGCGTGTGACGATGGCTCGCACGTTGGAGAGGGACGCCGAGTACGGATCATGAAGAGCCTCTCTCAAGGCCGTGGCGAGACGTTTGATCTCAGACTTGATATCGTTGATGTTCATCCCATCACCTCTTTCACACTGGTCACTCGGTTCACTCGGTCTTCAACAACATCCCACGAAATTTCTCTCATCATAGCAGTCAAGTAAGCCTTCTTGTCTGATCCGTAGTCACGAACGTAGGCATGTTCCCACATGTCGATCACAAGGATCGGGATGATGCCGGCCGGCATACCCTGATCGTGAGAGTCAACGCTGACGTTGATGAAACGTTTGAGGAACAGGCTGTAGCCGCAGATCACCCAACCCGAGCGGGAAGCGAGCGCGGCGGCCATGAAGTCCTTCATCCACATGTCAAAGGTGCCCCAATCGCGTGAAACGTACATGAAGACGTTGGAGTCTTGGAACAGTTCTGAGTTAGGATCGAAGCAGTTCGCAAAGAAGAGCTCGTGCAGGTAGACAGCGTTGAGGTTGTAGATCTCGTCCTTCTTCACGCTGCGATACTGCGAGTGAGCCGAGGAGATGTTCTCCTTGTCGACAGAGTCAACTTCGACGCTGACGCGGGTCAGGATCTCGGTGTAGTTTTTGTAGATCTGCTCGTGATTCTTTTTGGCCGGCTCAGACAGGTAGCCGGTTGTCATGGAGTACGACTTGTTCTGCGCGACGTAAGCTTCCTCAAAGACCTGACCGAGCATCGGATCAGCGTTAGGCGTGTGAGGCTTCGCCTCGGCGCGCATCTGGTTCGCAACCTGCTTCACAGCGGCAGTTGCCAACTGCGAGATGT
>Ga0315289_10001290_pt1 | contig 39064 bp, 26 predicted proteins | sample YL17G11_40_MG_FD_203452 | JGI IMG/M metagenome (GOLD analysis project Ga0315289, IMG submission 203452) | Sediment microbial communities from Yellowstone Lake, YNP, Wyoming, USA - YL17G11_40 | ecosystem: Environmental > Aquatic > Freshwater > Lake > Sediment | place: USA: Wyoming | collected... | reverse complement strand
GACAAGCTCTACCTGGCGACGGACCTTGACCGCGAGGGGGAGGCCATCGCCTGGCATTTGGCGCAGATCCTCGGCATTCCGGAGGATCGGACCTACCGGGTGATCTTCAACGCGATCACCAAATCGGCGATTCAGGAGGCGTTTGCCCAGCCGGGGCATCTCAATCTGGACAAGGTGATGGCCCAGCAGGCCCGCCGGGTGCTCGACCGGATCGTCGGTTATCAAATCAGTCCGCTGCTGTGGAAAAAGGTAACGCGCGGGTTGTCGGCCGGCCGTGTCCAGTCGGTGGCGGTCAAGATAGTTGTCGAACGGGAGCGCGAAATTCGCGCGTTCAAGCCCCAGGAGTACTGGCTGATTCCGGCGGTCTTTACGACGGATCTCAAAGGCAACTACCAGCAGCAGTGGCGCGATTTCACCACGCCGAAAACCGACAACGGCAAAGGACCGACTGTCGAAGAACAGGGCAAATGGCTGGCCGAGCATCATGCCTTCGAAGCCGAGCTATTCAGGATCGGCGACGCGAAGTTCAACGCCGACAATCAGGAAGCGGCGGAAAAAGTCTTCCGGGAGGTCGAACACGCCCAGTTCAAAGTCAGCGACATCGAGACGAAGGAATCCGTATCGCGGGCCTCGCCCCCGTTTATCACCTCGACGTTGCAGCAGGCGGCCGCCAATCGCCTGGGTTTCAGCGCCAAAAGAACGATGTCCATCGCCCAGCAGCTTTACGAAGGTATCGACCTCGGCTCCATGGGCTCGCTGGGTCTGATCACGTACATGCGAACGGACAGCACGCACGTGTCGGGCGAAGCGCTCGGCGAGGTGCGAAACTACATCCAGGGCCACTTCGGGCCCAAGTACCTGCCGGAGAAGCCGAACTTCTACGCGGCGGGCAAGTCCGCCCAGCAGGCGCACGAGGCCATCCGCCCGACGGATGTGGACCTGACGCCGCCGGAGATCAAGCAGTATCTCAACGAGGAGCAATACAAGCTCTATGATCTGGTCTGGCGCCGGTTCGTCTCCTGCCAGATGGAGCCCGCCCGCTGGAACGTCACGACGCTGAGCATCACCACGCCGACGAGTCTCGGCCCCGCCACCTACAAAGCGGCCGGCCGCGTCCTCGTTTTCGATGGGTGCAGCAAGGTCTGGCCGGTCGCCTCGACCGAGCAGCAGCTTCCGCCGACGCAGATTGGCCAGCCGCTGGCCACTGTCGACATTCGGCCCGAGCAGCATTTCACCAAGCCGCCGGCCCGGTATACCGAGGGTTCTTTAGTCAAGGCCCTCGAGAAGGAAGGTATCGGCCGCCCGAGCACCTACGCGCCGATCATCAGCACGATCCAAGAGCGCGGCTACGTCGAGCAGCGCGAGAAGAAATTCCACGCCACCGATCTCGGCGAGGTCGTCACCAGCAAGCTCGACGAGTACTTCCCCCGGATCATGGACATCGCCTTCACCCGGCAGATGGAGGAGCAGCTCGACCAGATCGAGGACCAACATCTCGATTGGGTCCGTGTTCTGCGGGATTTTTACGGACCCTTCAAGGTGAACCTCGATACCGCCAACGAGGAAATGAAGCACGCCAAGGCGGAGACCACGCCCAGCGAGTACACGTGCCCGGACTGCGGCCGGCCGCTGGTGTACAAATTCGGCAAGAACGGCCGCTTCCTCGGCTGCTCCGGCTATCCTCAGTGCAAGTTCACCTCGCCCTGTGACAAAGAAGGCAAGATGATTCAGGATCAGCCCAGCGAGTACGCTTGCCCGGATTGCGGTCGGCCACTGGTTTACAAGTCGGGCAAGAACGGCCGCTTCCTCGGCTGCTCCGGCTATCCTCAGTGCAAGTTTGCCTCGCCTTGTGATCAAGAAGGCAAGATGATCCGGGACGAGATCACGGGGTACAAGTGCCCCAACTGCGGCAAGCCCATGGTCCGCAAGAGCGGACGGTTCGGAGCTTACCTCGCGTGCAGCGATCAGACGACCTGCAAGACCACGCAACGGCTGAATAAAGAGGGCAACCCGCTGCCCCCAAAGCCCAAGCCGGAGCCTACAGGCGTCAAGTGTTACAAGTGCAAGGGCGGCGAATTGGTCATCCGCAGTAGCAAGCGCGGCCCGTTCCTCGGCTGCAATCGTTTCCCGCGCTGCCGGACGATCGTGAGCATGAAGAGTCTCGACCGGCTCAAGGAACTCCAGGCCCGTGGCGAGTGGCCCCCGCAGACTCCCGAGAAAGCCAAGGAAATCCTCGACGAAATGAAAAGCCCCAAACCTGTCGCGGCGAAGAAGTGAAAGCCGGGTCCGCACCCTCCACTTCCCCCTTCGATATGCGGGTATGAGAGAGCCGCTTGAGTGCCGGGCAAAATGCTTCAGTTTCCCCGGACCGCTGCCGGCCGCCATGGCGGCCGGCTCCATCGTCATCACCTACCTGCTCTACCGCAATTTCGCCGCCGAGGTCCGGCAGGACCACCATAAATAACAATGACCCGATCAAAAGCTAAGAAAGGAAGGGAGCCACAGAGGTCACAGAGGAACACAGAGAAGAGCGAAGGTGGGAAGGCCAGAACGTGAGACGTTGGGACCTTCTTCTTTGGGCACCTTCTGACCTTCTTTGTTTCCCAGCTTCTTACCTTCTTTTCTCTGTGACCTCTGTGTCCTCTGTGGCCATAACTCCGTTTTAGCCTTATAGCGGGTCGTTGATAAATAAGCCATGTCACACCCCTTCCAGCCGGTCTGAATCCTTGGCTGCATTTCCGATAGCGATAGTAGGTTGAATGTGCGGCGCACGCCGGCCGCGTCACTTCCCTGTTTCTCCCAGATTCGCCAGTTTGCCTCATCTAACTAAGAAGCCCAATTGGTTTCTCGGGCTCAAGGCTATGTTCTTTATTTTCCGATATTTATGTTGTAGAAATGTGGTGCGGCAAGGAGGCTGCGGCCCTTTTGCGCAGCCGACGGGGACGGAGTCCGGCCATTTGGAGTTTACGATTCAAGGTTTGCGATTTACAATTCGGGCTTCCTGTTTGCACCCGGCCCAGCGTCGGCGTGCCAATTCAATAGTGAATCTGAAATAGTAAATATGAAGGCATTGATTACAGGCGGAGCGGGCTTCATCGGCTCTCATCTGGCCGAGCGGCTGCTCGACAACGGCAACGAGGTCACGGTCCTCGATGACCTCAGTACGGGCCGACTCGAAAATATCCAGGGGTTCAGAGACCGCGCCGAGTTGCAGTTCGTCAAGGGCGATATCCGGGATTCCACCCTGGTGCAGTTGCTGACGTCGCGCTGTGACGTGGTTTTCCACCTCGCGGCGGCGGTCGGCGTGCAACTGATCGCCGACGACCCCGTCCATACCATTGAGACGAACATCGCCGGGACGGAAGTGGTCTTGGAAGCGGCGAACAAGTTCGGCCGCAAGATTCTGCTCGCTTCGAGCAGCGAAATCTACGGCAAGAGCGAGAAAGTCCCCTTTGGCGAGGACGACGATTTCGTCCTGGGCGGCACGGCGTTTTCCCGCTGGGCCTACGCATGCAGCAAGGCGATCGACGAATTCCTGGGCCAGGCCTTTCATCAGCAGTACGGCCTGGGCGTGATCGCCGCGCGGTTCTTCAACACCATCGGGCCGCGACAGACCGGCCGCTACGGCATGGTCGTGCCGCGCTTTGTGCAGTGGGCCCTCAAGAACGAGCCGATTCAGATCTACGGGACGGGCCGCCAGACCCGGTGCTTCTGCTACGTGGGGGATCTGGTGGACGCGGTAATCGCCCTGATGCGCTGCGAGCAGGCGGCCGGAGAGGTTTTCAACGTCGGTTCCACGGAAGAGGTCACGATGGAGGCCCTTGCGGACAGGATCATCGCGATCACGGGCAGCCGGAGCCGAAAGGAGTTCGTGCCCTACGCCGTGGCCTACGGCCGGCCCATCGAAGACATGATGCGCCGGGTCCCTAACACGCAACGAATCCGCAACCTCATCGGGTGGCAGCCGAAAACCAATCTCGATCAGACCCTGCGGACCATCGTGGATTACTACAAGGGACACGGGGACAACGTATGAGTGGTGCGGCGGCTGGTGGTATGCACGCGAGAGGTCGTCCTTGGGACTACCTGATTGTCACCGCCTCGAATGAGCGGCAGGCGGAGGCGTACCAGGTGCAACTGGATGTCCGCCGCGAGTTGGGGCTGCTCAGCGACATACGCAAGGTGCTCGTCGTCGCCGACCCCGGCGGCCGGCGGATCGGCAGCGGCGGCAGCACCCTGTACTGTCTCATGGAGGTTCTGTCCCACGAGTTGGGACGCCGGTTGGCTCGCTCGAAGCCCGCCACGTGGGAACCGGTGCTGGCGGAGCTTCGGATCCTGATCGTACACGCCGGCGGTGACTCGCGGCGGCTGCCGGCCTATAGCGCCTGCGGCAAGCTCTTCATCCCGGTTCCCGGCGAGAACGACAGCGCTGTGTGCTTGAGCCTGTTCGACCGGCAGTTACCCACCTACCTGGCGCTGCCGGAGCCGACGCGGGGACGCGGGCAGGTTGTCATCACCTCGGGCGACGTGTTGCTGCGGTTCGATCCGATGCAGGTGAGATTCAAGAAAGAGGGCGTGACCGGCCTGGCTTGTTATGCCCATCCCCACCAGGCCAGCCGCCATGGCGTGTTCTGCTGTGGGCAGGATGACGAGGTCAGGCTGTACCTGCAGAAGCCTTCCATTCCCGAGCAACGGGCCAAGGGCGCCATCGACGCTTATGGCCAGTCCTGCCTCGATATCGGCGTGATGCACTTCGACGCGGCCACGGCGGTCCGGCTTCTGGAACTCTTCGGCGTCCGGCCGGGCGAGGGCGGCCGGCTCGCTTTCACCGGCCAACGCGGGCGGACCGTCATGGAGTACGGTCTCGACTTCTACCGCGAAATCTGCTGCGCCATGGGCCGGGAGACCAGCCCGGAGCATCACATCCGGTCGGCTCATGAGAGTGGCTCGAAGTGGACGGGGACGATGCTGGGCGGGCTGTTCGGGACTCTCTGTGCCATCCCCTTCAACGTGCAGGTGCTCAAGCACTGTGAGTTCCTCGATTTCGGCATGAACCGCAGCATCATTGACAGCGGCACGCGCCTGCTCCAGGAGGACCAGGGTGTGTCTCACCTGCAAGCCTGTCTGGACATCAACAACGAGATCGCTGCCGGCGGTGCGATTCGGGGTTCGGCCGGTTGGGTCGAAGGCTGCCGGATTTCCGCGCCCCTGACGCTCAGCGGAAGCAATGTCGTGGCCGGCATCGCGGTCGACGAACCATTGTCCTTGCCGGCCGGGGCGTGCCTCGATGTGATCGGGGGACGGGACGAGAGAAACCGGAAGGTATGGTTTGTCCGCTGCTATGGCGTCGATGACACCTTCAAGGAGCCGGCGGACGAGGGGGCCATCTTCTGCGGCGCCCGTTTACTCACCTGGCTCGCCGCAGTCGGGGCGGATGAGCAGGAGGTGTGGAGCACCGGTGTGGGGGGCAAGGACCGCACGATCTGGAATGCCAGGCTCTTTCCGGCGGTGACGGGCCAGCGCGAGTATCGGCAGTGGCTGTGGATGTTCGATCCTGCTCGTGCGTCCGAAGGCCAACGCCGGGCATGGCGGTCCGCGCGGCGCTACAGTCTCGAACAGATCCTCGCCTTGGCGGACCATAAAGGTTTCTACGAACGCCGCAGTGCGATTCGCGCGGAGGTGGTCCGCAACTCTCTGCAGCGGGCTTTCCGGCCGGAGAGCGGCCTGTCCGCCCGCGAGGTGACGGCCCTGATGCGGCGCGGCCGGAGCCAGGAGGTCTGGGTCGCCCAAGCTTTGAAGCAGGCGTGTCGCTACGGGGAGAGTGAGCAGCAGCGTGGGACCGCCTCCTTGGTCTTCCCTCGCATCGTTCACACGTTGGGCTCCGCGCTCACAGACGTCTGCTCGGATGCCGACAAACCGGCCGCGCAGATGCTGTCCGGCCTGGCGGACATGCTCGATCCCACCACCCGGCGCAGGCTGCGAGCGTTGGGGATCGAGCCGGACGACAGGATGACGGTGCCCCAGTGGTGCCGGCGGATGCAGCAGGCGGCTTTCGAGCGTTTGGAGCAAGCCATCGTTGCCAGCGGTGCCGAGGAAGGTCCGGCGCCGCACAGCGTGCTGCGCAGCGATGAGATCGTCTGGGCCCGCGCGCCGGCTCGGCTGGACCTCGGCGGCGGCTGGACGGACACCCCGCCCTACTCGCTGGAATGGGGCGGCTGCGTCACTAATGCCGCGGTGGATCTGAACGGCCAGCCGCCGATCCAGGCGTATGTCCGGGTGATCGACGAGCCCGTCATTCGGATCGGCTCGATTGATCTGGGTGTGCGGATCGAGGTCCGCAGGTTCGAAGATTTGCTGGACTATCGCCAAGCCACCGGCAGCTTCGCCCTGGCCAAAGCGGCCTTGGCGCTGTCCGGCCTGGCGCCGGATAAACGCAGGGGCATCAAGAGTCTCAAGAGGGCCCTGGAAGCCTTCGGCGGCGGTATCGAGCTGACGACCCTGGCGGCCATCCCCAAGGGCAGTGGCCTGGGAACCTCCAGTATCATGGGAGCCACGATCGTGGCCGCGCTCGGACGCGTGATGGGCACGCAACTGTCGCAGCGGGACCTGTTCCACCGCGTGTTGCGGCTGGAGCAGGCCCTGACCACCGGCGGCGGCTGGCAGGACCAGATCGGCGGTGTGGTCGACGGTGTCAAGATGATCGTCACCGAGCCCGGGATGGTCCCGGACGCCCATATTCACTACCTGCCGTCGGATATCCTCGATCCCAGCACCAATGGCGGCCGGACGCTGCTGTACTACACCGGCATCACCCGCCTGGCGAAGAATATTCTCCAGCAGGTCGTCGGCCGCTACCTGAACCGGGACCGCGAGGCCATGACCACGCTCCGGCACATCGGATCTCTGGCCCGTGACGTGATGGACACGTTCGTCCGCAAGGACCTCGCGCAATTCGGGTGCTTGATGGACGTGGCGTGGCAGCTCAACAAGCGCCTGGACCCCAACAGCAGCAACGACGAGATTGAGGCGTTGTTCGCCCGCGTCCAGCCACACATTTTCGGGGGCAAGCTCCTCGGCGCCGGCGGCGGTGGCTTCATGCTGATGGTCTGTAAGTCGCCCGCCGACGCGGCGGCCGTGCGCGAAATGCTCGACCGCGACCCGCCCAACGACCGCGCCCGCTTCTTCGATTTCCACGTCAGCACCGAAGGACTCGTCGTGACGGTCTGCTAACCGCCTCTGACAGAACTTTATTCTGTTAACTTGTAGGGTGGGTTAAGAACCCACCCTACAGGCTTGCGTTTGCAGCGCACGATACATCGAACATCATCCATGACTTTGAGATATTGTGTCGTCTTCTTTGCCGTGCTGGTCCTGTACGGCATCAGTTCCGCGCCGGGGGCGGTGTGGCAGGATAGCGGGCTGTACCAGTATCGCGTGTGGCACAACGATCTTGAAGGCTTCGAAGGGCTGGCGGTCGCCCATCCGCTGTACCATCTGGTCGCCATGGGGGCCAAGCACGTTCCGCTCGGGGAGTTCGGCCGCCGGGTCAATCTGGTCTCCGCCGGAGCGGCGGCCCTGGCGGTGGCAAACCTCTACCTGCTGATGCGACTGTGGCTCGGCCGGGACTTTCCGGCGGTCATCGCCGCCCTGACGTTGGCTGTCTCGCATACGTTCTGGTGGCACGCGAGCGTTGCCGAGACGTACACGCTCTGGGCGGCCTTGTTCCTGGGTGAGCTGGTTGTACTGCTGCAATACACCCGAACGAGGAACGTGGGCTATCTCTACGGGCTCGGCTTGCTCAATGGCCTCGCTCTCGCCGTTCACATGCTCGCCACGATCCCGCTGGCCTGCTATGTCGTGTTCCTCCTCGTGCTGTGGGCGCGCCGGAGCATCCGGGCCAAGGACCTGGCACTCATTGCGGCCCTGTGGGTCCTGGGCGCCCTGCCCTATGGATACCTGATCCTCAAGAACATCGTGCAAAGCCGCGATGTCCTCGGCACATTGGCATCCGCCGCCTTCGGAAACCGCTGGCGGGCCGATGTCCTCAACACGACTTTGTCGTGGCGGTTGATCCAGGAGGATATCCTGCTGGTCGTGCTCAACTTCCCGACACCCAATGCTCTGCTGTTCTTCGCCGGTCTCTATGGCCTGCATAAGATGGATTCCACCGCCGCCTTTCGCCGCATCGTGGTGGCGCTGCTCGTGCTGTTTTTCATTTTCGCGGCGCGCTACACCATCGTGGATCGCTATGCGTTCTTCCTGCCTTTCTATTGCGTCGTCGCGGTCGTAATCGGCCTGGGCGTTCACGAGGCCGCAAGGTGGCGCTTGCCCGGCTCAACGGTCTTGATCGCTGCGTTTGCCCTGTTGCCCATTGCTGCCTACGCCGTGGCGCCCGGGCTGGCGCAGCGTTGGAATCTGTCTATCGGCACCCGGCAGGATATCCCCTACCGCAACGATTACGAGTACTTCCTGCGGCCGTGGCGGACGGGCTGCACGGGGCCGGAGCGCTTCGCCCGCGCGGCCCTGGAGACCGCCGCGCCGAACGCCATAATTTGCGCGGATAGCACAACGGCGCCGCCGCTTCTGTACGTACAGGAGGTCCAAGGGGTCCGACCGGACGTGAAGATCGCAGGGATCGTATCCAGCCAGGGGGCCCCCCGCGTCCAGGAGCAGACGGTGGAAGAACTGCTGGAGGAACGCCCGGTCTACGTCGTCTCGAATCGACGTGGGTACTGCCCGGTGTTCATCCTCGAGAAGTATTCGTTAGCCGAGGCCGGTGTTCTGTGGCGGGTCGCCAAACCGGCGCCGGCCGGTGTCAGGTAGATCGCGGTTGCATCGAATCGCGAGGAAGCACAAGCACAAAGTATGGCCAAGACAATGACGACATCGCGGACGTTAGTTCGCAATACGCTCTCCAATCTCGTGATGTTGACGAGCAATGCGATCATCTATTTCCTCCTGATCCGTTTTTATCTCGGCTGCTTCGGCGCCGCGCGGAACGGCGTGTGGGTGCTCATCGGCTCCATCTTTCGCTACCGGATGGTCCTGGGCTTGGGGCTCAACAGCGCCATCAACCGGCGGATTCCCATGTACCTGGCGAAGGACGATGAGGAGGGCATCCGCAAGGTCGTGAGCACGGCCCTGTTCTTCTTCATGATCGTGGCCCTGGTCCTGGTGCTCCTGACCGTTGTGCTGTCCGTGAAGATCGGGGACTGGTTCACGATTAAGCCGGAATTGGTGCGGGAGGCGAGCGTGCTGACGCTGGTCGTGGGGGTGGGCTTCGCCGCCTCGACCCCCCTGCAACTGACGACCGCCGTACTCAGCGGCCTGCAACGGTACGACATGGTCAGCATCGTGACCGTCATCATGCTGACGCTCAGAACGCTCCTCACCGTCGTCCTGCTGCTGCGTGGCTACGGCCTGGTCACGCTGGGACTCATCTACGCCATCAGCGAGATCGTCGCGCGGGGCGTGCAGCACATCCTGGCCCGGCGGTTGCTGCCGAAAGGTTATCTGTCGTGGCGGCATGTGGATCGGGCGCTGCTGAAAGAGATGCTGTTCTACGGCATGAACACGTTCCTGTACGCGATCGGGGCCTTGATCATCTACCGGGCCAGCGAGACCATCGCCGGCATCTTCCTCGGGACCGAACAGGTCAGCCAGCTCCAGGTCGCGGCCGCGGGCCTGCTGCTGCTGTCGGAGTTCGTGCAGGCGTTCACGACGGCGATCAAGCCGGCCATCAGCGATCTCGATGCGCGGGACGATCAGGTGCGGGTCAAGCTGATCGCCTTCCTGACGCAGAAGTACAGCCTGCTGGTCCTCGTTCCGGCGGCTGCCTTCCTGATGATCATGGGTCGCGAGTTCCTGACGGTCTGGATGGCCGCGCGGTTCCCGGACCCGGCCGTGCTGCACTCGATGGCGACCATCCTGACGATTCTGACGGCGGGCTACTGCCTCCTCCTAAGCCAGCACAGCAACTATCTGGTCCTGTCGGGCCGGGGCGAGCACCGCGTCTTCGGAATCCTGACGGCTGTCGAAGCAATCCTGTGCGTCTCCATCGCCGTCTACACGGTGAAGGTCCTTGGCTGGGGGCTGGAAGGCATTGCGTGGGGCAATCTCCTGCCGATGGGTCTGGTGGCGGGCGTCATTCTGCCGATCTACTTCAATCGCAAAATGAAGATCTCCGCGCGGGACAGCATCCGGAACGTCTGGCGGCCCGCGCTGCTCGGCACCCTCCCGAGCGTGGCGCTGATCGGCGTGTGGAAGTACCTGGCCCCGCCGGCTTCGTGGACCGCGCTGATTGGCGTCGTGGCGGCGGCGGGCGCCATCACCGCCCTCTGCGCCTGGTTCCTGGGCATGGATGCCGTCGAGCATCAGCGGCTGCTGTCCGTGTTCCGACGCGGCCGGCGCCGGCCCGCGGCCCAAACGGCCGAGATCATCACACCTGTTCAATGAAGCATCCAGGTGAGCATGCTTGCGCTCCGCAGGTGTTTGGCTGGGCGGATTCAATGAAACGCTGCCTTTGTGCCGATACTCTATGGTATCGGCGTGTGCATGGATCACAGGTTGCATATTCTGATAGCCGACTACGTGCCGATCGCGAACAAGGGGGAAGAAGCGATCGTTCGCGGGATCGAGGACATGTTGTCGGAGGGACGACCGGTCGCTCTGGGCCTGTTCGACAACGTTCCGCAGGCGACCCAACGCGAGAACCTCACCCTGTTTCCCCGGGATTGGCTCTTTCGGCTTGAGGGCAATTCGGCCCTTTCCGGCTCGGGCCGGATTCTCCTGCAAGCTCTCATTTCCCTGCAACTACGGCTCGGAATCTATGGACCTTTGCGGAACCTGGCGTCCGCGCGGACGGAGGCGTGCCGCCCCCTGGCGGATTTCTTCGACCGCGCGCAGTACGTGCTCGTGGGCCACGACGGTGTCTTTGGCGTCGAGTCCTGCGGGATCATTCATCTGGCCCGCCAGCGCGGCAAGCGGGTCGGCATCCTCGGGGCCAGCACCGGCCTCGGCGGCGGCCGATGGTACAAGGCCTGGCTGTACCGGCGGACGATGGAGGAATGCGACTTCTGCTTCTTTCGCGAACCGCATTCCTGCGCGAGCCTGAAACAGGTCTGCTCCGATCCGGGCAAGCTCCGCGTTGCCCCCGATCCGGCCTTTGCGATGCGGCCCGCGCCGCTCGAAGCAGCGCGGGACGTTCTGGAACGATGCGAGCCGCATCGCTCCGCGCGGCAGAGCCATCGGCCCGTCATCGCAGTGACCGCCTTGGAGAAGGGCCGGGTGTACGCGGGTTTTCGACCCGATCTGCACGGCCAGGCGAAGCGGCAGGCCCACGCGCAGTACCTGGCGGCGATTCTCGACACCCTCATCGACAAATATCATGCGTTCGTGCTCTTGCTGCCCCATTCGGTGGAGACGGATGCCAGCGATGCCGTCGCGGCGCGGCACGTCATCGAGCAAATGAAGGCGACACCGGCGGATTATGCGATTCTGGAGCAGGATTGTGGACCGCGAGTGCTCAAGAGCATCATTCGTGAATGCGACTTCCTGGTGGGCGAGCGCACCCATTCGGTGATCGGCAGCGTTTCCGTGGGTACGCCGTTTGCCGCCCTGACGAATCGCCAGGATACGCGGACGCACGGGATCATCGGCGCGATGTGCCGATGCGAGGACCAGATTGTTGACATGGACAGCGCGAGCGAGCAGGAGGCCGCGCAACGGATCTGTGAGCTATTCGAGACGAGGGATACCACACGAAGATCCCTCGACGGGATTCGAGAGGAGCTTTCCAGGCAGATCGAGGAGACGGTGCGCACGATCAAAGGATTACAGGGGAGTGCATCGTAGCCGTGAGAAACGGGCAGACCATCGGGCCGGTCGTAAAACGCAAGTTGTGCACGGGCTGCGGCACGTGTGCGGGCATCTGCCCGCGGGGCGCCATCGAGATGGTCCTGAAGAAGGGCCGCTACGTCGCGCGGCTGGACAAGGAGCGCTGCAACCGTTGCGGGCTGTGTCATGATGCCTGTCCGGGGCACGGGGTCGATTTCGAGATGCTGGGCGACACTCTCTTCGGAGACATCCCCGAGGATACGGCGGTCGGCCGCTACCTGGGCTGTTATGTCGGCCATGCCATGGATAAGGGCGTGCGCTACAGTAGCGCTTCCGGCGGGATCGTCAGCGCCCTGCTGGTTTATGCCCTGCAAGAGGGTCTGATCGACGGGGCCCTGGTGACCCGGATGCGCCGGGATGACCCCCTGACGCCCGAACCCTTCATCGCCCGGACACGGGAGGAGATCCTCTCAGCGTCCGGCTCGAAGTACTGCCCGGTTGCTGCCAATACGGCACTCCAGGCGATTCTCGACGGCAAGGATCGGATCGCCGCCGTGGGGCTGCCGTGCCACATCCAGGGACTGCGGAAGGCCGAGCAGCGCATCCCAAAGCTGGCGCAGCAGATCCGCTATCACATCAGCCTCGCGTGCAGCTTGAACTTCAGCTTCCTGGGCACAGCGCGATTCCTCCAGAATCTCGGCATCGCGCCGAACCGCGTCGCGGTCCTTCAATATCGCGGCCAAGGCTGGCCCGGCAGCGTGCTGATCCGTCTGAAGGACGGCAGGAGACGGACGGTCCCCTGCGGCGAATGCTATCGACAGCTCGGTCCGTACTTGTTGAGGCGCTGCACGTTGTGCAGCGACATGCTGGGAGAGTTGAGCGACCTAACCTGCGGCGACGCGTGGGTCCCCCAGATTATGCGGACCGACAGAGCAGGCAGCTCCTTTGTCGTCTCGCGGACTCCGGCGGCGGAAGAACTGCTCGAAAGTGCGGCGTCGCAGCAGGCGGTCGAGTTATCGGATCTTGAGCTGGAGGACCTGCTCACTTCGCAGGGCCATGCCCTATTCAAGAAGAGGAAACTCAAGGCGCGGCTGCGGCTCTTCCGGCTGGCCGGCCAGAGCGTGCCGGTGTACCGCCAGAAGCTGCTGACGCCGGTGCGGGCGGACTATCTCAGCACGATCAAGCTCTACGCGGTACGATTTGCACTGTCGGGCAACCATCGGTTGCTCCGGCGTCTCTTCCGGCTGGTACGTCCGCGAAAAGGCCGACCTGTGAAGGTTGGCTCTCAACTTGCCGAGATCGCGGTCCAGCCGTGAAGCCTGCCGGCGAGAACGAATAACGGCGGCCTCCTCGTTCGCCGATACCTAATTTCGATGTACGTCGCCTATGCCAATCCGATCGAGGAGCCCGGTCCGCTGGAGGAGCCGCAGGAGCGCACGTCCGATATTCCGCTCGGGCCGGCGGTAAGCTATCTGCTTCTGGTGGCCTGGCTGCTCCTCTGCGCGGTCGGACTGGGCGTCGTCGTTCTGGCCCGCAGCCCCGTCGCGGGGGCCGTCGTGGTCGCGATTCCAACCTTTGTCGGCATGATGATCAAGCCGACGTTCGCGCTGTGTATTCTCATGCTGGTCCTGCCCACGGGGGCCGGCGTAGCCTGGCAGCAGGCGTTCAGCCTCGACCGCGCCGTGGGTCTGGCGGTCGCCCTGAGCTTCATCCTCAACGCCCTGCTGACCCGTCCGGGCCTGCGGGTCCGGCACAAAGCCTTGTGGGTTGCGGCGGGCCTGAGCCTGTGGATCGGCCTGACCTCGCTCGTGCAGCCGCACTTGGCGGAGGAATTGCAGCGGGCCTTCACGCAGTTCCAGCTCGTGCTGCTGATCCTGATCGTCTATTGGATCCTGGAGACGAACGACGAGAATACCTTCCGCTGGGCGCTGCGATGCTACACCCTCGGCATGGTCGGCTCGGTGGCCGTGGCCCTCAAATCGGGACAGGCGATTCGAGCCGTGCAGGAGACGCGGGACGTGCGTTACTCGGCGACACTCGGCCACGCCATCGACGCGAACATGCTGTCGGCCCTGATCGCGATCGCATTCCTCTCCGCCATCTATCTGTTCGCCCGCGACCGGAGTTTCCTCTGGCGGGCGATCTACTTCGTGGCTCTGGTATTCCTGCCGGTGATGCTGCTCCGCACGGGCTCACGCGGGGGCTTGGTGGCGTTGGGGTTCACGCTCTTGTCGCCGCTGCTGTTTGTGCGGCAGGTGCTGCGCCGGCCTGCTCTGGCCGCACTCTTGCTGGCAGTCATTGTGTTGGCGTCTCTATCGATGGGCCTGCTGGTCAAGGAGCAGGGATTGGCAAGCTCGGTGGCCCAGCGCCTGACGGATATCAGCTATGCCAAGAAGTCTCTGGCCTTCCGGGCGGAGGCGCTGCGCAGCGCCGTGGACGCCGTGCTGGTCTGGCCGATGGGGACGGGCTATGTGAGCTGGTTCGAGCGGACGGGCAGCCCGATCTGGCCCCACAACGATTTCTTCTTCTCGTTGGGTGTGTACGGCATTCCGGGGGCGGTCTTGTTCGCCGCCTTCGTGGTTCTGTTGATGCTGACGGTCAGGCGGACGCCGCTGACGGTGGAAAAGCTCTACGCCCGGGCCGTATTGACGTTTCTGCTGGTGATGGGGCTCAATATCAAGCAAGTCTCGGCCAAGTATTACTGGGTCTTCCTGGGATTCGTCTTGGCGGCCGAGCGCCTGGGCTGGGGTCATGTCGAGCCGCAGGGCCAGTGGGCTGGTGAGGCGGATGATGAAGACGCTCCGGATACTGGCGATTAGCCACATGTTCCCGACCGTGCGCGCCGGGCAGTATGGAGCCTTCATCTGCCGGGAAGCACAGTCCCTGCGGCCGCACGAGATCGAATGCTGCTTTCTGGTGGGCCGCCCGTGGGCGCCTTGGCCGCTGCATTACGTTCCGCGCTGGCGCGACTATGGGCCGTCGAATCCTCTGGCTGTGCCGGATGGACTGTCGGCGCGCCCGGTAGCGTATTTTCGGCCACCCGGCTTCGGTTTTCGCCGGTTCGAGGGCAACTCCCTGGCTCGTGCCTTGTTGCCCGCCGCGCGCGAATGGCATCGTGAGAGCCCCTTCGATCTGGTCCTGGGCGTTTCCATGCTGCCGGACACCGAGGCGGCCGTCGTGATCGCTCGTGAGCTTGGCCTGCCTGTCGCCGCTCTGGCGGTGGGTAGTGACGTGATGGTGTACCCGGACCGGATGCCGGTCCTGTGGCGGCGGCTGTGCGAGATGCTCGAACAGGTCGATCTGCCGGTGGGGGTCAGCCAGTCGATCTGCCGGCGCTTGGCCGAGACGGGCAAATGCCGGCGGGAGCCGCTGTGCGTGTACCTGGGCAGGGATGCCAAACGGTTTGTCCCTGCCGAGAACAAAGACCGGCTCCGCGACCAGCTTGGCTGGCCGCCGGAGAGTATCGTCGCCATCTGCGTGGGCGGACTGGTCGAGACCAAGGGGATCGCAGAGCTGGCGGCGGCCGCCGAGCCGCTGCTCAATAGGTACGAGCGTCTCCATCTCGTCTGCGTCGGCGCTGGACCCGCGCGGGACGAACTGGTGGCGCTTCGGAACCGCCTTGGGCGAGAAGGGGCGGTGGTGCTGCCCGGCCGCGTCGCGCCGGAGGAAGTGCCGCGTTTTCTCCAGGCGGCCGACTTTCTGGTGCTGCCGTCGCACAGCGAGGGCATGCCCCAGGCGGTCCTGGAGGCGATGAACTGCGGCTTGCCCGTCGTGGCGACCCGCGTGGGCGGCGTGCCGGAGGCGGTGCTCGATGGTGAAACCGGCCTGCTCGTTGCGCCGAAGAATATCGAGCAGCTCCGCCACGCGATGGAACGGATGATTGCCGATGAGGCGCTTCGCCTCACCGCGGGACAGAAGGGGCTGGCCCGAGCGCGTGAGGTCTTCGATTCCGAGCGCAACGCGCGCGTTTTCGCCGAGGCGCTGTGGTCGCTCGGGAGGGGGCCGAAGATGATGGGGAGGTCAACGGCGCCGCCCCGCGCCAAAGTTTGTATGATGACGTCGGTACATATTCCGTTCGACGGCCGGATCTTTCACCGGGCGGCCAAGAGTCTGGCCCAGGCCGGCTATGAAGTCGTGCTGATCGCCCGGCACGACCGAGAAGAGATTGTTGGCGGCGTTCGCGTCGTGCCGCTGCCGCCGCCGAAGAATCGGCTGTACCGGATGACCAGGGTCCTGTGGCGGCTCTACCGGCTCGCCGTACAAGAGAACGCGGATGTTTATCATTTCCACGATCCGGAGTTGATGATCCCCGGCCTGCTGTTGAAACGGCGGGGCAAGAAGGTCATCTGGGACGCCCACGAGCATTATCCGAACAGCATTCTCGACAAGTATTACCTGCCCCAGCCGCTCCGGCGGCTTATCAGCAAGCTGTTCGACCTGTGGGAGCGGGCCGTGGTGCGGTTCTTTGACTACGTGATCTACACCACGCCTTTCGTCGGGCAACGCTACCAGACCATGAAAGTCCGGTCGGGTCCCGTCGAGAACTACCCCATCGTCAAGCTGTCGGAGACATTCCCCAGGGACCCGCAACCGAGGATCCTCTATCTCGGCGGGATGGCCCGGATTCGCGGACTGGTGGAGGTGGTCGAGGCCTTCGCGCTCGTGGCACAGAAGCATCCGGATTGGGAGCTTTTCCTGGTGGGATTGAGCCAGCCGGCCTCCTTCGAGCAGGAACTCCGAGACTTGGCCGTCAAGCTGGGTGTGGAGGCGAACGTGAAGTTCGTGGCCTGGGTCCCCTACGAGGAAAAAGAGCGGCTCTCCGCCCAGGCGTCGATGGGGGTCATCACGTACCTGCCCTATCCGAACAATACCAGTTGCTTGCCGAACAAGCTGTTCGACTATATGCTGATGGGCTTGCCGGTGGTGGCCTCGAATTTCCCGCTGTACCGGGACGTAGTAGAGACCCATCGTTGCGGATTGACCGTCGATCCGGCGCGGCCGCAGGAGATCGCCCGCGCGCTGGCGTACCTGATCGAGCATCCGCAGGAGGCGCGGCAGATGGGGGAGAACGGCCGGCGGGCGGTGCTGGAAACATACAATTGGGAAAAGGAAAGCCAGAGGCTTCTGCAGATCTATGACACCGTTTTGCAAACGGAAGGAGATCGTTGACGTGGCAAAGGTACTTTTGGTTGTGGGAGCGCGGCCGAACTTCATGAAGATGGCCCCGCTCTATTTCGCGATGGCCAAGGCCGAGTCGCTCCAACCCCTGATCGTCCACACGGGTCAGCATTACGACTACGTCATGTCCCAGGCGTTCTTCGAGGACCTGGAGCTGCCGCAGCCGCACCATTTCCTCGGCACCGGCTCCGGCTCCCACGCGGAGCAGACGGCCCGGATCATGGTCGAGTTCGAGAAGGTGCTCCTGGTGGAGAAACCCGACCTCGTGGTCGTCTTCGGCGACGTGAACTCGACCGTGGCCTGCAGTCTCACGGCCAAGAAGCTGCTGATTCCCGTCGCCCACGTGGAGGCGGGCCTGCGCAGCTTCGATGAGACGATGCCGGAAGAGATCAACCGGCGGGTGACGGACACCATCTCCGATCTGCTCTTTACGCCCTCGCCCGACGGCGATGAGAACCTGCGGCGGGAAGGGGTCCCGGCCAAGAAGATTCATCGAGTCGGCAACATCATGATCGACTCGCTGATCGGCATTCTGGAGCACATCAACGGCGACCACCAGGAGCAGATCGTGCAGCACTTCGGCCTGACGAGGCGAAATTACGTGCTGGTCACCCTGCACCGGCCCTCGAACGTGGATGAGCGGGAGGGCCTCGAACAGATCCTGACGTTTCTCAACCGGCTTTCGGCCCGGGTGCCGGTGGTCTTTCCGGTGCATCCGCGGACGCGCAAGAATATCGAGGCGTTCGGCATCGACGCCTCGTTCAGTGAAGCGTTTCACCTCGTCGAGCCGGTGCGCTATCGGGAGTTCATCACGCTGCAGAACAACGCTTGTTTCGTCGTGACGGATTCCGGCGGCATCCAGGAGGAAGCCACCTACCTGAAGCTGCCCTGCCTGACGCTGCGACCGAATACGGAGCGGCCCGTCACCATCACGGAAGGCACGAATGAGCTGGTGGATGTGAGCAACGTCGAAGAGCAATCGGCCCGCATCCTCGCCGGACAATGGAAGTCGGGCCGGGTGCCGGCGCTGTGGGACGGACGCACGGCGGAGCGGATCACGCAGGTGGTCCTCCAGTACTGCGGCGCTTTGGAGACCGTGCGGTCCTCGTAAGCCGCCGAGGTGAGCGGATGAAGATCCTGTCCATCGTCGGGGCTCGGCCGCAGTTCATCAAGGCGGCTGTCGTGTCGCAGAAGATTCGCCAGTGCGGGGCGGGTTTCGAGGAACTCCTGCTGCACACGGGCCAGCACTACGATTTCAACATGTCGGAGATCTTCTTTCGCGAGCTGAACCTCCCGGAGCCCAATCACTATCTCGGCATCGGCTCCGGCCGCCACGGCGAACAAACGGCCCGCATGCTCGCGGGCATCGAGGAAGTGCTGCTCCAGGAAGACCCGGACCTGGTCCTCGTCTATGGCGACACGAATACGACCTTGGCCGGAGCGCTGGCCCCCGTGAAGCTGCACATCCCCGTTGCCCACGTGGAGGCGGGCCTGCGCAGTTTCAACCGGCAGATGCCCGAAGAGATCAATCGCATTGTCGTGGATCACTGCTCGGACCTCCTGTTTTGTCCGACCGAGACCGCCGTGGAGAACCTCGAAAGCGAAGGCTTCCACAACGTCATCAGCGATCCAGATTTCGGATTGCGGATTTCGGATTGCGGATTAGCAGCGGGCGTCGATTCAAATCCGCAATCCGCGATCCGCAATCCGCAATTGGAAACTCCTCTCGTCATCAATGTGGGCGACGTGATGCTCGATCTGGCCCGGGAAGTGAAGGTGCGGCTGGATCGCGAAGGGCGAGGAAAGACGGAGATCCTGGGCCGGTATGGTCTTATGCCGCACGAGTATGTCCTGACGACGATCCACCGCGCCGGCAATACCGACGAGCCGGAGAATCTCCGCCACATCCTGGAGGCGATGCGGCAGATCGCCAAGAGCGGACTGAAAGTCCTCTTCCCTGTCCACCCGCGCACGAAAAAGGCGATGGAGAAGGCCGGTCTGCTGGCCCTGCTGGACACGGCGGGGATCGTCACGAGCGATCCGGTGTCCTACGTGGAGATGATCGCGCTGGAGAGCGAGGCCCGATTCCTGCTGACGGATTCCGGCGGCGTCCAGAAGGAAGCGTACTTCTTCGGGGTGCCTTGTGTTGTGGCCCGCGACGAGACGGAGTGGACGGAGTTGGTCCAGATCGGCTGGAACCGCCTCGCGGGGGCGCAGACCGAGGCCATCCTCGCGGCGACGGAGGCCATCCTCCGCGAGGACTTTGCCAAGAAGCCGCGACCGGACTATTACGGCGCCGGCCACGCCTCCGCCCGGATCGTGAACGTCCTGCAGTGGTTCATGCACCGCTGAAAAGCGGCCCCTGTGGCCAGGGCGGCATTGGCCAGCACCGCTACCATGCGAATCCTCTATATCCACCAATACTTCGCTTCACGGAAAGGCAAGACGGGGACTCGGTCGTACGAGTTCGGCCGGTATCTGGCCGGCCGCGGCCATGAGGTGACGATGCTCACTTCGGGTCTGGCCAATGCCGAATTCCCGGTCTGCCCGAACGAGCCGTGCTGTGAATACCGGCTCGACGGCCTACGCGTGATTTCCATCGCCGCCGCCTACAACGATCCCAACCTGGGCACCGCTATGAGCGGCTGGCGGCGCATGCTCCAGTTCCATCGGTTTGCCAAGCTCGCCGTGGAAGTGGGCCGGTGCCTCGGCCGGCCGGAGGTCGTCTTTGCCACGCACACCCCCCTGCCGGTCGGCTTGGCGGGCATCGGGCTGAGCCGCTATTTCGACGTGCCGTTCGTTTTCGAGGTGCGGGACTTATGGCCCGAGGCGCTGGTCAACGTGGGCGCCTTGAACAATCCGGCGGCGATCTGGTGGCTGCGACGCATGGCACGCCAAATCTATCGCGCGGCCGACCACATCGTGGCCCTGTCGCCCGGCATGAAGGACGGCATCGTCGGAGCAGGCATCGCCTCCGAGAAGGTAACCGTGATTCCGAACGGCAGCGATCTGGATCTGTTCCGTCCCGGTCTCGACGGCAGCGCCGCGCGCGAACGGCTCGGTCTCGGCCGGCGCTTCGCCGCGATCTACTTCGGGGCCATGGGCCTGGCCAACGGCCTCGAATACGTGATCGAGGCGGCCCGAATCCTGGCCGAGCGCGGGGCAAATCACATCGTGCTCGTCCTGCTCGGCGACGGGGGCCGGCGGGCCGAACTGGAGAACCTCGCACGTACGTATGGCTTGAGCAACGTAGTGTTTCACCCCTCGGCGGACAAAGAAGAAGTCGCACGTCTGGTCGCCGGCTGTGACATCTGCCTGACGATCTACCGGGCGGCCAGAGAGCACACGTGGTCGCCCAACAAATTGTTCGATGCGTTGGCGGCGGGCAAGCCCGTGCTCATCAATGTCCCCGGCTGGCTGCGGGAGACGGTCGAGCAGAACCACTGCGGCCGGTACGTCGATCCGTGTCGCCCGGAGGCCCTGGCCGAGGCCTTGGAGGAGCTGTCGAATGATGCTGCCCTGTGCCGGCGCCTGGGTGAGAACGCCCGCGCTTTGGCCGAGCGGCAATTCGACCGGCGCCTGCTGGCCGCCCAGCTTGAACAAGTGCTCCAAGACGCGGTGGACCGGCACGCGCCAAGAGGATAGGAAATGAGCAAGGATGTGCTGAACGTCGCGGTGATCGGGGCGGGGTACTGGGGCAAGAACCTGGTCCGGAACTTCGCCACAGCGCAGCGGTGCGTGCTCAAGTGTATCTGCGACCTCAACGCGGAGGTCTTGGCCGCACACCAGCGAAGCTTTCCGGCCGTGGAGGTCACGCCGGACGCCGGGGCCGTCCTCGACGATCCCCAGGTGAAGGCGGTTGTCATTGCGACGCCCGCCGCCACTCACTTCGAGATCGCCCGCAACGCGCTCCTGGCGGGCAAGCACGTCTACGTGGAGAAGCCCTTGACCTTGCAGGCCGCGCAGGCCCGGCAGCTTATTGAGCTCGCGGCGGAAGCGCGATTGAAGCTGATGGTCGGCCATTTGTTCGAGTATCACCCGGCCGTCATTTACCTGAAGGAAATGTTGCACCGGGGCCAGCTTGGCGAGCCCTACTACCTCTACACGCAACGGGTCAACCTCGGCATCGTCCGCCAGAACGAGAATGCCTGGTGGTCGCTGGCGCCGCACGATCTCTCGATCGTCTGTCATCTGCTGGGCTCCGAGCCGGTGTCGGTCGCGGCCCAGGGGCAGTGCTATTTGCAGCGGGACATCGAGGACGTGGTCTTCGCGACGATCAAGTTCGCCGACGGCAAGATGGCGCACGTCCATTGCAGTTGGCTGGACCCGCACAAGATTCGTAAGGTGACCGTGGTCGGGCCCCAGAAGATGGTCACATTCGACGACATGGAGGCCACGGAAAAAATCCGCATCTATGACAAAGGGGCGGCGGTCCGGCACGACATCACCACGTCCTATGCGGACATCATCTCACTGCGGTTCGGCGACATCATCATCCCGAGAATCCCCGGCGGCGAGCCGCTGTCGTTGGAGTGTCAGCATTTCATCGAGTGCGTGCGGGAGAACCGGCCGGTCCGCAGCGACGGGGCGGACGGCCTGCGGATCGTGCAAATGCTGGAGGCCGGACAGAAGTCTCTCAAGAATCAGGGCATCCCGGTCCGCCCGGAGGAATTCTGATGAACCCCAAACGTGAGAAGAGTGTGAAGGGTGGGAAGGGAGAGTACTTTGTCCACGAATCTGCCTATGTGGATGAGCCTTGCCGAATCGGCAGGGGGACAAAGATCTGGCATTTCTGCCACGTCATGAAAGATGCGACCATCGGCGAGAACTGCATCTTTGGACAGAACGTGCTCGTCAGCAGCGGCGTCGTCATCGGCAATAACGTCAAGGTTCAGAACAATGTCGCCATTTACACCGGGACCGTGATCGAGGATGATGTCTTCCTCGGACCCAGTTGCGTCCTGACGAACGTGTCGAATCCGCGGTCGCAGATCGTCCGGCATGATCTGTACGAGCGCACGGTTATTCGCCGGGGAGCGACGGTCGGCGCCAATGCGACGATCGTCTGCGGCGTCGAGCTGGGACGCTATTGCTTCATCGGGGCCGGTGCGGTGGTCACGAAGAACGTGCCGGACTATGCTCGGATGCTGGGCGTGCCCGCGCGGCAGGCGGGCTGGGTCAGCCGGCACGGGATTCCGCTGCCTGGGCCGGACGCCGAAGGGATCATGAGGTGTCCGGAGAGCGGGTATCGGTACCGGCAAGTGCAGCCCGGCGTGGTACGCTGTCTCGACTTGGATGAAGAGGCCCCACTGCCGGAAGCACAACGCCTGGGAAAGGTCTCCTACCGGGAAATCAAGGCAAGATCGTGATCGGGTGAATTAAGGGACGGAACATGGAAGTACCTCTACTGGATTTGAAGGCACAATACGCGACGATCAAGGATCAGGTTCTGGCAGGCATCGCCGAGGTGCTGGACTCGCAGGTCTGTATCGGCGGGCCGAAGGTGCTGGAGCTGGAACAGAAGATCGCAGCGGTCAGCGACTGCAAATTCGGCGTCGGCGTCTCGAGCGGGACCGATGCCCTTCTGAACTGCCTGATGAGCCTGAACATCGGCCCCGACGACGAAGTGGTCACGACGCCGTTCACGTTCTTTGCGACCGTGGGCTGCATTGCCCGCGTCGGCGCCACGCCGGTCCTCGTCGACATCGACCCGAAGACGTACAACATCGATCCGAACCAGATCGAAGTGGCGGTGACCCGGCGGACCAAGGCGATCATGCCGGTTCACCTGTTCGGGCAGATGGCGGATATGGACCCGATCATGGGCGTGGCCCGGCGGTACAAGCTGGCGGTCATCGAGGACGCCGCCCAGTCGATTACCAGCACGTACAGGGGCCGCAAAGCGGGCAGCATCGGCAAGGCCGGGTGCTTCAGCTTCTTTCCGAGCAAGAACCTCGGCGGCATCGGCGACGGGGGGATGGTCGTCACCAACGACGAGGCCCTCTACAAGCGTCTGCTGCTCATGCGCAACCACGGTGCGGAGCCCAAGTACTACCACAAGTTCATCGGCGCCAACTTCCGGCTCGATCCGATCCAGGCCGCCGCGCTGCTCGTGAAGCTGCCGCACCTGGAGGACTGGTCGGAGGCCCGCCGGCGCAACGCCGCCTATTACAACGAGCGCTTCGCCGGCACCGTCGTGCAGACCCCCTACGTCAGCCCCGACTGCCAGACGATCTACAACCAGTACTGCGTCCGCGTGCCGCGCCGCGATGAGGTCGTCGCCCATCTCAAGGCCAACAAGATCGGCTGTGAGATTTACTACCCGGTCCCGGCGCATCTGCAAGAGTGCTTTGGCTACCTCGGCTACAGCGAAGGCGACTTCCCCGAGGCCGAAAAAGCGGCCAACGAGATCCTCGCCCTGCCCATCTATCCCGAGCTGACCCGCCCGATGCAGGACGCGGTCGTCGAGAACATTCTCACATTCCTGAGGTGACCGCCTGTACCTTGTCATCCTGAGCCGAAGGCGAAGGATCTGGCTTGCGAATGAGAGGTTTCCCGAATTCGCGGGCCAGATCCTTCACTGCGCTGCGCTCCGTTCAGGATGACAAGCCTACGATGGTTGAGGACATCCGATCCACACGTTTATGAGGTCGCCTGAGACTGGCAAGGTCATCTGGATCGTCAACCACTACGCGGGCAGTCCGGTCCACGGGATGGAGTACCGGCACTATTACCTCGCGCAGCAGTTCCGGCGCATGAGCTTGCGGCCGGTCATCCTCTGTGCCTCCTTTCACCACCTGTTGACGAAAGTGCCCGAGGAGAGAATGGGGGAGGTGGATGGGGTTCCCTACGTCTGGATCAAGGCTTGCCGGTACGAGAAGAATGACGGCCGGCGCGTTCTCAACATGCTCGGTTTCTCCGCCCGTCTGGCGCTGCGGCGTCTGCGGGATCTGCCCCGGCCCCAGGTCGTCATCGCGTCTTCACCCCATCCGTTCGCGGCCGTCAACGGGTACCGGCTCGCGAAACGATATGGCGCCAAGTTCATCTTCGAAGTGCGGGACCTCTGGCCGCTGACGATTCTGGAGGTGGGGGGACATTCCGCGCGGCACCCTTTCGTCCGGGCGATGGCTTGGGCCGAGCGGCTCGGGTACAAACGCGGCGACTGGACCGTCTCCCTGCTCGGCGGTGCCAAGGACTACATGGTCGCCCACGGGCTGGACGAAGGCAAATTCGTCTACATCCCCAATGGTATCGATGCGGAGGTCTCGGAGAGGAAAGTTGAGCCACTGCCGGCCGGGCACGAGCGCGTCATCCGGGACCTCAAGGGCGGGGACAAGCTCATCGTCCTCTACAGCGGCAGTCATGGCATCGTCAACGCCTTGGACAACCTTGTCGAGGCCGCCCGGCTTCTGAGGGGTGAGCCCAAGGTTCACTTCCTCCTGGTGGGCCAGGGACCTGAGAAGGAGCCGTTACAGAAGCAGGTCCAAGAGGCCGGTCTGACGAACATCACGTTTCTGCCGCCGGTGGCCCGGTCGCAGATGACCGCACTGACCCAGGCGGCGGACCTGGGCTACCTCGGCCTGCAAAGGAGAGATATCTTCCGGTACGGCGTCAGCCCCAACAAGCTCTTCGAATACATGTCAGCGGGGCTGCCGGTCCTCTTTGCCATCGATACGGTTCATGATGAAGTGGCCGCGGCGAAGTGCGGCTTCTCAATCCCGGCCGAGGACCCCTGCGTCCTGGCCCAGATGCTGCGTCGTATCGTGGCGATGCCCAAGGATGACCTTCGAGACATGGGCGAGCGGGCCCGCGAATACGTGCGACGAACGCACACGTACGAGGTGCTCGCCCAGCAATATGCCCGCCTTTTCTGAGATGCACATTCTTCTTAAGAGAGCGTTCGATTCATTGGTCTCCGGCTTGCTGCTGGTGATTCTTGCGCCGCTGCTGGCGGGCCTGGCCGTGGCGATCCGGCTCACCAGCCCGGGTCCGGCACTCTTTCGGCAGGAGCGGGCGGGCAAGGCCGGCCGGCCGTTTACGTTCTACAAATTCCGGACCATGCGACTCCAAGCAGACCCGTTCGGACCGAGCCCCAAATCCGGCGACGATCCCCGGCTGACGAGGCTCGGCCGGTTCCTCCGGGAGTATTCCTTGGATGAGCTGCCGCAACTCGTTAATATTTTCAAGGGCGACATGAGTCTTGTCGGTCCCAGGCCGTTGTATGTGGCGCAGATGGTGGAATGGGACGAACGGCAGAAGAAACGGCTCTTGATCAAGCCGGGGTTGACGGGGTTGGCGCAGATTTCGGGCAGAGGCACTCTGACGCGCGAAGAGAAACTCGAACTCGATGTCCGGTACGGGGAACGGGCGAGCCTCGGTCTGGATGCCCGGATCCTTCTGGTGACATTCGTTCGGGTCTTCGCCCACCGGGGGATCTACGAGAAGAGGTACTCGCAGGCCGAGTGGACGCGCGGGCAGGCAACTTCCGATCCGAGCGCGGCGGCCCGGAGCGGCAAGCGACTGGAGGAGTGATTCATCATGGGAAGATTCGCGATCCCAGGTCTGGTCATCCTGTCGGCGTGTGGCGCGGTGGCCCAGGCGCTGGAGCCGACGGAAATTCTGGTCGTCGCCAACACGGAGAATGCAGCCTCGGTGCGGCTGGCCCGGTATTACGGCGAAAAGCGCGGCATCCCCTCCGGCAATGTGTTCCCGGTGTCTCTGGGGACGCCGCTGCGGGACTCCATCAGCCGGGCGGATTACGACGCGCGCCTGGCGGGCCCCATCCGGCAAGTTCTCTTGACCCGTAAAGACCTTGGGGGCATCAAGTGTCTCGTCACGACCTACGGCGTCCCCTTCCGGGTGGGTCCGCGCGAACCTCTGAGCGGATATGACGTCCAACTCCGGCAATTGCGCCAACTGCGGGAGCAGGAGAAGAAGGCCGCCGCCGAGCTGGAGGGCAAGGGCCAGACCGATTCGGTCCCCTACCGCACCCATCGGCACGGGGCGGCGCAAATCCAGGCGGATATCGACCGGATTATGGGCCGGGAGACGGAGGCGTCCGTCGACAGCGAGTTATCTCTGGTCCTGTGCAACGCGTACGAGCTTTACCGCTGGCAGCCGAACGGGCTGCGAAATCCCACGGCGCCGCAGCCTTTCAAAACTCTGATGGTCGCGCGGCTGGACGGTCCCAGCTATGGGATTGCCAAGGGCCTGATCGACAAGGCGCTCGCGGCGGAGGCGAAGGGCCTGGCGGGCACCGCCTATATCGACTCCCGCGGGCTGTTCGGCAAGGACCTGTACAGCTTCTGCGACCAGTCTCTCCGCGATTTGGCGTTGCTGGTCCGGCTGCGCACGTCCCTGCCGGTGCAGGAGGAGCGGACGGCGGCGTTGTTCCCGCCCGGCAGTTGCCCGCGGACGGCCCTCTATTGCGGCTGGTACAGCGTGGGCAAGTACGTCGATGCGTTCGAGTTCGTCGAGGGCGCCGTCGGGTTCCACGTCGCCAGCTTCGAGGCGGCCAACCTGCGCGACCCGAACAGCACGCAATGGTGTCCCGCCCTGCTCAGACACGGCATTACCGCGACACTCGGGCCGGTGGCGGAACCCTATCTCCACGCGTTTCCCGAGCCCAAAGCGTTCTTCGGGGCGTTGTTTGACGGCCACTGCCTCGTCGAGGCGTATTATCTGACCCAGCCCTTCAACTCCTGGCAACTGGTCCTGATTGGCGACCCACTCTACCGGCCCTTCAAGAACAACCAGGCGCCGCCGAGCGAATAGCAAGTGTTGTCGCCTCTCGTTGGGCGAGGAATAGACTGGCAACGGGAGGGCCGATCGGTTACAATGTCGGTGCAGACCGGCGGTGGAACCTGTGACCACAATGAACTGATGGGAGGATAAGACCATGACAGGCAATCATTTCCTATCGAGTTTCCGAAGCGCGAGCATGGTACTTCTGGGCCTGCTGATCGTCGCGGGGACCTGTGCGGGACGGCAGGCACAGCCTGGGTCGGCGCGTCGGGCGTCCCCCGCCTCCCGGGTCAAGGTGATCCAGCTTCCGCCGCCGTCCACGAGCAGTGCCGTCAGTGTCGAGCAGGCGCTGGTCGGATTGCGCAATCTGCAGGTGCCGGGCAACCAGCGGTTGGACCTGCCGAAAATCAGTCAGCTCGCCTGGGCGATTCAGGGAGCAGCGCTGATGGCCGGCGCCACTCCCGTCGGCGCTACGCCGATCCCCACGGAGGCGACGGCGATGAAAGTCTACTTCATCCTGCCCGACGGCATCTATTTCTATAGTCCGGCGGACCACGCGTTGCAGCAGCTCGCGGACGACGACGTGCGGGAGGCCCTGGCCGCCGCCCTGTTGAGCCAGACGGGTGCGCCGACCGGGGGCTGCCAGGTTATTTTGGGGGCTTCTCTCCAGGACTTCAATAAGCGCTACGGCACGCGGGGCCGGACGGTCCTGTCGCTGCAGGCGGGACGAATGTCCCAGAGTCTCCAACTGGAAGCGGTGGCTCAGGGCCTGACGTTCGTCAGCGTCGACGCCGTCGATACCGCCGCCGTCCGGAGAGTGACGCGCGTGCTGCGGGCCCTGGAGCCGGTCTATGTCGCTTTTCTGGGGTATCCCGCGGGCCAGGCCCCGCCGGCGGGCGACCGGGGGGCCGTGTCGCAGGCGACCGCCCTGCTCGTCGTGCCACCCCAGGGCTTCGAGGATGGCGAGCTGCTGGCGACGAGACGCGCCTTGGAGCAGGCAGGCGTGCAGGTTATGATCGCCAGCACGCGGATGGGGCAACTGCTCGGCATGCGCGGCGGCACCGTGCGGTCGGATCTGCTTTTGAATGAGGCCAAGCTCGACAAGTTCAACGCGGTGGTCTTCATCGGCGGCGTCGGAGTCCTCGACTATCTCAACAATCGGGTCGTCTTGAACCTGGTGCGCCAGGCCAACACGCAGCGAAAAGTGCTGGCGGCCATTGGCACCGCCCCGAGCATTCTCGCCAGCGCCGGTGCGCTCAAGGGCGCTCGGGCGACGGCGTACATCTCCGAGCAGGCCCGGCTGGTCCAGGGCGGCGCCCTCTATTCGGGCAATCCCGTAGAGAGAGACGGACTCACCATCACGGCCACGGGTGCCCTGGCGGTGCCGGCTTTCGCCCAAGCCATCCTGGACAGTCTCGGTGAAACCAGGCAAGCCACGACGCCACCGACCAAATGAGACCGTCCCGACGTTCTAAACAAGATCCGAAAGTCCAAGCTCCAAATTCGAATAACCAAACCCCAGATTCAAAACGGGACCCGGACCGGCGACAGCGTTTCCGTCATTGAGATTTTGGATTTCGAATTTGTTTCGGATTTCGGATTTGGGATTTCGAGTTCTTTAGGGTGGTCGTGTAGTGGTTCGTGATGGGCAGCCGGCGGTCCTTGCCGAAGGCCTTGGCCGTGATCCGCACACCCGGCGGCGACTGCCTCCTCTTATATTCATTTCGATCGATCATCCGGATGACCCGTTCCACCTCGTCCGCCGGCAAGCCTGACTCCACCAACTCCTGCGCGGACTGGTCTTGCTCGACGTAGCCTATGATGATCCGGTCGAGCACCTCGTATTCCGGCAACGAATCCCGGTCCTTTTGATTGGGCCGCAGCTCCGCTGTCGGCACCCGCTGAAGGACACTGACCGGGATCACTTCGCGCCCGCTCCGCTCGTTGATGTGCTCCGCCAGCCGGTAGACCATCGTCTTGAGGACATCCTTGATGACGCTGAAGCCGCCGGCGGTGTCGCCGTAGAGCGTGCTGTAGCCGACGGAGACCTCGCTCTTATTGCCCGTGGTCAGGACCAGGGCGCCGATCTGGTTGCTCAGGGACATGAGGATCATGCCGCGAATGCGCGCCTGGAGATTCTCGTAGGCCAGACCTTTGTCGTTCCAGCGCGGTTCGGCCTTCAGCGATTCGTTGAACGGCTTGAGGATCGGCTCGATAGGGATCGTCAGCAGGGGGCAACCGAGGTTATCCGCGACGAGTTTCGCATCGGCGATGGTGTCGGGACTATTGAACCGCGACGGCATGGTCACGCAGATGACATTCTTCGGCCCCAGGGCGGCCGCCGCGATGGCGGCGGTGATGGCGGAGTCGATCCCCCCGCTGAGGCCGAGCAAGACCTGGTGGAAGCCGTTCTTGAGGGTGTAGTCCCGCGTCCCCAGCACGAGGGCTTGGTAGATCTCCTCGACCTCGTCCCGCGGCTGGGGCGCCGGCGCTTGCAGCGGCCGCACGCGGACAGGCAGCGTTCCTGTTCCGGTAGGGGCAACCCCCTGTGGTTGCCCTCCGGCATTGGGCAGGCACGGGGGCCTGCCCCTACCAGATTCAACGTCGGCCAGGAGCAAGTCCTCGTCGAAAGCTTTGGTCATCGTGACCACGCGGCCGGTCGAGTCCGCCAGGATGCTCCGGCCGTCGAAGACGAGCTCATCCTGGCCGCCGACGAGGTTGCAGTAGGCGACGGCACAGTGGAAGAGATTCGAGCAATCGGCGACGACCCCGCACCTCTGATAGATCTTGCTCACGTGAAACGGTGAGGCCGAGATATTCAGCAGCAGGTCGATTCGACCCGAGCCGGCGAAGAACCTGCCCAGCCACTCCTTGTCCCAGATATCCTGGCAGATCGTCAGTGCGACCCGCAGGGGCGGATCATCCTTTGCCCCTGCGACCTCGATGAGGACGGGCGCTTCGCCCGGCCGGAAGTACCGCTGCTCGTCAAAGACGCTCGTATTGGGCAGCAGGCCCTTGTGATAGACGTTGACGATGTGCCCCGCCCGGACGACCGCGGCGGCATTATACAGTCCGCCTTCGGAACACTCCACGAACCCCACCACGCCGGTCGTGTCGCGGGCATCCTGCCCGCGATTCGAGGGCAAGATGCCCTCGACACTGGCGGCCAACTCCTCCAGCGCCGCGCGGTTGTCTTTGACAAATTGCTTTTTATAGACCAGGTCCTCCGGCGGATAGCCGCAGATCGCCAGCTCCGGAAAGGCCACCAGATCCGCGCCGGCGGCGACCGCGTCCGCCCACATCTTCTTCATCTTCTCGACATTGCCGGCCAAGTCGCCGACCGTCGCATTGAACTGTCCCAAAGCGATACGCACCGATCCAATCTCCTCGTACGGGCGAATCATCATTCGCCCCTACCTTGCCCACGAACGCACACCCCCACCCATCTCGCCCGCGACCATTCTACGTCGCCGGGACCGTGCATCAACTGTTTTCGCCACCCTCGCTGCCACTGCTCCGCTGGAATCCGTGCCGGGGGAAATTGGCTTCGTTTTGCGCGATTGCTCAGAGCCGCAGTTCCGACGGCGTCCCTGCCGGCGAAATTGGCTTCGTTTTGCCGGGGCCTTTTCGGTATCGAATTCGTCGTAACTCCTTTTCCGCAAAGCGCTTGCCTCCCCTGTTGCTCTGACGAAATTGGCTTCGTTTCGCACGATTGATATCAGCGGCAGCCCCGCTCCTGCCCTGCGCCGCCGCCCCTTCCTGTCCGTGCGGGCAAATTGGGTTCGTTTTGCACAATTGCCTCCGGCCCACCCGGCCCCGCCGGGCGAATTGGGTTCGTTTTGCATAATTGGCCCTCCGGGGGGCGGGCCGGCCGGCGCAAATTGGGTTCGTTTTGCACGATTCGCTCCGGGCCACCGGCGTTCCGCCGAAAGGTTGAAGTAGGAAGACCCAGAGGGGGCCGCCCGCCTTAGCTGGCTTAACACTTGACACTTTACACTTGAAACTCCCTCCGAAATTGGCTTGGTTTTGCACAAAAGACTCCGAGGACTGGGCGCCGGGCTCTTCAACTCCAAACTTGAAACTCGACACTTGAAACTCCTCTCCAGATTGGCTTCGTTTGGCGCGAACTGTCACCACCGAGACACGGAGGCCACGGAGAATAGAACCAGAGCTACTTCCGCGCAGAAAAATTCTGGTCTCGCGCAGAGACGCCAAGAGCGCCAAGGGTCGCGGGAACGGCTGTCCTTTGCCCTCTGTCGTCCGTTCTCTGTTCTTTATGTCTCGACCGGAGAAGCCCCTCCGCAATGGATGATTGACGACTTCCTGCCCAACGCAGGCAGCATCCAATCTATGGTACAACAACCATCTATGAATGTCAACAAAGAAACCTCAATAAAAATGTCCCCGTTGCATATTTTCTAAACTCCGCCGGGACAAGGACTAAGGAACACCCGGCCGGAAATGTAGCCCCGCCGCCCCCGGCTGGGGACGCCAAGCACGGAAAGCCGCAGGCGATAGGCCACAGACCTTCACCAGCCTCCACGTCCCGGATGCCGTCACGACCAATCTGAGAGAATCGATTCCTGCCTGGCACGCACGGTCAGACAACCCCTCCGAAGAGGCGTGGATTGGACGCCGGCAGGTATCGGGCGATTTCCTGACGCACGCCTTCGGGGTCATGGAAGAGGTCCTTCACTTCTTCGGCGGTGAAGCTGTTGAAGGCGCCATCCTCCGTGTAGGCCAAGTACTGCAAGCCTCGGGGCGAAGCATCGAAACGGCCGTCCGGCAGCAGAACGATCCAGACTCCTTCGGCGAGGAGCCAGCAGGAGCAGATCGCGCGGCCCTCGGCCACCGACCATAGCTTCAGGTTGCCGTCCGCACTGCCCGAGGCCAGCGTCCGGCCATCCGGCGCAAAGGCCACGGACCGGACCCAATTCTGGTGGCCCGCCAGGGTGCGGATCTCGCGTCCCGTGGCGGGGTCCCACAGCTTGACCGTCTGGTCCGCACTGCCCGAGGCCAGCGTCCGGCCATCCGGCGCAAAGGCCACGGACCGGACCCAATTCTGGTGGCCCGCCAGGGTGCGGATCTCGCGTCCCGTGGCGGGGTCCCACAGCTTGACCGTCTGGTCCGCACTGCCCGAGGCCAGCGTCCGGCCATCCGGCGCAAAGGCCACGGACAGGACCGGATTCTGGTGGCCTGCCAGGACACGAAGCAATCGCCCGTCAGAAGCTCGCCATAACCTCACCGTCGTGTCGCCCGCGGACGCCACGAGAGTTCCGTCCGGACTGATGGCGACGCTGCTCACAGAAGCGTTGTGGCCCAGTTGGACCGATGCGGAGAGGTTACGGCTGCGAGCCTTTGCCTGAGGTGTAGCTTCGGGGAAGGTTCGGATTGCGGCTCCGTCCAACTCGACACCGCCCCAGAGCATTCCCTCCACCTTGGCTCTTGTCAGATCGGCGCCTATCAAAATCGCATCGTTCAGATTGGCGCTGGTCAGGTCGGCCGCACGCAGGTTGGCGCGCACTAGCGGCGCGCATTGCAGGACGATCTTGTCTAGCAGCGCGCCGGGAAGCTGAGCCGATTCCGGAATGCGAACACCGAGACTGTCGCGGAGCTTGGCCACATCCGGGATCGCCTTCTCCGCTCCCGCACGGATGCGCCCCGACCAGTAGAGGACTTGAAGGGCGTTCTCCGAGACCTCGGGGCGGTAGGGACCGCTCAGGACCTGGCGCAAAGGCTCGCACAGCTTGTCCTGCTCATCGAGACCCGTGAGGAAGAACACGATCTTCTGATCAAGCCGGGGCACGTTGAGCACCTCGAGATCATGCTCTTTGGGCGGGTCCATCTGCACCCGGCTGCGTGCGGGCACTACCCCGAAGGCCAGCGCGATCTTGCGCGCCAGGAAGTACTCCATGAAGGACTGATGCACAAAGGTGAACGCCTTGCCGCGCCCGTGCTTGAGGAAGGTGGCGGTGTGCATCTCACGGACGATGTCCCGCGGGTCCTCCTCGTGGATCTTCACGTTGCCGCGTTTGAAGAGGTCTTCCACGAAGGGGACAAGCTGATCCTCCGGGATTTCCGTTGCCCCCCTGGTGTTATAGAGCCGCCAGGCGAGCTCCATCATGAGCTCGAGCTTGTGACGAGGCCTGAGCATCGGATGCTTGTGTTCCTCCCGCTCGATCCAGATATCCGTGTACACGGTGTAGAGCTCGGCGGCGGTGATCCTGCCGGTTTCCCGCAGACGAGGAAGGGATTTGACGATCATGTCGAGCAGCAGGGGGCGGTGAGCCAAACCGGGAAGGTCGTGGATCTCCTGGATTGTCTGCCAATCCTGCACATGAGTTTCCGGCCGGGCTCTGCGCAGGTATTCCTGGATCTGATCATCATCGAATTCACAGAGATTGACCACGGAAAGGCCCGGCTCGCGCACGATGTCCTTGTACAGGTCCGTGGCCGCTTCGGTGAAGGTCGGGCCGGAGCCGGTGAGCTCGATACGTTCCTCCCGGCTCTTGAAGTAGTGTGTCCGGCAGGTGAGGACCACTTTGCTGTCCGCCGAGGCGGCGCGCTTGAGCTCGGTGAAATTCTCCCGTGTCTCATTCCAGCGGATGCGGTCGGCCATCTCGTCGAAGGCGTCGAAGAAGAGGATGATCCGTTGATGCTGGAGGAGATGCTCAAAATGCGAGAAGGAGACATTGGGCAGGCCATGATTTTGAAAATGGTGGGCGATGATGGTCTCCAGGCTGAAGGCGGCCCGCCGCGCCTCACGCAAGGGAATGAAAACCGGCGCCGGATGACGGACGGGATCGTCCAGGAAGGCCAGTCCGAGCTGGTAGGCAAGGAAGCGGGTCAGGGTGGACTTGCCGGTCCCCAGGTCGCCCAGTGTGATCAGGAAGTTCTGGCGACTGTCCCCGAGCCAGCCGGCGAAGAGGTCGAGGGCCTTCTTGCGTTCATTCGTGACGTCGTGCACGACCCAGGGGCGAACGAAAAGGTCGCGTCCGCCCCAACCTCTCTCCGGATCGTTGAACCATGTTTCATGGTCCCGCACGAGACCCTGAACGTATGTCTCCAGCGGAAACAGCTCGTTGAGCAGTTCGGTGTGCGTCTTGCAGATAATCCCCAGACGCTCCAACGCGTTGCGTGCATCGTCCGCGAAGCCACGGGAAGTGACGGCGACCATGCGCCAGCCGGGATACTCCCGCAGGAGGATCTCTCGTCGGACAATGATCTGGTCCCGCTCCGCAGCGGTGACCTGGCAGTCCTTGCATTCGAGCGCCGCGTCAACGGGAAGTCCGCCCCGGCTTTGGTGGATACAGAGGTCGAACTGGACGCCCTGGATCTTGCGCGAACGGTCGACCTGGAAACCGAGCAGAGAATACAATGTGGCGATCTCCTCCTCGAAGGTCTTGCCGCGACGATAGGCCTCGCGGCCGCGTAGCTCCCGCTCTTCGAAGTGCGGCGGTTCGGCCCGCTCACACTCAGCCACAGGCCGAACGAGGTCAAGAGATTCGATCAGCTCGCGCAGGCGGATCGCGTAATCGTCCGGGTTGCGAAAGTCCACGAATTTCAGAGGCTTGATCAAGGCGGGCGGCTCACAATCCAGAAGCATCAGGGGAATGAGCCTTCTGTCTTTGTTCGTGGGGTCGAAATACGTGATGAAGAGGGCCTCGGCCTGGGGCCATTTCTTCGCGACGGACGGCGGAGTCATGATGAAGACGAGCTTGCGCGAGCCCTTCAACGCTTCGTTCACCGCCAGTGTGATGTGCTCGCCCGGCTTGATCGACCGCCCGTCCTCGAAGACCTTGGCGCCCAGGCGCTGCAGATCGTCGGCCAGACGTTGCACGAAGGCGTCATCTTCGCCGGCGTGACTGATGAAGACATCAAACTCAGGCTTAGGTTGCTCGCCCATTCTCTCTCCGAGCTCCAACACATCCGGCCTACAGTCACCTATCGTGTCTGGGCCTGCAAGCACCGTTCGCGGCGGTACGAGATCCGCTTCATTGGTGTTCATTGTGTCCGCAAGCCCCCGCAAAGGCAAATGAAAACCGGCGGACGAAACGACCACGCAACGCCGCTGCCAAGGGAAATCGGCGGAATCTGCGGATGGACAACAGTAACCGGTAGTCTGTAGCGGGTAGTCGATACGGCAGGGATTGGGAATCGGGGAGCGGGGATCGGCTGCGGCCTGCGGTTTTCCCCTTCGCGTCCTCCCAATTGCTGGTACTTACCAGCATATCATGTTACAATCATATCGAATACTGATCGGGTCGGGCATTCATTTTGAGGCGTGTATGGCGTTCAGGCGTATTACAATCGATCCGGAGAAGATGGGCGGCGTCCCCTGCATCCGGGACCTGCGCATGCCCGTGGCGACCGTTGTGGCGATGGTCGCCGAAGGCATGACGGCAGACGAAATTCTCGCCGCCCATCCCAGTCTGGAGCGCGAGGATATCCGCGAGGCCCTGCGGTACGCCGCCGAGGCTGTCAAGGAACGGGCCCTGCCCCTGAGCAGCAAATGAAATTCCTCGTGGACAACCCGGTTTCTCCGTTGGTGGCGGAAGCGCTTCGGAGCAGCGGCCACGACGCCGTTCACGTCCTTGACTATGGGCTTCAGGCAGCTTCAGATACCGTCATCTTCGCGCGTGCGTCACAAGAGGACCGGATTATCATAACGAGCGATACCGATTTTGGGCTTCTGGCCGCCCGGACCGGGATTCGGAAGCCCTCCATTGTCCTATTCCACCACAGTTTTCCCCATCGGCCGAGTGTACAGGCGAGAATTCTGGTCAAAAACCTGGCGCGCCTCTCCACGGCGCTCGAGCAAGGCAGCCTGGTTGTGCTCGAGAACCGCCGCATCCGGATTCGCTCGCTTCCCATCATCAGTTGACAGTTGCCGTCCCGGGTCGGAGACCGCGACGGCGTCAGGTACTTCTTCCGGGCAGAATCTGCGGATCAGCAGTAGTTGGCGGTTGTCGGTGAGACGGGGGTCAGGGGCCGGGGATCAGCTCCGGCCTGCTGTCTTCCGTCAGCATCAGCCTTTACGGGTAGGCTCGATGGCGACCACGAAGAACGTGGCGAGGGGGCCCAGGAGCAGGGAGAGCAGGAACCAGGCGAGGCCGCTGCGGTTCTTGGATTGGGCCAGTCCGGCGTTGATCAGGGCCAGCGTGCCCCAGCCCACGAAATACGGCGATTGCGGTGGAAAGCTGTCAAGCATCTTCATCCTACCTCGAACAAACCATGGGTCCACAACGAGCGGACCCATTCACGTCTATCGGAATAGACGCGTGAAGCGAGCAAGAACATCAACGCAATCGTCCCGGCGCGGCCGTATGACCATGATCCGGTCGAGGCCGGAATAACGTTGCTTCTGCGGAACGCCGATAGCGGTCGCAGGACACGGCGCTGAAGGCCAGGGCGGGTGTTTGCCTGGGCCCGCGCCGGAGGTCCGATGGACGTAGTATCTTCAAGGATGTGGTGTCATGCCATCGACGACCGCCTGGGGGCCCTGGCCTCGTCCGCTTCTTTCCCGTTGGATAATCCTGCTGATCGTGGTTCTGGCCCCGCTGCTCCTCGCCGGGTGCGGGACGCTGGAGAATGGCCGGGGTTGGGGGGAAGATGCCCTTTGGCCGGTCGACCTGGGGCGCATCGGCCGCGCGGGGCGGGATGCGCTGCTCAGTCCCGCCACGTGGGTGCCACTGGCGGGGGCGGGCGTGTTCGCGCTCGGGGACCTCGATGAACGGGTCTCGGACTGGGCGTCCGAGCATCATCCCCTGTTCGGCTCGCAGAGCGGGGCCGCGGATGCCGGCAATTACCTGATCGGCATGCTTGGCGCCGAGGCTCTCGGGACTGCCTTGGCGACACCCAGCGGCGATACGCCGGGAGATTGGGCGCTCGCCAAGCTCAAAGGCGGCGCCGTAGAGGCGGGGGCGGTCGTGGCGACGGGCGCTCTGACAGGTTGGCTCAAGGACGGGAGCAACCGGATGCGTCCGGACGGCAGCGATAACGAGAGCTTCCCCTCCGGCCACAGTTCCCTCGCCTTTGCCTTCGCCACGCTCGCCAACCGCAATTTCGACTCCATCGACTTTCTGGAGGATGCCCGCACGCCGCTGCAAATCACCAACACCGTGCTCGCCTCGGGGGTCGCCTGGGCACGGGTCGAGGCCCACAAGCATCACCCATCGGACGTCCTGTTCGGGGCGGCCCTGGGGCACTTCCTGACCGCCTTCATTCACGATGCCTTCCTGAACCTGCCGGAGGATAGCCGCGACAGCCGTGATCGTCGCGTCGATTTTGCCGTCTTCTCCACCGGCGATGGAGCCGGGCTGGCCTTGGCTCCAATTCGCGGCTGCACAGAGACGAGTTCCAAGGCGCGCTCAATCTCCTGACGAAAAACGCCGGGTGCCTTCGGACGATTTGCGTCCCACCAAGCGGCCGCTTCGGTGATCTGGTTCGCCGCACTTTGGACGACTCGGATGGGGAGCTTGCGGTTCAACCGTGGCCCCGAAGCTTGTCCAGGAGTTGTTTATCGGTAGTCACCTCGCCACGGTCGGCCTCCGCCATCGCGTCGAGGAGCGCTGTTTCGGCTTGGGAATCGAGCACGAAGGTCTCGTCCTGCTCCGGTGCCAGCACAGTAACCGTGCTGCCCTCCTCCAGGGGCTCACCTTCGATCACGATCCTGCCCGCAACCACTTTGCCTGTGATGACTTTCATGCCCATATCTTACTGTGCGCCGATCCCGAAATCAAGCGCCGGCCATGGCGCGGCCATTGCCTCAGGGGGATTGATTCGTTACAATGTCTGAATGGTATTGGAGTTGGTGCAACACGCGCAGAATTGGTAAGGAGCGGTCTATGGCGAATCGTGTCGGTGACTTCCCGCGGCGGGATATCCTTCGGGGGTTTAGTGGCGCGGCGGTGGCGGCGGCGTTTGGAGCCACGGGACTAAGGCCCGACCGGGCGACGGCGCAGGCCCAGAAGCCCGCCGAGGACGGCCAGAGACAACTCTTCACGCCGTACACCAAGTCCTCCAAGGTGAGCCTGGTCAAAGGCAACGATCGGCGGGAGATCATCTTTCAAACCTTGAAGAGCATCGAAGACGACGTTCTGGCGTCCCTCGGGAGCAAGAAGAGGATCCTCGTCAAGCCGAACTTCGTCTCGACCACCCGGGCGCTCGCCGCGAGCCATGCGGACGAGATCCGCGCGATTCTCGACTTCTTCAAGCCGCGTTTCAAGGGCGAGATCATCGTCGGCGAGTCCGCCCCCTCCAAGAACGGCACGTTCGAGGGCTACCAGAACTTCGGCTATCTGCCCCTCGAGAAAGAGTACGGCATCAAGCTGGTGGATTTGAACAAAGAGCCGTGGGTGTATCGCTATGTGTTCGGCAAGGATCACAACCCGATCCCGATCCGAATCATCTCGACGTTCCTCGATCGCGACACCTACATCGTCTCGGCGGCCAAGATGAAGACGCACGACCGGGCCATCACCACGCTGTCGCTCAAGAACACGCTGATTGGCGCGCCGCTGAACGATGGGAAGAAGAACGACAAGGGGCTGACGCATCAGGGGTACAACTTCACGCCGAAGGAGACGCTGCACTTCAACATGTTCCATCTGGCCCAGGAGATCTGGCCGGACCTCGGCATCATCGACGGCTTTGAAGCGATGGAAGGCAACGGCCCCATCGGCGGCACGCCGGTCGATGCCAAGGTGGCGCTGGCGAGCCTGGACCCGCTGGCGCTGGACATCCTGACGACCAAAATCATGGGCTTCGATCCGTCCAAGATTCCGTATGTGAAGGCGATGGTCGAAGCCGGCATGGGCCAAGGCGACTTGACCAAGGTGCAGGTCCTGGGCACACCGGTCGAGCAGTGCCAGTTCAAGTTCAAGCCGAACGAAAAGATCATCGAGGCTTACGGCTTGAGTTGAGCGAGTTCTCGGTCCGCCACGGGCCTGGCGCAGCAAGAACCAAAGGCTCGGGCGACACGCGCTGCGGCCATCGGAGCCTTTGGCGTTTCCGGTCGCCTTACCCAGGTCACGTCCGATGTTGCGCAAGTGACCGCGTGAAGCGACAGGTCGCCCTATCGTCGGGAGCCGACTTTGGCCGAGAAGAGCAGACTGCGCCAGGCACAGAGCGCCTTGACGCCAATCCCGGCATAAATAAGGAAGTTCGTGACGGGCGAGTAGTCCTTGGCGAAGTGCTTTCGGTGGAACAGGTACATGGCGCGATAGAACTCGATGGCGGCCTTGCGGCTGTTGTACTTGGTGGATTCCCCCTTGTAGTGGACGATCTGGGCCTCGGGATAGTACAT
>Ga0315289_10001289_pt1 | contig 39083 bp, 65 predicted proteins | sample YL17G11_40_MG_FD_203452 | JGI IMG/M metagenome (GOLD analysis project Ga0315289, IMG submission 203452) | Sediment microbial communities from Yellowstone Lake, YNP, Wyoming, USA - YL17G11_40 | ecosystem: Environmental > Aquatic > Freshwater > Lake > Sediment | place: USA: Wyoming | collected... | reverse complement strand
ACAAGTGCAGATACTTATACAAATGCAACAGCAACACCAGTAACGATAGGCGGTATTCCAGCAGGGTCAACTTTTAGTGCACAAACTATGCAGCAAATGTGGGATGCATTATTATACCCATATCAAACTCCTGCATTTACTTCATTCTCAAGAACTAACTTGAGTTCAACTTACGAATTAGGCGAAATGTTATTAACAGGCTCTCAGACATTTAATTGGTCAACAAGCAACTCAGGAAATGTATCTGCGAATACAATAAGTATTGTTCAAAACATTTCCCCAGTTACAACTTTATTAAGCAACTCAGCAAATGATGGAACTGAAGTTATTTCTGTATCTACAGCATATTCTGCAGGAACATCTTCAACAGTTACTTTATATACAATAACTGCATACAATTCATTAAACTCTCCATTCTCTACAACAATTTCTAGAAGTTGGAGACCAAGAATTTATTATGGAACAAGTGCAACTTCGCCATTGGTAGAAGCTGACATTGAAGGGTTGGCAAACAATCCACTTGCAAGTGGATTTGCTGGAACTTATAGTTTCGCTGCAGGTAATTATAAATATTTTTGTTATCCATCTTCATTTGGAACCGCAACTGTGTTTGTAGATACAGGAACAAACTTTAACGTAGCTATGGAACCAGTTTATGTTGTATCAGTAACAAATATTTTTGGTGTAACTCAAAATTATAATGTACATAGAACAACGAATGTTCTAGGTGGAAGTATTAATATTCAAATTTCATAAATATGTCAGCAATACCAGGCTCAGTAAGTTTAACAGGTTTTATAGCACCTACAGATAGTACAGACGTATTCGCTGTAAGCAAGCCAATTTATGGCCTTGGAGGATTGCGTACTGTTTCTGGCGTAACTGAAAGAAATGCGATTACTACTCAAAGAAGAGAAGTTGGTATGCTTGTTTATGTATCTGGGACTTCTGAATATTATAAACTTGAAAGTGGGCTTACAAATTCTGATTGGGTATTGTTTAATGCAGGAAGTGGAAGTACAGCAGGTTTTTCAGGTTGGACAAGTTCAACTGGTGTAAATTCTATTATTGCAAATAATGGAACTGGAAATTTAGCAAGTGGTAAATATTCAATAGTTGGAGGTGATTTAAACATTGTATCTGGAAATTATTCATTTATTGGAAATGGATATTCTGGTAATGTAATATCTAATTATGCTGTTTTAGGAGGAGGTATCTATAACTCTGTTAGTGGAAACTCTTCTTTTATTGGCGCAGGACGAAGCAACAAAACAGTAGGCCCTTATTCTTCTATAGTTAGTGGTTTTAATAATAAAACTTACGGATTCAATTCATTTATAGGAGCTGGACAAAACAACATAACTAACGGAAATAATTCAATTCTTGTTGGTGGATTCACCAATAACTTAAATGGTAGTTATGGTACAATTGTAGGTGGTTTATATAACATAGTGTCTGCACCATATGCATTTATTGGTGGCGGCGGTGGAAGCAATCTCGCATCGGGTAATTATTCTACTATTGTTGGTGGTATTTTAAATTCTGCAACAACTGGAAATGCTACAATTATAGGTGGTAGAAGTAATAAGGCAACATCACAATATTCAACAATAATAAATGGTTCAGGTAATACAATTTCTGGAATCCGTTCTACAATTATTGGAGGTATTAACATAACAGGAACTTCAAATGATACAGTTTATGTTCCATTCTTAAACATAAAATCAGCATCAACAAATAACGTCTTAGCAAATGTGTTAGTTAGAGATGTAAATGGAGATATTTATTTAAGAGACGCAAGTACTTTATCTGGCGGAACTGCTTTTGGGGGTAATTTCTTACCAATATCAGGAGGAACTGTTACTGGAGATACAATATTTACAACAAATGTTTCAGCAAGTACATTATCATTAACTACAACAAACGTTGCAGCTCCATTAAACTTGCCGTTGTTTACATCCAGCCCAGCATCTCCGAATGATGGAGATACATGGTTGTTGATTAGTGCTGGTACTATTTATTTAAATGTACAATGGACTGGAACCACAAAAACTGTTCAATTAACATAAAATACTTTATTTTAATTAAGTTTTAAATTATATTATTCATAATAAATTTAAAATTATGACAACTGTAATTGATGCAATTAACGAATTAATTAAAAGTGCAAATGTAGCACAGTCAAGAGGTGCATTTACTTTAAAAGAAGCACATGATGCATATATTGCAATTGACTTTATTAATAATGCTGTGACGAATCAACCAGCACCAGCACCAGCAACAACGCCAGAGCCTGTATCTGATAAAAAGAGTGGTAAAAAAAGTGATTATTAATTTATTGCTTTAACTTATAAAGTTCATCATCGTCTTTACCAGGCTCTACTTCCTCTTGTTCAAATTTAAGAGTAATAAAATCATCATCCGATTTTGTGTCTGTTTTTTCTGGATGCATTTCTGCCCATTCTTCTGGAGTGATATCTCCCATTGATTCTTTTATAATTGTATTTTCTTGTGAAAAAGATTCATTTTTAAGAAATTTTTTGTCATCTTCTTTAATTCCAGCAAGGGCCATAAATTTCCTGGCCTCTAAACTCAATTCTTTTTTAGCTTCTTTTTCCATTTGTTTTAGTCTTGTATAATAATCAGGAATTTCTTCTAAGTGGTCCATAGAAATTTCTTCAGCCAATTTAATATCATCAACATGTTCCATTTCAATTTTCTTACCTATTTTAATTTGGTCGTTAATTGACTCTACACTTACATCGTGTTTTTTAGCAATATCCTCAACAGATAATTTATCTGCTTTACCACCTTTTATTTTATCTTCTTTTTTCATATTATTTCCCCCATTGTAGCCATTTTGGTGTATAATGTAATCCAACACCCACCTGTGGACCAAAAATTACCTTAGAGCTCTTTAAATCGACTGTAGCGCCATATCCTAAACTAAATCCAACACCCCAAGTCTTTCTGAATTGTTTAGTAGCTTTTCTAGAATCTTTATCATCCATAATTTCAGCACCCTCAAGTTTTGTAAATGTTATTCCAGGATAGCTAGTTGTAGCTGCTATTGAAACTTTATGCGTTTTAGGGTCCTCAAATAAGCCAACCTTTAATTTGATACCTTGTTCTAAAACAAAATTACCAAGACCAGAATTCACTTTATTATATACCCCAAGCTTATTAAAACTAATCTCAGAAGAATCTTTTTTGTTGAATAATTTAGAAGAGTATGATATAACTCCTTTTAGGTTTCTGTAATTGCCGTCAGCAAATTTTGCTGTATCAACAAAAGACATTGTTCCATTACCAAGAGAATCCATTTTAGCATAAACTTTAACTTCTCTTATTGTTTCATAATTATTAACAGTAATTTTTTCAATAACTTTTGGGTTTTGTTTTTTGAACTGTTCAAACCCAATAAGCATATCAGAATACCCTTCTTTCAATTCTTTTAATGTTAGTTTTAAAGCTAATTTTTCAGCCAACAAAGTTGTGTCATTTATTTTACCCTGTCTAATTGTATCCTTAAGAGCTTCAACATTATTTTGTTGCCTTTCATATTCTGCTTTTTGTTCGGCCAATTGATTTTTAAGGTCGACATTGCAGCTATGTTGCATAAGAATAATAGCTACCAAGCCAATGATAAATATCAAGTGCGCTACCCCTCTGTTTTTAGGGTCTTTAATCCAACTCCATGCGCTTAGTAAAAAATTCATATAATTAGTCTTTCTTGTCTATAAATAGTTTATCAAAAATTCCTTTTTCATCTACTTTATTAAAAGATTCACTATCCTTAATAACTTGAACATCTCCAACCTTGGTATCACCCCTGTAAACCTCAGTATTGGTTTTAACATTAATGCCAGCCAAAAGCTCTTCTAATGCGTTTTGAACAATATCTTGAGAGACAATCTTAAGAGCATCTCCCTTTTGCTTATCAGTGTCATAATAATTATTGTTCCAATTCGCTATTTTATTGTATGTAGCCAATACGATTTTACTGATTTCAAACTCGATTTTTTGTTTGTCTTTGTCTTCGTTTTCCATGTTATTTTTTATTTAAAAGATTAGTTAATATTTCATTCTTTATTTCAAATGTCAATGTTTTGTTTCCTTTATAATTTTCTATTTCTATAAATTTGTCATTTTCATCGTAAATTCTATTTTTCTCTAAAAAAGATTTTGGGTCCTTTATATGAATTCTTTTACTGTAAATCAATTGTCCTTTATCGTTCATAGATTTATATTGAATATATTTTGAAGTTATGTCTATTGTCTCTCTATTCACACCATCAATTGTATTCACATAACCCAAGTAAGATATTTTTTCATTTTTTAAGCTAAAAAGTTTAGTATTTATTATTAAATGAACATAATTATTTTCATCTAAATACTCTTTAATAGAAACTTCTCCATTATTTGATTGAAGTATGTTTCTGTTTAGTTTATCATATATTTTCAATATCTTCATTAGGTTATAAAATATAATAAATAAAAAACAAAAAAACAAAAATTTGGACAACTCTTACATAAAAATAATAGCCAATTCAATTATAAACAACATTTTTTGTAATGATTGGCATACCATGTCCAATGAGGAATTAAAGCATATATGCAGTGTTTTAGACTATCCTAGCCTTGAAGATAGATACATTTGCGATAATGAAACTCTATACCCATATATCCATTGGGATAAGCTAGATAAAATGCAGGCCATAAGAATAGTTTCTAGAAATAAAAAATTGTTATCCAAAATAAACCTAAAAAAATACACCTATAAAGTTAAAGATATATTCTTTTTACTACAAAGTGATTATACATTGATATTTAAATTCTTTGATTTTGATTTTAATAATCTATCTCAAGATGATGCTCATGCTATATTTTGCCTTGGTAAAGATGAGTTTTTAAAATTAATAGATATCACAAAATATAAATTTGGATTCATAGAAATGATGGATATCATAAGAGCCTATGAATATAAAAGAGAGGTGGTAGAAAAATTAAACTACACAATATTAAAAAACTATCAGATAACAGAAATTCTTATGAATACTGGAGAAGAATCTTTGGATTTATTTGATTTAGAAGTTCTCAGTACTCTTAATTGGCTAGACCTATTAAGTCATCAACCAAAATTTATTTATAGTTGTGATTTTGAAAGATTTGTATATGGAGACCCATTTAATTTAGTACAACTCGTTGTGTTATTTGATAAGCCAGATTTAACTTATTTGATTGGTAAAATAGATATGAGAAATATTACCCCTTTTGGATGGGAAAAGCTTTTAATCTATAAGCCAGAACAGTTTATAGAACATTGTGATTTTAGTAAATTAAATGAAAATAATTGGATAGAAATAAATGCATGCAGACCAGAATTGATGGTCTATAAATTATAATTATTTTTTATCTGAACAAGTGCAATTTTTTGAATTACATCCACATTTATTGCCGCAATCACACCCGCACGTTTTACAGTTGCAGTTTTTTTTACATTGACAATTTGTTACACAGCTACAATGTTCTTTTGCAGAGCTATGGTAGATTGGCGCATCGCCATGGAAGTCTGGATAATCTATCATGTTATAAGAATTTTTCTATTTTTAATTTCCAGTTTTGAAGATGTTTAATGGCACTATCTATTTTTTTGATACCATCTGCATAGTCATCATTTTCAATATTTTTCATTAAGTCAACAAGTGTAGACCTAAGTTCCATAGCCTCATCTTTCCATTGGGCTTTAGTTTTGGGAATAAGAGCATCAAGCTCTTTTAAATCTATAGAGTTTAAAAGTACTTCTTTTACAAAGTCTCTAAGTTCCTTTTCGCTAAGTTCTTTTTTCATTTTGAAATGTAAGTTTTATTATGCTTAAATCCATTTTATGTGGGGCTGGTATTTTGCCTCCAAAATATGGAAATAGTCTATAAATAAATAGTTTAAAGAAACTATAAATTGATATTTTCTTATTCTTATCAATAGAGACTGTAATACTTTGATTATTAGGGGTTAATGCTTTAAAAACATATTTAGAATTTTTGTTTTGAATACTGCAAAAAACCCATGATTCTGTATTACATTTTATCATTGGTTTTATCACTCTAACTCCATCAATATAGGCGTATGCAACCAATTCTATAAGCTCGCCGTCAGTACATCTCCATCCTATTCTAGCTGAATTCCAATGATGAAAACCTTCTGAGAATCCAAATAATTTATTAACCTGGTCATAATTTTCTGATAGTTGATATTTACAATTTGGATAGAAATAAACTCTTGATGAATTAGTTATCGTTTTATTTGATAAAAACAAAGAGAATGTGATAGATGTCGCTATAGCTCCAATTATATACCACCAATTAACTAAAACAATACCTAAAATAACTCCAATAAAAAATAAAGCATATTGAATATATGCTATTTGAAATTTATCCCCTTTAAAATAATGTTTTCCCTGATTTATTGTATAAAGGTTCATGTTGTGCTTTATTTTAGGATTTAGATATTCTATATTTTAGAATATATTTATAAATAAAGAATAAAAAATGAATTTTAAGAATAAATTAGATTTTTGTATTATTCCCAGTCCTTATAGCGGAGGGTTAAAAAATTTGTTTTTTGTAGCTTATCATGGCACAAATACAATAAGTGAAAAACTATGCCTAGAAGAAGATTATGAAGTAATAAGATATCTCTTAAATGGCCACGGATATCAAGAAATTGATTTCTGCGTATTCGAATCTTCAACTAGTTCAACCGATTCAATACATGACATAGTAAGTAGTTTAAGCAAGTCTGGACTTAAATATAGCAAACCTTTCGAATTTAATGTCATGGGCGAACTTGATTCATTTAAAAAAAATGCAGTATCTGCTTTGGAGTCAAGTCAAATAGGTGGTCTTTTAAATGTAATGCTGTCTGATGATTTTACGCCAATTAAACCAATTAGTAAAAAGCCAATAATTCAAATGCCACCAAAATCTAAGATTCCTGAAATTGGCGAAAAAATAAAACTCAATTTTTATTTATTTATCCAATGTATTTTTGTTAATGAAAATGATTGTATACTCGAACTGGTAGGGGATTTATATTCAAAAGAAAATAACAATACCAGAAATTTTTTACATATATCAAGTTCGGATTTTGTTAGATTAGAATCTGATAATAAAAATATATTGTTATTACAAAGCACAAAAACTTATAAGGATTTAGTTGATGAGATAAGCTTCTTGCACCAAGGAAGTTTTAGGTTTGTAAAACCAATTATAAATCCAAATGGAGAAACGATTATGAGAACAAAGGAATTTGTTTACAATATAATGGAAATAAAGAAAAATATAAACCCAGGCCATAGAATTGTTGTAGAGGTAAATTTAAACCAATATTATGATGATATGATTGACATGTCTAAAAAAATAAAAAAAGAAATGGGTTTAGACCTAAAAAAAATAATTTCTCTCGAATCGCTTAGACCAGACATGATTCAACTTAAACAAAGATTTGGAGATAAAATGATACACTTTTCTGAAACTGATGAGTTTGAAAAAGCCAGTCTTGTTAAAAAACATATATCTTTTATTGATAAAAAAATAAATATTATAGATAGTTTTGAAGATAAAAACATAACTAAAAAAGAATTTTATAAAACTTTTTGTTTGAAGTCATAAATTTGATTATATTTGCCAAAACAAATATAACTTATGATAAAGGCAAATATAATCGCAGACTCAATTAATAACAAAGGAAAGAGAATCACATCTTTTGTTGTAACAATGCCAAGAATTGTCCTGGCTGAATTGAACACCCATAGAGTACTTTCTAGAAACTCAGCTAGCAGTAGAGCCATTCCATTTGCAAAGATGCTTGAGATGGTTAAAAAAACCCCATTCATGCCTATTCAGTGGATGAAGGACCATTCAGGAATGCAAGGTAACGAGTTCTTTACAGAAGAAAGCGAAATAGAAGCAGTGAAAGGAGCCTGGTTGGAAGCAAGAGATAATGCTGTCGCAAGTGCCGAAAAACTTAGCGGATTAGGATTATCAAAACAATTTGTTAACAGAGGTTTGGAAGCCTATATGTATCACACTGTAATTTTAACCTCAACCGAGTGGGAAAATTTCTTTGCACTTAGAGCCCATGAGGCAGCTGAAATTCATATTCAGAAATTAGCGTTCTTGATGCTTGAGGAAATGAACAATTCAACTCCAAAATTATTACAAATTGGTGAGTGGCATATTCCATTTGGAGAAAATATGGATGAATTGGCTTTAGAAAAATCAATGCCGACTATTCAGCCAGCATCTTTAAATTGGCACCAAGAGCATATGCAAAATCTAAAAGTTAAAGTTGCAGTTGCTCGTTGTGCTCGTGTATCATACACCGTTGTTGGAGAAGAAGGTAAACCAGATAATTATGAAAATGATATTAAGCTTCATGACCGTTTACTTGGAATGGGCCACTTAAGTCCATTTGAGCATTGTGCTCAATGTACAGACAACGAAGGATGGTCAGGAAATTTTCAAGGATGGACTCAATATCGAAAAATACTTCCAAATGAAAACAGAACGGATTCAAGATTAATTTCTAAATAACAAAAAAAGCCTTAGAAAATTCTAAGGCTTTTAAATTTTTATAAATTTTATTTATTATGCTCCAATAACTGAAACTATAGAACCGCCAACGATATTATTATTATTCCATCCAAGAGTTAAGGCGCTTATATTTCCAGCTAAAGCTGTGTGTCCACCAGCTCCTAGTACAAATGCGTTAAAAAATGCATCCCCACTTGTAAATCCATATGATATATTATAATAATCAGTTGCTGTAACAGTTGGAACAGTAAAAACAAAAGTAGCAATCCCATTTGTTATAGTTGCTACAGCACTTACTATACCAAATCCAACTTTATCATAAATCGTTGCAGTTACTACTTTTCCATTAAATACTGTACCAAAATTTACAATTTCAGTTCTCGCCCCAGCAACAATTGCTCCAGCCCATATATCTGTAGTTCCAAATGTAGGAGCGCTTGTTCCAAATCTAAAACCTACAAAATTACCAGCGCCACGATTGGTAGAATTCCAAAAATTGCTATAATAATCTGTTTTTAATCCAGCATATCCAACAAAAGATACTAATAAAAATTGACTCCAAAGGTCATTGGTACCACCATCAACATATGTTAATGCATAATTTACAATAGATGACCAAATATCCCAATACAAATTAAATACCTGAAAATCTAATTTATCAGGCCTATCTGCACAAGGATTATTTCCATTAGGAACAAACGAATTTGATACCACTGGAACAAATTTATAACCTGCAGATAGCATAGCTTGTTGAAAAGCCATCCCATTATATACTATATCTGTTTTATTAGTAATTAAATCATATATATCTGCTCTTATTTGAACTACTGTTATATTTGCCATAATTTGTTTTTTTAATTTGTTTATCTATAAATATTAAATAAATTTTGTTTGTCAATTTTTTTTATGTATTTTTGACAAAACTTTCAACATAAAATATGCAAGAATTCAATATTGAAATACCAAAAGAAGTAATCACTCCAGGAAAACATGAACAGATTGATTTTAAGGCTTTAGAGGGCAAAATAATCATAGGTTTAATGGGTTATGCCAAAAGTGGCAAAGACACCATTACAAAGACTTTTATTGAGGATTATGGATATCAAAGAGTTGCATTTGCAGACAATATAAAAAAGGAGATGAATCTTTATTTAAAAGAGCTTGTTTGTGAAGACCTTAATGCTCGTGAGCTAGCAGAAGCAAATTCCCACAAATATCGTTTAACAACATTGGGGCCTTGGACACCAGACCAGATAGATTTTTTTACTGAAGACCTGGCCATGAAAAAAATCATCCGTCCATATATCATCTGGTACGGTGAAAAACTCAGAACAATAAATGGAAAATTTTGCTGGATAAATAAAGCTCTTTCTGAAGACGGAAAAGATATGGACAAAATTGTACTATCAGACGTTAGAAGATTGGCAGAACTTGAAGTGTTTAGAAACTCAAATGAATATAAAGATAGATTCAAACAATCTATGTCAGAAGCTGGAGTTACAACTACACAGATGTTAGATACAAATAACTACGGAACTCTTCTTTTTGAGGTAAATCAATTTGGATTGACAGATGGAGATAATCTAACCATAGAAACTATTCAGGCTGCTCGTGAGCAATGGTTAATTGATGATACATTCTTAGTGGATTCAAGAATACCAGATAAAGGAGACCATAGAGAAAGGGCGATTAATTTTCAAATAAAAAAGATTGTAAAAAAGTTTGGTATTGAAATTTTTCAAAAAACAAAACACAAACAGACAAACATTTATCAAATACCAGGAGTTAAAGAATAATCTTAACGGCTTCTACTATTAGGAACGTTATTACTTGGAGCGTTCTCGTCAACCTTTATAGCATTGTTGTTTGGAATAGGTTGTACGTTTTCAGTTCTATCTAATAATTGCTGTATATTAATTCTAACCTGAGTCATATCTTCTATAAATTTATCGTTTTTTACATCCTGTTTATCTAATTTCAAATCAAGCTTTGTTTCTATCTCTTTTAGAAATTCTTTGTTTTTACTTCCTATTTCATTTCTAAAAGATTCTATATCATTTTGAGATTTAATATAAGTAGCAGTAAATACTACACTAAATAATGCTATTACACCGCTTATTATCCATAGTGCAGTTTTTACAGAAAGACTTATTTTAGTATCTTCGCTAATTGTCTTATTTCCTATTTTTATTTCTTTTTCTGCCATATTACCAAGGATTTGCTTCTGACCAAGTTAGTTTAATTGTTTGTGATGGACTAGTACTATAAACATATCCCAAATAAAGATAGCCATTAAAATATTGTGTTTTAGGAGGAATTACTGCATATGGTATGTTCATTATAAATATTTCATTTCCACTAGCACCAATAAAATAGAAATTTATATTTTTTAAATATGTACTGGCAAGATATCCATTTGTATAAGAACTGTTTGTCCAAGAATAAACATCATAAAAATAATATCCCCTATTGTTTGGTGTTGGATTATTTACAATCATAATATAAAAAGAGCCACAACCAATACAGGGCTGATTTGATAAAACCCATTTGTTATATTGGTTATAATTAATAGTCATATTCCCTTGAGCATTTGCGTTAATTGAAAATGCTACAATAAGAGTCAGTAATAAATTTCTAATCCACTTTATCATAATTCATAAATGTTATCGTATCCATAATTGTGCGAGAAGTCTTTAATTAGAATTCCAGCAATTGAATTTGCCTCATCTTCTATTTGTCCTCCAATATTTTGAACCTGGTCTCCAGGATTAAATATACCAAGTTCTCTTTGCCTGTTGTGAGTTAATTCATGGCCTATGGACCTGCAAATGTCTACAATTGCTCTTCCTCCAGCTCTAATGTGATTTTCATTTTCTTTTGGTAGATAAGATGCCGTTGTAACAATATGCTCATCTCTTCCTTTTCTTATAACAACAGTAACTGGGTCTTGTATTTTTAATTTTGCACATGTGAAACAAATAAAGTCTTTTAAAATATTTATTTTTTCTTCAGTCATCCCAGGAATTCCTTTTTGAACTTTTAACGTATTTCTTTTGATAGGGCTATTCATAAGTTCAATCTCATTCAAGCTTTTCTGCTTATCAAAAGAAATAATTTTTATATCACTTAATTTATCTAAATATCCATTGTTTCTTAAAGTCTTAAACACAAGATTTTCAGTAGAATATTCTCCGCCAGACTCAAGCGATGCCTGTCTCATCTTTTTAATTTTATCTTTCAATTTATCAGCAGCATCAAATCTCTTTTCGTCATCTGATATTTTATCAACATCATCAATTTTATTCATTAAATCAGCCGTCTTTATCTGTATTGACTCAGAGTCAATATTTACATTTTTCTTTGATGGTTTTTTAATCCATTTATTTTGCATAAGACTATAAATAGCTTTTGAACCATGTTCATCTTCTACATTCTTAGCAAATAACTCAACTGGAAAGCCGTAAATTGTTATATTGTGTTTATCTGACCATACTTCTTTTTTTGCAAAAATATATTCAGAAAGAAATTCATCCTCCTCAGGAGCATCAAATAAAACATGTACATCAACATCGCTGTGATTGGTCCAATTATAGTTTGCAAGGCTTCCAGTGAAAAAAATATCTTTTATCGGATAATCAAGACCTAATGATTTGTAGAATTCTTTTCCAAGTTCTATCATCTTATCTTTAACCTCAGGCTTTAAAACACCTCCTTTTTGCCAAATTTTGCCACTCAGTCCAGACTTAAGCTTGGAGACATCAGTTACATCCACATTCTCTGGGGCTGTAATTTCCTTCAATCTTTTACGTATATGATATGGCACAAATTTCATGATAATTTCTCTAGTTATAAATAGAATAAAAAAAAACCAGCTTTTTTAGCTGGTTTAGTGTTGTATTTAAGACCTTTCTTCGTCATCAGGAACATGGTAGTTTAGTACTTTATTCCACCTGTCTTTTTCGCCTTCTTTTTGTATAGAAATATGTTTCTTTTTATTGATATCATCAACGTCTAATTCTCTTTCTCTCAAATGAGAATCTCTTGTAGTTAGGTGAACATCACCTTCTTCTAAGATTTTGTCTACTAAGCTATGCTCGCTTTCAGAAATAAGAGGATTCCTCAAATCAATAGTCTTATTGATTTTTTTCATCTCTTCCGCAAGCCTCTTTACGTCTGAAGCTTTAATAGTAGGTTTTTCTACCACATTAGCTTCGATACTTACGTTTTCCTTAATTACATTAAGGGTTTCAGCTGGAATATCACTCTCCTTAGAGAAAAGATATTTTTTAGCCTCAGCTATGACGTGTTTTTTAAATTCTTCTTTGTTCATAATTTAAACTAGAAACTTGTTTTAATAAATATAATAAAATTTTCAAATTTTTAAATGTTTAAACAACAAAGTAGTTGATTTTCAATCTTTTTTGAAAAAAAGGTATTTTAATTCATTTTTTTTAGTACATTTGTCCCTATGAATAGTATAAAAAACGAAATATTAGAACAGTTTGAGGATGTTCTCTTTCTACCTGAAGAAGAAGATGATAAACTAATTGGATATGCTGAAATGTTTGGCAATGATTGTTTGTTGCTTTATAATGGCTTAAACTTCATAAGATATAGCTCACCATCAGATTGTTTAGAAAAAATATGTTTCTATAGTCCCCAGTCCAGAGTAATGGATGGATATGATTCTTGTCTTATTGGTCACCTTAAAATAGATAACGGTTCTATAATCCTAGTTTATGACAGAGAAGCTGTAATAGAGCAATTAAAACAAGAGTATATGAGCGATAAGAGCGGTCTATTCGAAGATGAATCGGATTGCGAAGATAGCGCATGGGAGTGGTATAGCTACAATATGATTGGAGCATATATGGAGGGCGTTCCAGCTTTTGCTGTTACATGCTCTTTATAAAATTATCCGTTTCTCTTTTTTCCATTTCGAAGCCGATATCTTTTCCAGTAAAACCTTGGTCCATTAATTCTTTACCAGTTACAGTAGGTTTGAATTTAAGGAATGTATCAACTAAATGCATGTCCATACCATTCCACTTAGCAAATTTTCTAATCTGCTCATCTGATAATTTAGAATTAGCTTGGGCTCTTTTTAGCTTAATTGCATTTTCAGGGGTCAGTGATTTAAAATTTAATAAAAATGTAATCTGAGTAATTTCGTCCACAGAATATTTCAAAGAATTCAATTCTTTTTTCAAAGTATCAACAGCGTTATCTTGAAGTAAATAAGCCAATAAAACTGGTACATCACGCTCTTCAATTAAATCTAAAGACTGCATACCTTTCTCTTTAACCACAAGAGGTCCAAATATCCATTGAAACAAATTATATTTTTGTAATAATTCAAGAAAGTGTTTAACGCTTTTTGCACTTTTAATTCCTTTTAAAAACTCATCTCTAATTCTCTCTCCAGAAACCCCTTCAAGACGACTATCTTTTCTCAAAGCAGCATCTACGGCTGGGTCCAATTCAGAGCCGAATCTACCAGCGAATCGGATAGCTCTCATGATTCTTAACTTATCTTCTCCAAATCTTTCTTCGGCACTTCCAACTGTTTTAACAATACCTTTCTTTAAATCTTCAATGCCGCCAACAAGGTCAACAACCTCATTGGTATCAATATCGTAAAATAAAGCATTTATTGTCAAATCTCTTCTTTTAACATCCTGGTCAATGGTTGTAAATTCAACAGCATCTGGTCTACGACCTCCAGATAAATCTTTCCTAAAAGTAGCAATTTCGTATTCTCCGCTTGGAGTTAAAACGTTTATAATACCAAATGCCTTCCCAGTTTCAAGTGTTTTGTAAAATGGAGAAAGCATTTGTTGTATATTATCAGGAATGGCATCAGTAGCCAAGTCATAATCTTTTGGTGTTTTACCAAGCAGGGCATCTCTAACTGCACCACCTACCACAAATAGTTTATAGCCATTGCTTTTAAAAATGTCTTTTATTTTCATAATATCCTCAGGAACAGGAATGTTAAATTTTACTTTAATTTCTTGTTCTTTTAAAAAATTCTCTTTAAGAATTTGTCTGATTTCTTTTCGTATATTTTTATCTTCCATTTTTTAATAAATATGCGCTTTTTAGTTATACGCTCTTTTTTTTAAAAGGTTGTATTTCAAATAAAATTAAGCATATTTATATTAAATATATTGTAATGAAACTCAACGAAGAAATAAATAGAATGAATGTTTTGGCTGGATTAAAAACCAATTCAGAAATTTTAGAAGAAGGTTTGCTTGCAAATATAGCCGCTGGTCTAGGTCTTACTTTAGCGACTTTTACAAGTGCTTTAGCGCAAACTGGAAGTCTTGATAAACTTAAGTATAGCGATGATAAAAAACAGGCCATAGAATTAGCTATGGAGGACCCAGCAGTTCAATCTAAATTAAAAGAGTTGGGTGTGCCAGATAATAATATTGATAGACAAATAAAGCACTTAAAAGGTAAAAAAATTACTGGATACGAAACTAGAACAGCAAAAACAGATAAAGAATTAGAAAAATTTTTAAAATTAGGATATCATTTAACTGCAGTTGATAGAGATACTGTTATTTCTAAAATAGCCGAAGCTACTCCAACAAAAACAGTAGAATCTATTCAGTTAAAAATGGACGAAGAAACAATGTTTGTAAGTGGCAAATTTCACTTAAATGATATTGATTCACAAAATATAAAAACCATTCTTGATTCTATTCAGCAATCTAACAGCGTTCTTGTCGGTGTTACAATTATTTCTTCAACAGATAAACAACCATTACACCCAAGATTAAAATTATCTTTAGAATCTTTAGGATATTCTCCAGACAACAAAGGATTAAGTGAGGCCAGGAACAATGGTGTTTCAACAGTCTTAAATTCTCTTGGTGTAGATAGTTCAATAGTAGATAAAGAAGTTTTGTCTGAACAAGGTGGTACTACAATAGACCCAAGTGCTAGATACGTGGTAGCTGTTTTTGATATTATTCATATCGAAGTAGTTCCAGAAATTGGACCTGAATTTAAAACGGATATAAAATCCGCTTATAGTTTGATTAAGCCAAAAGTTAAACGTCATAAAGATTTTCATTTAGGTTCTTGTAGAACGCCAGTTGGTCATTACAGCCCTAAACATTCTGCGGTAAAATGTTATTTCCCAGCGCCAAAGTGATTTAATAAATATTTAAAACAGAAATTAAAGTTTTAAATTTAATATTTTTTCCAGAACTACTAATTATTTCCATTTCATAATATTGAATTGAACAAGCTCCTCTTGTTGCTCTCTTGGATTCAACAATTTCTTTATGCCCTTCTTTTGATTCAAGCCATTTTTTAAGTATAAATTTAGGCTCATCAGATTTTTTTGTCTTATATAGAATTGCACAATTTTCAGCTAAATATACATATGGCTTATTAATAAATTTTTTACTTCTATCGTCAAGTGTATTTATTTCCTCAAAATCAGGAATATCAATATTGTCAACACTTTCTCTGTGTGTAAGAATGCCTTTGTTGTAAGGTGTTGAATTTATGATAGTTATGTATTTGGCATGATGAGAAGCCATCTTATATGCAGAAGTATCCCAAATAAGTTTATTTAAACCCAAAGAGTCTCTATGGTGATTTATCTTATTAAAAAGCGCTGTTTCTTCATCTGTTTGACAGTGCGCTATAAAAATAGAACCAAAACTTAATAATATACATATGACAAATCTTTTCATATAACATCCTTTTCATAATTAAACGTATAATAAATAAAAAAGTTGCAAGTGACAATTTTATTTGTTAAATTCGTACACAAATGGCATCCAACAAACATAATAGGTTTAGAATATATGACTATACCGAAATCCAAAAGGTTTATGGAAGACATGCATATCACTGTGGAACTGTTTTATATTCAGAAGATAATGGATATACGTGGAAGTCAGTTGGAATGGATAGTGGTAAGTGGGATATACATAATTGGCTATTTGCTTTTATTGCTTTGAAGTGAAACTTTTTTTATACTTTTGCGTATAAATAGATAAAATCGTAAAACATATGGATAACGAATCTGGAATAATTAAAAGCATACTCGATAATGACTTATATAAATTTACCATGCAAAATGCTGTGTGTAAGTTATTTCCAAGAGCCGTTGTAAGGTATGAGTTCATCAATCGTGGTAAAACAGTTTTCCCAAAAGGTTTCGATAAAAAACTCCGAAAAGAAATAGAAAAAATGGGCAATCTAAGGTTGACCAGAGAACAAAAAAAATTCTTTCGTTTAAAATGTGGACGATTCATTGATGATGTATATTTTGATTTTCTAGAATCATATCAATTCGACCCATCTGAAGTTGCTGTATTTTTAGAGGAAAATGGCGAATTAAAAATTTCTATTGAAGGCCCTTGGTATCGTACTATTCTCTGGGAGGTTCCACTGATGGCTTTAGTTTCTGAGCTTTATTTTATTGAAACACAACCTGCTATTTTGGATAGAAATTCCAGATTAAAAAACAATAATAGCAAGGCTCTTTTGTTTCATCAGCATAGTATGAAAGTAACGGACTTCGGAACTCGTAGACGTTATTCTTTCGATAATCAACTTGAAGTTTGTAAGGATATGAAAAACATGTTTGGTAGCGAACAATTTTTTGCAGGAACCTCAAACGTACATATTGCCCACCAACTTAATTTAACACCAATCGGAACGCATGCACATGAATGGTTCATGTTTATGGCTGCTCGATATGGTTATACAATGGCCAATAGAAAAGCTCTTGAGCATTGGTCGGATGTTTACCAAGGAGACCTTGGAACTGCATTGAGCGATACTTACACGACTGATGTGTTCTTACAATCTTTCGATAAAAAATTCTCAAAACTTTATGATGGCCCTCGCCATGATTCAGGAGACCCTCTTGTGTGGGTTGACAAATTTGTCGCTCACTACAAAAAGATGGGAATAAAACCATCTACAAAAAATCTTGTATTCTCAAATAATCTAAATAAAGAAGAAGCGGTTAAAATTCATGAGCACTGTATTAAACAAGGTGAAGATATAGGTCACTCATTTGGAATAGGAACCAATTTTTCAAATGATGTATTAGTTGATACAAAGCCTTTGAATATAGTTATTAAAATGGTTTCTGCACAAGCAAATCCAGATAACGATAGATGGATTGAAACTGTTAAGTTGAGTGATGATGCTGGTAAAAACACAGGCAAATCAAAAGCAGTTCAATTATGCAAAGATACATTGAACATTCCTGAAGTAAAAGAATTAGAAAAAGCATAAACATGAAAAAAGAATTTAAGATATCAACAGAAACTCGTGAGTATAATTCTTATTTTAAGATTGACTCAGTGGAAGTTTCAGAATTTGAAAATGGAATATTTGTAGATTCTTACAAGCGATACAGATTAACCAGACCTGACGCTGTTACTGTCCTTGTGTTCAATGAAGATACAAAAAAAGTTACTCTTGTAAAGCAATTGCGATTCCCAATTGTTCATCACACTTCAGAAAATATTCTTGAGGCCGTAGCTGGAAAAATTGATGTTGGTGAAACTCCAAAACAAGCCGCAGTTAGAGAGCTTTATGAAGAGGTTGGCTATAAGATATCTGAAGATAGATTAAGCAATCCAATTGAAATCTTTGCATCCCCAGGATATTCAACCGAAAAACTTTACATCTTTTTGGTTGTTGTAAAAGATTCTGATAAAGACTCAAACGCTGGAGGCGGAGTTCAAGGAGAGCATGAAAATATTGAAATTGTTGAACTTGATGTAAATGAATTCATCAGTAAGGTTCAATCAAATGAAATTAAAGATTCTAAAACAATAATTGCCTCAAATCTTATTAAGCTATAATGGAAAGCAAACCTAACATAGGATTATTATTCGGCTCGTTCAACCCAATTCACATTGCTCACTTAGTGATGGCTGAAATGGCTCTTGAGTCTGGGCATGTTGATACAGTTTGGTTTGTTATTTCTCCAAATAGTCCTTACAAAATGGATAAGGGTATATTGGCTTCTCCAGCAGATAGATTAGCTATGGTAGTTAATGCTGTAAGATATAATCCTGGCTTTGGAGTTGATACAACAGAATTTGAATTAGAAGGTCCATCATATACTTATATTACTCTTGGTAAATTAAAAGAAAAACATCCAGATTTTGATTTTCATTTAATTTGTGGTACAGATGTTTATGTTGATATTCCAAGCTGGCACGGAGGAAAAGAAGTGATTGAGTTAGTGAATTTTCTTGTATATCCAAGAAACACAACAACAAATTATACACCAGAGGAAATGGCCAGCAAAACAAAATTTTTAAATGGAGTCCCAAATCTTGAAATATCTTCAACTTTTTTAAGAGAACAAATTAAAAATGACAAATCAACAAAACATTTATTGCCAGAAACAGTACAGCGATTTATAAAAGAAAATAATTTATACAAATAATCATGGAAACAACAATTTATAAAAAAGGTTTAAATTATTCTATTGTTAAACATAGAATATCTGATTGGCTTTTTAATTATGCTAACAACGCAAAGCAAAAAGGATATATAATAGGCGTATCTGGTGGAATTGATTCTGCTGTATGTTCAACTCTGTGCGCAATGACAGGACTTTCACTTACGGTTGTAAGAATGTCAATTCACCAAGCTCCTGACCAAGCTGACCGTGGAGAAAAACATATTGAGTGGCTTAAAGCAAATTTTCCAAATGTAAAATCATTAGACATTGATTTGACTGAGGCATACGATAAAGAAATCGAATTACTTACAAAAGCAGGAGCGTTTGAAAATGTTGATAAGGACCTTTTGTTCCTTACTTCTTCTAACACACGTTCACGCTTACGTATGGTAACTCTTTATGGAATCGGTGGCGCTCATGGATTATTGGTCTGTGGAACTGGAAATAAAGTTGAAGACTATGGTGTAGGATTTTTTACAAAATTCGGTGATGGAGGAGTTGACCTTTCCCCAATCGGAGAACTTATGAAATCAGAAGTGTATGCTCTTGGAAAAGAACTTGGGGTTATACAAGAAATTCTTGATGCTCGTCCTACTGATGGTCTTTGGGATGATGGTCGTACTGATGAAGACCAAATTGGTGCTACATATGATGAGCTTGAATGGGCTCTTGAATTCTGCGATAAATGCTCAGATGAAGTAGTTGATAATTTTGTCAGCGGATTTGAATCAAATTTCTTTTCTCCTCTTACTGAACGTCAAAAAACAGTTATCAGAATTTACTGGAAACGTCATAAGGTAAATACACATAAGATGTCAATGCCTCCAATATGTGGATTAAACTCTATAAGAAATCTTTAAAATGGATAAATTACTTAATTTTTTTACGATTATAGCTTGGATTTTAGGAATACTATCTACACTAGGATTTGGTTTGTGTACATATAAGAATATCACTTATCCTGGAAGCAACGAAGAATTATTCGACCACCTTCAAGGTATAAAAAAAGAATGGCCAGGAGGAAGATATCTTTTAATAGCGATAATCTGCTGGGTTTTTATATTTTCATTTAAATAAAAATCCGAATTTTCTTTTTGTTTTTATTAAAACATACCAAAATCTTTGCTTCCAGGTTCTACTGTTTCTCTTTTTTTGGATATAGTTTTTTATGACCTTATCTTTCTCTTTTTGAAGGGCTGCCGACATTTCGTATTCTTCATTTTTTGTGCAAATTTCTATCCAAGTTTTAGCCAATAAAATTTGTGTGACAAAATTAAATTTTGACCTTTCTATATTATACCATGCAATAATGAAATCTTGCTTATTTTTTGCGTCTGACATCTAGTTCCTTTCTTTAATATAATTAGTTTTATATTTTACTAAATCGTTGTATTTCACTCATTAAAAGGCACTTCCCACCAATTGCTTTATTCACTTTTAGATAATTGGGCCTATTTGAACTATAACTGGTTTTCTATTTACAATTTTTTTGCTTTTGTCTATTTTTATAAAAAATAAATTATTATGGCAAAAAAGGATAAGAAAAACAAGTCAATCATAGGCGGGAATTTAAGTGGAACTGTAGTTGGAAATTCTGCTAGTTCATTTGGGATAAATGGAACCTCAACAACAACAACATCTACATTTGTTATTACTTATACGAAAAAAGTAGAAAGTACAAGATTTGTAGAAAACGAAAAAGGAAATTACTTCGAAGTGATATCTGAAGAAGTCCCAAGTCACTATATTACTCATGGATGGACAACAAACATACCTGGAAGGTCAATGGTTAAAGACATTTATGGAATTAAAGACGGTAAAATACAGGTCATTAATACGATACGTGGCATAGAACAACCTGGATACTACGTAGAGCCTGATATTGACTGGGAAGAATAATTTAACTCATAATTTAAGATTTGGTCATATTTATAATAAACTTATTCAAATGACCAGAGAAAAAATTTTAACAAAAGCTATCGCTATTGCCAAAAGAAACGGGTTTGACATTAGCGATGATTTTTTTACAGAAACACCAACTGAAGTCTGGCTAACAGAAGGCCAAGACTTATATTTTAGTTTAATATTCTGCCATGATTTCGCAAAATGTTTCTTTGGAAACAATCAAATGGTTATTGAAGGATTTGAGAAAGATTCTGAAGATGTAAGTCTTACGGACTATGAAAATCCAATGCTGTTACTTATGACCAATAGAAGTAATATTAAAATACCTTCTTGGCAATATAATTTAATTCAAATGTCTTTACATGAAGACCCTCTTGTTTATCTCTATAACTTTATAATTGAATATGAGCAAGCCGAACTTAATTGAGAATATAGATTTTTATTTTGAGGAAAAAGATGGTATGAAGTATAAAGTTTTTACTGAACACTATTTATTAAAAAGGGGTTACTGTTGTCAAAATAGATGTCGACACTGCCCATATGGTTTTACTACTAAAAATAAAACAAATGGAGCCAACAAGTCTTGAGCAATTTAAATGGATGGTTGATACACAATATCCTAGTATAAAAAAATATATTATTAGCGAAAATGAACATCATATTGTTATAGAAGACCCAATGGGAGATATGGTATTTGGCTCCAATAAAGATTTGACTGCATTATTCGATTGGCCTTGCCCATTCCCATTCAAAAAAATAACAACGAGCTATAAAGAAAAGGATGCTTGTTTTTTAATAAAAATCGACTTAAATTAATTTCATAGATTCAATTTAAATTACTATATTTGTGCTATAATTAAGTGCAGATGATACTACCTATCCACATATATGGAACAAAAGTTTTAACTAAACCTGGAATTGATATTAATAAAGATTATCCAGATTTATCTAAACTAATTGAAGACATGTTTGAAACAATGTATGCTTCAGGTGGAATTGGTTTGGCGGCACATCAAATTGGAATACCAATTAAATTATTTGTTATTGATATAACAAACTATAAAGAAGGTGATGAAAAATTAAAAGATTTCAAGAAAGTGTTTATTAATTCTGAAATAATTGAATTCAGCGGAGAAGAGCATAGTATAGGAGAAGGTTGTTTAAGCTTTCCAGGAATTCATTTTGATATTAAGAGAAAGCCAGTTATAAAATTAAAATACTTAGATGAGAATTTTATAGAGCACGAAGAGATTTTTGATGGGCTCGCCTCACGCTGTATTCAACATGAGCATGACCATACGCAAGGAATTGTATTTACACATAGAGCATCTCCACTTAATCGTTCTTTGATGAAAAGTAAATTAGAAAAAATTACAAAAGGAAATTTTTTAACTAATTATAAATATAAATTACAATAAACATGAATGAAGAAATGAAAAAAGCTTTACAACAATCAATAAGAGTGTTGAAATCAAAAGGCGGATTAGATAATAAAGAAATAAAGCCAGTTATTATTACAATTGAAAAACTAATCAGAAGAAGACCTGGTAAAACAACAAAGAGAGCTTAAAAAATCTATTATGAAAAATATAATATTAATGGGCCCTCCTGGCGCAGGAAAAGGCACTCAATCAAAATTGCTTGCTAATAAATTAGGTTTGATACATATATCAACTGGAGACCTTATTAGAGAAGAGCAAGTTAAAGATACTAAAATAGGAAAGTTAGCAACTCAACTTGCTGACAATGGAAATTATCTACCAGATAATATTGTTTCAACTATGGTTAAACAAAAAGTTATTGATAATCCAAATTCACCTGGTTTTATATTTGATGGATTTCCAAGAACTGTAGACCAAGCTAAAGCTCTTGATGATTTCTTGTTGTCAAGAAAAACTCCAATAAATAAAATTATAATGCTTGAAATAAGCGATGATGTTATTAAGCAAAGAATTTTAGAAAGAGCAAAAACAGAAAATAGAGCTGATGATAGAGAAGAAGTAATTCAAACTAGAATAAATAATTATAAAAATAAAACAAGCCTTGTGGCTAATTACTATAAAAACAGTCACTTGTTTGGAAATAACAGACCTATTATAAATTTGGAAGCTAATAAATCAAAAGAAGAAGTTCTTACTGATTTAGAGAGTGTAATAGGTAGTTAACGTTTAGATGGGTCAAATATTTTAGACATCTTGTTATTTACCGTAGATACAAAATTATCATATCCTTCAACATTTTCTAATTCAGATATTAATTGAGGAACTTGTTCTCCTTTGTTTAACTGGCCGAATCTAATAGACCAGAAACTTTTATTTCCATTCATTACTCTATTTATATCTATCATCAATATATTGCCATAAACAGTTGTAAATTCAAAACTCCACATTTCTTCATTTGTGTTTTTTGGAAGATAATCTACCAGATTATACCTGTTAAGATTTATAATATCAATTTCTAGATTGTTTCCAGCAAATTCTTTGCCTTTTTCGTAATTATAAATAATAGTATTCTTTGGATTGTCTATAATTTTATATAGCTCATTTTCATTAAGGTTAAAAATAACTTTTTCTAACTGCTCTCTAATTAGCCTCTTTATGAATTCCATTGTTTTCATTTATTATAAATATATTATAATTTTGAAGACTAAATGGTTATTTTTTTAATATTTCGTTGGTTACTGATAAAATCTCGTCAATAGCTATTATAGATGCTTCTTTATTTATTTGCCATGCCTCTCTAAGCATTTTAATCTTTTCAGGGTCTTCAGTAGTCCTTAAATCATCTTCAATCTTATATTGAGTTCTTATTACGTTTATGGCACCATCAATAACTTCAAATGGATTATAGCCTTTATATTTAAAATAATATTTCTCTACATCTCTTATAAAGCCAGGAGACCATAAAAAATCTTTTTCTATATCCACTCCAGGAGGGCATATTTGGTCCATATATTTGTTGTAAATTTTCTCAACCTGCTCAGCACTAGGAGCTCTATCAAACTCTTGTGCAATTGCTAATTTCTCATCTCTTGTTAAATGGGTTTCTGCAAACAACCTAACAGCATATGTAAGTTTTACATTTTGCTCTTTACCATCTACTAAAATAGTTCCTAAACTCTTAATTTTTTCAGCCATTTCAGCTAGTGATTTACTAAGAAGTTCATTCTCAGCCTTTAATTCTTCTGGTGTTTTTTGAACCTCTTCTATATCAGAAATATTTATAATACCCATATACTTGTTTTTAATTAAATAAATATACACATTTCATTTTGTAAAATAAAATTAAATCCTTAGATTTACTTATCGCTTTAAATAAATTATGGAAGATAAAGAATATCCAATACCAAGAAACTTAAATGATTGCTTTGCTATATTGGATGAAATATTCAATGATTCAAAAGAAGACCAAGAATGGATTGATTCTTCAATAGAAGAAGAGGTCGTATCTAGATTACACCATGGTCTTGGAATGTGGATTAGAAATGAATGGGGCCTATGGAAGAAAGAAAGTGATATGTACAATTATTTTAATAAAATGGGATTGTGGCATGCAGATGATATGTCCAGTGTTATTTTAACTTCGTACCACAGATTTATTCATGGAAAAGAATTAAACTTAAAAGACCAAATAAATCATTATATGGACTATTGGAAATGCTATGAAAAACAAAACGGCCCAATATCAAAAAAATAAATACTTATGAAGTTCGACACGACCACAAACATGAAAGTTGATTTTAACGATATATTACTTCAACCTGCAGCTAAAACAGAAATTACATCAAGGACACAAATAAATCCATTTAATAAAAGCGGAATGCTTCCAATATTCACAGCTCCAATGGACACTGTTGTAGACGAAGATAATCATAAGCTGTTTTGGAAAAATAAAATAAACATTTGTTTTCCAAGAGAAAAAAGCTATAGACCTTCTTATACTTTTACATTTTTTTATTCTTTATCTCTTGATGAGTTCATTGAAAAGTATGTTGAAAAAAACATTTTTTGGTCTCCAGGAATAAGTACAAGAGAAGGTGATGAACCACCTAGAAACATACAATATATCCTTATTGATATTGCTAATGGTCATATGGAAAAAATGATGTCTGCTATTAAATCTGCCAAAGAAAAACATGGAGACAATATTTTCATCATGGCTGGCAATGTTGCAAACCCAGAAACATATAGAATGTTATCGGATGCTGGAGCAGATGCTGTTAGAATTGGAATAGGAAACGGAAATGGTTGCTTAACAACTCAGCAAACTGGAATAGGATATCCAATGGCTTCTTTAATTAGAGAGTGTTACCACAAAACTTTTTTAATGGATAATCCAGCGCTTATTATTGCTGATGGTGGAATGAAAAATTATTCAGATATTATAAAAGCACTTGCATTGGGCGCAGACTACATTATGGTCGGTTCTATATTAAATAAATGTTTAGAATCTTGTGGTGAAACAAGAATGTTCAATCATATCAAGATAAACCCTAAATCAAAATTTGCTCACTGGGCTCTTAAGAAAGGTTTTAAGCTCACCAAAAAGTTCAGAGGAATGGCAACAAAGGAAGTTCAAAAGAGCTGGGGTAATGAAGTACTTAAAACATCTGAGGGTGTTGTAAGAATAAGACCAGTTGAATATACTTTATCTCAATGGTCTGAAAATTTTGAAGCATATCTTCGTTCTGCTATGAGTTATACAAATTGTAAAACACTTGAAGAATTTAAGAATAACGTAACAATTAATCCAATATCAGAACAATCATTTAAAAGATTTAACAAATGACAATAGGTACAAAAATAATGATGATTCTATTTTTAATAATTTCTTTTAGTTTAGGATTGGTAAATGTAGCTGTCATATTTCTATCAGACAATCATAATATAGGGGCATCTATTTTTGTGGCAATATCTAGTTTTTTTCTATGTGGAGAAATAAATAATGAAATCCTAATTAACGAAGAATCAAAAGAATACGAATGAAGCTTTTTTCGTATATTTGCGTATAATTAATACTTAACTTAAAAAATAAATATGAAAGATTTACAATCTATTAAAGGTTTGCTTGTAGGCTTAAGCTACGAGGAAAAAATTGAAATCAGTGAGTTTCTACATACAGAAATAGAAAATTGTATTGGACAAGCTGTAAAAGATAAAGGGAAAAAAGCATCAGAAAGCTTTGATAAATTTCTTGACAAAGCGGAAGCTGTAACAAAGACTGGGGCCCAAAGCCTTCGAGATGCTTTTAATCAAGCTACAGACTCAAATGCATAAAATTTAAAGCCACCCAATAAGGTGGCTTTTGTTTTGTGATACTATTTATTTTTATGGAACCAAAAAGTATTTACGGAGCATTATGGGAACAGGGCATTCAGCCAGAAGTTATTGATTTTTTAGAAAACTTAAATTGGAATTTTATTCTAATGTTTATCATAATACTTTATGGAATAAAACACACAAACCACTTCAGTGGATTTGATAGGTTGTTAGAAAAAATAAACCTCCAAAAATATAAAGTCTGGATGGCCGCACTTATAACTGGAATCGTATTCTGTTTTTTTAAATGGCAAGAGAACCTAATAAGCTGGAATTACGTTTCAATGCTACTTCGTTCTGTGTTTGTTGGAGTAGCATTTAGTAATATATTTGTTGATATTCCTGTTTTTATAATACAGAAACTTGGAAGTATTATTGATAAAAAGGAAGTGGCTTCACCAGCACCAAAAAGAAAAAAGAAACCTTAGCTGTCAGCGTATTTATAGGCGAAGAAATTTCCGCCCCTTCCTCTTACTTCTTCTGGAGTAATTTTATATCTAGCCATCAATTCCGTACCCCTATTTATCAACTCCTTATATTCTTTAGTCGGAATTTTAAGTAATGCGGTATTTGCTATAATTTCGGTTCCGTCTAATACATAATCATCTGTATTAGAATCGTATTGAGGATTTTCATACTCTTCAGAATATGCTTCATCTCCAGGCTCTAAAACAATTTTATGAACATCAGACCTACCCATAAATTTCTTCCAAACTTCAAATGCAGTATCTCTAATATCAGCATCTCTTGTTGGAACAAGCGCTTTATTAAATGAAGACATAATACCAAGCTCATAAATCAATGGCCCATAACCCTTCTCTGCAGCCACCCCAACAAATTGGTTTATATTCCTGGATGCTGGTCTATATGACATGGTTCCAATGACTGTGTTATTCTTAAAATTATAAAGTACAATAGAACTAGCCCCACCTTTATCCTCAACCAGACCAATATCAGGATTGTTCAATATATCAGAAAATCCAAAAGCGGCCTCAGATATAAGTGCCTCTTCTATAGTTTCTCTTATTAATTTCCTAATTTTGTTCATACAAATAAATAGCTACATAAATCAACTTTTTGGGCCTATTTATGTAAAACATAAAACCATTACAATGACAGACTTTTTTAAAATAGAAACTCCTTATAATTCAGAGGATTATAAAATGATGCAAAATGTTGTTAATAAAGGAATTGACTCTCATCTTGAAGGATTTACAAAAAGCAAATTCCAAAGAGGTGCTGATAAATTTATTTGGAATATTCATGATTCAGAAATGCCTATTCTTTACAGAAGACTTCAAGAATTATATGACGAAACTGGTAATGTGGATTATGAAGATTTATTAAACGATATTAGAAATGTTGCCGACACAGAAAAAGCAGCCATTGCTGGTGGAGAATTTGAAGAAAACGATTTAGAAGAAATGGTTGACCCTTATGACCCAATGGACGCAAATCAAACTGCTGATGGTTATCCGACAGCAACAAGTGACCTTGATGCAGATGGAGTTGATACAGCTCCAGCATATAAACCAGCAACAGAAACTCCAAATCAAGATATAGAAAATTATATTGACGATGATACAAAAGCTCAAATGCTTGCAAAAGAAAACTCTTCTGATTCATTAGCAATCGCACACGGAGAAAATCTTAAACCAAACACAAATGAAAATGATTCTGACTCACTTTCAAATGCTCATGGCATGAATGCAAAACCAGAAACAATTGATGAAATTACAGATACAGAAAGATATGAAAGAGTTGTTTTTTTAGATGGTTCTGAAGCAGATGAAGCAATGGACATATTAAATAATGACGGAAGAGACGCTGCAATGGAATATCTTAAGCAGTGGCATTACCCAGGTCAAGGAATGGGCTCAGACGAAATAGGAAGTGGAACTCAAGATAAAACTTATGAAAAAGACGGTTATATTATGAGTTGGAATCCTTATATGCCTTACATTGGACTTGTGTATGACACAGAGCATGATACAATAGATGAAGATTCTTTAGCAATGAGACATCGTGATGACCAAAGACAAAAATATGTTCCGCTTGGACAACATGCACCTCACTCTCAAGTCGCACTTGAAGAAGAAAATGAAACAATCGCACTTCCAGATAATAAACCATCAATGAATGGTAAATACAGAACAAAAGAGTCAATCAAAAATGCTATTTATAAAATCTTAGAACAAGAAAATGTTGAAGGTAGATATAGTGATGAGAATTGGTCTGGTGTAAAAAAATTAAAAGACGCTCTTGAAAAACATGGAATTGATTATAACTTAAGAGGAGCTGCTTATAAAGGTCAAGGGGATATAAAAGATTCTTCTCTACCAACCAGAAAAATTTATATCTTTGATATCGAAGTTAGAGACAAAGAAGGAAAAGTTATTTCTCTTCCACTACAAGTAACTTGTGCATTTGTTGGGAAAACTGGTACAATGGCAGACCCAAATTATGAGTTGACTTATTATTTGATGGCGTAAACAATCCTTTTTATTGAAACTTTTTTCTTACTTTTGCGTATAAATACAAAAAAAGATGAGCAAAAGAAAAGATTACGGTAATGGTTGGATACATGAGTTCCCAACCGAAGAAGGCCAATATTGGTTTCATGGTGACCGCTTTTCTAATTCAATAAATCCTCCAGAAACTTTATTTTGTACAGTTCATAAAACTGGCAACGATGTTTTAATCGTCAAAGCTGGTGGTGGCTTTATGTTCAAAGGAGAACTTGGTACCAAGTGGGCTTTTAAAAAAACATCCTTTCCAGAACTGCCAACGTTTGAATAAATGAAAAAAGAAATCTACGTTTTAATAGGCCCTGCCTCAATTGGTAAAACAACATACCTAAAAAATATTGGATTCCCGCCAGAGATAACTGCCACAATATCAAGAGACGATATTGTAGATTCTATCACTGACAAATACGGTTATACCTATAATGAACTGTTTACATTTCCTCCAGCCGATTCTGAAATTGGCTCCATCATTCCTGGGTTTGAAAAATATGGTAAAGTGGTGCCAACACCAGAAGTAGCCAGACATGTTTGTCCAGTTAGTTATGAAATTCTTGATAAAGTAAATGCTGAAATACATCACACTTATTATAATGCCTATGAAAAGGCTATAAATGACCCTGGGATAGCCTTTATCACATTAGATAGAGTTCACATGCTTAAGAAAGAAAGACTCGTTTATTTCCCTTATTTAGAAGGCAAGCGTGATAAATTTTATGTTACTGCAGTATTGTTTAATTTTCAAGACCCAGATGTTCTGGATATAATTTCAGAACTTTCAGAAATGCGAAGAAAACAAGTAGAACAAACTGGAAGATTTAAAACAATCCCAAGAGATATTCAACAACGAATGATTGACCGTTACGAAGACGTTACAACAGAAGAAGGATTCGACTCAATTCTAGAAATAGATACTCTTCCTAAATTAAGAGAATTATTAAAAAAAATATAAATGGAAAATACTGAATTATCACTGTCCGAAGCTCGTAAACTTGCAAAGTATTATGGCAATCTAGTCATGAAAGAATATGAATCAGTTCAAACAGAAGCAGTTCGTATAGAAAACAGAGAGTGTCTTAGCTATTGCCGATACATAATTTTAAAAAATTCTAGAAGAAAGAAAATAAAATCAACTGAAGATAAATCGGTTTTAGAACACTCATTATAACATGAACAATCAAAAAAAGCTCAAGGAGCCGAGCAAATAATTACTGATAAAAACTATTTTTTATTGTTTAGTTCTTGTTGCGATAATTTTATTACATCACTTACGTTTGGTATTTTATTTAACTCATATGGGTCTAATAATTGATACTTGTTTGGCTCTATTAATATTCTTATATTTTTCCCTCCAATTGAATTAATCGTTTGAATGACAATACTACGCTGTCCATCTACATTAACTATATCAAAACCATAATCGTTTAAGTTTTTTTTAAACTCAGGATTTTGATAGTGGTAAAACTTGTTTTGTTGATTAGCAATCTTGCGCTCATCTGGCGAGAGTGGCGTAAACACACCTCTATCTGTTGATGCTAATTTTTCTTTTGCAGCATCAGCAGTCTTTGCTGAAATTCTAGTTGAAATTTCAATTAAACTAGTTTCTGAAATCTGTCTTAATAAATTTCTTAACTCATTTATAGACTGTTGTTGAGGCTGTTGTTGAGGCTGTTGTTGAGGCTGTTGTTGAGGCTGTTGTTGAGGCTTTTTTCTTATCCACATTACATAATTGCCATAATCATCTCGCTCTGGATTGCTCTTAAATTGAAAACTGTCGCCTAAAGTAGATATAATATCTTTATGTATTTGAGATGCTATCTGGTTTATTTTTTTCCTTTCTTCTTGTGTAGGATACTTTTGTGGACCCATATCAAGTTCGTTCATTTTATTTCTAAATGTATCCCAAATACCTCTATCATATACAGCAACAACTATTATCCCATCATTTTTAGTCGATGCAATTCTAGCACCATAACCAGTAGCTGGAGCCTTGCTAGTATATTGTTTGCCATCTAATTCATAGGTTGGTTTTAAATTGTATTTTTTTAGAATGCTATATATTTGTTTAGCCACTGATTTTAGTTCAAAATCAGTGTTGGCTGCCTCTGCAAAAATCTGTCTTACCAAATTTCTTAATTCATTTAATGTAGTCTTATTTGCCATTATGATGTTTTTATATAAATATCTAAAAAAACAGGAAAAAATAAGCCCTTTTTAAGACTATTTATTCTTAGGATGAAAAGTCTTAAGAATCATATACGCAAAATAATCAGAGAATTCTGGTCTGCTGATGAATATCCTCAATTTGATGATGGACAATTTAATCCTATATTTCATAATAGACCATCACTTCCTGATATGAATATGAACACAGCACCTATGAGAGAAGCAGAAATGAGCCAAGAAGAAGTTGATGTCCAGCTTCTACCAATAGAATATCATTATATGTTTGATGATTTTGTAATGTACAGCACAGAAGCTGAAATAAGAGAAATAGCTCCAACGTTAGACCTTAATAGAAACTCAAAAGATATTGTCCTAGATATCAAAAAAAATTATCCATCCCTATACGATAACTTCGCTGATTTTATTGATGATAGATTAAAATAAAAAACCCCTGTCTCCAGAGGCTTTTATTTTTAATAACTATTGTCAGGCTGTTCGTAAAAAACTGAGTTTTTACCGCTTTCTACACCCTCTTCTGCATTTTCGTAAATGTTCTCATCTATATAAGCATAAAGATTGTCTGGAAGAATCACCTCTTTTTTAGTTCCATCAGGAAATACTTGAACTGCTTTTTTGTCAAGAGTAAAATTGTATTCTGCCTCTGGACCTTCTTCTGGTGAACCACCATAATAACCCCATGAAGCTGCTCTGTATTCACCTTGCCATTTAACACCACCTTCAACATGAATAATAAATTCATCAAGCTCTTCTTTGTCTCTATAAGATACTTCTATTGTTACATGTTCTCCATCCCATTCTGAAACGAACTCAATTCCATCTATTGTACCAGATGCTTCGCTTTCTTGGTTTAGTTTTTCAGCAATTTTATTTAAAACTTCTGCACCATGTTCAATAGTTTTAGTACCTCTCATAATACCATGAATACCTACTATACTTTTTATAAGGTTTGGAAGTTTGTATATATGTAAGTTATTTTTTTTAATATAATCATATATAAATTTTTCTCCTAAAGCTTTTTCTAGCCTATTATAAACATATGAATCAACTTTTTCTTCTTTAGAATATGGACTTATAAATTTAATATCTTTTACTCCAGCTTTCACTAATCTATCAACAAAAACAGAATCAGGAGAGTGAATATTACCTAAGTCAACAAGTGCTTGTGGCGTAACTTCTGTTCCTTCTCCATAGCCAATTATATCAAGAATTTCTGAACTATAAATATTCCTTCCTTCTAATTTTTTATTATTTACAATTGGAACCGAAAGATATAAATCTTCTTCATTAAGTGCTGTTTTATTAATAGTATTTTTTATAATTTTTCTAATATAATTCTCATCAATATCTTTTTCGGCATTCTTAGAAATTTCCTTTCCAGCTTTACGAGTGGAAGCATTAGCGAGTTTTTTTCCATCAGGACGCAAATGTTTATTGTATTTTGATTTTGCAGCTTTACCTTCCTGGCCATAAGTTTTTTTCATCTCTGAAACCAATTCTAATGCACCTTCAGGACATCCTTCAGCATTCATGATAATTTTCTTTGCAGCCTCTAAACTTGATGCTTTGGTTTTTAGTTTCTTAACACCATTATCATGTTTAACTTTAAATCTGAACTCTGTAACCTCCAAAGGAGTTTCTTCAGATTCTTTAACAGCTCCACCAGTGATGTCAAAATCAGGTACCTGAGTTTCATCATCTTCATTTAACATTCCAGCTAAGATTTGATTCTTTCTGATTTCTTTTAATAGTTTTTTATTATCCATGATTTATTTTTTTAATATTTTCTTTTGTGAAATACCATATTTCCTCTAACTCTTTTTCTTGCTCTATCTCTATTTATCTTGGCTTGATATTTACATCTAAACCTTTTCCCGTTTGTTATGTTTCTATGAAACAATTGTCTTCCTTCTCTTCTATAGTTGTATGGCTTTCCAGGCCTTGTCGGTCTGTAATGCCATCCACTCCTTGCGATATGTTTTATAAACTTCTTTTGATTTTTTCTTTCCTTCATCCTCCCACCAACCTGTGCGCTGACGGCAAGATTAAGCAGAACAAACAATATAATCAAAAATCTTTTCAAAGTCCTTCACAATCCATTCAATTTAAAAATCCATTCCCATATCACCAGCTTCACTTTGCAATCTGTCTTTAGCAGCTTCAATTGCTCCATTAGCAACTTCCTTAGCAGTTTCAACTCCATCAATATAATCCCAAATAGAATTTGTATCTCCCAAATCATCCCAAGTCATTCCACCCAATTTATTTCCAATATATCTATTTGCATGATAAAGAGCAAAATTATATAAACCTTGCTCACTTAACTGAGGAATCATCACATCAAAATCTTCAATTTTAAATTTTCCACCTTCGCCAGTTGGAACAATTTTATACTTCTCAACAAAATCCTTTAATTTAATAGGTTCAGATGAAGATGAGTCTTCGTTTATGCCTTCTGCAACCTCATGAGCTGGCTCCTGCGCCTTCATTAAACTCTTTTCGAATCTTTCCTCAAGCTTTGAATAAAGTTCTTCTCCAACGTATTCTGAGAATACTTTCATCAAACCTTTCATGAATTCTTTATCTTCCAATTTTTCTGGAGCAGTATTTTCAAAGTGCTCAATCATATTATCCCATGCAGACTTGTAATCACACTTAACTCTACGTATATTTTTCAAAAATAAACCCCTGAAAGCTACATCGTATGGTTGCAATTTTTCTTGACTCTCATAAGCTGGAAGTCCTTCTTGAGCAATAATATCCTTAACCCCTTCATTCAACATTTCAGATTTATATAATCTTAAAGCCTCAGATTTTATGTATTGGGCCAATTCTTTGCTTGTCATCTTGTTTTTCATACAATTAATTTATCAATAAATAGGCAAAAAAATGAGCCAAAGGCTCTCCGACCCATAAAATTTGGAACCATAAATAATTTTTATTATATTTCCTCTACAAAACAACAAAACAATGGAAAACTTTAACTTTAATCACACAAATTCGACCACAAACCCTTTGTGTCAACATGGTCATGAATGGACATTTGGCCTAAACATCGGAAGGGAAATTAAAAACGGAGACCCATGCAATTGCGGAGCAATGCTATTCAACATAGAAGATTGTAAATGCTGCGGCCAAAAAGTTTCTAAACATATTCAAAACACAAACAAGATGAAAGAATCAATAAAACTGGATGACTTCCTGGCTGAAGCAGCCAAGTTCATAGATGGGTTTGCTGAAGCCATTAAACCTGAAATTCACACAACAATGCAATGTCCAGAGTGCGGAAACACATCAAGCTCAATGGATAAATTTTGTCCAAGAGACGGCAAGTCATTGGAGGAAAAAAAATATGAAGTACGCTCAGAAGAATCTGACCGTGAAATTTCAATATTATTTAACGACCTTTCAGATGGCATGGACCTTGGCGAATCTTTTCCATATGAATTTATAGATGATTACGAAACATATGATGATGACCATAGCGGAGATAAAGGATTCCACAGTTTTGTATTTAAAAGAAAATCAGATGGTAAACATTTTGAGTACGCCATGTCTACATATGGAGATATCGAAGAATACGAACTTGATGAAGTAGAAAAAAAGACAAAAACAATAACAACCTGGGAATAATATGAAAACACTAAAACTAGTAGATACATTCGAATTTATGAATTGGGCCATGAAGAAGTACGATATGACAAACAGCGAGTGGCATAATGAAATATGGCACGGAGAAAGCGATATGTGTGAACACATATTAAATGGAGGTCCATATATAACTTACGGGAGAACAGAAAATCCAGAAACTTTATTGGAAGAACATGTAAATGCATTCTTGGATGATTTCCCAGATTTCAATGATACAGTATCTTTTATTTTTACAAATTAAGAAAAAATAAAAATGGAAGAAAAAATAAAATTCATAAAAGATAATTGGCTAAACCATACGCCAGGTATTTGGGAAACCATAAAGAAGGAAAATAGTGCCCTTGCATCACTTATGTATTTGTCATACAAAAAAACTGGTAGAGAAGTGTTTGAGGATATGCTCCCATTTATCAATCCAGAAATTGTTGATACATTATACAGAGAATTAAGAGCCCTAACTTCTCCCAGAAAAATAATACTTGAAACATTAGACCCTACTGGAGTCGTAACAGGAAAATCTATTGAGATAAATTATTACAACTTAGGATGGGAAAAAATGGCACCAGAAGATTATCCAGAAGGACAAGAACAAATGAAGAAGCTTAGATATCTTATAACCCTTGGAGACCATCAATACTGGATGAGTAGAAGCGGACAAATAATTAACCAGCTAACAAATAAAGAAGAATGATACTATTGGAAAGACATAGAAATTCAAGTTTTTACAATCATAAAAATAGTCCACTAGGCGAAAATTATACTGGATTAGAATGTAGTTGCTCTTATTGTTATGGTTCAGATAAAATGCATTATGGATTAAACATCCCACACGATAAAAGTTGGAACAGCTGGTGGGTAATAAAATTCTGGCCAGCCACATATTTAAGATTTACATTACCATTTTTAAAAAGAAAGAAATGAACAAAGAATTAAACAAAAAAGTCTTAGACTTAATGTACACCTCAATCATGTCTGAAGGTGGTGATGGCGATGCATTATGGCTATCTAAACATACACCATTAAATGAAATTTCTGAACTGATTAAAGAGTACAGTGCAGAAAATAATATTGACTGGGAAATAAAAATGCAAGACAAATGTTTATTGTGGATTAATGGACAAGAAGGAGCCATCATAACCAACGATAAAGATTTCTTTGATGCAGAACCTAATTGGATTACATTAAAAATAAATTATTAAAAAAAATATGAAAGAAAGAAAGAATATTATTTTATCCAAAATAAAAAACATTAAACGTGGAATTTCAGAAATGAACGAAGGTGGCGACATATCAACCCTGGCCATGAAATTGTTAATAAGCGATTTAAATAATCTAGAATTGCAAGTAGAAAATATAGAACAAGAATATACAGAATTAGAAAAATAAATCATGACAAAAGAAGAGTTATTTAAAAAATATTCAATTGATGAAAGTCACAACACCTGGGACCTTCAAATTGATAACTGGATGAGCATAGAAATCTATCGTGTAATGCATGGTGGTGAATTGCCTGACAATGATAACACATCCATCATTTGGGTCAAAAATTTCCTTGACAAACAAGATGACATGCAGTGGTGGGCCACAAATATAATGAGCAGACCAGATTGGGGAAGTCTATATCTAACCGCCAAACGCATGCTTTATAAATTTGCAGATAAACTTTTAGAAACAGTATAATATGACAACAATAGTGCCTTCATTTTTCTACCGTCAAAGCAGAGCTTATAGAGAAATTCTAGAGCTTACAGAAAAACTTCCAAATGACCAAGAGTTTGGTTTTGAGGTAAGAAGGCTTATGAACGAATATCAAAAACCATCACAATATGATTACTCCATAGAGCTTGACGGAAAATGTGAAGTTACATATGAGCCAACTCCATATGACTACTACATGAAGTACATGAAAGAAGTTGCTGATAAATTTGCCGATATGCTTTCTGTTGAAAATGATTACTGGGATTATGCAAATGATATTCAAGAAAAAGACCCAGGGACATTTTATAATTTTAGAAGACCAAACGAACAAACTCTAATAGACCTCATGCTTGACCACACAATAGAAGATAGAAAAGACCTGATGGAGAAAATTCAAGCTAGACAAAAACAAGCTCAAGAGTGGCTATCTAAAAATCTGATGACATTCGAAGAATTTTTAACTGTTAATAATTGATAAACAAAATAAAATAAAATGACAATAAATAAATTAATAGACCGTGTTCTATACGAGAATAATAAACATTGGCTCAGTCCAGAACAGGCCGAATGGAACATTGCCGAAGGCAGAGTACCAATCACTAGACAAGATGTCCACGATATCATAAAAAAACTACCAATCAAAATTCTATATGGAGAAAATCTTCACGTGGAAATTACAGACGAAGGAGTCATCATTAAGGAAAATGAAAAAAAAGAATCAATGTATGATTTGCTTAAAAGTCAAGCTCAAGATTTATTGGAACAAGAAAATAAAAACTTGACATCATTAGACGAGCATAATGAAAATAGTAGAACTTTACAAATGAGCTATTTCAGCAACGAACCACGACCAAATGGAATCGCATGTCCAAAGTGTGGAGCCGAAATGGTAGACTCAAACCCAATGATGACCTTAACTTCCATGCCACCACAAAAGAACGTTAGTTGCCCAGAATGTAAATACACAGGATATAGAATCGCATAATTATGAATAGCAAAGAAATAAAATACACACAAAAAATATACAATATAGATTATTCAAAAAATCCTATTGATATATCTTTAACTAGAAATGAGTGGAATGCTGTAGGGACATGGATTAACTCTGTAATGAGTGCTGGAACCGAAAGACTATCTAAAGAGTGGTTTGAGGATTTATATTGGCTTGTAATGCAACCAATAAGCAATGAGATAAACTTCTCTGGAAAAACATTCCCTTGGGACGAAGATATAAAATTCCAAATACCAAGACAACTACTAAGAATGTTTGTATTTTCCGTTGGAGGTATAGCATATAATTTTGATGTTAAAACGCCAACCTCTATGGGCGCACAAATAATATTAAATAAAATAAACGAACAACTAAAACAAGTACTGCCAGCAGATGACAAATGGTGGAACTCAAACTTTTAAATCCAATGAATAAATTATATCACTTAAACCCAAACAACTGGGGAACAGAATATTTCGTAATGGCCCCCTCAAAAGAAGAGGCTTTAAATTTTATAGCCAACTCAGGAAAATACGAAGCCGATAAGTTTAAAGGCAAAACAATAAATAATCTGCCATACGAATATACGATAGAAGAATATGAAGTTGGACAGGTGATTCAAAGCGAGCTATCATGATGGAAAATAAAGAATTCAACCCAAAAGAAATAAACGGAAATGAAATCATAGATTTCCTAAACAAAGAAACAAGAGACAATGATGACCTTTGTGATTTAAGCATGAGCTCAGGCTCATTTGTATTCGAAAGCCAAGAGGTTAAAGGAAATACATATAAACTTTATTTCACAGCCTCTTATAACAACTGGGGTACAGACCAGGATATACCTGGAAACTCAATCAACATTGATAAAAAGGGCGTTAGAGTTTGGGTTGGAGAACCATTCGAGGGAGACGGAACAGATGAGACTTTAGAAGAAGTTTTGGAAAAGTGGCTAAAAAATCATACATTTGATTCAAACTCAGAAGAAAAATTTATTTCACTCCTAAGAGATGCATATGAAACTCTTCCAGAGATTTCTTTTACATGCAAAAAAAGATTGCAAGATGTTATAAATATATTGGTCAAGGCCCAAACATACATGAAATAAGTAAATGAAAAATAACACATATAGATATTTTTATAGAATAGGCTCTTTTACAAAAGAGAGCCAGGTTAAACAACACATTCAGCATGAAGGCGGAATTGTTAGCTCAAAATTCGTATTTGTATGTGATAAGAAGTTTGATAATTGCGGATGGGATGTAAGGTCATGGGAACCATCAAATGCCTTAAAAGAAATAACCGAGAAATCTTATCATGAAATTATTGAACTGGAAAAAAGTATAAGAAAACAACAAAAAGAAATTGGACTAAAACAAGGACATCACTATCCAATTAAGCTAGATAACAAAGAGATTATTAAATTAAAAAACATGGGCCTTGAGTTCAGTTTACTAGATGCATGAAAATAGGGAAAAAAGGAAATATAGAAAAAGGATTTGCGTTTGCTCCATACATCAAAATGTCAGAACTAATATTGCCAGTAAAACTTATTGGATTTGATAAAAACAAAAAATCAATCTTTGTAAAGACAGATAATGCTTAAAGTAAAAGAATACATAAACACAATAAAAACGAATTCGAAATTTGCCGAAGAACGTGGCATTGCTGTTGATAGAAAAATCTTAACCTGGAAAGAAAGATTCGATATGTGCGAAAATAACGAAAAAGGAAACATAAGCCCATTCACAGA
>Ga0315289_10001288_pt1 | contig 39115 bp, 29 predicted proteins | sample YL17G11_40_MG_FD_203452 | JGI IMG/M metagenome (GOLD analysis project Ga0315289, IMG submission 203452) | Sediment microbial communities from Yellowstone Lake, YNP, Wyoming, USA - YL17G11_40 | ecosystem: Environmental > Aquatic > Freshwater > Lake > Sediment | place: USA: Wyoming | collected... | reverse complement strand
CAGGACCTCTGGATGCTCAAGGCCGTGCTCGACGAGGAGAAGATCAGCCCTCAGCAGGTCAGGGCCGCATAGCCGATCAACTCAGGAGAACTGCCGCCACCTTCCACTGCGGCTGGGACATACTCGGCAGCGCTCTCGGCCCGGTACAGCACCCCGACCGGTATCCTCTCCCCCCACTCGAGCGATTTGTCCATCGCTGCATGCCAGTCCGTCGGATCGTAGTCGTCCGGCAGCTCGTAGCACCGTTCGCGGTACCACGCATGGGTATTGACCTTGTTGAAGGTCACGCACGGCTGGAGGATGTCGATCAGCGCCAGCCCCCGGTGCGCGATCCCCTGACGGATCAGGTCCGCGAGGTGCGCCGCCATGCCCACGTACCCGCGTGCGACGAACCCGCAGTGCATCGCGATGGCTACCGCCAAGGGGTTGAACGAGTCCGAGGCCGTCCCCGCGGGCTGGGTCTTCGCCACGAACCCCCGGTCCGTCGTGGGGCTTGGCTGCCCCTTCGTCAACCCGTAGATCCGGTTATCGTGCACCAGCATGGTGAGGTCGATGTTCCGTCGCAGGGCCGCGAGGAAGTGGTTGCCGCCCTCGCCGTAGTTGCAGCCGTCCCCGCTCTCGACGATCACCGTAAGCTCCCGATTGGCGAGCTTCGCCCCTGTCGCCGCCGGCACCGCCCGCCCATGCAGCCCGTTGAACAGGTTGGCGTTCAGGTAGTGTGGCGCCTTCGCCGCCTGGCCGATGCCCGACACGAACAGCACCTGGTGCGGGGCCAGCCCGCTCGCTGCCAGCGCCTCCTTCACCGCCTTGAGCAGCGGGAAGTTCCCACACCCCGGGCACCACGCCGTCTCGTAAGTACCGTAGTCCTCTATGCTGACCACTGCTCTGTTTGCCTCTGCCGTTCTCGGTGTCTCTGCGGTCGCCGTCCTACCCCCGGGACCCACGCACCACCGACTCCGGCGTGTGCGGCAAGCCGTCGTACCTCAGCACCTGCCGGTGGACCTCGAAGCCTGTCTCCCGCCGCAGTAGCCTCGCGAACTGCCCGAACGCGTTCCCCTCTACGGAGACCACCTCTCTCGCCTTGTGCAGCAGGCCCATGAACTGCTCCGGCACGAGCGGCCACACCTGGGAGAAGTGGAGCACGCCCACACGCCGTGCGTCAGCCCGCAGCATCTCGGCTGCCTCTACTACCGACCCCTTGGTCGATCCCCAACACACGAGGAGCAGCTCCGGGTCCCCGTCGCCCGTGTGCTCGGGCGGCACGACCTCCCCCCGCATCCCCTCCAGCTTCCTCAGCCGCTTCTCGACCATCGCCTTGCGTAGCGTCAGGTCCTCGGTGATGTGCCCCACCTCATCGTGCTCATCGCTATCGACCACCACCAGGTGCTCGCTTCCTCCGGGCAGCAGCCGCGGGGAGACGCCATCGCTCGTGATCGCGTACCGGCGGTAGGGTCCCTTGACTGCCGGGGCCTCCTCCCATGGCCGCACCTGCGGCAGGCCCTCGATCGCGAAGGGCTCCACTGCCCGGTACGAGTCGGCCAGGAACTGGTCGGTGAGCAGGAACACCGGGCTCTGGCAGCGCTCAGCCAGCTCGAACGCCCTCCGGCTCAGGTGGAAGCACTCCTCAACCGACCCCGGCGCGAAGATCGCCCGCGGGAACTCGCCGTGGCCCGCGTGCAGCACGAACTCCAGATCCGCCTGCTCGGTGCGCGTCGGCAACCCCGTAGCCGGCCCCGGCCGCTGCCCCACCACGATGACCACCGGCGTCTCGGTCATCCCGGCGAGGCTTACGCCCTCCACCATGAGCGCGAACCCGCCACCCGACGTCGTGACCAGGCTGGGCGCGCCGGCATACGATGCGCCGAGCGCCATGTTGATCGCCGCGATCTCGTCCTCCGCCTGCTCCACCACAATCCCCAACGACTCCCCCCACCCGGCCAACGTGGTCGGTATCGAGGTCGAGGGCGTCATCGGGTAGAACGCGCAGAAGCGCAGCCCCGCCGACGCCGCCCCAAAGGCGAGGGCGTCGTTCCCCGTCATCATCAGCCGGGCGCTTCGCGCCGGAGCCGGGGGAAGCGGCCTGGTGGCGGCTACGTTCTCGGCCGCCCACTTCGTCGCCGCCTCGAGCGCCTTCTCGTTCTCGGCCACGGTCTCGACCTTCTTGCCGAAGGCCTCCAGCATTACCTGGCGCACGACGGCCAGGTCCAGCCCCAGGACCTGCGCCACTACACCCAGAGCCGCGGTGTTGACGTAGATGCCCGTCGCCAGTTCGCGGAACGGCACTGGCACGCACTTGGCGCAGTCCGCCTTCACTGCCTCATCCACGATGACCATGCCGTCGGGCGACAACTCCGACTCGTGGAGCGTCACCGTCGGGGCATCAAGCCCCGCCAGGACGTCGATCGCCTCGCACGGAGCCTGCACGTCATCGGGGCTCACACGGATGGCGAACGTGTTGTGCCCGCCGCGAATGCGCGACTGGTAGCTCTGCGTCACGCAGATCGAGTACCCGCCGCGCACGAGACTCTTCGCCAGCAAGTGCCCGACGGTCACGAGCCCCTGCCCGGCCTCGCCGCCCAACACGATGTTCAGCGCATTCCGCACTGCGGTGCTCCCCCCGGTTGGGCCGTCGTGGGCCTACCCCTCCACGATCCAGCGTTCCTCACGCAGGAAGAAGTCCGACGGATGCTCGAGGTACTCGATCACGTTCTCCAGCAGTTGACGATGGAACAACTCGGCGCCCTCGAGAAGCTCACAGAGGCTGCGCAGCTCCTCGGTCTCAGCCTGCTCGCGCCACTGTTCGTAGGCCACGCGCGACTGCTCCTCCCGCTCCATGGCGAGGTCCAAGGCTTCGATGTCCCGGGACGCCGACGCCACCGCCTCCCGCACGTCGTCGGACACATCGGCGAAGATACCCCGCAGACGCTGGTACACCCGCTGGTTCACGGTCTGCAGACTATCGTCTCCCGCAGAGATCTGCCGGATGTACTCGATGTGTCGCAGCTCATCATCGGCGAGCGCCTGGAACGTCTCCTGCGCGAGGGTGCTGTCGCTTCCCGCCGCGGCGTCCAAGTAGAACTGCCGACCATCCTGCTCCAGCCGGATCGCCGCCGCGATCACGTCCTGCTTCTCGGTCGCCATCCTTGTCATCTCCCTGGGAACCGACCTGTCGCGTCAGCAACCTGGAGTGCGCGTCGGTCAGGGGCGCCTCCGGAGGGCCAGTCGCAGGGGCGACTCGCCGAGTCGCCCCTCCCATCGCTGAGCGCACGGTCTCAAGATCAGGACCAGCTTCGAGTCAGGGCCACAGGGCAGCCAGGGCCTTGCTCAGAACCGCAATGTGGCCCAGCTCCTCGCGGATGATCCGGTCCAACCCCGCATGGCCGGCGTTGGGGGGCACCGTCACCTTCATCGCCTCGTAGAACACGATCGATTCCTTCTCGCGAGCGATCGCCATCCGCAGGACGTCCGCCGTGGGCTCGCCGCCGGTCAGCTTCTCCGAGGGGTCTTCCCGCACGTCGAAGACGTAGCCGTCCGCCATCGCCTGCAGGTACAGCCCCGACTCGTTGTCCGGGTCGAACACCATCGGCGTCCGCGCCTCATCCGGCAGGTTGGCCCGCATGGCAGCGAAGGTGCGCTCGTGATCGTCTTCCATCTCCGCCAGGTGGGTCAACAGCCCGCGGGCCTCCTCGTCCTTCGCCTGTGCCGCGGCCTTGCGGTAGAACTTCGCGCCATTCCGCTCAATCTGCTCCGCCATCTGGAAGACTTCGTCGGCGTTGAACTCCACGCTCATGCCGCGCCTCCTTGCCCGTCGGCAGGGACGGGGGGAATCGGGATCACGAACGGCGGGATGCGCGCTGCGAGTTCCTGGTCGATCAGGAACAGCGCAGCTCCCTGGCCATTCGCGAGCCTGAGCTTCTGCGCGACCTCGAGGGTCGAGGACTCCTCCTCCACCTGCTCCTCGACGTACCACTGGAGGAAGTTGTTGGACGCGTAGTCGGCCTCCTCGATGGCGAGGTTGACCAGGGCGTTGATCCGCCCCGTGACCATCTTCTCGTGCTCGTATGCCGCCTCGAAGGCTGCCAGGGCCGAGTCCCACTCCTTCGGCGGCCCGGTGATGGGCCCCAGCTCCGCCCTGCCGTTCCGCTCGATGACGTGCAAGTACATCTTCAGCGCATGGATCAGCTCCTCATGCGCCTGCGCGTACATCCAGTGCGCGGCCCCCGGCAGGCTGGCCGAGTTCAGCCACGCCGACATCGAGAGGTACAGGTAGGCCGAGTACAGCTCGGCGTTGACCTGGTCGTTCAGTCCCGCCTGCATTCCCGCGCTCAACATGGTGCACTACCCCTTCCACAGGCCGTGCTTGTTGCAGTACTCCCGGGCCACGAGGCCCTCGCCGGCGATGCAGAACGTGGCCTCCGGCGCCTGGCCCGGCTCGAGGAACTGGCGGTACGCCTTGCCGTTGACCAAGACCTCGACCCACTCGATGTAGTGGTCGGGCTCCATCGGGTGAGGCACGCTGCCAACGGCGACCTTGATGCCGTGATCGGTCTGCTCGATCACCGGCACGTGTTTCTCCTTGGCAGCGTCGGTCGTGTTCTCGGTGATGAGCCGCATCGGCTCGCCACAGCAGACCAGCTCCCCTTCACCCTCGTGGATCATCTCAACGATGTTCCCGCAGATGTCGCACTTGTAGACCCGCAGCTTGGCCGTCATCATGCACTCCCCTTTCCTGCTGGTAACAGGCCTGCTTGCCCGCGCGCTCCGGCCCCCGGCCTGTTCACACGTCAGAAACACCTGTTCCGTGGGTGAAGTGCCCCGGGAGGGAGAGCAGGTGCCGGCGGTCGCACCCGGGAGCACTGGCAGCAGACGGCGGCTGCCAGTGCTCCCTCCCGCCCGCGCACTGGCACCAGGGCTGCCAGTGCCACTTCGCCGGCTACCGCAGGTTCGGAGACCAGTCGGGGTCCCGTCCCGCAGCCAGATCGGCCTTCGCTCCGGTTCCGAGGTTCAGCGTGACGATGCGGTCGGTGTCGGTCGAGTACGCGATGAAGTCCTGAAGTGGGGACCAGGTTGGGTAGTATTCCCGGAGAGTGGTATAGTCCGACGTCAGCTGTTGGGGCGCCCCGGTGGCTTGCCCGCTGTTCGGATCGACAGGTATCTGCCACGCTTCAGCGGCGTAGTAGTAGGCAATGGCGTTGCCATTCGGCGACCAGTCAGGGTAGTACGCAGGGACCGGGCTGCCATTCCATGCCAGGGCCGAGACGGCCGCGTCTGCCAGGCGCACGACGTAGAGGTCCTTCGCCGCGTCCGTTGTTCGCTTGCGGGTGAACACGGCGAAGTTGCCATCGGGCGAGCAGCAGGGGTAGTCGTCGACGGTGGGGCTTGTGGTCACCTGCCGGACTGCACCCGCGTCGAGCACCCAGGTGTCCCACTCGAGAGCCGTGCCTGGTCGGTGCCGGCTGAACACGATCCTGCTGGGGTCATTGAGGCACCAGCTAGGCCCGTCGTCCCCGCAGTTCGCCGGCGGGTCCGTCACTGCATGTTGACCGGACCCGTCGCCGTTCATGACGTAGATGCGCTTCTCCCCGTCTCGACTGGACATGAAGCACAGCCTGCCGTCACCGCTCCACGAGGGACCCGCGTTCTGGGTGGGCGGGAGACCCCCTGACGTGTGAGTGAGCTGGCTCTCCCCGCTACCATTGGTGTACATCGTGAAGATCTGCCAGCTGTTCTTCTCCTTGCCCGAAGTGATCCAGCGCTGGAACGCGATCTTCGCCGGGGTCGGTTGCGGGGGCGGGGGCGGCGGCGGCTTGCCTGCCGCGATCACCGACGTCCCACTCGGGCCTCCGCTGCTCCCACAGCCACACAGCGTTACGACCAACGCCAAGACGCACAACAGCGCGACCATGGCTTCCGTCCGTCTCATCTCTCTCGACCTCCCTATGCCTGTTCTCAGCCCGGCCGGGCCCTGAGCCCGAGCCAGCCCGTTCCGGCTGCCGTACTGGCTGCCCGGTGTTGTGGCCATCCGGGCCGCGGTAGCAGGGCACTGCCGGTCTGGCGACGAATCCTTCTCCTGCCGACGACGCTGTCCTACGCAGGTGACGGAGCTTCGTCACGGTGTTTGGGGGGCCGACTGGATGGGACCGTCACAGGCGATGGCGACGTTCCTCCGAGCGTGGCGGTCGGAGCGGGCGGGCCTCAGCCGCGCGCAGTTGGCGATTGCCCTGCATGGTAGCTCCCCCAAGGCGAAGGGTGTCACACCACGCATCATCCGTGAGTGGGAGGCCGGTCAACCCCCCGCCACGACCGAGGAACTCGAAGCGCTCCTCACGGTCATGCGCCGACACGGTCTCGCCGAGGCGAGCGTGGAGAGGTTCCGCCAGACCGTTCTCGCCGCGTGCCTTGCGCGTCGGTACCGAGGCCTCGATCGGGCTACCGATGCCGGTCTCCCGAGCGACTCGACGCCCGAGGCCTTCCCCAACAACCTGCCGCCGCAGGTCACCAGCTTCATCGGTCGTGAAAGCGAAGTGGAGGAGGTGAGAGGCCTCCTCGGGAGGGCGCGTCTGGTGACGCTGGTGGGCACCAGGGGCGCTGGGAAGTCGCGCCTCGCCTTGGGGGTTGGGGCCGAGGTTCTGGATGAGTGGCCGGATGGGGTGTGGCTGGTGGAGCTGGCGTACCTCTCCGATCCGTCGCTGGTCCCGCAAGTCGCGCTGTCCGTCCTCAGCCTCCGCGAGGAGCCTCAGCGCGCTCCTGTCGATACACTCATCGATGGGCTGCGCGACAAGCGCCTGCTGTTGATCCTCGACGATTGCGAGCATCTGACCGAGGCGTGCGCCAGCCTCGCCGAAGCGCTCCTGGCCTCGTGCCCCAACGTGGCGGTCCTCGCCACGAGCCGAGAGGCGTTGCGGGCCGAGGGCGAGGTGCGATGGCGCGTACCTTCACTCGACACCCCGACGGACGAAGCCGCGAAGCTCCTGCCCCCTCAGAAACTCAGCCAGTACGCGGCAGTGCAGCTCTTCATCGAGCGAGCGACGGCGGCCAACCCGAGCTTCGAGCCTGCAGGTGATAGCGTCCCCGCCGTCGCCCAGATCTGCTGGCGGCTCGATGGCATCCCGCTGGCCATCGAGTTGGCCGCGGCCAGGGTGGACACGCTATCTCCCCGGGAGATCGAAGAGCGCCTCGACGAACGCTTCCGCCCGCTAACCCAGGGGCGGCGCGGTCCACTCCCCAGGCGGCAAACGCTGCAACAAGCCATCGAGTGGAGCTACGAGCTGCTCTCAGCCGACGAGCGCAGCCTCTTCGACCAGGCCTCGGTCTTCTCGGGCAGCTTCAGCCTGGAAGCGGCGGAAGCTGTGTGCGCGGAGGAGAGGATCGAGAGTGGGCAGGTTCCTGACTTGCTGGCCGGCCTCACGGGGAGGGCGCTTGTTGTAGGGGAGGAGCAGGGGCCGGGAATCCGCTACCGGTTGTTGGAGACGCTTCGGGCCTATGCCGCCCAGCACCTCGCCGCAAGCGGTAAGGCGGCGGAGACGGCCGGCAGGCACGCGGGTCACTACGCTGCGTGGGCCGAGGAGATGCGGCCCGGGCTGGCCGGTCCAAAACGCGCGGAGTGCCTGGCGCGGTTGGAGCACGACCACGACAACCTGCGATCGGCGCTGGGCTGGAGCCTCCGCCACGACCCTTCGCAGGGGGGGCGCCTGGCCGAGGTGCTGGGGCCTTTCTGGATGGTGAGGGGGCACTGGACTGAGGGGCGCAGATGGCTTACTGAGGCGCAGGGGCAGACAGAGATGCCCCTCGACCAGCGACCGTACCTGGTCTATATGGCCGCCGAGTTCGCGCGGCTGCAGGGCGACTATGGCCAGGCACGCCAGCTCCTCGAGGAGGGCCTGGCCCTGGCGCGCCAAGGGGCCGACCCGGGGGATATCGCGAGGGGTCTGAACAGTCTGGGGAATGTGGCCCAGAACCAAGGCGACCACGCCGCGGCACGGCGCTTCCTCGCCGAGGCTCTGGAGGTGTTCCGCGAGTTGGGTCACGAGATGAATGTCGCCGCCGTGCTCGTCAACCTGGGCGTGCTGGCGAAAGAGGAAGGAGACTACGACAGGGCTCGAGCGCTCTACGAAGAGAGCCTCGGCATCAGCCGCCGCCTGGGCGAAGTGCGCCTTGTCTCGGCCACGCTCGGCAATCTGTGCAACGTGGTCTTAGCGCAGGGCGACTACGCCGCAGCTCGCGGGCTGCTCGAGGAGGCACTGGTGCCAGAAAGGGAGCTAGGCGACAAGCACTCCATCGCCCTCAGACTTCAGGCTCTCGGGGTTGTCGCAAGTGAGCAGGGGGATTACGCAGCGGCGCAGCCGCTCTACGAGGAGAGTCTGGCCCTGTACCGGGAGATGGGGGCTAGACGCGGGGCAGCCCTCACGCTCCACTGCCTGGGCAACCTGGCCTTCGATCGGGGAGACTACGCGTCGGCCCGTGCCTCCTACGAGGAGGCCTTGGCGATCCAGCGAGCCATCGGACACAGGTCGGGCGTGGCGACGCTGCTTGGGCGTCTCGGGCATGTGGCATCGCGAGAGGGGGACCATCAGGCCGCAGGGCGGCTGTGTGAGGAAGGTTTGGCGTTTGCACGAGAGCTGGGTGACAACCGGAGCGTGGCTTGGGCTCTGGAGAGCGCGGCCCCGGCGGCGCTCGCCCGAGGGGACCTCGCGGCCGCGCGTCAGCAGTTCGAAGAGGGGCTGGCCCTCTCCCGGGAGATGGGCGAGAGACGGGCCATTGCGCAGTGGCTGGAAGGGCTGGCCGAGCTGTCGGGTGCCGAGGGGAGGGATACGGGTGCGGCGCGGCTGTATGGCTCCGCCGAAGCGCTGCGGGAGGCGATCGGCGCGCCCCAGCCTCCGAGTGACCGCGAGAGGCATGCCGGGGTTCAGAGCCGTGCACGCGCCGCGTTGGGCGAGAAGGCCTTGGCTGCTGCCTGGGATGCCGGCCGGGCCTTGAGCGTCGACGAGGCCGTGGCCTACGCCCTGGCGCCACCGCCATCCGAGGATGACAGCTTGTAGTCTTCGGTGCCTCGCCCTGGTATCCTCGACATCTGATCGGTCTGCCGGCAGGGAGCCTGGTACAGCGCCCTTTTCGCGCGCACGCTCACGGTCGCGGTGACGGCTAGGCGGCGCCGACGAAGCGCTTGAAGCGGCCGAGAAGGTCGTCGGGCGGGTCGAATGGGAGATCGACCGGCCGCGCCTCCACGGTGCTCAGGTAGCCGGCGAGGATGACCAGCCACTCATCGAGGGACGTGGCGAGGTTGGTGGGCGCCACCTGGGCGTCGTCCTCCAGCCAGTCGAACATCGCGTTGGTCAGATTGGCCTGACCGATGATGTCCTCTGCCGCGTAGTCCTGCTCCCCTTGCTCCACCACATCGTTCGGCAGCGACCTCTCCCAGCCGTGCATGCGCCAGTGGATGAAGCCGTGGGTGCCGTAGACGGCGATGCGCTTGTGGCCCCAGTTCGGCGCCTCGACGAACTGGGGTGCGCCCTCGCCGGCCTGAAGCGCCGCGCGGACGCCATTGGCGAAGGTGATGAGCGACTCCGCCGTGCGGGGGCTGGGGTGGGCGCCGCCGATGTCGTCATAGCCGGAGGAGGCGCCAAACACGGTCTGCGGCGGCGCGTACCCGTTGAAGGCGAACATGAGATCGAGCACGTGTACGCCCTGGCCGGACATGGGTAGCACGGCAGAGGCGTCGATGAAACGCACCTCGCCGATCCTCCCCTCCTGCACATCCTGCAGGAAGCCAAGAATGCGCGGATGGTGGCGGAGTTGGTGGTTGACCGCGAACTTGGTGTGCGACCGCGCCTCGAGCGCCCGCAGGGCCTTGTAGTCATCGGCGCCGATGCAGATGGGCTTCTCGACGATGACACCGGGCACGCCCACAGCGGCGAGGCGGGTCATCAGCGGCACGCGGAGAGTGGGATCGGTGACGCAATGAACGACGTCGGGCTTCTCCCTCGCGAGCATCTCATCGAGATCGGTGTAGCGGTTGGCCACGCCGAACTTGTCGCCGAAGGCGTTCAGCCTCTCCTCGTTGAGGTCGCAGATGGCGACCCTCTCCCCACGGGTGATGCGGTCGTACGCGGCGGCGTGGCCCTGGGCGCGAGGGCCACAGCCCAGAAAGGCGCAGCGGAAGGTCATGACGGTATCTCCTTCGAGCGGTCGGTGACGAGGCGAAGAGGGGTTCGCCGGAAGGTCGCGTGGCACCTCACCATGAACAGGCGTCTTGCCCGGGGAAGCGGGTCGGCCGGGCGAGACGCCCGGCCGGCGCGACTTCCGCAACTGCCTCACCTGGACGGATGGAGGGAACCGATGACCTCGCTGAGACCCAGTACCAGCCTCTGCATTGCGCTGCCCATCATCGCCGGCGCGCCGGCGGCGGCGCAGGACGGCCCCAGCCCGGAGCGCATCAGTGCGATCGTAGCCGTGCTGGGAGAGCAGGCGACCGGAGTCGGGCGGCCGATCAGCGACCGAGCCGCCTGCGAGGCGCCGGCCCTGAGGCAGGCCGCGGCTGGGATCGCCGCGCAGGCGGAGAATCTGCTGAAGGAGCCGATCCCCGAGCAGCCGGACGACCTCTACCTGGAGTTCTCGCGGACGGGCAACCGCACGCACTGGCAGAATGTCGCGTTCGGGCGGCGGGGGCGCATCGACACGCTGGTTCTGGCGGAGTGCCTGGAGAACAAGGGGCGGTTCATCGGGGCCTTCGAGGAGATCGTGGCGGCGCTGTGTCAGGAGCGGACGTGGGTGATGCCCGCGCACGACGGGAACCTGACGAACTTCGAGGGGAAGACGATCGACATCGACCTGGCCTCGGCGTCGCTCGCCTGGAACCTGGCGACGGCGGAGTACCTGCTGGGCGACAAGACCAGTGCCGCCACCCGCCAGTTGATCCGCGAGAACGTGACGCGGCGCGTTCTGGACCCATACCGCGCGATGGTGAAGGCGGAGCGCCCGCGGAACTGGTGGATGTTCACCACGAACAACTGGAACGCCGTGTGCCTGGCGGGCGTGACGGGGGCGGCGCTCGCGCTGCTCGAACCGCGCGAGGACAGAGCGTTCTTCATCGCGGCGGCAGAGCACTTCTCCCGCAACTTCCTGAAGGGCTTTACAGCGGATGGGTACTGCTCGGAGGGGGTGGGCTACTGGGACTACGGGTTCGGCCACTACGTGCTCCTCGCCGAGACGGTGCGGCAGGCAACGAACGGCAGCGTGGACCTGTTCGCCGGCGATACGGCGCGCGTTCCGGCGACCTATGGGGCGCGGATCGAGATCATGAGCGGTGTCTGCCCGGCCTTCGCGGACTGCGGCGTGACCGCGCAGCCCTCGGCCAGGATCATGCAGTTCGTCAACCGAGTATACGGCCTCGGCCTGCCGCGGTACGCGGAGCTCGACCAAAGCCCGGGCGGAGGGCTGTACGAGACGGGGGTCTACTCATTCCCGAACTCCGCGAGCCGGACGGCGCCGATCCAGGGCGGGGCCGGCGGGCAGAAGCTGCGCGACTGGTTCGACCAGGCCGGCATCCTCCTTGCGCGCCCGGGCGACGGCGGATCGGCGCTGATGGGTGTTGCCCTCAAGGGCGGGCACAACGCGGAGCACCACAACCACAATGACGTTGGCTCCTACGTGGTGGTGCTGGGGTCGCGACCGGTGCTGCTTGACCCGGGGGCGGAGACCTACACGGCGCGGACGTTCAGTGCCCGGCGGTACGAGAGCAACGTGCTCAACTCCTACGGGCACCCGGTCCCCCTCGTGGCCGGCAAGCTGCAGCGCGAGGGGCGCGACGCCGAGGGGAAGGTGCTGCAAGCCGACTTCACCGACGCGGTGGACACGCTGAAGCTGGACATCAAGTCGGCCTACCCGGTGCCGGAGCTGCAGAAGCTTGAGCGGACCTTCGTCTACTCGCGCGAGGGCAAGGGGAGCCTGAGGGTTACCGATGAGATGGCGTTCGCGACCCCGCAGGCGTTCGGTACGGCGCTCATCACCGACGGGCAATGGCGGCAGATGGGTGAACACGAGCTCGCCGTGTGGGACCTCGACCAGGCGGTGCGGGTGGAGATCGGGGCGACAGGTGCGGTGAAGATCGCGGCGGAGGAGATCAAGGAGGACTGCAACGGCCACCCGATCCGGATCGGGATCGACATGGCCGAGCCGGTCACCGAGGCGAGCATCACCGTGACCATCACACCCCTCGAGGACCTCGACGGCGGAGGGAAGCTCCTGCGGAACGGCGGCTTCGAGTACGGCTCCTACGGCTGGGACCTGAGCGGGGACAAGATCGGGTCGATCTCCTCCGAGCAGGCGGCGAGCGGACAGTGTTCGCTGCGGATCGCGGACCAGAGCGAGACCGAGGGGTCGAACATCCGGTCAGCGCGGTTCGCGCTGCAGGCGGGGCCGAAGTACGAGCTACGCGGGAAGGTCTTCCCGGTGTCAGGGGAAGGGGTCGGGATGTACGTCCTGTACTACGATGAGGCCAAGCGGCAACTGAACCCAGCGGATGCGAAGGGGAACATCGCGAGCCTGGGGACACTCGCCGGGGACCGGAAGCGGTGGGAGCCGTTCGCCTTCCCACTCGAGGCGCCCGCCGAGACTGCCACGGCGGAGGTCTGGATCCACAGCTACAACGGGGCGGTGGTGGAGGCGTACCTGGACGACCTCCGGGTTGCGAAGGTGGACGCGAAGTAGGGTCGCAGCGCGTGCCGTCACTAGCAGTGCGACCATGCCGCGACAAAGGCGCACCCCCGGGAAGGAATCCTCTCGCCTCTGCCGAATAGGGTGATTCGCCGTCGCCGAACCACTAGGGGCAAGTGAGTGGCGATGGACAATCGGACGCAGCCCGGCCCGGGGCGTGGGCGCGACCCCAGGGCCGCTCGCAGCAACAGACGCAGCCCTTCGTCGCGGCGTGAACGGCTCCTCGCTCTGAAGCCGAGGAAGCTGGCGGCGTCCGTGCCTATGCGAACGGAACCGCCGCAAGCCCGGAGGCCGACCTCCCGGCCAGCCCGCCCAACTGTCCCGCGGCCCTCCCTCCCCGCCTCCCGGCCTGCGAGGCCCAAGACCCCTCCACCGACCGAGCCGAAGGCTCGTCCGGCGACTGAGCCGACGATCGGGCCGGACGCGCCACCCGAGGCCCCTCAGCCGCCCTGGCTCCTGCGCATGCTCGTCGTCCTCGACGGAGTCCAGTTCTTCTGGCTCTTCGGCCTGCGACCCCACCGCCACTACCTGAGCGGCCTCTCGCACCGACCGGAGCTGGCTCCGGTGCTCCTCAGCCTTCTGGGTGGCGTTGCCCTCATCTTCGTGTGGAACCGATGTCGCTGGGCCGGATGGATCGTCCTCCTGGTGAACCTGCTGGAGGTGTCGCTCCTCCGGCCCTACTCGTGCCTCACGCTTCTCTACGCGGCGTGGGCGCTAACGGAGCCGGCGGTCGTCCGTGCGTGGCGGGGCGCCCGGACGCCAGTCGCTCCCCGACCAGGAGCCGGGAGAGCGCTCTGGCACTCGCCGGCCGGGGAAGAAGGAGGAATCGCCACCCCTAAGGAAGAACGAATGTGACGGTCGTCACATCCACCCCTCTGGGGGACAGGGAGGATCACGATGCGACGCAGAGGCTTCACCCTGATCGAGCTGCTGGTTGTGATCGCGATCATCGCCATCCTGGCCGCGATTCTGTTCCCGGTCTTCGCGCGCGCCAGGGAGAAGGCCCGCCAGGCAAGCTGCCAGAGCAACGAGAAGCAGCTTGTCCTGGCGCTCCTGATGTACGCCCAGGACTACGACGAGTGCATCTCGATGCACACCGGCGGCTTCGGCTATCCGGACCTCGCCACCAGCGAGCGCGAATGGTGGCCCCACCGAGTTCAGCCCTACGTGAAGAACTTCCAGCTCTTCATCTGCCCGAGCTACGGCCAGTGGATCGTGTGTAACGAGTGTCGCGGCTACCACAGCTGGTACGGCGGCTACACGGGCACCTGCGCTGTCTGGCAGACGACCACCAAACTGGGTGCTCTCGAACGCCCTGCCAACTCAATCCTGCTCGGGGACTTCATCTACCGCGGGTGCAACATGGCGGGGCAGGGCGACTGCTGGATGGGGCAGTACCCGGGCTACCGGCCGCACAACGACATGAGCAACTGCGGCTTCGGCGACGGCCATGTCAAGGCGATGAAGCCCGACAGCTCCCGGGCCTTCCGCGACTACCTCACCCGTAGCGGCGGCGCCTGAGGCCTCGCGGCGCGAGGATGGGACGAGTAGCGCGCTACTGGTCCCACTTTGCCTGCCTCGCGTGGATGGTCATCGCACGGTCACCTCGCGCGCGAACAGCTGTGCCGCCGGTTGACCCGCACCCCGGTGCGACCCTGGGTATTGTCCCGCCACGCGGTTGGGGCCGCCCTACTTGAGCGACCACCCCCAGAACGCCGCCCCTCCCCCGCGCGTGGTGAACCCCAGGTGCCCCTGCCGCTCGTTGTTCCTCGCCGACACGTACACTGCCGGCGATTCGGCGACCATCGTCCTGCCGTCGCCCGCGAGGAGCCGCACGGCGATCCGATCGGTCAGCACCTGCGCCTCGAGCACGTACTCGGTGTCGGGCTCCCACGCGCACTTGGCGTCCTCCCACAGCACTCGCCCTGTCGCGTCCTGCAGCCTGGCGCCGCCCTTCCCGGACGGGCCGACCAGCAGGAAGGCGAAGCCCTCCTTCAGCTCCCGATCCACTTGGAACAGCAGGCCGGCGGCTTGGGCTTTCGGCGTGGCCTTCACCCGGCAGTGCCAGGTCCCGTGGGCACCTGTGACGGCTGTCGTCACCACATTGGCGACTTCACAGGCCCCCGGTTGTCGGACCAGCGTGTGCTGGTCGTTGCCCCACTCCCACGCCCCGTCGCCCTGGGCCACCCAGCCCTCACCGAGGGTCTGGGTGACCGGAGGTGGCGGCGGGCCGGGCTCGCCCGGGGCACCTTGGGTCGCGTCGGCGAACCCGCTGAACTCCGCCATCCCCTTCCACGTGTGGAAACCCAGGCACCCGACGCGCCCCGTCTCCTCGGCAGGCACCGCGACCGGCGGGCTCTCGGCGATCGTCGTGCCGTCGGCGCCGAGAAGCTGCACCCGCACGCTCGTCTCCTCCACGATGGCCCGCATGACGTACTCGGTGTCGTAGTGCCACCTGTCCGTGGGGCTTGCCCAGAGAGCCTCCCCGGGCAACCGGTAGAGCATCAGACATCCCGCCCCGAACGTTCCCCCCAACCAGCAGAGCAGCCCCGACTTCGCGTCTTCGGTGCCCTGGAACATCATCCCCGCTCCGCCCGCACCCGGGAAGACGCGCACATGACACGCCCAGGTCCGCCGCACGCCCGTGATCGCCCGGTCGATCGCCCACGTCCGTTCCACCATGTTGTACTGCCGCACCCAGGTCCTCTTCGCGTCGGTCCACATCCAGTTCCCCGGTCCGAGGATCGTCCATTCCGAGTCCTTGCCCTGCACCAGTCGCCGCTTGTTCGGCGCGTCCGCGGTGATCGGGCAGAGCGGCGTTTCGCTTCGCTGGGCGCCCCAGAACCGTGCGATGCCGTTGAGCGTGTGGAATCCGAGGCAGCCCGGGCGGCCCGTCTCCTCCTCGGGCACCGCGATCCAGTCGCTCTGCGAGATCAACGTCTTCGCGTCCCAGCGGAACATCTGCGCGCGAAGGCGGCCCTGCTCCACGATTCCCTCGAGCACGTACGGCTCGTACGGATGCCACGGCGCCCACTCGTCGGCCCACAGCGTCTTGCCGGCCGCGTCGCGGATCGCGAAGCCCAGCGGCCCTTCCGGGTTGCCGCCGAGGGTGCAGAGGAAGCCGGCCTTCCCCTCTCGCCCGCACTGGAACCACAGCCCGGCCTCCTTCGTATCCAGCGCCGGCTCAACCCAGCACCGCCACGCCCCTTGTGCGCCCGTCACACCCGGATCCAGCGCGAAGCCCACGCCTTCCTCCGCCGCCTGCTTCACCGTGCCCCGCGAGTCGCCGACCTGTACCCACTTGCCTTGCGCCGCGACGAGCGACACTGCAGTCGTCCCTCCTTGTGCTGCACTCAACCCCGTCAACGAGAAGAGGGCCAGCGCAATGCGCGAGCTCCCCGTCAGGGTGCAGCTTCCCCTTGTGGGTGGGGGAGCGAACTCCGTCGCGGGGGTCGGTCGCTCCGCGACCGACATGGCCAAACGGCACTGTCGGTCGCGGAGCGACCGACCTACGCGGCGCAGGCTGCATACAACCTGCGGCTGCACCCTCCCCGTCACCTCTCACGCCCCCTTCCGTTTGTCGAAGCTCGGCACCTTGAGCTGCTCGCCACCCTTCAGCGCCGACTCGTGCGCGACGACTCCCGGCGCCGTCATCGCCACCGACTCGTAGACGTCGATCGCCGGCTCGCGGTCCTCGACCAGCGCCGTGACGAACTCGTGAGTGAGGAACGGGTGCGACGCCCCGTGGCCGGTGTCAACTCGCATCGCCTCGGGCACGAGGTGCCAGTAGTCGGGATCGCCCTGGAAGCTCTGGCCGTCCTTCATCGTCAGCAGGTACGGCTGCCCCCCGCAACCCGGCATGTACAGCGTTCCCTTCTCCGCGAACCACTGGGCCCGCTCGCCTCCCGCGTGAACCCCCCAGCAGACGTTGCAGCGGCAGATGCTCCCCCGGTCGGTCTTGAAGAGCGCCACCTCGTTGGCAAAGGGGTTGTGGTACACGTTGTCCTTCGGTACGCTCTCGTCCCCCTTGCCCAGGCACGACACCTCGATCAGCCGCTCGCGCGTAACACCCACCAGGAAGCCGGTGCAGTGCGTGGGGTAGTGCATCGGCGGGTAGCCGTACCGCCACGTCGGCTTGCCATTCCAGAACCACAGCGACTGTCGCTCGTCCGGCGTGAGCGGGTGGTAGTACTCGACCTCGGAGTACACAACGTCGCCCAGCTTCCCGTCCTCGTAGAGCTTCCTCGCCGTGAGGCACGGCCACCGGTAGTAGCTGGTCTCGGCCATCATGTACTTCAGGCCCGTCCGCTCCTTGACCCCGACCAGCTCCTCGCACTCCTCCAGCGTGTAGGCCGCCGGCACCGCGCAGATGCAGTGCTTGCCCGCCTCCATGACCATCTTCACATGCCGGACGTGATCGGGCGCCCCGGTGAAGACCGCGACCGCCTCGACCTTTGGGTCGAGGATGAGCTTCTCCAGCGACTCGTACGTCTTCTCGCAATGGTACGTGCGCGACAGCGCATCCCGCCGCTCCGGTCTGAGGTCACTGACTGCCTCCACGACGCAGTTCGGGTCCTGGTGCCAGTGGAACGCACACCCGAATCCCCCGCCGACCACACCCATGCGGATCTTGCGGTCGCTGGCCGGCTCGGTGGCCGATGCGGCCACGGCTGCCTCCGCGGCACCCAGCACGTTGGCCGCGCCGGCCGAGGCAGCCAGCGCGACGGCGCCAGTCTGCAGAAAACCGCGACGTGACATGGAATCACCTCCGGGGGACATGCGGGACCTCCAGCATGGGCACGCTCAGCCGGGCACTGACGGGGGAAGGCATCCGGGACATTCCCTGACGTCCGGAGACGGACCTGGTGGGTCTTCGCCAGGGCGGCTGTCGCCGTCTTCCGGTCAGCGGTCGATGACGACCAGGTCCCCGTCGTCGAGGCCCTCGTCGGAGTTGAGCCAGGTCTCCACGATGCGCTTGATCTCGCCCCGAGTGAGGGTGCGGTCGACGAGCTGGGCGGAGAGGGGGTGGAGCCGGCGAGAGTGGACCGACTGGCCGCCCAGGCCGCGGTTGAGGTGGGCAATGAGGTCCTCGGTGAAGATGGCCAGCACTTCCCGCGGGCGAGCCTTGGGCGGGAGGGAGAAGGCCTGCTCGATGGCCCGTCTGGCCTCACTCCCATCGGGCAAGGACTCGGCGTAAGAGCGCACCATAGGCGAGACCTCAGGGGATCGGAGGCGCGCGAGGGTGGCGCGTATGGCTTCGAGCGTCGCCTCGCGAATCTGCTCCACGCTAACCAGGCGGACCTCGTCATCCAGACGCAGTCCGCAGCGGGCGCAGACCGGGCGATCGTTCAGGGCCTCGGCCAGGCCCTGCGCGGCGCAGCGCTGGGCTGCCTGGTCCTCGATCATGCCGTCGATGGTGGCCTTGCTCACCTCCATCTCCAGGGCGAGGCGCGACAGGCGTTCGACCGCGCTGTACTCGAGCGACTGCCGGAAGGCTGCGTAGGGCTCGAACAGGGCGGGACGGTACTGCGCGGCATGCCACCCGAGGTAGGCGCGGCGGTAAGCAGCCATGAAGGCCTGAGCGGTCCGCATGAGCGCGGTGCGGTCGCGGAGGAGGTCCTCGCCGGACTCCAGGAAGGCCATCAGCCGGTCGCGCACGCGCACAAGCTCCGAGTGGTTCTCGATGGCCAGGCTGGGATCGTGGATGTACCCGTGGATGCCGATCAGCTCTTTGGCCGGCCCCTTGAGGAAGTCCTCCAGCTCCTGCACGAACTCGAGCAGCGCGCGCAGGTAGACGCGGCCGCCCACGGCCCGCAGGTAGGGGGCGGTCCGGGCGAGGACCTCCTTCAGCCCGGTGGCAGCCGGCAGGTTCTCGTCGAACAGGTTGAAGAACTGGTCGAGCGCATTGAGAGCCTGACGTGTCTCCTCCCACCGCTGGCCGCTCTGGCCGAGCCGGGCGGAAAGCTCCTGCAACTGCGCCTTGAGCGCCGCCGAGCGGCGGGCGTGGCGCTCGCGCTCGGTGAGGAGCTCCTCCCAGAGCAGCTCCTGAGTGGCACGATCCGGGGTCACGACGCCGGAACCCAGCACCGCGCGGGCAAGCCGGCCGACCTCCTGCCACTCCGCGTACTGCAGCAAGGGCGAGCGGGCCACCCGGGCCACGTGCTGGCGGATGGGCGGCTCGACCCGCCACCACGGAAGGGCGGCGTCGTTGTCGTCGAGGGCCACGATCTGCCCCGTCCGAAGCAGCGTGGCGATGACGAGCTCGAACAGCTCACCCGGGAGCCCAAGCTCCGATTTGAGCATGTGGAGGGCCAGGTCGGCGCACTCGAAGGGCGGTCCCTGCTCGTGCTCGGGGGACCGGTCGCGGCGGCGGACCAGCTCCAGCACGGCGCGCACCGCGGGTCCGTCAGCGCGGAGGACGTGGCGGTCGCCCTCGACGGCGGCGATCCCGAGGGGACGGGCGAAGCCGGTCACGAGGGCGTCGAGCGGCGCGCCGGGATCGGCCAGCGCCCAACCGCGGCGGATGAGCCCATCGACGAGGGGGTCGATCTGCTCGGCATTCTCCAGCCGGCGCGCGGGGGCGATGGGTGGGAACGCCGGGAAGAGACGCCCGAGGGCGTGGGAGGCCATGGCAGCCACGGTCGCCCGCCAGTCGCCGCGCAGGGGCTGGAGCTCGCTCGCAGCAAGAGCCACGCCTCGGTTCGTTAGCACCTCGCCCTCGTAGTACGCCGCCAGCGCGATCGACCGGGACTCCTGGTCGAGGGCGGTCCGTTCCTCCTCCAGACGCCGTCGGAGGCCTGCCGCCTCCGGGCTGGCCGCGAGAGTCGGGTCGGCGAGCAGCAGGCGGCAACCGAGGCCCGACTTGAGGGTGTCCAGCTCCTGGTCGGTGAGCTTGCGGGGTATCCAGGCGAGCAGACCCGCCACCCAACGGTTTGGCGGCACGCTGGCCGTGAGCATCTGCCACCGCTGGCGCTGGACGCCCGCGCCGAGGATATCGGCGACGTAGACCAAGCAGTCCTCGAGCGTGGCGGGATCCGACAACACCGCCGCCGCGTCGGTCAGATCACTCGTCTGCATGGAGGCCAGATTGGCGGTCCGCAGCGAGACGCTGCGGGTCGTGTTGTGCCACTCGATGTCCTGCGTCACCGGGTCCAGGCCGAGGTCCGCGAGGGGCAGCGTCGGATCGGAGGCAACGGAGACGAGGTAGTCACGCAGCCGCCGGTCGTCGTCGTCGATGGTCGCCTTCATGGTCGCCACGCGACGGCGGACGGCATCCGCGAAGGTGGTTCGGGCGTCGGTACGGTAGAGATCGGCGCCCTCACCGGGTTGGCGGCGGACCTCGAGGTGGCGACCCTTCAGTCGCATGGCCTCCAGGACGGCCTGCAGCTCTGCCAGCGGGAGTCTGGCTGTCGCCGGGGCCGGGAAGAGCGCATCGGCCAGTTCGGCGACGGTGGGGGTGATGTTCGCGAGGCGACAGAAGGTGAGCGCCTTGGCGGCGGCCAGGCAGAGCGGCTCGCGACCGGGCACCAGGGCGCTCGCGTTCTTCACGAAGAAGTCGACAACGTCGTAGACATACACCGAGACATCGGGATGGCCGGCGATCTGCGGCTCGAAGTAGTCGTAGGCCTCGGCCGGCGAGAGCAGGTCATCGGCAGCGCGGTCGTGGGCGTCGCGGAGGCCGCGGGCCGGATCGCCGGCGACGGCCGCGTGGACGAAGGTCGGCAGGGCGCTCACATCGGCGAAGAGGCGCGTAGCGACCGACTCGACGCAGCGCGCGGTAAGCGGATGGAGCGGGTAGCTGGAGGCCAGTTGATCCGCCGTGAAGGACGGGGGCCTTAGGCGGGCCGCGTACCCGGCGTGGAGTTCCGAGATGTACGCCGCAAACGCTGCCGGGTCAACCGGCCTGACCACGCGTTGGGCCACGATGGCGCGAACGGGAGCCGACGAGAGGCCGAGCGAGCCCTCGGCCTGGCTTTCGAGCTGCCCCACCGCGAAGGGCTCCGCCTCGGCGAGCGTCTCGGGGCTGTGGCGCAGCGCGACGGCGACCCAGAGCGGGGTGATCTTGGCGCGCTGGGCGACGAAGTGCAGGAACCCCCAATCGCCCGCCATGCCCTTCGCGCCCGCGCCGGAGAGGAACGATGACAGGTCGTCGATCAGCCATAGCACGCCACGCAGGTGGTGCGTGCGCGCGATCTCCAGGAGGCTGGCGAGCCGCTCGACGCGCGACTGGCGGAAGTCAAGCGGAGAGCCGACGCTGCTTACCACCCGCCGGGCGATGCGAACGGCGCCCGCGGGGTTCTCGGCGCGGATGTGCTCCCAGCTCTCAAACCCCGGCGCCTGCTCTGCCACGGCGGCGTCCAGGTCGGCGCGGTGAGCGGGCACCAGGTGCCGGTCGATGAGCGCAAGGGCATGGGAGAGCTCCGTCAACGCGACCTCGGTCGCATACCTTGGCCGCCGCAGCTCCTGCTCGGTGGCGGCGAAGACCACGTCCTCGAGTTGCTCTTGGTGCCCGCGGTGAGCGGCGAGGTCCACCATTACCACCAGGAGCGGCGGCGCCTTGGTCAGGGCGTCGCAGAGGCCGGCGCAGGTGGAGTGGGTTTCGACGAAGACCGACCGGGCCGCAGCCGAGTCGGCGAGCAGGGCGAGCAGGGCCAGGAGGTGGGACTTCCCCGTGCCGGCCAGGCCGTGCAGGTAGAACGCCGATCCGTGTCGTTCGGGCCGGGCAAGCGACTCGAGCATCGCCCGGAAGACGGCCTCGTTCTCGCCGCCATCCAGGAGGTACTCGCCCACGAGCGCCACGAGCGCCGCTCGGGTGTCGGCCGTCAGCTGCTCGCCCTCCTGCTCCAACTGCGCGCGGAGCGCGGCGACCTGAGCCAGTTGGATGCTCCGCTCGAGCGGCACGGTTCGGATGAGGTCGGTGACCTTCATCGCGCGATGGCCGATCGTCCCCGAGGGTGGTCGTCTGTCCACCGTGGTTCTCCCGGGTTGGGTGACTGGCCCCAAGGCCTGACCTACGCGGACGGCATGGTTGTCTGACCTACCCGGTGCGGCGGTCCAGGATCGCGTCAGCGGCTTCGTCGAGCGAACCGAAGCGCAGGGCGGCGACGCCTCCTCGCGGCCCGTCGACGAGGCCCACGTCGATTGCCTGCTCGAGCAGGAAGTCGACCGCGACCGGCCTGAGCAGGAAGAGATGCACGAACAGGCCGGCACGGAGCCGATCGAGTCGGACGTGGCCTGCGTACCCGGACATCGAGAACATGGCGTAGCCCAGGCAGGCGAGGTCCGGCAGCCCCCCCACCGGGAAGTAACCCAGGCAGCGCGCGCTCGAGCGGCTGAGCCAGGTTGCCGCCAGAATGCCGCCCTTCCGCAACAGCCGCAAGGCCCGGCCCGTAGCGGCGGGATCGACGATCCCCCAGCGCCGCTCCGCGTAGGCCGCCGCGGCGGCACGGGTGAGCGCCCCCGCCACCTCGAAGAGCCCGTTCGCGTTGATGGAGGAGAACTCCTCGGCGGCGAAGCCCTTGGGCGTCCGGCATTCGACGAAGTATGGGTAGAGGACCTCCCGGGCCACGGCCGCGAGCATCGGCTCGTGCGTGGCGACCACGTAGGTCCAGAGCTGCCGCCCGGCGCGCTCGGGCAGGGAATCCAGGAGCCGGTGAAGCCCGGAGGGTCTCACCCAGCGCCGCCGGCCGAGGCCGAGTCGCGTCATCACGGTCGCGGCGGCTCGGCGTGCACCGCGCGCCGTGGTCGCCTCAGTGAGGGGTGCGGCTGCAGCGAGGAGCGCATCCCGGCGCGACTCGCCAGCCACCAGCCGGCGGGCGACCTCGACCGCGGCCTCATGGTGTAGCTCCTGCGCGAGGACTGGGTAGGTCGGGATTCGTGCCACCAGACCAAGGCCCCTCCGGGACGGCAGCAGTCAGGAGACAGGAGTCAGAAGAACACCAGCGGCAACACCGCTGCCCAGACCGCACGTCCTCGGCTGGCCGATCGTCTCCCGAGTCGGGAAGCGGGGCCGTGTGGGTGCGGTTTCCTTCCCTAGGTAGCCATCTTCCGGCGTGGCACTGGCAGCCGGCGTGTGCTGCCAGTGCTCTGGTTCAGCGCGGGGACGCCGGCAGCGGGGCTGCCGGTGCCACAACTGCCTGCAAGCTGGGGCTGCACCCCGCGTCCAGGCACGTCGGACATCCGCTTCCCGTACAGCGCTCGCGTGCTGGGCGCCAAGCCCGTTACGCCTGCACCCGTCTGAGACCGCGCCGGCCCGGAGAATGCGCCTTCGGGGCTCCTCCGCGCGGCGCGAAGTGTCCGATTCTGTCACCTTTTGTCACCTCACACGGCCTCTTCTCTGGGCAGCCGGCCGAACTCAGTGGTGCCACTGGCAGCCGCCGTCTGCTGCCAGTGCTCTCTCGCAGACGAAACGGCGCCACTGGCAGCACACGGCCGCTGCCAGTGCCACAACTACCTACGATCTGCGGCTCCACCCAGGGCGTGCAGCGGGCTTGACACCGGCCTCCGGTTTGGCTACACTCAGCGACGATGAGACGCGACCGCGCGATGCGAGCTTACTGGTGGTGCTGGCGATAGCCCGGCGCTTGCGGGGCTTGCGTCAGCGCGCGTCGCTGCCTAGAGCGTAGACGACAAGGCCGTAGGCGATCCGGGCATCCGGAAAGCGGCGGCCTTTTTTGTTGCCTGGCGCCGGCCGGTCGCGGCGCGATCGACAACCGGGTCGGGCACCAGTGGCGGGGCTGCCCGTGCCATGGCGGCGGAGTATTCGCCGGGAAGCATGGAAGTCCTTGGCGGGTCGGCGGCCGAGGGGGCCGGCCGGCCCAAACGAAGGAGCGAACCACGATGATCGTGCCGAGTCTGGAGGAGTTCAAGGAGCGCGCCAGGCAGGGAAATCTCATCCCCGTGTACCGCGAGATCGTGGCCGATCTCGAGACACCTGTTTCGGCGTTTGTGAAGCTGAACGCGAAGTCCCGCGGCTATGCGTTCCTGCTCGAGAGTGTCGCCGGGGGCGAGAACATCGCGCGCTACAGCTACCTGGCGGTAGACCCGTATCGGCTGTTCGCCAGCCGTGGGAGGGCGGTCACGGTGACGGAACGCGGCCGCGAGCACGTCAGTGTTCTCTCGGCCGGGGAGGACCCACTCGACGCGCTCAAGCGGTTGATGGGCGAGTACCGTTTCGTGCCGATTCCAGGGTGGGAGCGCTTCTGCGGCGGCGCCGTGGGCTACATCGGCTACGACACGGTGCGGTTCTTCGAGGAGCTGCCGGACGAGAACCCGGACGACCTGGGCCTCCCCGACTGCGCCATGATGTTCGCGCACACGGTGGTCATCTTCGACCATGTCATGCATCGGGTGCGTGTGTTGAGCAACGCCTATGTGACGGATGACCCGGAGGCCGCCTATGCGGAGGCGGTCGCGCGGATCGAGGAGACCGTGGCTGCGCTGCAGGAGCCGCTCCCACCGGTCAAGCGCTTCGCCGTGACGCCTGGAGTGCTGCCGGCGCCCGACCCCACCTCGTATCCCTCAACGATGACGCGCGACCAGCACCGGGAGGCGGTGCTTGCGGCGAAGGAGTACATCGCCGCGGGTGACATCATCCAGGTGGTGCTGAGCCATCGCATGAGCACCTACGTCGAGGCCGATCCGTTCGACGTGTACCGCGCGCTGCGGGCGATCAACCCCTCGCCCTACATGTTCTACCTGAGCTTCGGCGATCTTAAGCTGATCGGCGCCTCGCCGGAGATCCTGGTGACGGAGGACAAGGGCGAGGTGGTGACCCGGCCGATTGCGGGCACGCGGCGTCGGGGCCGGACGGATGAGGAAGACCGTCGGCTCGAGCGGGAGCTGCTCGCGGACGAGAAGGAGCGCGCGGAGCACATCATGCTCGTCGATCTCCATCGGAACGACATCGGTCGGGTCTGTGAGCCGGGGAGCGTGGTGTGCGACGAGTTGATGGTTGTCGAGCGCTACAGCCACGTCATGCACATCGTGAGCAACGTGCGCGGGCGGCTGGCTAAGGACAAGGACCAGTTCGACGTGCTGCGGGCCACCTTCCCGGCCGGGACGCTCTCGGGGGCGCCCAAGATCCGCGCGATGGAGATCATCGATGAGCTGGAGCTGGTGCGGCGCGGTCCCTATGGCGGGGCGATCGGGTACTTCGGCTTCGGCGGCGCGATGGACACTTGCATCACGCTGCGAACCATCGTGATGCGCGGGCGGATGGCGTACGTCCAGGCCGGAGGCGGGATCGTGGCGGACAGCACTCCGGAGGCCGAGTACCAGGAGACCCTCGCCAAGGCGGGGGCGCTCCTGGATGCGGTGCAGCTGGCCGAGCAAGGGATGCAGTAGCCGTGGAGGATGCCGGTCGGACGGCGAGAGAGGGGACGAACCATGATCGTCATGATCGACAACTACGACTCGTTCACCTACAATCTGTACCAGTACCTGACGAGCCTCGGCCAGGAGGTGCAGGTGCACCGGAACGACAAGATCACGCTGGAGGAGATCGAGCAGGCCTGCCCGACACACATCGTGGTGAGCCCCGGCCCGTGCTCGCCGAAGGAGGCGGGCATCTCCTGCGCGGCCATCAGGCACTTCGCAGGGAAGGTGCCGGTCCTGGGCGTGTGCCTCGGGCACCAGTGCATCGGGGAGGCGTTCGGCGGCGTGGTCGACCGGGCGGGGCGGCTCATGCACGGGAAGACGAGCATGATCCATCACGACGGCCACACGATCTTCGAGGGGGTCGAGAACCCGTTCGAGGCCGTGCGGTACCACTCGCTACTCGTGCAGCGTGACAGCCTGCCCGACTGCCTCGAGGTCAGTGCCGAGACGGACATCGGCGAGATCATGGGTCTGCGACACAGGGAGTTCCCGGTGGAGGGCGTGCAGTTCCACCCGGAGTCGATCGTGACGAAGCCGGGGATGGACCTGCTGCGGAACTTCCTGCGTTTCTAGTCTGCGCCGTCGCGTGGGCGAGTCGCTCCGCGACTCGCGCCGGTCGCGGAGCGAGCGGCGCTACGCGGCCGCCACTCCGGAGGAGCCATGGTCCAAGAAGCTCTGGAGAAGCTGATTCGTCGCGAGGACCTCACCGGCGGGCAGGCGGAGACCGTGATGTCGGAAGTCATGGCGGGCGAGTGCACGCCGGCGCAGATCGCGGGGCTCCTTGTCGCGCTCCGCATGAAGGGCGAAACGGCCGAGGAGGTGGCCGGGTTCGCGCGAGCGATGCGCGATAGCTGTGTCCGAGTACAGACGAAGGCCGAGGGGCTGGTGGACACATGCGGCACGGGCGGAGATGAGTTGAACACGTTCAACATCTCCACCGCCGCCGCGCTGGTGGCGGCGGGAGCCGGGGTACCCATCGCCAAGCACGGGAACCGCTCGGTGACCAGCCGATGCGGTAGCGCCGACGTCCTGCGGGAGTTGGGGCTGAACACCGACCTCACCGCGCAGCAGGCCGGGTGGTCGATTGACGAGGTGGGGATCGGCTTCCTCTTCGCCCCGAACTTGCATCCCGCCATGCGACATGCGGTAGGCCCGCGACGGGAGCTGGGCATCCGCACCGTGTTCAACATCCTCGGGCCCCTCACCAACCCGGCGGGCGCCCGCAGGCAGCTCCTCGGGGCGCCGGGCCCGGAGTGGGTGCCGCTCATGGCTTCGGCCCTCAGGGCGCTCGGCACGGATCGGGCGCTGGTGGTGCACGGGCTGGATGGCCTCGACGAGGTTTCGACCCTCGGGCCGACTCTGGTCTACGAGATCGAGGGGCCGGAGATGCGGGAGTACGAGCTGACGCCGGAGCAGTTCGGGTTCGACCGAGCGACCGCGGACGCGCTGGCCGGCAGCGAGCCGGCCGAGGCGGCGCAGGAGATCGTCGCGCTACTCGAGGGCGCGCCGGGGCCGAAGCGCGACATCGTGCTGCTGAACGCAGCCGCGGCCATCTACGTCGGTGGGCGGGCGGAGTCCATCGAGGCGGGCTTGCCCATTGCGGCCGAGAGCATCGACAGCGGAGCGGCCCGGCGGAAGCTCCGGGCGATGATCCGGTTCTCGCAGGGCGACTGACGCGGATGCCGAACGGCAGGCACCATGATACTCGACCAGATCGTTGACAGCAAGGCGCGAGAGCTGCGGGAGACGAAGCGGCTGCTCTCGCTCGACGAGGTCAAGGCGAAGCTGCGCGACCTGCCGCCACCAAGGAACTTCCCGGCGGCGATCGACGGGCCCAAGGTGCGGGTTATCGCTGAGATCAAGCGGGCTTCCCCCTCCATGGGTGAGATCGCCGACCCGGTGTTCGATCCGCGCACCATCGCCCAGACATACTCGGGGAACGGGGCAGCCGCCCTGAGCGTGCTCACCGAACGCGAGTACTTCTCAGGCGAGCCGTACTACGTCAAGCGGGCACGCAGGTACATGCCGCTGCCCATTCTCCGCAAGGACTTCATCTTCGACCCGTACCAGATCCACGAGTCGCGGATGCTGCTGGCGGACGCGGTGTTGCTGATCGTGCGCATCCTGGACGACAACGAGCTGGAGGACCTGCTCGCGCTCACGCACAAGCTGGGCATGGCGGCGCTGGTTGAGACGCACGATGCCGCCGAGATCAAGCGCGCCCGCAACGTCGGCGCCCGGATCATCGGGATCAACAACCGCGACCTCGACACGATGACGGTGGACCTCGCGACGACCGAGCGGCTGCGGCGACTCATCCCGCCCGAGGTGACAGTGGTCAGCGAGAGCGGGATCTACTCGCGGGAGGACGTAGAGCGGCTGGCGGCGCTTGACGTGCACGCCGTCCTGGTGGGTACGGCCCTCATGAAGTCGAACGACCCGGGCGCAGTCCTGCGGCCCATGACGGACGTCTACCGACCCGGATTCGAGAAGCCGGGGTAAGGGCGACCCGACGGGTCGCCCTTACACGATCCACGTAGGGGAAGGCACCTGATGGCAGCCACGGGAGTCAGGAAAGGCTACTTTGGCCGGTACGGCGGGCAGTACGTCCCGGAGATGCTCGTGCGCGCAGTCGAGGAGCTGGAGGCGGCCTACGAGGCCTACCGCGACGACCCGGAGTTCCGGCGCGAGCTGGACTACTACCTGCGCGAGTACGTCGGCCGCCCCACTCCGCTGACGTTCTGCCCGCGCTTCTCCGAGGAGTGCGGGGCGCGCATCTACCTGAAGCGCGAGGACCTGTGCCACACCGGCTCGCACAAGCTCAACAACTGCATGGGTCAGGCGCTGCTCGCCCGTCGGATGCGGAAGCCGCGGATCATCGCCGAGACCGGCGCGGGTCAGCACGGGGTAGCGACGGCGACCGTGGCCGCGCTGTTTGGGCTCGAGTGCGCCGTATACATGGGCGAGATCGACACCGTGCGCCAAGCCCTCAACGTCTTCCGCATGAGGCTGCTCGGCGCCGCTGTGAAGCCCGTGGCGAGCGGCACGAAGACGCTCAAAGATGCGATGAATGAGGCCATCCGCGACTGGATGACCTACGTCGACACGACCTACTACCTCCTGGGCAGCGTGGCCGGGCCGCATCCGTACCCGACCATGGTGGCCGACTTCCAGAGTGTGGTCGGGCGCGAGGCGCGGGCGCAGTGCCTGCAGAAGGAGGGGCGCCTGCCCACCAAGGCCGTTGCGTGCGTGGGCGGAGGGTCGAACGCGATGGGGCTGTTCAAGGGGTTCATCGACGATCGGGAGGTCGAGCTGATCGGCGTGGAGGCGGGAGGACGTGGCCTGGACGGCGACGACCATGCGGCGCCGCTCAACGTGGGGACCTATGGGGTGCTGCACGGGTCGGCCTCGTACATCCTGCAGGACGAAGACGGGCAGATCAAGGGCACGCACTCGGTGTCGGCGGGGCTCGACTACCCCGGCGTCGGGCCGGAGCACGCATATCTCAAGGATACGGGCCGGGCGCACTACACGGTAGCAACGGATGACGAAGCCCTCGAGGCCTTCCAGCGCCTCAGCGAGCTGGAGGGCATCATCCCGGCACTGGAGAGCGCCCACGCCGTCGCATGGCCGCTGCTCAACAAGGGCAAGCTCACCGGCGATGACATCGTCATCGTCAACCTGTCGGGCCGAGGCGACAAGGACGTGGAGGAGGTACAGAGGATCCTGACGGGGCGGGAAGCGGCAAGTGATGAATGATGAGTGATGAGTGATGAATGACGGCAACGGCAAGGCCGGACCACTCGATCGGTTGGGGGCGTCGTTCGCTCGGGCCCGGGCCGAGGGGCGCGGGCATCTGATCATCTATGTGACGGCCGGCGATCCCGACCTGGACACCACGGCGGAGCTCGTGCCGGCGCTGGCGGAGGCGGGCGTGGACGCGGTGGAGCTGGGCATCCCGTTCTCCGATCCGCTGGCCGACGGCCCGATCATCCAGGCTGCCGCCGAGAGGGCGCTGGAACGGGGCTGCACCGTGCGCGGGGCGCTCGAGTGCGTGCGGCGAATCCGCGAGAAGACCGAGCTTCCCCTGGCCTTCATGACGAGCTACAACCCCATCCTGCGGATGGGCCCGGAGGAGTTCGCCGACCGGTCGGCGGAGGGGGGTCTCGACGCGATGCTGGTGACCGATCTTCCCCCCTCCGAGGCGGGCGACTGGGTGGGGCTGCTGGAAGCCCGCGGCATGAAGTCGATCTTCCTCGTTGCCCCGTCGAGCACGCCCGAGCGTGTGGCGCTCGCGACGCGGCTGAGCACGGGGTTCGTCTACTGCGTCTCGCGACCCGGCGTGACCGGCGTGCGCGACGACCTGCCGGGGGAGTTGGCGAGCCTTGTCGCTCGCATCCGCGAGACCACCGACAAGCCCATCGCAGTAGGGTTTGGCGTGTCCTCTGCCGAACATGTACGCCGGGTCTGCTCCGTTGCCGACTCCGCCATCGTCGGCAGCGCGATGGTGAAGACGATTGCCGAGGCGCAGGGGCGGGATCAGGTCCTCTTGGCGGCCGTAACCTTCGCTCGCAAGCTGGCAAGCGGCCGCGCCCCTTGAGGCCCTCTCGTGACTGCGTTCGGGCGACTGGAGTGGAGGCGCTGCCATGCGCCAGTCTCGGGTCGTGCTCGCCTGTTCTGTTCTCCTCGCTGCGGCCACGTGTCTCTGTCCCCAGGACCTTCCTCCTGTCGATGTGGACGCCCCCATGGCGCAGGTTAGCGCCGCGAAGGCGGAGCTGAAGGCCGAGGCCGAGCGGCTGGTTCGCGAGGAGGGCGCGGAGGCGGCCATCTCCCGCCTGCGCCGGGAGGCGCAAGCGGACAAGCAGGTGGCTTTCCAACGGCTCAATCTGGCGGCGGTCGTGGCGGCGCTGGTTGGCGATGAGGCGACGGCTTGTGATCTCCTGAAGGCGGTGCCTGTGGCGCCAGACGATCAACTTGTCCTCGCCCTGGCCCGGTACGTGTTGGTGGTCGATGTTGGCGGCGAGCAGGCCCGGAAGGCAAGTGCGGACGACCTGGCCTGGCAGGGAAGGGAGGGCGCCTCTTTCGAGGCAGCCCTGCAGCGCTTTGCCTCCATCCTCGCCGTGGTCCAGTCTCTCGCCCCTGACTCTCTTGATCTCGCCACGACCCTCAACAACATCGGCGCCGTCTACTCTGACCGCGGCGATCTCGACCGCGCGCTCGACTACTATCAGCGCGATCTCGCCATAGGGGAGCGCCTCGCGCCCGACTCGCTCGATGTAGCCACGACCCTCAACAGCATCGGCGCCGTCTACTATGACCGCGGCGACCTCGACCGCGCGCTGGGGTACTATCAACGCAGCCTCGCCATAGCGGAGCGCCTCGCGCCCGACTCGCTCGATGTAGCCACGACACTCAACAACATCGCCGCGGTCCACTGCGACCGGGGGGACCTGGACCGTGCGGTCGACTACTATCAACGCAGCCTTGCCATGGAGGAGCGCCTCGCACCCGACTCGCTCGATGTAGCCACGACCCTCAGCAACATCGGCCGCGTCTACTATGACCGCGGCGATCTGGACCGGGCACTCGAGTACCTCCAGCGCAGTCTCGCCATAGCGGAGCGCCTCGGGCCCGACTCGCTCTTGGTAGCCACGACCCTCAACAACATCGGCGCCGTCTGCTATGACCGCGGCGATCTCGACCGCGCGCTGGATTACTTCCAGCGCGATCTCGCCATAGGGGAGCGCCTCGCGCCCGACTCGCTCGATGTAGCCCCGACCCTCAACAACATCGGCCTCGTCTACTATGACCGCGGCGACCTCGACCGCGCGCTCGACTACTATGAGCGCAGTCTCGCCATAACGGAGCGCCTCGCGCCCGACTCGCTGCATCTTGCCGCAAGCCTTCGCGACGTTGGCCGCGTTTGCGAGAACCGGGGGGACCTGGACCGTGCGCTCGACCACTACCAGCGCTGCCTCGCCACAGCGGAGCGCCTCGCACCGCAATCTGCGGTCTGTGCTGCCTCCCACTGGCGCCTGGGGGCACTGTACTCCACGCAGAGGCGCTTTGGCGATGCTCGGGCGGAGTTGGAGGCCGCGGTCGCCATTCTAGAGCAAGCCCGCGAGCGGAGCGGCGTCCCAGGCGAGGCTCGAAGCCGGTTTGCAGCCCAGTACGGCGGCATGTACCACGACCTGATGCGTGTCCTCCTCCATCTCGGCGAGGTGGAAGGAGCAGCCGATACGGCGGAACGAATGCGGGCGCGCAGCTTCATGGAAACGATCGCCACACGGTCAGTCTCGGCCGGAGAGATCCCGGCGGAACTGGTGGCCCGGCAGCGAACGCTGGACGCACAGCGCAACCGGCTGCATGACGAGCTGGGGGGGGGCCAGGGCAAGCTCCCCGACGAGGCCCGCCAGGCCGAGATCAAGGCAGCGTTGGCGCATGTGGACTTGGACCAAGAGACGCTGGTCCGCGAGATCCGCGCCGCCGACCCGCGCTACGCCGCGCTGGAATACCCGCAGCCGATGAAGGTCGCCGAGCTGTTCAAGGCCCTCGACCCGGGCACCGTCGTGCTCGCCTACGTCGTGGACGAGGACGTGACGCGGCTCCTTGTCTTCGGGCCCGAAGTGAGCGTGGAGGACCATGATATCGCGGTCAGTGCGCGCGACCTACAGCGACAGGTGTCTGACGTCGTCGCCGCCATCGCTGCCCGCCAGGAGACGAAGCCGCTCCTAACGTCACTCGGCACGCTACTCGTGAAGCCCGCCGGGAGGGCGCTCAGCCGGGCCCACCGCCTCCTCATCCTGCCCGATGGTCCGCTCTGGGGGCTGCCCTTCCAGGCGCTGATCCTGAACGGTCGGCCGCTCTGCGATCGGCTGCCCGTCCACTACTCCGCGTCCGGCACCGTTTTCGTCGAGGCCCGGCGCTTCCGGAAGCAAGAGACTCCGGGGCGCGGCCTGGTGGCGCTGGCCGACCCGGATTCCTCCCGGCTGGGGAAGCTGATCGAGGGAGGCGAACTGGTGCCCGTTCGAACGGCAGCCTTCGCGGCGATCCAGCCAGGCGAAGGCGGGCGCGGCCTCGGCTTCAAGCCCCTGCCCTTCAGCGGCCTGGAGGCCAAGACCGTCGGTCGCCTGTTCGCCGACGAAGCCCAGGTTCTGCTCAAGGACAGCGCGACTGAGGCCAACGCTCGCCAGCAAGCCGCGGGGCGCCGCGTCGTGCACTTCGCGACGCACGGGCTCCTCGATCTCGCGAGCCCCCTCGACTCCGCCCTCGTGCTTGCCATTCCCGAGGAACGCACCCCGGAGAACGACGGCTTCCTCAAGGCCTGGGAAGTCTACGGCCTCGACTTGAAGGGCTGCGATCTCGTCACGCTCTCCGCCTGCGAGACGGCCAAGGGCGAGACCCTTTCCGGCGAGGGGGTCATCGGCCTGACCCGCGCCTTCCTCTACGCCGGTGCCGCGTCCGTCCTCTCGACCCAATGGATGGTGGCGGATGATTCCACCGCTGCCCTGATGGCCCGCTTCTACACCCATTACCGTGCCGGCGACTCAAAGGATGTCGCGCTGCAGAAGGCGATGCGCGAGATACGGAGGGGCAAAGCGGTAACCGGCGGTCCTCTTCCGCTGCCGACCCAACTTGGCCCCTGGCGCAAGGAGTGGGCGCACCCCTACTACTGGGCGCCGTTTGTCCTGGTGGGTGAGTACCAGCAGACGGGAGGATCGGAGCCTGGGCATGGTGGTTGATCTGGCGAAGTGCATCGACCACTCGGCCCTGGCCGCCGCAACCGCCCGGCGGGACATCGGGGAGGCGTGCCGGCTCGCCGGCGAGTGGGGCGTGGCATCCGTGTGTGTCATGCCGTACTGGGTTCCGGCCGCTGCCGAGCTGCTGCAGGGAACGCCGGTCAAGGTGGGCGCCGCAGTCGGCTTCCCCCTGGGCAGCGTGCTGATTCCGTCGAAGGCACTGGAGGCGCGCCTGGTGATCGAACGGGGCGCGGCGGAGGTCGACTTCGTGATGAACGTCGGCGCCGCGAAGTCCGGCGACTGGGGCACCGTTGAGAAGGACGCGCGGGAGGTCGTCGAATCAGTGCGCGGCATGGAGGAGGAGAAGGGGGCCAAGATCATCTGTAAGATGATCCTGGAGTGCTGCTACCTGACCGACGAGGAGAAGCGGCGGGCGTGCAAGGTGGCGTTGGCCCTGGGCGTGGACTTCGTCAAGACCTCGACCGGGTTCGGCGCGGGGGGCGCGACGGTGGAGGATGTGCGCCTGCTGCGCGAGGTCGTGGGTGACAGAATGGGTGTGAAGGCCGCCGGCGGCATCCGCACGCGCGACGACGCCCTGCGGATGGTCGAGGCGGGCGCGACGAGGCTCGGGACGAGCTCCACGGCAGTCATTCTCGCTGGGCACTGACGTCGGAAAGGCCGCCGCCGTGGCCACCTACTCCGCGGAAGTCATCACCCTGAACAGTCGGCGAATCCGTGACACAGAGGCCATCTGCCACTTCCTGTCCCGTGAGCGGGGGAAGATCGAGGCCTCGGCGCGGGGGATCGGCAAGCCCGGGAGCCGGTTGACGCCCGCGACCGAGTTGTTTGCTTTGTCGCGTGCGTTCTTCGCGGAGGGACGGAACCTGGATCACCTGACCCAGTGCGAGGTGGAGGACTCGTTCTACCCCCTGCGAACGGACATGCGGCGGATGGCATGCGCAGGGCTCGTCGTGGAGCTCGTCGACAAGACCACGGAGCCGGGCGAGCCGCACCCCGACGTCTTCGAGTTGGTGAAGGCCACCCTCTCCGCGCTCTGCGACGCTACCGAGCCGCAGATCGTGACCTGGGCGTTCGAGGTGCGATACCTCGACATGACCGGCCTCGGGCCGCAGATCGAGGTTTGCGTGTCGTGCGGGGAGCGAGACCAGACGGCGCTGGTCGCCTTCTCACCCGGCCTCGGCGGCACGCTGTGCCGGGCCTGCGCGGGCGAGGACGAGCACCGGGTGGTCTGCCCGGGGACGCTGCGAACGCTCGCGGCCCTGCGCTGTCTCGGCCCCGAGGGCGCCGCCCGCGTGGGCGTCGATCCGCGCGTCCACAGGGAGCTTGCCTGGCTCTTGACCGAGCACCGCCGGTTCCACATCGGGGCGGAGATACGGAGTGCGAGGTTCCTCGCCCAGGCCACCGCACGGCAGCCCTCAGACCGCAGACCTCAGACCTCAGACCAACGACAAAGCCCCAACGGCAAGCAGGGGAGGCGTGGCGGCGAGAGCCCCCCACGGTCGCCGTAGTCGTCTGGTCTGAGGTCTGCGGTCTGAGGTCTGAGGTCGCCTTTGGGGGGCGCGATGGACAACCGCCAGATAGCCGGCCTGCTGGAGGAAGTCGCCGACCTTCTCGAGATCATCGGGGAGGACACCTTCAAGGTGCGCAGCTACCGGCGCGCGGCGGAGAGCGTGCGGGGGTTGGCGGAGGAGCTGGACGCGATCCGGCAGAGCGACGGACTACAGAGCCTCCCACACATCGGGAAGAGCATCGCGGGGAAGCTCGACGAGCTGCTCGGTACCGGGCGGATGGAGTACCACCAGAAGCTCCGCGCCCAGGTGCCGGAGGGGCTACTCGACATGCTCAGGGTGCCGGGCATGGGGCCCAAGAAGGTGGCGCTGGTGTGGAAGGAGCGAGGGATCGGCAGTGTCGACGAGCTGGAGGTGGCGGCAAGGGGGGGGCAGTTGCGCGATCTCAGCGGGATGGGGGTGAAGAGCGAGGAGAAGATCCTGCAGGGGATCGCCGTGTACCGTCAGGGCAGCGAACGGGCGTTGCTCGGGGACATGCTGCCGGTCGCGGAGCGGATCATCGCCGCGCTGCACGAGGCGCCCTCGGTCATCGCAGTCGCCTACGCCGGCAGCGCGCGCAGGATGAGGGAGACCGTGGGCGACCTCGACATCCTGGCGACGAGCACCGAGGCGCAGACGGTGACGGAGGCGTTCAAGGGGCTGCCCGATCTCCGTGAGATCATGGCGTCGGGCGAGACCAAGACGAGCGCGCTGCTCCAGTCCGGCCGACAGGTCGACCTGCGAGTCGTCCCGCCCGAGTCCTATGGCGCTGCGCTGATGTACTTCACGGGGTCGAAGGACCACAACATCACCATCCGCGAGCGCGCGCGGCGGTTGGGCCTCACCGTGAACGAGTACGCGGTGTCGGAGCTTCTGGCGAGTGACCAGGAGGGGAAGCGTGTGGCCGGCGCGACGGAGGACGAGGTGTATGGCGCGCTCGGCCTCCCCTGGATTCCGCCGGAGCTGCGCGAAGACCGGGGCGAGGTGGACGCGGCAGCGGCAGGCAAGCTCCCGGTGCTGGTCGAGCTCGGGGGCATCCGCGGTGATCTACAGATGCACAGCGAATGGAGCGACGGCACCCACCCGATCGAGAGGATGGCTGAGGCTGCCCGTGGGCTGGGGTACGAGTACATCGCGATCAGCGACCACTCGGTGTCGCTCATGGTCGCGCACGGGCTTTCACCCGAGAAGCTGGCGGCGCAGCGGCAGGAGATCGACGAGCTGAATGCCATGCTGGAGGAGTCGGGCGAGGGCTTCCGCATACTGGCGGGCTCGGAGGTGGACATCAAGCCGGACGGCAGCCTCGATTACGCGCCGGAGGTGCTGGCGTCGCTGGACCTCGTACTGGCCTCGCTCCACCAGGGCTTCACCGACGACAGGGCGCGGATGACGGGCCGGATCATCAAGGCGATCTCGTCAGGCCTCGCGGACATCGTCTGTCACCCAACCGGGCGGGTGCTGCTCAGCCGGGAGGGCTACCCCCTTGACATCGAGGCCGTCATCGAGGCCGCGGTCGAGTACGATGTGGCCCTCGAGGTGAACGCGTACCCCGACCGGCTGGACCTGCGCGATACGCACGTTCGGCTGGCCATGGAGCGCGGCGCAAAGATCGCGATCAACACCGACGCGCACGGCCCGGCCCATCTCCCGTTCATGCGCTACGGCGTGGCGACCGCGCGACGAGGGTGGGCGACCAGGCAGGCGGTCATCAACACGTGGCCGCGGGAGAGGCTGGTGGAGTGGACGAAGGACAGGAGGAGGCGTTTCGGCGGTTAGCCCCAGGGAGGCGCCAGGAGCGGCGACACCCGGACGGCCGGTTGCGTTCAACGGAACACGATCTCATCCAGCCCCACGGTCAGCGGTTCCGCGTTGAGGAGGCCGGCGGTGTCGGCGACCACAATGAGAACGCGAATCTGGTCGCGATCGAGGACGCCGTTCTCGTCCTGGGAGTCGGTCTCGAGCAGCAGTTGGTCGAAGGAGACCGTGTCCTCGGACCATCCGTCGGCGGGGTTGATCTTCAGCCGCCGGCTGTACTTCGATCCGTCGCGCTCCTCGAGGACCAAGCTGACAGTAACCGGGCGACTGGCGGTGATCTGACACGAGACCTCGTTCTTGTCGGTCAGCGGCAGGTAGCCCACACCCATCACGATTCCCATCCAGCGGGAACCGGGTTGGCGGCAGTTGATCGCCAGGCCGGCGCCCTGCGAACCCTCACCGCGCTCCAACTCCGCCCCCCCGATGGCCAGGGCGTAGATCGTGTCCCGCTCGAAGCCGTCGGCGAGCACTCCTTGGGCGGGAGCGGCGCCCGGCCAGTCAGCGTCGTCGTCGGTGATGGCAACGTCATCGAGGAGCAGCTGTTGCTCCCCGGCCTTCCGGCCGAGAGCATCGGCCAGGCCGCCGGGCAGGTTGGCGAGATCGGCCACGCGGATCTCGACGATGTCGGCCACGTCGAGCCGGCCGTCGGGGTCGTTGGTGTCCTGCGACAGGATGAGAGAGGTGAGGGGCAGGTCGACCTTGGTCCACTCATCGGCCGGCGTGACGCAGAACTGCTGGTAGAGGCCGCCATCCTGCTCCACGACCCCGAAGCTGAGCTGCGTGGGCTGGCTGGTCCTCACCCAGAAGGTGAGCGTCTTGCCGCCGACCACCTTCAGCGGGCGAGCGGCGATCTGCTCAAACACCCCCTCCCGGGCGTTGTAGGTCATGCCGAGGCAGCCCTTGCCGGCGTGGGCCGCACCGGCCTCGGGGTCGAGTTCCACAGCGGCTTCCGGATCGGTGGGGTGCCAGTAGCCGATCTGGGGCCCGGCCTCGAAGTCAAACGCGGGGGACGTCGGGGGCAGAGGGGCTTCGGGCCGCGGCTGGGGTTGCGCCGGCCGGTTCCCGGGCTGAGCCAGAGCGCCGCCGGGCTGCTGGAAGAAGAAGACCGGCGGCTTAGGCCTGTCACCCTCCTGCTGGGCCGCCACTGGGTGGGTCGATGCCAGGGCGACGAGGAAGGCGGAGAACCGGAGGGCTGTCGGTAGCCTCATGGCCGTTACCCCCGTTCTGGTTTCGCGTTTCGGGCCTGGCGTTCCGCGTTTCGCGTTTCGGGTCCCTGGCTCGGCGTGCCCGGGGGAGGTGGTTCTGGGGTCGTGCCGTCCCTGTCCCCCGTCCCCTGTCACCTGCTGTTCTTCTGGTGCCAGGCCTCGCGAACGCGGAGAACGTACTCGCCCAGCTCAGACTCGGGGTCATCGGCGAGGATGAGCGGCACGCCGATGGCGACGATGGAGGCCCCCCCGAGCATGGCGCGCACTCCGTCCTCTACCGAGAATGTACCGACACCGATCGGGATGCCGACGTTCCCACACTGGTCAAGAAACAGCAGGGGGTCGCGGGACGGCTCCTCGTTGCGCTCATCGGCCCCATAGTGGATGTAGGCCGAGTCCACCCCCATCGCGGCGAGCTCGCGGGCCCGCCGGGGGCCGTCGGGCGTGGCGTAGAGGTCGGAGATGACCCGCACGCCGCAGTCGCGGCCGGCGGCGACCGCAGCCCGGATGCTCGCATCGGCGGCGACCGAGCACACGGTCGCGACACGACCTCCCTGGCGGGCAGTCTCCAGGACGTACTTCCGCACGCCATCCATGGCCTTGTAGTCCGCCAAGACGGGTCTGCCGGGGAAGGCCTTCGCCACCGCACCGATGGCGCGGACGCCCTCGAACGTGATGAGCGGAGTGCCGGCCTCCAGCCAGTCGGCATCGGCGCGAACCGCCGCTTCGCCGATCCTGAGGGCCTCGTCGATGGTGAGTGTGTCGATGGCAACCTGGATGATGGGCGGCTGAATGGTAAGAAGCGGCACGGTCACGATGTCCATGGAGTCTCCCTCCTGGTGTCACCCCCAGGCGCGCCGGAGGATGACCGTCACGACTACGACGACGAGAGCGATGGCGACGAACGCCTGGCCGTAGCGCCACGTGCTCGCGGGGGACCAGGCGCCGGTCAGGCGCCCGCGTTCCGGCCAGGTTGGCAGCCAACGATGCACGCGACGGCAGTACTCGTCGTACTCCCCGCCGAACGCCTTACGCAATCGGCGCTCCTCGCGCTGCACCCTGAGGTGCGCATACAGCGGGAACAGCGCCACGTGGCCGGCGACCACATACCAGCGCCATGTCAACAGCACCAGCCCGAGCCCGACGAAGAGGCGCCCGACGTACATGGGGTTGCGGACGCAGGCGTAAGGCCCTCCGGACACGAGCGCGCTGTTCTTGGGGCAGGGCAGAACGCCGGCTGCCCAGAGCTGGATGGCCTGCCCGATAGCAAGGGAGAGGATGCCCGGCCACAGCGGTCCGCGGTCGGCCAGGCAAAGGACGCCCGCCCACAGGGCCAGCGCCGCCACATATGTGGGAAGCCTTCGCCACCGTCGTCGCGCGCCGGTCGCCCGGAGCTCGGAGGCCACGGCGAGGCCATCCGTCTGGGTGCTCATCCTCGTGCCCAATGGGCCGGCCGGGTCAGTATTGGCGGGCGGGGCCGGCTGGTCGATGGCCTCAGTTTAGTACACGGGGCCGAGGCGATGCAACCCCTTTGGGGGAGCGGCCCGCGCGAGAAGGCGGCGCGCCCCTCTTCCGGGTGCGATTCTTTTTCGTCGGCAGTTCGCTTAGGCGACACGACGTTGGCGATTCCAGTAAGCATCCCACCGGCCGTTGAGGTCGAGGATACGGAGGTTGAGAGTGGCTTGGGCACCGCGTTGGG
>Ga0315289_10001287_pt1 | contig 39137 bp, 29 predicted proteins | sample YL17G11_40_MG_FD_203452 | JGI IMG/M metagenome (GOLD analysis project Ga0315289, IMG submission 203452) | Sediment microbial communities from Yellowstone Lake, YNP, Wyoming, USA - YL17G11_40 | ecosystem: Environmental > Aquatic > Freshwater > Lake > Sediment | place: USA: Wyoming | collected... | reverse complement strand
AGGCGAGTGTGCCACAGGCTAAGGCGCGCGTGGCAGCCGCAGAGGGAGCCTCTCAACAGGTGGCCTCGGCCGAAGCGCAAGCCGAAGTCGCCGAAGCGCATGCGAGAGAGGCAGCCGTCGGCGTGGAACAGGCCGAGTTGGAGCTCTCCTACACGAAGATCCACGCACCTGCGGCCGGCCGCGTCACGCGCAAGACGGCCGAACCAGGTGCTTACGTGCAGGTGGGTCAGTCGGTGATGGCGCTCGTGCCCAACGACATGTGGGTCGTGGCCAACTTCAAGGAGACGCAGCTCGGCCGCATTGAGCCCGGCCAGCGCGTGGACGTCGCCGTGGACGCATACCCGGGTAAGGTCTTCAAGGGGCATGTGGACAGCATTCAGGCGGGCTCGGGCGCAGCGTTCAGCCTCCTGCCGCCTGAGAACGCGACCGGCTACTTCATCAAGGTCGTGCAGCGCGTGCCTGTGAAGATTGTCTTCGACGAGCCGCCGGACCTGAGCCGGTACCGCCTCGGGCCGGGCATGTCCGTCGTGCCCACGGTCAACGTCTCTTACCGCCCCGTGGCGGTTGCGCGCTCTGACGCGCGCAAGGGCGCGCCTGCGCGGCCGACGGCTGCGGCCGAACGCTCGCCCTCTCAGACGCCTGCCGCTGACCGGCCCGCCGATGTGCCGGAAGCTGCCCGACGATGAGCCAGGCAAACGCCAACGTTCCGGCGGTCAACAAGTGGCTGGTGACGGCATCCGTCATGCTCGGCACGTTCATGTCGGTGATGGACGTCACGGTCGTCAACGTCGCTCTGCCGCACATGATGGGCAGCTTCGGGCAGGACCTCTCCGCGATCACCTGGGTGGCCACGAGCTATGCCATCGCCCAGATCATCATGCTGACCATGGCCGGCTGGTGGAGCGCCCTGCTCGGGCGAAAGCGCCTGTACCTCATCTCTTTCGGCGTCTTCATCGCCGGCTCGATCCTGGCCGGCACGGCAAGCACTTTCACGCAGATGCTCATCTACCGCACCATTTAGGGCGCCGGCGGAGGCGTCCTGATCCCGGTCGCGCTGGCCATAATGCGCGAGACGTTTCCGCCCAAGGAGCAAGGCATGGCCATGGCGGTCTACGGGATGGGCGTCGTGCTTGCCCCCGCCATGGGTCCCGTCCTGGGGGGATGGCTTATAGATAACTACGGCTGGCCCTGGATCTTTTACATCAACGTCCCGGTCGGCGTGCTCGGCGTCCTGATGGTCGATGCGTTCGTCCACGACCCGGCCTACCTGCGCCGTGGGGTCAAGCGCATTGACTGGCTGGGCATCGCCTTCCTCACCGTAGGCTTGACGGCAATGCAGGTGGTCCTTGAGCGAGGCCAGAGGGAGAACTGGTTCGAGTCGTCCTGGATCATTGCTGGCACGGCGGTCACGGTCGTGGCCCTGATGGCGCTGGTGATATGGGAGCTCCGCGTGCCCGAGCCTGTGGTGAACGTCCGGCTCTTCCGGAACGTGCCGCTTGCGGGCGGCACCGGCATCGGGCTCCTGTTCGGCGTAGCCCTCTTCGGGACGACGTTCATCCTTCCGCAGTTAATGCAGCAATTGCTTGGCTATTCAGCACTCGACTCCGGCCTTGTGCTCGCGCCGAGGGCGGTCGTGGTCTTTATGTTCTTTCCCATCGCTGGCTGGCTCTACAAGTACTTCGACGCGCGCCTGCTGATCTTCGGCGGGCTGCTCATGCTGGGCTGGGCTTACTACAACCTGGCCCGGCTTTCTCTCGAAGTCAGCTTCTGGAACCTCGTGCCCTTGCTCGTCCAGATGGGCGTCGGCATGCCTTTCATGTTCGTGACCATGACTGCGGTGTCACTGAGCACGGTGCCCCGGGAGCACATGACCGACGCATCGGGGCTCTTTACTCTCTCCCGGAGCGTGGGAGGAAACATCGGCTACGCTGTGGTCGCAACCCTTGTCGCCAACTACACGCAGGTTCACCGCGCCTACCTGGTGAAGAACGTCTCCGACCTGAACCTCGCCTACGGCGCCTTCCGCAGCGGCGCCGGCGCCTTCCTTGCCCATCAGGGGCTGAACACTGTTACGGCCGGGCACACCGCGGAGGCGCTCGCCGACGCCATGGTAAACCGTCAGGCTACGATGCTCGCCTACAACGACACAGCCGCTATTTTGGGCATCACGCTTGTGGCGACCATCCCGCTGCTGCTCCTGTTGCCAGGCCGGCCCAGCCAGGAACAGGTCCTCACGGACGCCGCTTGACTGACACCCGCGCGCCGCTTCTCGGTAGGGCGCGGATCGGCGTGATGCGCTTACGCTTCAAAGCTGCTTCAGCAACGGATAGCCCAGGCGCTCACGGAGCGCGACGTAGCCCTCGGCCACCTTGCTCGCCAGACCCCGCACCCGCCCGATGTAGCTCGTCCTCTCTGCCACGCTGATCGCCCCCCGCGCGTCGAGAAGGTTGAAGGCGTGCGAGCACTTCAGCACGAAGTCGTAAGCCGGCAACACGAGGTCCTTCTCCAGGCACTGCTTGCACTCGGCCTCATACATGTCGAAGAGCCGGAACTGCGCGGCCGTGTCGGCTTCATCGAAATTGTAGCGGCTGAACTCAACCTCGTCCTCGTGGTGCACTTCCCTGTAGGTGAGCCCTGGCGTCCACTCCAGGTCAAATGCGTTCGAGACGTTCTGCAGGAACATCGAAATCCGCTCGATGCCGTAAGTCAGCTCCAGGCTCACCGGGTCGAGGTCTATGCCGCCGACGCGCTGGAAGTAGGTGAACTGCGTTATCTCTAAGCCGTCCAGCCACACCTGCCAGCCCAACCCCGTCGCGCCGAGCGTGGGGGACTCCCAATCATCCTCAACGAACCGCACGTCGTGGGCCACGAGGTCTACGCCGAGCCGCCGCAGGCTTTCGAGGTATATCTCCTGGGAATCTTCCGGCGCGGGCTTCACGATGACCTGGAACTGGTAGTGTTTCTGGAACCGGAACGGGTTGTCGCCGTAGCGGCCGTCCGCAGGCCGCCGCGAGGGCTCCACGTAGGCCGCCTTCCAGGGCTCCGGCCCGAGCGCCCTCAGGAAGGTCGCCGGGTTGAACGTCCCCGCGCCCTTCTCCACGTCGTAGGGCTGCACGATGGCGCACCCGTAGTCCGCCCAGTAGTTCTGGAGCGTCAGGATAAGTTGCTGCATGCTGAGAGGGCGCTCGGCCATTGCAGATTCCGATTGGGGAGAGTCGCTGAGGCCGCCAATCTTACCAGAGCCCCCACTCCGTTTCAAAGCCGCCCGTTCGTCCTCGTCCTCGCGCGCCCTCCGTAGTCCGCCTCAGGCGGACGAAGGAGGGTCGTCGCCCTCGTAATCGCGCCGAGGCGCCCGCCCGGCCAAATCCCCCGGAGGCGGAGCGGGTAAACTCAGGGCGGGCGACGCAGAGGAAAGGAAGCGTGCTTTCGGCGTCTTTGCGGATCGGTCTCTGCGCGGCCTTTGAGCGCTGGGGCTCATTCTGTTAGACGTCCTGACGCTACCTTGTTGACCTCCGGGACCTCTGTCGCCGGCCCCGTCGCATTTTCAGGACCCGAGGGTATGTTGGGGGAGCGTTCCGCATGGGTGCCTGAAACCGAGGGCGACGGCCGCTCGTCCCTACGGGACGGCTCTTGTGGGTGACACCATGGCCCAGGGATGAATCCCTGGGCTATTGCCGGGCGTCCCGCAGGGGCGCTCAAAAAAACAAGTGCCACAGGTGGCTTGGCCCCGGTCAGGGGCCATTGGAAAAAGCCCAGCGATTCATCGCTGGGAATCCCAGAGCATGTTGCAGATGCGTCCCGTAGGGACGCCTGAAGAGCAGGCCGTGGCGGCCCGTCCCCATGAAACGGCTCTTGTGCGTGGCACGATTTCCCGGAGTTGACAGAGTAGCTTTAAGCACTTTCGCTCCGCCTTTTGACAACTCCCCCTCCCGACGGTAATCTTCGCGGACGTTCGGCAGTTCCCACGTCGTGTGGTTGGCGCAATGAGAGGAGGGGTGCCCATGCACAGGATTTCCATGCTCGGAGGCGGCTTCATCGGGATGTTCTACACGACGGTCCTGAACGGCAGGCGCAGCCGCGACCGCGTCCAGCTCGTCTGCTCTCGGACTAAGAAAGGCGCCCGGCAGTTCGCAAGAGACTACGGCATCGAGCACTGGACGGCGGACCTCGACGAGGCCGTCAATCATCCCGACACCGACGTCGTGGTCGTCGGGCTCCCCAACTTCCTCCATGAGGAGGCGGTCTGCAAGGCTGCTGCCTCCGGCAAAGCAGTCCTTTGCACAAAGCCGCTCGGCCGAAACGCCGCAGAGTCTGCCCGCATGCTCAGGGCCGTCGAGAAGGCAGGCGTCTTCGGCGGCTACCTTGAAGACCTGGTCTACACGCCGAAGACGCTGAAGTCCCTGGCGGCCGTGCGCACCGGCGCCATCGGCGACGTGTTGTGGGTCCGGTCCCGCGAGACGCACCCCGGCCCGCATAGCCCCTGGTTCTGGGATGCCGAGCTTGCCGGCGGCGGCGCCATGATAGACATGGGCTGCCATTGCGTGGAGATCATCCGCTCCTTCGTCGGCAAGGGGAACCGGCCCGTTGAGGTGATGTGCTGGACCGACACGCTCGTCCACCCCATCAGCGCCGAAGACCACGGCATCGGCCTCGTCCGGTTTGAGAGCGGCGCCATCGGCCAGTTTGAAGTGAGCTGGGCCTTCCGCGGCGGCATGGATCTGCGCGACGAGGTCTCCGGCACCGAGGGCACCATCTGGCTCAACCACTGGCTGCGCACCGGCTTTGAGATGTTCACCTCCGGCGGGAAGAAGGGGTACGTGGCCGAGAAGGCCGAGACCGAGTCCGGCTGGCTCTTCCCGGTTGGCGACGAGCCGGGCGCGCTCGGCTATTCGGACATGTTCGACGACATGCTCAACGCACTTGACGAGGGGCGCCAGCCCGTGGAGACCCTCTACGACGGCTACGTCGTCAACGCCGTCATAGACGCCTGCTACCGCTCTGCAAAATCGAAAAAGTGGGAGCCCGTGGAATTGGCCGAGTGGCGCGGCGGAAAGACGAAGCGCATCAGTCCCGCGAAGGTCGAACGGGAGGGGCAGATCGTCGTCAAGCAGGAGCGCATGCCCACGGGCAAGACGAAGGTCATCCTGCGCGACCGGAAGACGGGCAAGTTCTCTCAACAGGTGCTGGACTGACGGCCTGTCGAGCCGATTGCCAGGGTTTCGGCGATGCCTCCGAGTCGCACACCCGCGGCCGCACGTCTGCTGCTTGGCGGGCTCACCGGCGGGCCGCCTTGCCTTAGGCGATTGCCGGCCGAACGGCACCCGCATCTGAACATTAGGGCACAGCAATTGCAGTAAAGCCTGCCATGTCACAGTCTGTCCTTTCCCTGCTGGAGCTGACATGGCAAAGCGCCACGCTCCGCCCAAAATACTGATCGTGGACGATGACGCCGCAGCGCGCCAGAAGATGACGCACGCGCTCCACGTCGCCGGCTACTCCGACGTCAGCCATGCCTCCACCGTGGAGATGGCCGAACGCATCCTGGAGAGCCAGGGCCCGTTTGCCCTGGTGATCCTCGACCTCCGCTTGCCCGATGAAAGCGGCCTCGTGCTGTTAGAGAAACTGGCCCCCAAGGCGCCCCACACGATCGTGATCATGACCACGGCCGGCCACGGCGTTCTCACTGCGATTGACTGCCTGAAAAGAGGGGCCTACGACTACGTGCTCAAACCGGTGGATGTCGACAGCATCCTGCTTTCCGTTGGCGTGGCTCTCAAGCGGCGCCTGCATGAGGTGGCCGAGCTTCAGAAGCACCGCCAGGTCGAAGAGCTGGTCGCGGAGCGCCTGAGCATGCTGGAGGAGACCCGCAGCGCCCTTATAAGTGCTATCTGCAGGCTCGCAGAGTTCGGCAGCCCCCACCATCACGTGCACCCTGAGCGCGTGGCCAAATACTCGCAGCTCATCGCCGGCGAACTGGCCCGCCGCTCTCCCTACGCTCCCTTCATCGGCCATGACTTCCTGCACAACATTCCCGAGGCCGCGCTCCTGCACGACATCGGCAAGCTCGCCCTGCCCGACTCCATCCTTCTTAAGCCGGACGACCTCACCCCCGATGAGGACGCCCTGCTTCAGACCCATACCGCTGTGGGCCGCGACATCTGCCTCTCCGTGTTAGCTCAGCTCAAGTCCGCGGGGGACAGCTTCATCCACATGGCGGCGGAGGTGACCGCCAGCCACCACGAGCGCTGGGACGGGAGCGGCTTCCCCGAGCGCCTGAAAGGAACTGAGATACCCTTGAGCGCGCGCATCGTAAGCCTGGCCGATTACTACGACGTCTGGCGCACGCCGATGGTCTACCGTCCCGACTGGCTTCCCCCCCGGAAAGTGGCCGAAATGATATTCGACCAGTCGGGCTCCAAGTTCGACCCCATCGTAGTGGACGCCTTCAAGCGCAGCCGTCCGGCCGTCGCCCAGGCCGAGCAGGAACTCTCCCACGATTACTCCCTGGCGCCGCGCACCCCCGAAGCCACCCACCACGACACCACCGTAGTCTTTTGAACGCTGCCCCGCCATTTCGTCCGAATGCCGACGCGCCTCCGTCGTCAGGCTTTGGGGGCCTTGGCGTGCTGGGTCGCGAGGGCATCCGCCTTGAGGTTCTGCTCTCGACCGACGTGCCGCGCCTCCCAGTGCTCGAACCGGTCGAGGAGGCCCAGTGCTTCGGCGTGCAGCGGCTTCAGCCCCGGATTCCTGACCTTGTAGCGCCCGCGTAGCTGCAGGATGAGCAGTTCGCTGTCCGAGAGGACGCATATGCGGCGAACCTTCAGCTCCAGCGCTCTCTTCAGGCCCTCGATGACGGCGCGGTATTCGGCCACGTTGCTGGTCGCCCTGCCGATCGGGGCTCCCCAGGCGAGCACCTCCTCGCCGGCCGGTGTAGTGAGCACGATGCCGACGCCCGCAGGGCCGGGGTTTCCCTTCGACGCGCCATCGGCGTAGAGCCACGCCTCTGCGCCGGCCACTTTGGATGCCGCCTCGTCCGACGCTCGAGCTTCCTCTCCTAGGCCCGCGCGCAGCTCCCGGAAGAACTCGTCCACTTCTTGCCGAGTCAGCTCCGGCATGGCCTCGTAGAGCCTGTCCCAGTGGAGGGCGCGGTAAAGGGCCTTGAGCAGCGCGATCTTGTTCACCATTGCTGTCCTATTCCAGTCGGTACCGGCGCGGTCCGAAGGCGCAGGCGCCGGGGCTTGTGCCGTCGAAGACGTCGGGCCGCCGGCCCGTCCGGGCTTCATACTCCGCGGCGATCTCGCGGACAGTGTCCGCGCCACCTGCGGCGTCGGCCTCCGCCAGGACTGCCACGGTGCCTCCGGAGCCGCCGCCCGAGACCCGCGCGCCGTAGAGCCCTTGCTCAGGCCCGCGCTGTCGGACCAGGCTGACGAGCAGGTCTGTTTCCTCGCAGCCCAGGCCGCAGTTCCACCCATAGGACCAGTGGCTGGCATACATCAGCCCGCCCGCCTCGACGAGGGCCGTGCGGTCGCCTGCGCGCGCGCGTTCCATGCACTCGATGAAAGTCCTTACCCGATAGTCCTCGAAGACGGGATGGTCCGTGCCGGCACGCACGCGGTAGACCGTGCGGGCGTCCACGCGCGTCACGGTATCCGTGGTTTCGCCGAACGCCTTCAGGAAGTCGGCGCCCTTCATGTGCTCTGGAATCAAGTGACGGTACTGCCGGACGTAGTCCTTGGGCGCGATGTTGCACAGGTAACGGTCCGCTTCCGTGATCGGTTGCGCGCGCCTCTCTTTTTCGGCCAGGATCACTTTCAGCCCCATGAAGGCGCTGACGCGCGCGGCTGCGTATGCAGCGCCCGCCACGCTGTGGTGGACGCGGCTGTTGAGCCCGAAGGCCTTTACGCCCTCCGGCAGCTCATGTTGGCCGAGCAGTTCGCACGGCTGGCAGCGCAGGGCGAGCAGCATGCCCGCCTCGCCGAGGGCGGAGGTCATCTGGTCCATGATGCCGCAGGGGGCCCCGACCACTTTGTTCTCGACGGCCTGCGCCAGCGCCGCCAGGCGCAGCCCCGGCAGCTTGATGTCCAGCCCGCTCGTGAGGGCGAACATGGCGGCCACTTGCATGGCGGCGCTGCTCCCGACGCCCGCGCCGAGCGGCAGGCCGCGCCACAAGAGGAAGTTCCCGCCGCGCTCAAACCGGTGCACGCCTTCGCGCTCGAGCACCGCCACCGCGCCGAGCACGTTGGCGGACCAGGCCTTGCTCCCATCGTGCGCAAACAGAGCGCACAGCTCTGCGTAGTCCCTGGTGCGCCCGCTGCCGTCGCGGAACGACCGAAGGTCGAACTCGGCTTCGCGCGGCTGCTCTCCTTCGGCGGGAGAGACGCTGAGCGCCCTGAGGACGCTGTCATCCCTGGGTTGGAAGGCCACGACGGCGGCCTCGCGCAGAGGCCCCTCGAAGACGACCGAGCCGCTGTAATCCGCGATGCCGCCCATGCAGTCTATGCGCGCCGGCGCGCGTCCGAGCGTTATCCTCCGGCCGGGTTCGAAGAAGCCCCCGCCGCGGCGTTCGAGGTAGTCCTCGAACGGAGTCAGCAGCTCATCGCGCCCGTCATGTTCCCTTATCAACCGCATGGGTCGGTGCGGCACGTGGAGGAAGCGAGCTGCTCAAGAAGGCTGCCCGCCCGGCTGCTCGAGGAGTCCGTGCTCGGCGAAGCTGAAGTACGTTTCATGGCCCACGATCATGTGGTCGAGCACCTGGATGCCGACGAGGCTGCCGGCCTGGCAAAGCCGCGCGGTCAGGCGCCGGTCCTCGGGGCTCGGCTCGGGATTCCCGCTCGGATGGTTGTGCACGAAGATAACCTTGGCCGCGCTGTCGCGCACGGCCGAGCTGAAGGCCTCGCGCGGATGCACGACGCTCTCGTTGAGCGAGCCGACGGCCACCTGCTCCTCGCGGATTATGCGGTGCTTGGTGTCGAGCAGCAAGGTGTAGAAATGCTCTTTCTTGAGGCCGTAGAGCTTCTCACGCATGTACCGGAAGAGCTGCTCGCTGCCGGTGATTGCCGTGCCGGGACTCATCCTTTCGCTGGCGTAGCGGCGAGCGATCGCGAGGGCGGCTTTGATCTGGGATGCTTTCGCGGGGCCTATGCCGCGCACCTGAGTGAGTTCGCCCGCCGTGGCGGTAGCCAGGCGGCGGAAGCTGCCGAATCTGCTCAGCAGCCGGCCGGCCAACTCCAGGGCCGTCGCTTCCTGCGAGCCCGTTCGGATGGTGATGGCCAGGAGCTCGACGTCGCTGAGACTCTCTTCGCCCGATTGCAGCAGCCGTTCTCGCGGCCGCTCCGTCGCGGGCAGATCTTTGATGGTAAGGCGGCGCTCCGGGTAGTCGCAGTAGCCGCTCACGGGGCACTCCGCACAGCGCGGGGCGTCGCCGCATCTGGCGTCCGGGCCGTCACCGCAGCAGAAGGCCAAAAGCGCAGCGTAGGCTTCGGCCGGGCCGAGCGCTCTCTCCGCCGCCATGCGCGTCACGGCATCTTCGGCTGCCTCCGCAGCCCGGCGTCCTCGGCACCCTCGGGGGATTGCCCCCAGCCGACGGAAAAACCGAATCAGTTCGGGCCGGTCGTACCGGGGCGGCTCCGTCTGCACCGCAGAGGGACTGTCCTCGGCCACGCCGCACCCCCCCGCGCCGGGGGCATCGTCGGCCGTCAGCGGCCGAGCACGCGCCGTTCCCCGGTGCGCGCGCAAGGCGTCACAGATCAGGCCGTACGGCTTCGTTCGGGCGCTACACTTGCCCTGTGGTGCTCCGGCGCCCATCACTGTTCCTTGAATCCTTTGACCGCCGACAGTGGCTCATAGTCCAGGTTGATCACCTTCCACCCGGGCAGGTTCGGAGGCAGGAATGTCTGGGCCGGGAAGTCAACATTGAGTTTCGGATCGCTCAGCTCGAGTTCCACTTTGACGCCGTTGAGCGGGCGATCTACCGTCAAGCGGCGGGGGAAGAACGCGCTGTCCGTCGCCTCGTAGTCCGCCATGTCTATCCCAGTCTCCAGCCGCCGGAGGGCATCATAGCGCCGGATCGAGCTCACAACAACCATACGCCGGTCCACAAAGACCTGGCGGCGAAGGATGCCGGCCGTGAAGATGTCGAACCGATAGTTGTTCTCTTCCACAGTCATGGTTGTGCCGGGCCAGGTGAGGCCCAGCCATTCCGGGTCGGCGAAAAAGCCCTGCACCTCCTCCGGCCGGATGAGCCATGGAAGCTTCTCATAGGCAAGCGGGCCGCCGGTCACCAACTCGTTGGTTCGGTAGAGGGCCAGCCAGAACTGCTGCCCGAGCGCCGTCAGGGAGAAGACAGTCTTTGTCACTTTTGTGGTCACAAGATACAGCCCGGGCAGTTCCGCGTTGAACCCAATGGCGCCCCCGAGGCTCGGCAGGCTCTTGGTCTTCCCGTCTACGGTCGTTGTGATGTTGAGCGTGATGTCGCCGTCTTTGACGCTGCGAAAGGCGCCCGACTGGGCACGCACCATCTCGATCACCACATCGCTGGGCAAGGGTGGGGGCGGAGGGCGGAGGGGGACACAGCCTGTCCCGCCCATGACAGCAGAGAGAACAATGCCCAGAAAGATCCGCCGGAAAAGCGGGACATGGCTGCTGTCGAGCGCGGCGCTCATCTGATCGGTGCCTGCTTGCCCAGTGCGGAGTGGTCCGGTTTTGCGGCGCGTGCCTCGGTGCCGACAAGCGCGACCCCCTTGGCCCGAAGCCGCGCTCCCAGCCGGCCGCACGTCAGTCGAAGGGTCCTTTGCCCTGTCCCACGTTGCCGCTGTGGCGGTAGATGGCGTTGATGCGGTTCCTGAAGACTTCGTCGTTGCGAAGGGCATCAACGAACAGGTTGATCAGCGTCGGGTCGAACTGCGTGCCGCCGCCGCCCGTGAGCTCAGACATGATCTCTTCTTGTGGAAGCACTTTCTTGTAGGGCCGCTCGGAGGCCATGGAGTCAAAGGCGTCGGCGACTGCTAAGATACGAGCCAGCAACGGTATGCTCTCTGCCGCAAGGCCGTCGGGATACCCAGAGCCGTTCCACCACTCATGGTGATGGCGGATGCCGGCGGCGATCCCTTCGGCGTTGTCCACGTTGTTCAGGATCGTGGCCCCGGCCACGGGATGTTGCTTGACTGCTTCGTACTCGGAGTCGGTGAGGCTCTGCGGCTTCTGGAGGATGTCGAGGCGCACGGCCAGCTTGCCCACGTCGTGGAGCAGGCCTGCGATCTCGACGTCCCTCATGTCGGGTCTCTCGCCGGGGACCAGCTCGGCCAGGCGGAGCGCCACGGCCGTCACGCGTTCGCTGTGGCCGTAAGTGTACTCGTCCTTCACCTCGACCAAGCTGATGATGGTTCTCATGGCGTCCCGGAAGAGGCTCTCCACTTGGCGCGCAAGCTGCGCCCGTCGGATGGCGATGCCTGCCTGGTTCCCGATGGCCGTCAGCACTTTCAGGTCGCGTTTGGTGAACTGGCGCGAGCCGACCACGTTGTCAACGTAGATCACGCCGACGCAGCCCTTGTCGTCCCGCATCGGCACGCACATGATGCTCTGTATCTGCTGCACCACCACGCTCTCGCTGGCGTCACAGTCGCTCGTGGGGTCCGAGCGCAGGATCGAATCGCCGCTCTCATAGCATTCGGAGACGATGCTGCGGCTGAAGGTGTTTCGGGCGATGGTAGGGATTCCCTCCCTGTTGCGGCTCACGAGCGGCATCAGGACTCCGCCCAATTTCTTGGCGGCGATGAGATAACCGCGGTCCGCGCCCGTGACCTCCAGGACGCTGTCCATAATGGTCTCGAGAAGCTCGTCCAGGTGGTGCTCGGCGTTGACGCTGTTGATGACCTTGCAGACTGCGGACAACTCTCTTTCGAGTTCCTCCTGCCGGCCGCCGGGATCGGTCTTCGGCAGCTCCAGAAAAAACGAGGAGGGCGTGTGAGCGTCCGCCGGTTCCCTGATCTCCGTTTCGAAGTTCAGGTCTCGTTCGCCGTCCATTGTGATGTGCGTGCTCTCCTCGTCCATGCCGCCTTCGAGGACGAACCGGAACTCCGTGCCGCCCACCGTCAGCCGGTCGTGATGGAAAAGTATGGCTTTGTGGATCCTGCGGTTGTTGACCCAGGTGCCGTTCTTGCTGTCGAGGTCCTCGACCGTGTAGAAGCCGTTCTCAAAAGCGATCCGGCAGTGGGTGCGCGAGACCTTGCTGTGCATGAGCCGGATGACGCACGAGTCGCCGCGCCCGATGAGGACCTCCTGCGATGCGGAGAGCGCGATCTCCTCATGGCCGTCAAGGCCCACCACTGGTATCAGCTTGGCTTCCATCAGGCCCATGCTCCCCGCTGATCTCCGGCACGACCGGCTTCTGGCCCAGGCGCGCCAAGCGCAGCGCTCGCAGAACGGTGAGAGGCGCCCGTTATTATAGGAACACAGCCCACCACGGGTCAAAGATGGCCCGGCTTGAATACCGGCGGGCACACGCAGCAGGTTCTGCCGCAAGGAGATACGACAATGGAGGCGGCCTGTGGGCCGTCAATTGTCTTCGGCGAAAACTACTTGGCCTCGGAACCGCAGGTCCACGTACTTGATGCCCTGGAGGTCCGGGTAGTCGCTTAGTTTGCTGAAGAGCATTGCCAACTTCTCAGCGTCCGGTATCAGGAAAGCGGGGCGCGGCAGTCCGCCGACCTGGGAATAAACTGACGACGTGCCCCACTTGATCTGGGCCCCGTCCGCCGTCGTCAGGACGATGTCCGGTTCGTTGGGCCGGCCTACGCCGGTCACGTCTATTACCGCCAGGTCCAGCTTCTTCAGCAAGCCCTTCTGACGGAAGAGCTCCGAGAGGCGCGCGCCTACGGCAAGGCGCACGCCGTCCCAAGCCTGCCCGACCGGCGGCGGCGTCCGCAGCATCCTGTCCACGATGAGGGGCAGGCACTGCCCGCGCCACTCGCGGGGCCGTTTGAACAATTGGTCCGGCAGCCAATGGCCCTGCCCGTCCACCATGTACTGCCGGCCGTTCATGGAGACGATCCCCGCCGGCTTGCGGAAGACGAGGCCGACCTCCAGGCTGTTCGGCATTTCCCTCCGCACGGTGTTCATGTGGAGCACCCACGGGCACCTACGAAGCTCGCGCTGAACCGCGCTGGCGAGGTCCCTGTCGAAGATGGACTTGCTCCCGGGCAAGCGGCCCAGAAGCCTGCGGACCTCCCGCGTCATCCGGGCGCCGTCTATGTATTCGGGGTAATCCGTGGGCGCAATGGCGAGCGTATGCACACGGAACTGGGGCTGCCGGGCGATCTCTCGCCAGACCGTGCGGGATCCGAGGACGACCGCAGCGCCTGTAACCAGGATGGCCGCAGCCCACAAGAGAGCCGTGGGGGGCAGCTTCGAGAGCAGCTTCCGAAGCTTCTTCAGGACTCTTGTGGCGGACTTCGGCATGGTCTGGAACCTTGGGCTGGGCCCTCAGGCTGTAAGGCTGCGGCGTCTCGCCTCCTGCGCTGCGTCGCGCAGGGCGGCGCGCACGATCCTGTCGCAAAGCCGCGCAAAAGGTATCCCCGCCTGCGCGGCGGCCAAGGGCAGCAGGCTTCGCGGCGTGAAGCCGGGGATCGTGTTCACCTCGAGCACGTACAGGTTGCCGTCGTGGCCGTAGATCAGGTCCACGCGCACCATGTGCCGGCAGCCGAGCGCCGCATACGCACGCTCCGCGGCCTCACAGGCCTTTCTATAGAGCGTAGGCAGCAGGGAGACCGGCGTCACGTATTGAGTCTTGTCGTCTTCGTACTTGGCGGCGTAGTCGAAGAACTCGCGGCTCACGACCAGCTCTATCATCGGCAGGGCTGCTCCTTCGAGCACGCCCACTGTGAACTCGCGGCCATGGATGTACCGTTCGATCAAGGCCGTGTCGCTGTGCTCACGAGCGTTCTTCAGGGCGGCGAGGAGTTGGTCGGGTTTCCTGACGATGCTCACGCCGAGGCTGGAGCCGCTTGCCGAAGGCTTGCAGACCAGCGGGTAGCCGAACTCCTTCGTCTGAGCGCGGATGGCCTCGACGCCCTGGGCCGGGCCGACGGGGAAGTAGTCGGCCGTGGGGATCGCGTGCCGGACGAAGGCCCGCTTTGCGGCAAGCTTGTCCATCCCCATGCGGCTCGCCTCCGGCCCGCTGCCCGTGTACGGAATGCCCATGTTGTCCAGGATGAGCTGCACCGTCCCGTCCTCGCCGTACGTGCCGTGGAGGGCCACAAACGCCACGTCTGGCGCGATCTCGCGAAGGCCGGGCAGCAAGGGGTCGGTCACGTCGTACGGAATGGCCTCGTGGCCGGCTTCGGCCAACCCCGCGGCGACGGCCTTGCCCGACTTCAGCGAGACCTCCCGCTCGCTGCTCAGGCCGCCCATCAGGACGGCGACTTTCAGCTTCCCCTCCTGGTTCATGGTTCCTCCGTATGGCCTGTCAGGCCCTCTTCGGTGTCCGTGAAGCGAAGGAAACGCCTTCTGCGCGGTGGCGATTCAGTCCCTGCCGAGCCATGCTGCTCCTTTAGAGGCCGGCTGCGTCAAGCCACGTTGGCGCGCGCAGGCCAGTGGCGCACTTCCAGTTCCAGCTCTATGCCGAATGCATTCCGCACGGCCGCCCTCATTACCTCGATGAGGCGCAGCACGTCGGCCGCCGCGGCCTTGCCGCGGTTGACTATGAAATTCGCGTGATGCACGGAGACCTCAGCGTCACCCATCTTGAGTCCTTTGAGTCCGCACTCATCCAGCAGCTTGCCTGCCGAGACGCCCGGCGGATTCTTGAACACGCAGCCGGCGCTCCGTTCGGACATCGGGTGCCGCTCGCAGCGGGCCCTGGCGTACTCTGTCATCTGCAGCCCGATGAGCCTGGGGTCCCGCGGGTCGAGGTGGAACTCAGCCTCCGTGATGACGGCACCCCTGAGTTTAGTCTGGCGGTAGGAGTACTCGATCTCCGCGTGGGGTATCACGGCCACTTTTCCTTCGGGCGTGATCACGCGGAGCCGGCTCACCATGTTGCAGACCTCCTTGCCCCAGGCGCCGGCATTCCCCGCTACGGCCCCGCCGACGGTGCCGGGCAGGGCGGCCATGAACTCCAGCCCGCCCAGCCCTGCATCTCGGCAATAGGTCAGGAGCCTGCCCGAGGGAAGGCCGGCCCCCACGCGGACTGACGCCTCGCTCGTTCGCTCGACGGTGTCGAGACCCGGGGCGTGGACGTGGATGACCGCGTAGGGGAGCCGCCCCTCGTCAACGAGGAGGTTCGAGCCGCCGCCCAGGACGCGCCAGGGCAAGCTGGCGCGCCGGCATTCCGCCAGCGCCGCCAGCAGGCCCGCCTCGGTGCGCGGATGGACGTACCGCACAGGCGCGCCGCCGATGTGGAAGGTCGTGAGCTGCTGGAGATGTACGGTCTTTCTCATGTATGGCATCAGGCCGCGATCTGCCGCCGGCCCTTTTCTGCGATCTTCGGGATGATGTTGTGGGCCACCTGGTTGATGTCGCCGGCGCCCATGATCAGCACCACGTCGTCCGGTATTACGTCGCCGACGATGATCTGCTCTATCTCGTGGAACTCCGGCACGTAGTGGGCGAGCAGGCCGATGTGGTTCATCTGGCGCACGAGGTCCAGGGCGCTGACCGAGCGCCGGTCTTCCTGCGAGTCGCGCGCGGCATAGATGTCGGTCACGTACGTCACCCAGGCCGTGCGGAAGGCCTCCGCGAACTCAGGGAGCATCTTCCGCGTGCGCGAGTATTGGTGCGGCTGGAAAATGACGAATATCCGCTGGTTTGGGAACCTCTGGTGCATCGCCGCGATGCTCGCCGCGATCTCCTTCGGGTGATGCGCATAATCGCTGATAATCGCCACGTTCCACGGATTGCCGATCATCTCCACCCGACGGGCGGCGCCTTCGAAGTCGGCCAGTGCCTCCTTGATCTTGGCAAAGTCAACGCCCGCCTCATGGCATGCGGCGATGGCTGCCAGGGCGTTGAGCACGTTGTGCGTGCCGAAGAGTTTCGTCGCGAAGCGGTCTATCTTCTTGCCTCTGAAGACCAAGTCGAAGTTGCTGTGCACCTTGGCTCTCCACAGGCGCTCCGCGCGGTAGTGGGCCTTCTTGTCGTCAATGCCGTAGGTCACCGTTCGCACGTCTGCCTGCTCCATGACGGTCCGCGTGTTGTCGTCATCGGCGTTCCCGATCAGGCAGCCCTCTTCATCAACCGAGCGCGCGAAGTCCGTGAAGGCTTCCTGGATGTCCCACATGTCGTAGTAGTAGTCGAGGTGATCGGCGTCTACGTTGGTTATGACGCCCATGTGCGGCGCGAGGCAGAGGAACGACCTCTTGTATTCGCAGGCCTCGGCCACCATGTACTCGCCGGAGCCACAGTGCGAGCCGCCTCCGAGCTGCGGCACTTCGGCGCCGATCATGTAGGATGGGTCAAGGCCGGCCCGCTGCATCGCGTAGGCGATGATCGAGGTGGTGGTGCTCTTGCCGTGCGTGCCTGCCACGGCGATCCCCCTCTGACACTCCATCAGCAAGCCGAGGAGCTCCGGATAGCGCACCACGTGCATCCCGAGCCGGCGCGCCTGCATGAGCTCCGGGTTGCTCTCTTCAATGGCTTGGCTTATGACCACTAACGTGATGTCCCGGTCAAGCGTGCGTCCATGCTGACTCGCCACCCTGATGCCCTGGCGCACGAGCGCCTCGGCGGCGGAAGACGGCTGAATGTCTGAGCCTGACACCCGGGCGCCGCATTGCGCTGCGTAGGTGGCCATGGACCGCATTCCGGTCCCCAGGATGCCGATGAAATGCCAGCGCTCGTTCGACAGGTTCAGTTTCCCCGACCTCTGCCAACTTAACATGGCGCGCCCCTTTCAGGCTGCTTGAGAAGACTTCTTGGAGGTGGACTCCTGATTCCGCAGTGAGTGTTCGTCTTGATGCCCATCGCTCGGCGAAGGATGAGCCTGCAAGGTGCCGCCGAGCGCCGGTCTGGACTGAGTCCCCAAGTGGAGCTCTCCGGGGAGCTGCGCTTCCACACGCAGGTCTGCAGGGAGCTGCGCTTTGAGACCGGCCATCTTTGTGATCTCTGCCGCCAGCGTCAGGGCGGCGCGCGGCCGGCCCATGCGCCGTGCGCACCCCGCCACTTGTGCCCGCAGTTGCGCGTCCGCTGTGAACGCTACGATGGCGTCGGCAAGGCGCTGGGCGGTCAGTTCGGACTGGTCGAGGACGATGGCCGCTCCCGCACGGGCGAGGACTTCGGCGTTGGCATGCTGGTGCTTGCCGGCGCTATATGGGTAGGGCACCAGGATGGCCGGCAGGCCGAGCGCAGTAAGCTCCGCCAGAGTGGAGCCGCCCGCTCGGGCGAGGACGAAGTCCGCCGCGGCGTAGGCGTCCTCCATCTGGTTAAGGAATCCGATGGGCCGGTAAGACGTCGCGGGAAGCGAGTTCATCCATTCGAGCGCCGCCGGCAAATGGTCCACGCCGGTCAAGTGGAGCACCTGCAGGTCGTCTCGCTTCGCGTAGATCATCGAAAGCGCCTCGTGGACCGTCCGGTTCAAGGCCAGCGCTCCCTGAGAGCCGCCCAGAACGAGCAGCGTGTGCTTGAGGGGCGAGAGTCCCAGGCGTCGGAGCGCCGCTTCCTTGCGGACTCCGAACAGCTTTGCCCGTACCGGGTTGCCTGCCACCAGGACGCGCCGCGCCTTGAGCCCTGCTGCGGCCTGCCCCCACTGAAGAACTACAAGGTCTGCCGCCGGCGCCAGCACCCGCACCGCACCGCCCGCGACGGCGTTCGACTCCAAAAGAACGGTCCGTATGCCGAGCGCTCGTCCGAGCAGAACAGGCGCAACGCAGCGGAAGCCACCGAGCCCGACGATGACATGTGGGCGGAAGGCACGCACAGCGTCGAGCGCTCGCCCGATCGCCTGCAGAGACCGACCGCCGAAGAGCAGCTTGTTGACGGTTCCATCCCAGGGCGTGGCGGGCAGGCGGGCCGTCAGGAAGCCTGCGAGCGCTCTCAGGCAATGCTTTTCCGCCTTGTGATCGGTCAGCAGAAACAGGCATCGAGATGAAGGGACCAGAACACGAAGCGCTTCCGCAGTCGCCGCGCCCGGCATGAGATGCCCGCCGGTGCCGCCGCCGGCGAACAGCACGCGCAGTGGATGCTCTGCTAACATCCCTACTCCCCCCTGCCGTCTTTCTGATGGATGACGCTGCCCGCCAGGGCAACGCACGTGAGACCCACGAGCAGCAGGAGCCGACGGGCCAGCCGCTCATAGCCCGGCACGTCGTCCTGCCACGCTCGGCTGCTATAACGCGCGGGAGATTCCTCCGAGCGCGCGATATTCACCAGAATGCCGGCGGCCAGCATGCTGGCCACCAGCGAAGATCCGCCCGCGCTGATGAAAGGCAGGCTGAGCCCTTTGGTCGGCACAGAGCCCGTCACGACGGCTATGTGGGCCGCCGCCTGCATTCCGAGCAGGCACGAGAGGCCGAGGGCAAGGCCGAAGGCAAAGGGGTCGCGGGTGCGCAGGACGACTTTCAGGGCCACCCAGAGCAGGGCGGCGAACAGGATGACGACGGCCACGCAGCCGATTAGCCCCAGCTCTTCCCCGATGACACTGAAGATGAAGTCGTTGTCCGCTCCCGGCAGGAAGCCCGCTTTCTGGAGCCCCGCACCCAGCCCGCGCCCGAGGCCGCCGCCCGAGCCGATGGCGATCTTCGACTGGATGAGCTGGTAGCCAGTGCCCATGGGGTCGCGCCATGGATCGAGGAAGGCGAGCACTCGCTGCGCGCGGTAGGGCACGCTGAATATGAGCCTCTGCAGGATGGGCGCGCATGCGACCGCCGCCAGCAGGACATAAACGATGCGGGTGCCGAAGGCGAGCAGCACGGTCGTGCACACCGTGCCGGTGAGCACCGCCGTGCCGAAGTCGGGCTCGCCCAGGATGAGCAGGCAGCAGATGCCGACCACGCTGAGCGGCACGATGAATCCGTGTACCGGGCTGCGCATCTTGGCGGCGTTGCGTTCGCAGTAAGAGGCTATCCAGATGCAGAGGGCAAGTTTGGCGAACTCCGACGGCTGGAGGCCCACGGGCAGGCCGACGTTGACCCAGCGCCGGGCGCCGTTTATGGTGGCGCCGAGGCCGGGCACCAGCACCGCTACCAGGCCGACCAGCGCCAGGCAGAGCCCCAGCAGGCTGTGTCGGCGCCACCAGAGGTAGGGCATCTTCATTCCGACAAGGAATGCGCCGACGCCGAGCGCCGTAAGGATGAGGCGTTTGGCCGTGCCCGCGACGATGTCGCCCCCGGCGGCCACGCTGGCTACCATGACGAGCCCGATGCACGTGAGCGCCGCCACTATGACGGTAAGCTTGACACTCGGCGGCCAGGCCTGCTCGGCCGTCTGAGCAGCGGCACCGCGCGGCTGCAGCATGCCGTCCTTCGTCAGCGTTGCGTCGGACATTCAAGCCTCTCGCGCCAGAAGGCACGTCACAGGCATATCAAGTTCAGCGCCGCGAGCGCCGCCACGGCGCCCCACAGGTAGAAGCCGTGCACGATGCGCGGTTCAGGGTCCCCGCGCTTCTGGAAGACGTGGTGGATCGGCGCCACGGGCAGGATGCGGCGCCCGTAGAGCTTGAAGTAGCCGATCTGCAGCAGCGAGGATCCGAATTCCACCAAGAAGACAAGGCTCACGAGGCCGAGGACGAGTTCCTGACGGACGGACAAAGCCGCCGTCCCGAGAGCGCCCCCGATGGCCAGCGAGCCGACGTCGCCCATGAAGACGCGCGCGGGGTGCCGGTTGTACCAGAGGAAGCCGAGGCAGGCGCCCGCCAGCGCGCCGCAGAAGACGCTCAACTCTTCCGCGCCGGGCACGCAGGTCAGCCCGAGCCCGGCGGCAATAGGGGCGCTGCCGACGGCCCAGCACGCGCCTGCCAGGACTGTGGCCGCAAACGGCACCAGCCCCGCCAAGAGGCCGTCCAGGCCGTCGGTGATGTTCGTCGCGTTGCTCATCGTCCCGACGACGAACATGGCCCACAGCACAAAGAAGACGGCCGCCATCGCTCCTGCCGACGGCAGCAAGGGGGCCGAGTAGGACATCCCCGCGGGATGCTGTCGCAACAGGACGGCGCCGGCCGCCGCCCCGACGATTGCCTGCACGAGCAGTTTGACCCGCGGCCTCAAGCCGCTGCCCTTGCCGCCGGCTGGGCGGAGCTTCAACTGGTCGTCCACGAAGCCAAGCAGGGCAAGCGCGAACGTGCTCATCAGGGCAAGAGCCACGTAGGTGTTCCGCATGTCGGCCCAGAGCAGACATGATCCCAGCAGGCCGCCGATCACCATCAGCCCGCCCATGGTCGGCGTGCCGCTTTTGCTTTCTATGCGCTGCCGGAGAACGGGGTCCTCGATCGGCGTCTTCTCGGTCCTTTCGCGCAGCTTCGTACGCTTCAGCCATGCGATCAGAGGCGCCCCCAGGGCCAGGGAGATGGCGAGCGCCGTCGCACAGGCCAGGAGTGACCGGATGCCCGCTCCTCCAAGGCCGGCCAGCCCTGCCGCCGGCAGGGCTTTGAGCAACGCGTGGTGGAGCATCAGGCCGCCTCCTTTCCCATGGAATTGAGGAAGGCGGCAATGTTTTCAGTGATCGCTTCAAGGCGCACGGCCCGCGAGCCTTTCAGAAGCACGGTGTCCCCCGGCCGAAGCTCCCCCCATAGCGGCGACCAGGCGTCCTGGGCAGACCTGAAGTGGAGGGCGGTCTGCGTGGGGAAGGCCCGGCTGTGCCAGCCCTCAAGGAAGTGGCAGGCCAATTCCCCGACGGCCACCAGCACGTCAATGCCGGAGGCGGCCAGCTCGCAGCCGAGCTGCCTGTGGAGGCGCGGCCCCTGGTCGCCAAGCTCCAGCATGTCCCCGCAGACGACGACCTTGCGGCCCGGGTTGCTTTCGAGCAGGAAGCTCTCCAGCGCGGCGCGCAGGGCAGGCGGATTGCTGTTGTAGCAGTCGCAGATAAAGGCGACCCCGCCGAGGTTCAGCCGTTCATAGCGCATGTGAGGCGGGCGGAAATGGGCCAGCGCCGGCACCGCATTGCGGACCGGCGCGCCGAGAGCGGTTGTTGCGCAGAGGGCCGCGGCCGCGTTGAGGACGTTGTGCCGCGGACCGTTCGGAAGCTCGAAGACCCACCCAAGGGCGCTGAAGCTCCAGCCCTCTCCGCTCGGCCGGATGCATTCGGGCCTCACCGTGGTTCCGGCCGCCAGGCCGAAGGTGAGGGTCCTGCCGCTGAAGCGCCCCGCGAGGGAAGCGCAGGGCATGTTGTCCGCGTTCAGGACCAGCGTTCCTTCGGGGCAGACGTGCGGGATAAGCTCCGCTTTGGCCTCCCTGACGCCTTCGAGGCTGCCGAGGCCCTCGAGGTGGACTTCGCCGACTGCCGTGATGACCCCGAGGTCGGGGCGAGCGGCGCGAGCCAATTCGTCTATCTCGCCAGGATGGTTGGTGCCCATCTCGAGGACGACGTAGTCATCGTCGCCTTTGGCAGACAGGAGGCTGAGCGCCACGCCTATCCGATTGTTGAAGCTTGCAGGAGCGACCGTGCACACGGCGCTCCCGGCAAGGATGGCGCCGATCATCTCCTTGACTGTGGACTTGCCGTAGCTGCCTGTGACGGCGATGACTTTCGCCTTCAGGCGCCGGCGGTGCCAGGCCGCGAGGGCGAGGAGGGCACGGGCCGTGTCGTCAACCCGGACTACTGTGGTTCCTGCCGTGGGACACCAGCCGTCGGCTAAGCGCCAGCCGTCGGCTAAGCGCCAGCCGTCGGAGAGGCGCTCAACAACGAGCACGGGCGCGCCGGCCGCCTCTGCTGCGGCCAGAAAGCCGTGCCCATCGTGCTGGGTGCCCACGAGGGCAAAGAAAGCCTGGCCAGGCTGCAGAGCGCGGGTATCGGTGCAAATGCCGTCTGCCGACGCGGCAGGGCTCCCGCACAGGATGGTTCCCCCGCACGCGTCGGCTATCTGCCCGGCCGTGAAACCGTTTCGGATGTCTTGCATGTCCCTGCTGCCTTTGACCTTCTCACGAACTATGCGCACTGATCCGGGCGACGTCAGGCGGTTCTCCTGCGCCTGGCAGGCATGTTTTCCATGATTTCTTGCGCGACGTGGCGGTCGTCGAACGGGATGTTCTGATCGCCGATCTTCTGGTATCGCTCGCATCCGCGCCCGCAGAGGACGACCATCGAGTCGGGCGAAGGTGCAAGCCGTATGGCCAGCTCGATGGCCCGGCGCCGGTCGGGCTCCACTATGTAGTTGGCGAAGGGGGCTGTCACGCCGCCGACCATCTGAGCGATGATGTCCTCGGTGCGCTCGCTGCGGCTGTTGTCGGCGGTGAAGACCGTGATGTGGGCCCTCCTGGTTGCGATGTCGCCCATGATCGGGCGCTTGGTCCGGTCACGGTCTCCGCCGCATCCGATCAGACAAACGAGCTTGCCCGCGACGAGAGGGCGCAACGTGCTGAGCACCTGGTCAAGCGAGTCCGGCGTGTGCGCGTAGTCCACGCAGACGGCGGGCAGGTCGGTACGGCCCGCCAGGCGAACCCTCTGAAGCCGTCCGGGAACTCCGCGCAATCCCATGAGCGCCTTTCGGACCACCTCGCCGCGCAGGCCGAAGCCGAATGCAACTGTGGCCGCCGCGAGGATGTTCAGGCAGTTGTATGCGCCCGTCAGCGTGGTGCGCACACTGTAAGTTTCCAGCGGGGTGCGAAGGTCCACTTCCATGCCGTCCATGCCAAGGGAGACGACGCGGCCCTTCACATCCACGAGGCCGTCCGTGCCGTAGGTGAGGACCTCTGCGCGCGTGGCCTTTCTGAAAGACTCGGAGAATTCGCTATCGGCCGGCAGAACGGCAACTGAGCCTGACGCCAGGCCTTCGAAGAGGATGCGCTTGGCGCGGGCGTAGTTCTCCCGTGTGCCGTGCGTGTCAAGGTGGTCATGGGTGATGTTCGTGAGCACGGCTGCCGCGAAGGGCACGTCTGCCACCCGGTGCTGCACGAGGGAATGGCTGCTCACCTCCATGGACACGTCCGTCACGCCGAGATGGACCATCCTGGCGAACGCGCTGTGGAGGCTGACGGGGCTGGGCGTGGTCAGGTCCGAGTCCAGCCATTGCCCCCCGATGCAATAGCCGAGTGTGCCGACGGACGCTGCGGAGCGGCCGGCCTCGGCGAGGACGGCGCGGAGGATTTCGGCGGTGGTCGTCTTGCCTTTGGTACCCGTTATGCCGATGACGCGAAGCTGGCTCGCAGGCGACCCGTAGTACCTGTCGGCCAGCGCGCTGAGGGCGCGGCGCGAGTCGCCGACCTGGATCACCGGGCAAGCCGGAAGGGGAGAAGGCAGGGCCTCACAAACGATGGCGCCTGCGCCGCGCTCGACAGCCTGGGCGATGTACTGGTGGCCGTCCGCCTTCGCGCCCTTCATGGCGACGAACAGGGCGCCGGGCGTTACGGAGCGCGAGTCGTCCGCGACGGCCGTGATCACAGGGTCAGCGTTGTTCAAGGCTCGCAGCACCTGCACGGCGTCAATCAGCTTGCGAAGCCGCGAGTTTTGGGCTTGAGGCGTCATGTTTCTCCTCGGGGCGGTTCTCCATGGCAACCTCAACGGGCGGGGCCGGAGGCACTTCCATGTACCTGAGCGTCCGAATCGCTATGTTCTTCACCGCTGGCGCCGCAACCGTGCCGCCGTAATAGCCGCCCTTGGTCGGAGCCTTGAGGGTCACAAGGATTGCGATGCGGCACTCAGGCAGCGGGCCGAGCCCGATGAAGGTTGAGAGGTGGCGGTCCCCATAGCCGCGCCGGTCGGGCCGAAGGAGTTGTGCTGTGCCCGTTTTGCCGGCCAGCGGGTATTCATCGTTGCGGGCTGATCTGCCGGTTCCTTCGTCTACCACCCGGCGCATCATCTCAAGGACCTTCTGCGCGGTGTCGGCGCTGATCGGCCGGCCGGTCACCACGGGGTCGCCCGCCGTGTAGATCACCTCCCCGGTGCCTGCATGCCTTATGGTCTTGACGATTCGCGGTTGGAGAAGCTTGCCTCCGTTGGCGAAGGCGGCAAAGGCGCGGACCATTGCTATGGGCGTGACGGCCATTTCCTGGCCGAATGCCACGCTTACGACGCTGTACTGATTCCATAGCTTCCCTGGCCGCATGATCCCGCCCACCTCGCCGGGCAGAGCGATGCCGGTGGGGGCCCCGAGCCCGAAGCTGCAGACGCCGGCGTAGAGGGCCTGCGCGCCGAGCAACATGCTCACCTGCGCCGCGCCGATGTTGCTCGACTCGGTGATGATGTCGCTGACGGTCAGGATGCCGTAGGGATGGACGTCGTGCAGCATGCGTTTTCCGATCAGCCAGGAGCCGTTGTGGCAGTCGAAGCGCGAGTCCGGCGTTGTGACGCCGCGCTCGAGGGCAAGGCTGACGGGGATGGGCTTGAAGGCTGAACCGTACTCGTAGGCATCATTGATCGCCATGTCGCGCAGGGCGCGAGGGGAGGTGCGAGCGGGCGCCTGCGGGTTGAAGGCGGGCCAGGAGGCCATCGCCAGGATCGAGCCGTCACGGACGTCCATGACTATTGCCGTTGCGGCCTCAGGCTCGTGGCGTTCGACGGCCTCCGCCAGCTCCTGCTCGGCAATATTCTGGATGTAGGCGTCGAGGGTCAGGACGACGTCGTAGCCGTTGAACGGGGCCCTTTCGAGCCTCGCTTGTGGGGAGAAGATCGGGTGACGCCCGCCGTCGCAGAGGACGCTCTCCATTCCGGGCCGGCCTCGCAGGAGGGGGTCCAGGCGGCTTTCGATGCCCGCCAGCCCCCGTCCGTCAACGTCGGTGAAGCCGACCACCTGCGCTGCCAAAGCGCCTTGCGGGTAAAGCCGCTTGCACTCCCTGCGCATGTAAATGCCCGGCAGGCCAAGGTTGCGCACCTTCTCTGCCAGGGCGTCCGAGACCTGCCGCCCGAGCCACGCGAAGCACGAATCCCTTCCGAACCTGGCCGTCAGGAGCCCGCGCGAGATGCCGAGGATCGGGGAGAGGGTCGCGGCCGTCAGGTCGGGTTGCTTGACCCCTTTGGGGTCGGCATAGATGCTCCAGCGCCTTATGGTGGAAGCCAGGAGTCGGCCGTTGCGATCGTAGATGTTCCCGCGCTGAGCGGCGAGTTCGCGGCTGAGGATCTGCTGCCGGTCCGCGAGCCGGCGGTAAGCCGGGCCCTCAACGATCTGAAGCCGGCCAAGCCGCCCGGTCAGGGCAACCAAGGATGCCAGGACGATGCCCAGGGCTACGGTAGCCCTGGTTTTAAGCTGCCTGCTCGCCCCCGGGCCGGACGCAGAACCGTGCCCCGGCCCCTCGGGCGTTCGGGAGCCGCCGCAGAAGGAGGCGGCGCCATCGGCGCCGTTTGCAGCGTCGGCGTCGCCGGCAGGGCGGGTGCCGCCTTCGACTGCGGGGCGGCCTGTCTGGAGTTCTTCTTCAGTCATCGTTTCAAGGGGTCATTGCCCGGCTCAGGGATTCGGGCGGAGGCCAGGGGCGCCGTCGAGGGGTCCGCCAAGCGCCCGCGCGCCACCGGAGCCTTCTGCGGCTGCGGCCGCTCATCAGGCGTTGAGACCTGGTCGTCTCCTGAAGCCTTCTCAGGCGCAACGGCGGCTTGAGCGACGGATTGCTCGCAGAGGTCGAGGCCCAGCCACTTGACGAGCCCGAGGATGCGCTGGGGATTCCTGAGTTTGCTCAAGTGCACCTGGTTGACGATCTGCTCGGCGCGCTGTTCGGCGACCTGAGCGCGCAGTTGCTCGAGCCGATAGCCGGCGTGGCGCAGGGCAGCGTTCTCCCAGACGACGGCCAAGGCCAAGAACGTGGCAAGGAGCATGAAGTAGAGAAGCTTTGCGGGCAAAAGTGTTCACTCCTCAGAGCCGGCGCGCGGCGCGCAACTGCGCGCTTCGGGTGCGGGGATTTGCGCTCACCTGCTCCGCTCGAGGTTTCACAGGGGATGGGGTGAGGATTCCCCAGACGCATTCCTTCGCCTGGCGGCGCCAGGCTTCCTTCACGCAACGCGCTTCGAGGCTGTGGTAAGTGAGGATGGCAGCGCGGCCGCCCTTCTTCAGGAGCCCCGGCAGCGCGTTCAGCAGCGTCTGGAGCTCCTCGATCTCACGGTTGATGCATATCCTGAGCGCCATCATGGCGCGGGTCGCCGGGTGGATGCGCCACGTGCGTCGGCGCGGCGTGCGGCGTGCGGCGACGGCCTTGACCAACTCCGCCAGTTCGGCCGCCGTCTCGATGGGCGCCTCAGCGCGGCGGCGGCAGATGGCGGCTGCTATCTGCCGGCTGTATCGTTCTTCACCGTACCGATGGAAGATGTCGGCAAGATCGCGTTCGGAAGCAGTGTTGACGACATCCCATGCAGACGGGCCTGCCGTGGCGTCGTAGCGCATGTCGAGCCGGCTCTCGGAGCCGAAGGAGAAGCCGCGGGCCGGCTGGAGGAGCTGGTGCGTGCCGACGCCGAGGTCGGCGAGGGCGACGCCGAAGGCCTCAACGCCCGCTTCGCGCGCGACACGAGCAGCTTGGCTGAAGCGCGCGTGGAAGAGCAGGAATGGGCATGGGGCTTCCGCTTCGAGGCGGGCGCGCGCGGTGCGGAGCGCTTCGGGGTCGGCGTCCAAGCCGACCAGCAAGCCTTCGGGCCCGACTGCGGAGGCGAGGGCAAGGGAGTGTCCGCCGGTTCCCACGGTCAGATCCAACGCGGCATCGCCGGGGGCGGGGCGGAGGAGTTCGAGGACCTGCGGGACCATGGCCGGTTGGTGCAGCAGCGGCTCGGAGGGTGCTGCTTGTCCGCCCGGCATAGCCACGGCCTCGCGCTGTAGGGCAAAAAGGAGCATCGTGCTTCCTGCAGGTCGGCTCTGAGATGCGTCATGGCTGCTGGTCGGGCTGTGGCGGCGCGCCGGTGGCGCTCCCGGGGCCGCGGTATACGGGATCGAGCAGGTCGGGGGAGGCTTCTTCGAATGCCTTCCAGTCGTCCTTCGTCCGCTCTTCGACCAGTTCCGTGCGACTCAGTGCCAGCCAGTAGTTCTGTGCGACCAGTGCTATCTGCTCGACCCGCTCGTCAATCCCTGCGTGCAGACGAAGCCCGTCGGGGACCACGAGCCGGTTCTGTCTGTCTGCCTCGACGAAACGCATGCGGAGATAGAAATAGTCGCGCGCGCGCCGCACGACGTCCGGCCGAAGGCCGGGCGGCGGACTTTCGAAGCTTTGGACGGCCAGTCGGATATTGCACGTGGGGTAGAGGAAGATGCGCTCCAGCGGACCGGGCACGAAGTAGAACGAGAGCCTCTCAAATACTGCGGGAGACGTCTCGGAAGCCGGCGACTGGCGCACGGCACCCAGGGCCCGGTGAAGGGCGGCGGCAAGATCATCGGGAAGTCTGAAGCGACCGCGGCCGTCGAGGCTTACGACGCTCTGGTAGCCGTAAAGGCGGACGAAGCCGTTGTTCCCGTTATTTCCCGTTGTTTGCACATTATCGCCCATTAGGCGTCTTTTCTCTCCCACGCACTCCAGATGCCTTAGGCACTATTCGGCGTAACTGCCCGAATCCGGCGGCATAGCGACTGTTTTGCAGAAATCATATATTAGAAAGTCGCTAAGATATTACCGCCGGCCTTAGGGAGTGTCAAGCCTTTTCCGGACGGTCTCCGGGCATTCGCATGTCTGAGCCAGCGGCGTGCGGGCATTCGCCTCCGCCGCCTCCAAGCCGATGCGGGGACGACGCCTCCAACGGTCTACCGGTGGCATTAGACGCCTGTCCAGCATGGGCGGCAACGGCTTGGCAGCGTCCCGGGATTTTTCATTTTCGGGAGTCTTACTGAAGCTAAGTGTCCGCGATTCTGCTCTCGGGCTTTCGGCCGGTTGTTGCCTTCCGCCGCCCAACTGTGCCCCGGGGCTACCCGGGGCCTCCCTGAGGCCGGGCAGCGGGGCGTTGGCAGCCGGGCCGCCGGCGGGTAGAATCGGTACTTAGCATGCCTCAGCGTTAGCTCAGTTGGGCCAGAGGATGGTCATTATCGGGCTGGACTACGGCGAGCAAAGGATCGGGATGGCGGTAAGCGACGAGCTTGAGATCGCCGCGCACCCCTTGCCCACGGTGAGGAAGGACGGGACCGAGCTGGATGCCATTGCGCGGGCGGTGGCGGAGCGGGGGGCAAGCCGCATCGTGGTGGGGCTGCCGATCCAGATGGACGGGGCCGAGGGCATTCAGGCGCGCAAGGTGAGAGCATTCATCAAGGAGCTGCGGAGGCGGCTCGCGGAGGTTGAGATCCTGACGGTTGATGAACGGCTCACGACCGCGCAGGCGCAGCGCGCGCTGTCGGAGATGGGGGCGACAGGCCGCAGGCGCAGGGAGAGCATAGACCGGATGGCAGCGCAGTTCATCCTGCAGCGGCATCTGGATCAGCGGGCTTCGGAGAGGCGCGAATGCTGCGAAAGCTGACGGGCGGGGCGAGGCGTGCCACGACCGCCATGCGGCGAACCGGCGTGCGGGCGCCAGGACGTGCAGGAGTAAGAGCAGGACTAAGAGCAAGAGTAGGAACAACAGAAGAGGCTTTATTGAAGCATGAAGCAGCGGGCGGCGCCGATGATGCCTGCGTCGTTTGGCAGCGCGGCAAAGCAGACCTTCACGTTCATGCGGGAAGCTTCAAGGGTGCGCTTCTGGACCTCGTCGAGCAGGGGGGTCATGAGCATGTCGCCGGCCGCGGTCACGCCGCCGCTGAAGGCGACGACCTGGGGGTTGACGACGTGCATGATGTTGGAGGCGCCGAGGCCGAGGTAGCGGCCCGTCTGTTCGATGTTCTCGCGGGCCGGCTGGTCTCCGGCAAGGGCTGCCTTGTGAATATCCTCGGCGGTGAACTCCTCCGGCCGTGCGGCCAGCGATGTCGCGGCGCCCTTGATGATGGACTCGCGCATTCTTTTCACCATGCCGGTGGCGCTGGCGTAGACCTCGAAGCAGCCGTAGTTGCCGCAGTTGCAGCGGGGCCCGTCCGGGTTGATGCTCATGTGGCCGACCTCGCCGGCCACGCCGTTGGCTCCGTGCCAGATTCGGCCGTCGAGGATGATGCCGCCGCCGATGCCGGTGCCGAGCGTGAAGAGGACGAGCGAGGAGGCCCCTTGCCCCGCTCCCACCCACTGTTCGGCCAGGGCGGCGACGTTGGCATCGTTGTCGAGGAGGCAGGGCATGCGGAGCCCCTGTTCCACCATGCGGCGCAGAGGGATGCCGCGCCAGCCTGGCAGGTTAGGCGAAAAGAGCACGACGCCGTTTTCGAGATCAATCGTGCCGGGGCTGCCGATGCCGACCCCGCGGACGTGGGAGGGTTCCACGCCCGCCTTCTCCATGCACTCGCGGACGACTTGGCAGATCCTGGCCGCCACAGCTTCAGGTCCGCGCCTGGCAAGGGTCTGCATCTGATGGTGCTCCAGAACCTCTCCGGAGTCAGTGACCAGACCCGCCTTGATGTTGGTTCCGCCGAGGTCAACGCCTGCGAAGACCTCTGTCATTGTGTGTAGCTCCTTGCAGGCCGTCCGAGGCCGGCTCGTGCGGCCGCACGGAACGCCCGAGACAGGAGGCGAACCGCCCTAACCTGGTTGAAACGGCTGGCCGGCAAATGCTAACGTTGTACCGTGCCCGAGGCGATTTTATCGCCGCCCACGCGGGAAAGGCAAACGCTTCAAGACCGTTGGTTCCGGCCGCGAGGAGGCAGGAAGCGGGGGTCGGGAGCTGTTGCCGTCTGAATTGCCGGGACCGACCAAACAAGGGTGGCACACTGCTCATGGAGAGACGTTCGGTCGAGACGCGCGACGGCGCGTGCTGGGTTCTGGTCGGGCCGACGGCCAGCGGGAAGAGCGCGGTGGCGCTTGAGCTGGCGCAGCGCCACAAGGTGGAGATAGTCTCGGTGGACTCGATGCAGGTTTACCGCGGGATGGATATCGGCACGGCCAAGCCCGGCCCCGATGAACGGGCTTGCGTGCCGCATCACATGATTGACGTGCTGGAGCCGGGTGAGCGCTGCAATGTGGGGCAGTTCTGCCGCATGGCGCGCCGGGCGATCCGGGAGATACGTGCCAGAGGAAATCGGCCGTTCCTGGTGGGCGGGTCGCCCCTTTATTTGAAAGGAATAATATGGGGATTGATGAGAGCGCCGGGCGCGGACCCGGCTGTGCGGGGCCGTCTCCAGGAGGAGCTTGACAGGTGCGGCCGAGAGAAGATGCACGAGCGGCTGGCCCTGATGGATCCGGAGGCCGCCGCCAGGATTCATCCCAATGATGTACAACGGCTGATCAGGGCGCTGGAGGTGTGCGAGGTGACCGGCTCGCCCATAAGCGCGGGCCAGAGGCAGTTTGCCGGGCGGCCGCGGCTCAAGCACGCAATGGTGGGCCTGAGGCGGCCCCGCGCGGAGCTGTATGCGCGAATCGAGCGGCGGGTGGATGAGATGATGGAGAAGGGGTTGCTGGCCGAGGTGGAGGCGCTGCTGGAGAAGTTCGGCCCGCAGGGCACGCAAGCGCTTGCCTACAAGGAGCTTGTGGATCATCTTATGGGGAAGACGACACTGATTCAGGCGGTGAGCCTGATCAAGCGGAACACCCGAAGGCTGGCCAAGCACCAACTGACGTGGTTCCGGCAGTTCCCTCAGGTGGAATGGGTGGACGCGAGGGAGTGCGAAAGCCCTTCCGAGCTTGCCGCGAGGTGTGAGACGGCCTTGACGTCGGCTTGACAGCACTTCAGGCATCCGCTATCATACCCGCGCAAGCTGTAAGGAGGCGAGCGGCAAATGGCAAAAGTGATATGGGGAATGGATTTCGGCGATTGGGCGCTGAAGGTCGCGCGGGGCATTTATGACAAGAAGAGTGACACTATCACCGTCGACCTTTTCGACGAAATCGTTTACGGCGAGCTTCCGTGCGGCTACGAGGCGAGCCTGCTCGATAAGCACAGGGAAGGCGTCATCGCATTCAAGAACAAGTATCACGTGGCTCCCGGGGATGCTGTCTGCGTGGCAGTGAGCGGGAGCGAGGTGTTCAGCCGTTTCATCAACCTGCCGCCGGTGCCGGAGAGGGTCGGCGAGATAATCCGTTACGAGGCCCGGCAGCAGATACCGTTTGACATTGACGATGTGGTCTGGGACTACCAGCCCGTCAAAGAGCAGCACGAGGTAGGCGAAGAGATAGAGGTGGGCCTGTTCGCCCTGAAGAAAGAGAGGGTGGCGGAGCTGATGGACCTGCTGGCGCCCTGGAGGGGCAACCTGCGGGTGGTGCAGGACGCGCCGCTGGCGGTCTACAACCTCCTTGAGTACGAGGGACAGGTTAAGGAGGCGGCGATTGTGCTGGACGTGGGCGCGGCTACGACGGACGTGTTGGTGCTGAACCCGCCGCGCTTCTGGGTGCGGACGCTGTTAGTGGCCGGGGACGACCTGACGGGCGCGCTGGTGGAGCAGTTCGGCGTGGGGAACGCGGAGGCCGAGAAGATAAAGAGGCAGTTGGGGCGCAGCGCACACAAGGAGCAGATCCTGCGAGTCCTGCAACCGGTCTTCGACGACCTGATCAACGAGATCCAGCGCTCCCTGGGCTACTACAAGAGCCTGGCGCGCGAGGTGAAGTTCGAGCGGGTGGTGGCGCTGGGCAGCGCGCTGAAGATGACGGGCCTGACGCAGATGCTGGCCGCCGGACTGCAGTACCAGGTGCAGGTGATCCGTGACTTGAGCAGGATGCGGGTGGCGGGCTCGGTGGACCGGGAGAAGTTCGAGGCCGCCCTGCCGGGACTGGGCGCGGCGTTAGGGCTGCTGGTGCAAGGGGCCGGCCAGGGCCGCGTGCGGATAAACATGGTGCCGGAGGAACTCGCCCTGGCCTCCACGATGGCGACCAAGAAGCCATGGCTGGTGGGGGCGGCCGTGGGGGTTGTGGTGGCTGTGGGCGTCCTGATTGGCGGCGCAAGGCTGTACGCTCAGAGCGCAGCGGGCGAGCTGGCAGGCGAGGACTTTACTCCGATGGATAAGGCCGCGAACCTGCAGCAGGAGTATACTGCCGCGGCCAACGAGGCCCAGAACGCTGAGAGACAACTTCAATCTATGACGGAAGCAGGCGTGAGTTCGGGCCTGGACCTGGAATTGCTGACCATCTACACGGAGAAGATGCCGATAGACGTTTATTCGACGCAGATAAGGTTCGAATGGATGGAGCCCTCTGAAATCGGCGCGATCATGAGGCCGCTTATGGTTGGCGCGCCGAGCGGTGGGGGCGGAGCCCCGACGGCGCCGGGCCCCGGCGCCGCCGGATTCACCCCGGCCGGGCGTCCAGCCGGGGGGGGACCGCCTCCCGATATCCGAGCTATGATGGAGATGGAGATAGCGGCGAGGCATGCCGCGGTGCAGGCGGAGGAAGCGGCGGCGCGCAGGGCGGCGATGGAGGAGGATAGAGCCGCCGCCGTGCCCGGTGGCCCGGCGGCAAGGGGCCCGAGCGTGCCGGCAGGGGTTGGCGGTGTCGGCCTTGAAGCGCAGAGAGGCGCAGACCGCACGGAGAAATCGCGCCTCGTAATGCGCTTTGTGTGCGAGAGTTCGAAGCTGGAGCACGGAAGAACGTACATCCAGACCGCAGTCTTCGACGCGCTCAAAGCGGCCCAGTTGGCGGAGAACAGGTCGGCGTTTTCTGAGGTCAGAATGCTGGGCGATGTGCGGGACATTTATCGGGACGCCTCGACCGGCCAGGAAGTGCCGGGCATGAAGGAGGGCGTCAACCAGTACGTTGGGTTTGAGGGATATGCGGTAGTCAACGTCGGCCTGCCGCCGGAGGCACCTAAGGCGACGCCGGCCAAATAAGCCCAAGGGGCCGGCGACGGCCTGAGCCGGCTATGGAGATGAGCGGATGGAATTCATAAAGCGGATGAGGTTCTGGATAGCCATCGGCCTGCTGGTCCTGATTAGCGGCGTGGGCTTCGGGGTATGGTTTGTCCCGCTGCGGAAAGAGGCGGGGAGCCAAGTGGGTGAATGGGCACGGAAGGCCGCCAGCGCCCACCAGTTGGCTCAGAAGGCGCCGCAGCAAGTGCGCAGTCAGTCTGATGTCGAGGAGGCGGGCAAGCTGAAGGCGGCGTACGACAAGCAACTGAAGGACGTGATGGCGGTGTTGGAGAAAAAGGGCAAGCTGCTGGAGCGCTACATCCCCGACCCGGAGACGGGGAAGGAAGAGGAGCACGAGGGGGGCGTCTGGAAGGTGATTTACGACCAGCAGATGAATGCTTTGGAGCAGGAGATCCGGAAGAGCTTTGTGGTCGCCCCGACCAGCTTTGTGATCCGCCAGAGCTGGCCGGCCGGGCGGTGGCCGAGCCCAGAGGAGATGAAGAAGGGAGCTAAGGAATACTGGCTCCAGAAGTACCTCTTGTATGAGGCGTTGGCGGACACCAACAAGGAGCGGATGGTTGTGCCGGTCTTCAATAGTTTCAGGCTTCTGCCGAGGCCCGAGCGATTGCTTATGTCCACCCATGGCACGCTGTTCCAGCCGCAAGCCTTCGAGATCCAGGTGGGGGCGGAGTTCAAGAATATCCCGTTTCTGGTGGTGCAACTGTTGAAATGCCAGGTGCCCGTGGCCATCACCACGCTTGCGATTGAGCGCGGGGCCGGTGGAGCCTCCGTTGTTGCAGAGACCGGGCCCGCCAGGAGGCCCGCCCCGCGGCCGGGCGGCGTGGCGGCAGGTCCGTCCACTGGAGTCCCGTCCGGCCCGTCGGTCTCAACGTTTACCGGCCCGTCGGCCGCAGCTCCGACCAGGGGCCGACCGACTTGGGTTCCCTACGAGGGCCCACCGCCGGAGGCGTTTATGTCTGGGGCGCATGGGCCGACCGAGCCGGAGGAGATTCCGTTTATTCCTCCGACGCCGGGCGCGGCGGGCAGGCCGCCAGTGGGCGTGCCGGCGCCGTTGCCCATGGCACCGAAGCCGTCGGCTCCGGGCCGGCTCGCGACCGGCGCAGAGGCCCCGCCCCAGGGCCTCGTGAACGTGACGGTCAGGGGTTACGTGCTGGACTACGCTCCCCCTACGGCGGGCGCGGCCAGGTAGGCCGTAGCGTGCGATTGCCACCGAAGGTTTGGCACTGACCGGAGGTTACATCATGCCGGTAGTCAAGCGTGGATTTCTGTTCGCCTACTTCGAGAAGATCATCTGCGGCGTCGTTGCACTCGGCGTTTTGGCGGCCATCGTCTACACGATGTTGCAGGCCGGATCTCTGAAGGGAGTATCCCGGGAGAGTGTGCAGACGGACCTCAAGGTGATCGAGCAGGCAACGGAGCGCAAGGCGACATCGGTCGCGCCTAAAGATTACGAGAGCATAATAGCCCAGGGCCTCGAGAGGGTCCCCGAGCCGCAACCCATTCGTGACCCCATGCATCTGCCGTTGGCCCAGAGGTACGCGCCGGTCAGCGTGGCCCCCAATACCGAATTCACTCTCGAATTCAAGGAGCCCGTGCTGCCCAGGAGCCTGGCGGTGACCGGCAAACAGGGCCTTCTCCAGATCGGCACTCATCCTGTGGGGGATGACTACAGGCGCGTGGTTATGAAAAGCCTGGGCAAGGAAGGCGAGGCCGAAGTGGTGGGCGATGTCGGGCCTGCAAAGCACATTATCCCCGTCATCGTGAGCAAAGACGCCGGGAAGACTGCCTACCCGCCGTCGAAAGTGACGGTCATGAGCGCGCAGAACACTGTGACGCTCCAGATCGAGCCGAACAAGGAGAATGACAAGGGTGGTGTAGAGGTGTTGGCCTACCAGATATGGCGTCGCGACTGGTCAGACCCGTTAGGCGATTATGCCAAGGTGGGCGAGCCTACTTCCGCGGAGACAGGTGCAGCAATGCCGGGGGTCACTCCAACGGCGCCGTTCGCCGTGCCGGGCGCAGCAAGAGCACGGGGGACCGGGGCCCCTGCCGTGGCAGTCGTGATGTGGCAGGACGGCAGCGTGTCGCCGGGCCGGCGCTATAGCTACAAGGTCCGCACATGGGGAGGGAACACGTACCCGCCAGCCAGCAATTTCACCGATCCGATCATGGTGCAGGTCTCGGCAGACGTTGACTTCCAGTTCAGCCGGTCCACCGGCCTTAAGGTCGGCTTCGACGTCATCAAAAAGTTTCCCAACGGCGTTACCGGGAAGGAGCCGTTCTGGGTGGGCAAGGGCGACGAAATCGGAGGCGCTGTTGTAGACCGCGTTACCAGTGAGAAGATCGTCTACGAGACGGGCGATTTTCTCGTGGACTTCCATCGCGGCGTAATCCTTTCAGGTGGTGTTACGGACCGACTCGTCTATGCCGATCAGGAGGGCAACCTCCACGCCCGGGTGCGGAACGAGACCAAGTCGGACCTCTGGAAGCTGGTGGGCGGGGCCACACCGACGCGGGCTGGCGTTCCGGGGGCACCGCCGGGGGTGAGGTAGGCTGCTGGTTGCGGGCGCGTCAGCGCCGTTTCTACAGGGAGGTCCCGCCGGACAATGCCTCCCGCCACCTCAGAACCCCGCAACGGTGCACGGCGTCACGCCGCTACGACAGGTAGTCAAGCATCCCTCCTTGTCCCGCGCCCAAAGAGCCTGCCGGTTTTTTTGTCGCTTGCGTTTCTGCTCGCCCCCGCGCTGATGCTCAGTTGCGGCGAGCCCGGGCAACGGAGGGCAGATCAGGGCGTCGCCGGCCTGCCTGCGGCTGAAGAGGCGCCCGCGCCCGCAACGACGCCTGCATCGGGGGTCACCGTCCATGCGGTTGATCTGCTCCACGAGGCTGACCGGGCCTATGAGAGCAAAGACTACGAACGCAGCAGGGACCTGCTCACGGCCGCACTGAAGGCGCCTGAGGGCCTTACCGATGAACAGGTGATCAATGCGCGCACGCGCCTGGGCAGGGTCGCCAGCATCGTCCAGCAGCGCGGGATCGAGGCACGAGAGAAGGCGGCCGCCGCGGCTGGCGTCAGCGCGGAAGTCGCGATGGCCCGTGTAATCGAGCCCCCGCCGGTGGTGCCTGACGTTGCGCGCCAGAAGGCGGCCGAGTTGCTGGCCAAGATGGAGGTACTCGCATCCGAGAAGAAGTATGGCGAGGCCGCCGTTGGCGTTGACGTGCTGGACGGCATGCGGGAGCACCTGTCCCCGCAGGACAGGTCGCAGTACGACCTGCTCCGAAGCTCTGTTCAGCGCGAGACGCAACAATTACGGCCGTTGAGCGCGGACGAGAAAGAGGCCCGTGCCGAACAGGATTTCAAGGCAGGGATCCAGGCCTATGAGGGCAAAGACTATGTCGCCGCAAGCCGGGCCCTGGAGGCGGCGGCCTCCTTTGAGGTGAGCCTGGGCTACTGGGACAACCGCAAGCTGCGGAGGGTCCGCCAGGAGGTGGATCAGGCTCTTAAGGAACTTCGGGCCGATTACGCACGGGGCAAGGAGCTTTTTGAGAAGAATGACTACGACCAGGCGGCGAAGATCCTCCAGAAAGTCAAAGGCAGGCAGGTCAACATCGGCCAGGTTGAAGGTGTGGAAGTTGACAAGCTGTTGGCGGAGACTGCCCGGCTGCGCGAAGAGCAGAAGCAGATAGAGCCTGAGCAGCCGAAGAAGGAGGCGGCCGACCTGTTGGCGGCATCCCGCGCCCTTGCGGGCGAGGGTAAGTACGCCGAGGCCCTCGCAAAACTGGCCGAACTGAGGGCGCTGGAAGGACAGTTGAGCCCTGAGCAGAAGGCGCAGGCTGCAACTTTGAAAGTGACCGCGGAGACGGGCACCAAGGCAGCGGAAGCGAAACGGATTCAGGAGAGAACGAAGGAGCTGGAAGCCCAGGCCGCCGCGCTTATAGAGGCGCAGAAGTTGGTGCTGGCCAAGGTGCGGGCTTCGGACGAGGCGCTTCAGCGGCAGGAGCCCGAAACCGCCAGGGCGCTCTTGCTCGAGGCACAGGAGATGCTCAAGCGCCCTGACCTCAGCGGCCTGCCCACTTTGAAGGAAGTCCCGGAGCAGGTGGAGCAGAGGCTGGCTGCGGCCGACGCGGCGATAAAGCGCAAGGCCCAGGTGGCCGAGGTCGCGGAGCAAGTGGACGCGATGCTGGCCGAAGCGCGCAAGCTGGCGCAGGCCGATCTGCCGGGTGCCGAAGACAAGACGTTGGCCGCCGTGAGCATGGCCCAGAAAGAAGGCGTGGCGTTGACGCCGGAGCAGATGCAGGTCCGCGACGCGGTGCTGGCGGCCGTCGAGGCGAAGTATGGGGCGGAGCGCCGGCTCCGCCCGAAGCTTTACGGCCGGCTTCTGAACCTCGCCAACATCTACCGCCAGCATGGAGAATATGGTAAGGCGACGCAGATGCTGCTCACGATCAAGGATGCTCCCGCCGGCGTGGTCACCGGCGAGTACCGTGACCTCGCCTGCGCGAAGCTCGGCGACGCGAACAAGGAACTGTCGCAGCAAGAGAAAGCGGCGAACGGCCTCGTCGCCGTTCTCGGTGATTGCAGGGATGAGCTGAAGCGTCATGCCCTGCAGAAGGTGCTGAAGATGGTTGGCGGCGTCCTGAGCGCGGCCCGTGAGCAGAAGCTCGTCGGCGCCCCGCTGGCGGACGTGCTGAAGCAGGCCGAATCCTTGCTGACGACGGACTTCGAGGCCGTCGTTCGGGAGGCGTACCCGACCTTGCAGGCGCTTGTGGACGAGCGGCTGGCGCGCGCCCGAATCGCGATGGCGCGCGGGCTCTCCGAGTTCTACCTTGCCGGGAACGGCCCCGACCTTGCGGAGCCTCACCTCAGGCAATTGGAGGCGGGCGCCGCCGTTGATGCCGCGTCCGCAGCGTGGGCGAAGAGCCGCCTGGCGAACATCGCAGCCCTGAAGGCAGAGGCCGAGAGCGCACGCCTGTCGGAAGGGGAGGCAGACGCGAAGAAGATCCTGGACTTGGCTGCCAAGCTGAACGAAGCGGCTCGGACGGGACGGTTGCCTGAAGTCAACGCCGCCGAACGGGCGTTAGCTGATGCGCGGATGCAACTTCAGATCGAGAAGGCGCAGAGCGCCATGGCACGAGGAGCATACGAGGAAGCGGCCCGGGCTCTGGAACAGGCGTCGCCCGAGAAGGCGAGCGGGGTCTTAGTGGAGAAAAAGTATAGGCCCCTGGTAAACGAGGTTCAGAGCCTGGTGGCTGCCGCGGCTCACCTTCAGGCGGCCGAAGAGGCGCTTGCCGCCCATGACCTTGCGACGGCGGGCGCACGCCTGACTGAGTCCGAAGTCCCCGGCGTCGAGGCGCCGCTGCTTGCGCTTAAGAGGGAAGCGCTGGCAGCGGTCCTGACGTCGGCTCTCGAGCTTCAGGAGACGGAGACGGCTTTGCACGGGCAGGCGGAGCGCCTCCTGCAGCAGGCGCGCGCCGGCCTGGCGGAGGTCCAGGCGCGGGACCAGGCGTGGCAGGCCTACTACGACGCAGTCAGGGCTTTTCTCGAAGGCCGGGAAGGCGCGCAAGCTGCCTTGCAGCACGTGCTGGCCGAGCCGCAAGGCTTGCTGCCCATCGAGGTGGCCGCCATCGGTGACGTGGGCCGGGTGCCGGTCGTCGCTGAGAAGAAACCGTCCTCCGCGGACGTCGAACGGAAATTGGCGGAGACCTGGAACGCCTACAAGGCGGGCGACTACTTGACGGCCGGCGCCTTGCTGGACGAACTGTGGAATATGCCGGGCCTCACGTCAGACGCGACCCTCAGGGATGCGGCGGGCACACTGGCGGAGCTGGTGAAGGGGCGGGAGGCGCAGGCCCAGACGCTTTACGATCAGGCGGTCGGTGCCTGGAAGGCCGGCAACGCCGAGCGAGTGCGGGAGTTGACCGACGAACTGAAAGCCAAGTACAGCCGCACCAAGGTCTTCCGCGACCGCATGTGAAGGGTCGGCCTGCAGGCCCGCCTTTCGGGGCGGCCGCGGCATTTGCAGGTTTGCGGAAAGGTTTTGCTTGACAACTGGACCGTTTTCAGTGTTAATACTGGCGATTTTTTACAGGACGAGGAAGAATCTGGGAAAGGTCCGATCATTTTGTGCTGACTGGTTCGCCACGATGACAACAGTAACTGACCGGAGGTCGAGGATGCTGAGCAAGATCGGGGCGTTTTCTTTCAGCCTGGTGTGTCTGGTCGCCGTTTCTTCCATCGTGT